>Ga0209514_10004300_pt1 | contig 19328 bp, 28 predicted proteins | sample Subgrocontami58m_FD_187452 | JGI IMG/M metagenome (GOLD analysis project Ga0209514, IMG submission 187452) | Subsurface groundwater microbial communities from S. Glens Falls, New York, USA - GMW37 contaminated, 5.8 m (SPAdes) (version 3) | ecosystem: Environmental > Aquatic > Deep subsurface >...
CAACATCCCGCCGGCCGAGGCTGAGGAACGCTACTACGCTACGCTGGACCAACCAGCCATGGCGGCATGACTCAAACCAAATAGCCTCCGGCAAACCCGGGGCGGTTCAACACCGCAGCATTCGGCATGGGCTACAAGCCGCTTTACCCGCACGACTCCGACGAGGCTATTGCCTTTGATGCACTCAACTATGGCCACGTCGGGGCGCTGGCAGCTTGGGGAGGAGGGGTCATATCAGGCAAGCTCGGCACTGCAATTTCGAAGATGCTCCCAGGCGAACCTCGCATCGTCTTCAATCCCCTTCAGGGTTTCACAGGCGACATCTCACTCATCATCCCCGACTTTTTGGAGAACAAGACCTACGTCGGTACGCGGTCGTCAAAGCTCTATGCCTACGATCTCACGACCGCGGGCGCTTCGGCGACGCCCATCACGACGCGCAATCTCCCGCTTGCAGGTCGGCATTACGTCGAACGTTTGCAGATCACGCTACCCAACGGTATCGGCGCATCCGACAGCATTACCATTCAGATCATCGGAGACGATGGCGCTTCTACCTGCACCCTCTCAGCCATTACCCAAGCTCGCTATGGCAATGTGCGGTTCCTTGAAATTCCGCTTCCCTACCAAGTAGCCGCTAGCCACGTAAAACTGAGCATTACAATGGGCGCGGGCACGCCTTCCTTCTCGGACATCTCTCTCTGGGGCACCAGAGCATCAAACTAAATATGCAACACGAACCCGAATTCAAAGAACCAGACGTCGCGAAGGCCACGCCACCCGGACGAGTCGAGAACGTGTGGGGTCTTTTCGGTACTTCTTCGACCGTTCCCACGCACGTGCCCCGAAATCTCTATGAGCAGGTGGTAAACTACAAGAATGGCGCAACGAAACGCCTCTACACCTACGATGCCGTCAACAACATTTGGAGTTACGTAGCTCTCACATAATCTATGGCAACACCCATCACACTACCGGACCCGTACAGCATCGAAGGCGCAAAGCGCATCTCTCAACTCACGGGCCAAGCTCTTGCCCCGAGCACTCCCATCAACGTCAGCGCATTCACGACACCGACACCAGTTCATGTGCCGGATTTGCCGGTGCCCAAGCCGTCCCCTTCCTCCATCGTCCTACCACCCATTCAGAACACCCCTGAGCAGGACGTGCTCAAAACGGAGAAGGATAACCTCATTGGTACCATCAACGCAGACACCACGAAGCTCGGTACCAAGAGTACCCGCAAAACCGAGATAGAGACGGCACAGGGCATCCCCCAGCTCAACAAAGACATTCAGGAGCTCTACGACCAGGCTAACGCAATTGACGCTGCCTCAGTCCAGATGAACGCCAACTCGGAGGACCGTCTAGCACCGAGTTTCGCTATCGTTGGGGAGCAGGCGCAGATTGAGCGTCAGGCCGCCGCTAAAAAGGCCGGCATCGCCGCGATCGCTACGGCCAAGCAGGGCAAGCTCGCCCTCGCACAGGACTATGTGACCAAGGCAATCGCCGCTGAGTTCGACCCCGTTGAGAAGGAAATCGAAAACAAGAAGTTTCTGCTCACCGTCAATATGGACAACTTCAATACGGATGAGAAACGCCGTGCGGAACGGAGACTTGAAGAGCTGAACACGCAGAAGGACACGCTTACTCAATCGCGTGCGGACAAGAAGAGCGTCTTCGACATCATGGTTAAGGCCATTGAGGGCGGAGCTGACAACGCGACTGCCACTCGTATTCAAGATGCGAAGACACCTGATGAGGCCGTTACCGTCGCGGGTCACTTCCTACGCGATCCCGACGCTGAACTTAAAACGCAACTCGTGAAAGAGCAGATTCTCGCGCAGAGGCAGAACCGTGCCAATCAGGAAACCAACAACCTCATCGACCGCGCGAAGCTCGGGGATACCAAGGCTCTTGCCACTCTCGGGATAACTCCTACGACTGGCGGCAAGCTTCGTGTTGACCAAAAGGAGTCGGCCGCTCTCAACAAAGAAATAGCAGGCAACGACACCTACAAGGCCATAGACAAAGCGATGGCCTCGTGGCGAGCGCTCAAAGAATACGAAAAGGTCGCTACAACACCGCAAAACCCCATATTCGACCCTATAGATGCGAAGAAGGCCAACAACACGTACAACACGGCGCTTCTTCAGCTCAAGGAGTACTACAACCTAGGTGTCCTCAACGGACCCGACCTCAGCATCATGCAGACCATGCTTCCATCGTCAGTCAAAGGCTTTGGGTCTACTGCCGTTTCGACCGTCGTGCCTTTCGTAGGCGGTGCCGCGACCAGCTACATCATCAAAAACCAAGTCAAGAATGGCATCGAAAATCAGAAGGTGCAGTTTCAAGACAAGCTCGACTCTGACTATCTCACGCTTCGCTCGCAGTATTCAAATTACGACCCGTCTCAGGTCACGCTCCTCACGGACATCGACCGCAAATACCTCCAGATGAAAGCAGAGATAAATCCAGAAATCGCCACGTTCCTTAAAGAGAATCCCGACCTGCCACTGGGGGACAAGATACAAGTTATCAATTCACGCCTCTAATATGCTCACTCCCGACCAAGTGCAGACATATCGCTTCAAGTACGGCATCTCCGCTGACTCTGAACTCACTCCGAAACCCACCAACTCGACGGGCACGGACCTCGCCATCGGTGCCGGCAAAGGATTCGCCCGAGGCATTTCAAGCGCGGGAGCGCAACACGCAGGGCCTGTCGGTGCAGATATGCTCAGTAAAGCACCCGAACTCAAAAGGGTTCTTGATAAGGTCGATGAACAGCTCACCACCGACAATGGGGCGCAAGAAGTTGGCGCATTCGTGGGCGAGCTAGCAATCCCTGTCGGACCTGTCGCTAGCCCAATTGCAAAAGCCTCTCGCATCCCCGCACTGCTCAAAGCGGCTACAAGTGATTTGGGAGAAGCCGCAGGCAAAGTCGCCGAGAACCTACGACCTTCCGCATTCCAATCTTCATCAATCGTTCAGCGTATCAACCGCATCACACCAACAAAACAAAACGAATTCAAGAAGATGACGGGTCAATCCGTAGGTGAATACCTCGTAGACCGCAACATCATCGGCACAAGCGATAAGACGGTCACTGAACTCGCGACACGCATGGAAAAGTCGATGGGCGAGGTAGACGCAGCTCTCTCCGCGCGTCCTGAGCTATTTAAGCCGCCAGTAATGCTCTCCGCCCTCCGCGAACTCGAAGCAAAAGCCGCTGCTACTTCTGTTACTGGTGCGGCTTCCCCTATAACTGCTCGTGTCGCAGAACTGACCAAGAAGCTGAAAGGCGAGGGGCTTACCCTTTCGGAAATCAACGAAGCTAAACGCTTGTACGAGCGCAACGTAAAAATCGACTACGTCAAACAGCAAAATCCTGAGAAGATTCAACTCGCCAACAACATCGACAGCGGTCTCCGCGAATACGTTGTCGAGAAGGCGACCAGTCTTGGCATCGCGAACGTCTCTGAACTCAACAAGGAGACCCAGGCAGCCAAGTTCCTCATAGACGAAATCGGCCGTGCATCAGCCGGCAGGGCGGCAAACAACGCAATCTCTCTCACAGACTGGCTTCTTTTGGCGGAAGGAGCGAGCGACCCTGTGGCTCTCGCTGCATTCCTCGGCAAGAAGGGCATTTCGTCCGAGACGTTCCAAGCATGGGTAGCGAAGAAGATCTCGAGCGGCGCATCAAAAGTAGGCGCACCGAAAGCCACAATCGGAGAAGTGAAGCCGACCATCGCGGATTTCAAACAGGAACAGGCCTTCTTCAGCGAACTCGATACCGCTATTCAGGCCGGCAGAAAAAAGAAATGACCGCTATGACCGCCAGAAACACAATGCCGTATATCATCCCACCAGCCTACACCCGCGTTTCAAACGCGCAATGACACATCATGAACAACGACGTACCGTCATACTCAATCGCAGCTCACGCCCTTATCGCGCTATTCGGCGCCGTCGTTCATGCTGCCAAAGCGTATCGGGCGGGTGCTACTAGAACCTTGCTGGATTTCGTCACGCTCACCGTCATGTCATCATTCTCGGGCGTCATGTTCGCGCTCCTGGCGCTCTACATGTTTCCCGGTCAGCACTACCTCACGCTCGCGATGGCCGGCACAGGTGGCTTTCTCGGTGTGGAAGGCATGACGCTCGTTATCGACCGAGTGAGGCAGGTTATCACCAAGGTGCCGTAGGTGCTGCCTCGGCGTGATACCATTAAGACCATATGCAGACGCTTGAGCTTCGTTGGCCTCTCAAGCATCCCGTCATCGCTCAGCGGTTCGGCCAAAACGACAGCCCGACCTACACCGCCAGCGGCCTCCGAGGGCATACCGGCATCGACCTCGTCACTGCGTACGGCGACGTGGTGCGCTTCGCCCAGGATGGCCGTGTCTACAAATTTCTCAACTTCAACAATCCCGACCTACAAGCATATCGGGCTGTCTGCCAGATCGTCGATCTAGAGGGCACAGACGACTGCTACGAGATCCATTACGGCCACTGCACCAAGGCTCTGTGCGGCATCGGCTCGTACAAGACTGGTGATGCTGTAGGTACTGAGGGCAACATCGGTGTCGTCACCTCAAAATATCGCGTCGTCACCACCGAGGAGAAGGCCGCCGGCTCGACTGCCGGTACACATCTTCACTTCCAGCTTCGCTACTGCCGCAAGGTTACTGCCATCGACACACTGAAGCGCTACCTCGACGACATCGACGGCAAGCCGTACTTCGATGGGACGTACTACTACTTCGTTCCGAATTTCGAGAATGGGTACAATGGCTGTATCGATCCGATGCCGTATATGACCGACATGTACGCGGGCGATGCGCCTGTGGTCATCTCTAAGCTTCAGCAGGTCATTGACTTACTGAAGCGCTATATCGGCATACGCTGGCCGAATGTGAAGCCCGCTTCCGCCTGACGCTCCTCTCCTCCACCCCGCCTTGACCTCGGGGTTCGACAGAGGAGGAGCGACCGGCAGAAGCCCGTCATTACAAGTTAGCTATTCACTTATGGAATTCATCAAATGGTTCGTAACGTCGTCGGCGGACCCGCTTAGGTTCTCCCTATCCATCCGCGGCCTGTTGGTCGTCGGTGGCGGCTGGCTCTTGAACGCATCAGTGCTCGCCTGTGGTCTAGGGGTCTACTGCCTTGGTGTGACCGACTACTCCGTCAATCAGGCAATCGAACTCATTACCCAGATGGCATACGCACTCGCGCTGTTCTTCGGTGCCGTAATGACTCTCTGGGGCTTGGTCAGGAAGCTGGCCTACGGCCGCTGGAGTGCCGCCTGAGCGTCCGACAAAAGCCCTTTATGCCCGTGGGAGCCCCGTTAAGGGGCTCTTATGGTGCAACCGTTGATACTTTGACCACGACCTAAAGGCGGCTTTACTCTTACGATCGCAATCATGTGCAGTCGCCGACAATTGGAGAGATGGTCATGACTATCCGTGCCGTGTTGTTTGCGTTGCTTTTAGCTACCCCGTTCAGCGGCGCATTTGCCCAAAAGGCAGCGTTACTATCTGGTGACGAAATTCTCTCGATCATCAGCGGAAAAACCCGAAGGTTAGCTGGTGGAGAAATCATCAACTACTACGCAGATGGCCGATACCAAGAAAAAGTGCCATCCGGCCAAATGCTCACTGGCAAATGGACCACTTCAAGTGGTCAACTCTGCGTGCACCTCTCGAATGGCAGAGGTAGGTGTGACAGTGTCTACACAGATCAAAATGGATCATACGTCGTCACAGGCGCAGGCTTCTACCTCCGACTCATGCTCGACGGCGCTACTCCTTCCGACACTTTCACACTAAACGAGTGCGACCAGTCCATCTCATACACGCTCTTCTCCGTCCCACCGGACGTTCCCCAGAATATGCGCGCATTCTCCGGCGTATGGAGAGGCAAAAGCGAAATCGGCCGATGCATTGCCCTTATCGTCGAACGTGTACAAAGTACCGGTGCCGCCCAAGTCGTCTATCTTTCTGGAGCCTACGCCGCTCCCTCTTGGGGCTCGGCTAGATTCCGCCACTACAACGCCAACATAGAAGGAAGCAGACTTATTATCGTTGGTTCCATCCATTACGAATTCGTAATGCAATCCACCACTCAGTTGTCTGGCACCGCGCACACTTCCAGCATGGTGGACTCATTGTCACTTACTCGGCTCAAATAACGGGCCACCCCTGATTTCGAGAAATCGGGGCGAACAGTCAGCTATATGGACAGAGAGTTGGTGAAGCCGAGCCGTTCCCTGTGAGACGGCCGTGAGTGCTTCTTGCCACGTTGAGACCCAAGTCAGATGCGGCGGCAGGCCCGTGAGACTGTTTTCCGCCGTTTCGCACTTGGACCCCACTCGATGAGGCTTTGATGATTGGCTGGGAGCGAAGCGGTGTCTTGCTGCTAATTGAACGGATGGCCGCCATAGGCCACCGGAATGTCAACACCTTCTATCTTGTCTCGCTTCATTCTTCTGAGCGTGAACCACAACCGACACCAGGCGAAGAAACCGAACCATTTGCCGGACTTCTTAATCTTCGCGGCGCGGACTTTGTTGTTGCCTACAATTCTGTAGACGCGGATCTCGTACATCTTTGACGTGGATTACCCGCTTCGCTCCAAACCAACCATCTCGTTTTTCCGAGGCTTTCTTTATCGCGTTGCCCCGTCGTCAAACGCCTTTTTCTCTGTCGAAGAACAATATGCAAAACGAAAACAGCCGCCTCAGTCAAGAGACGGCCTTTCCGGCAGGTTCAATGCTTGTTGCGCACGGACTTCCGCGCACAAAGAGCATTGTACATTGAACCTTTGCATACTCGTAATTTACCACGCCCCACGAACACGATATGAAGGAGGTGTGGATATCCTTAAAGAGACAGCAGCAGCACTTTACGAGCGTCGCCATCTTGCCCGTTCCGTGCCATTTGCCATTCCGCCAACTCCCGGCTACTCGCCGGTTGAGAACGATTGTCACGCCAATGCTACGAAGTTCTGTCGGCTCAACAAGAACTATACGCCTCTAAGCGGCTGGCTGCTTTATGACCTTACGAGCCTCAGGCGGATGCGGTTTATCGCCCACTCTGTGGTCCGACACTCATCTGGGCAACTCTATGACGTCACTCCAGGACGGCAAGCTGACACCTCATTCCTGGAGCATGAAGATCAGGACATGTTCTACATGATCGTCACCGGTCACGATCTTACCCACCTAGACTACCCGTACTGACTGCCCTTCCTGTCCCGGTCATAGGAGAGGGGTAATCTGCGTCAGGGCAGACAAATCAGTGAGCAGTGCCGATAAGTCTGACTTAGGACTAGAATTTTTGGCGGCGGCGCGGCAACGACAAAAGCGCGACCGCTGGAACGAGATAGAGTAGGAGTGTGGATAGCGATGCCACGCTCTTACGCAGCCTTCTTTTCGTTTCCACTTGGCTCATCAAGCGCTTTCCGCAAAGCCTCCAAGTGATCGTTAATCGACAGCAGCACATGGCCCACGCCGGTTACATATGCTCCGACTAGAAATCCCACCATTCCCCCAGCCAACCCACCAACCAGAAATCCCATACCTCCATTTCTCATCGTGAATAACGTTATTGCGCCGCCAATCGCACCCCACACCACTGCGAAAGCAACCACCGTAAAAAAGTAGATCAGGCCAAGCGCACCCCGAAAACCAGCATGTTGTCCCATGAGTTCTCCCGTTGTAATGGCGGCTGACACTCTACATCCGCGAGTGTAGAGTAAGGAAGCAGAGAGAAAGATAGTGGCCAAACGCAACCTCATTTCGGAAATTGGGCGCGTCCGAGCGAATCGCGCGGCCAGAGATCCTTCCACTCGCCGGACATCTTCCGAATCCCAACCCAATGTAATCTACGTTCACTCTGATGGTCGCTCCGAACCTGTCTCGCCACCTCCGCAAGCAACCGCAGCAGAGGCAAGGCCTCGCCAGTCGTCTGACGCACCGACATCTAGTCAGACGCCCCCACCTTCACCAAACGCCCGACCGTTCTCTCCACAATCGCCCACCGCGCCAATCGTTGTCTCACACTTCAAAAACCCGCTCGTTATTCCGCTGATTGCCGTAGTTATCATTCTCAGTCTGGTACTCGTCCATAAGACCTACCCTCAGCTCCTCGATCAGGTCTCAGCCGTTCCCAATAGAGCCACCACCTATGTCTCTGGTCTCTTCACGAACAAGACATGCACCTTCAACGGCACAACAATTCCTCACGGTAAGACAGCCGTCGCTTATCGGACAAATACCGTAGGTCCGGGGTCAAGCTGTGATGCTCAAGCGAGGCAATGCAACGATGGTGTGCTCGACGGGAGCTATCTCTTTGGTTCGTGTTCCGCGAGTGCTCCGCCGCCGCTAGCGACGCCTCGACAGCACGCTAACTGCTTCTTTAACGGAAAGACTGTTTTCCACGGCGCCTCAACCATTGCATATGTAAGCTCATCCGTTCCCTATGGTGATCGGTGCGCTGAACAATACCGTCAATGCAATGATGGCGTTCTTAGTGGATCATACATTTACAGCACCTGTGCAAGCCGTCAGCCATGCACCTTTAACGATAAGACGGTTCAAGATGGAGCATCTATCACGGCATTCCTCTACCGCGTCGTGGCCGCTGGTGACACCTGCACGTACCAACAGCGCACTTGCGACGATGGAAAACTGAGCGGCACCTATTCATACAATGCATGCACCATAGGACCGTCGCCTTCATCAACTTCCGTTCCGACCAGTTCCTCCGTGCCTACGAGCACTTCGGTCCCCACTTCAACGTCAGTGCCGACAAGTACCTCTGTTCCCACGGGAGCATCGGTACCTACAGGCAGTTCCGTCCCAACGTCAAAGATACGCAAGTCGGCGAGTGAATGTCTTCAGATGGAAACGGAAATCCAAAGATCGCTCACCTTGCGAGAAATTGACCGCCATAAGCAGCTTTCCACTCTTTACGAAGCATCTTGTCGGCCGTAGTCAGCAAAGTACTCCTCCCGACGCACATCCTCACTGTTAGGACAGTACGTCAGGACAGTTGCGCTTTCCAAAAGCGCCGCAATTCCTGCACTTCCGCCACTGTTCGCGCGTCGCATCCGCTCGCGACTTCCATACCTTTCTTCATGGTCTATTCCCCCAAGGGGGAGACCGGCTCCCGCCGCTTCCATGATCTGCGCCAAGCTCTACGGACAAGGCCAGGACGTTACGGGCTATCGAACACGCCTCCGGCGCGTCACGATAGTCCGCCGCCAGTCCTTGTCCGTTACCGTGTCCAAGACACGGGCGCAGACCGCAAGGTATGGAAGTCGCGAGCGTCCTCAAGACGCCGCGCTCACAGGGCGGCAATCCCCAGCACTCAATACATGAGCGCCAGTTCAGGCATGAGATAATAGAGCGAATGCCCTTCGGGGTTCGCTCTTTGACAACGAGGCGGGACTAACCACATCACAATATGCAGACACCAACAGCGTCCCCAACGGGGCGCAAATTGAACATGGAGGAGAAGCGGAAGCTGGAGAAGCTGCTGCTCTCTGACATCGACACAGCCATAGCTATCTACACTTCCAACCGAGGCGTAGAGCGAAAGCAGGTAGCCGACCGAGCCCTAAGCCACGCACCAAGCAAGGCCAAGACACTCCACTCTCAGCACATCAATGCCCACAGGGAGCTGGCTCGAACGGAGAAAGAACTGGAGGCACTTGGCTATCGCTTCAGCGGCTACGGCCTAGAGCGAAAGCTGGATATCGGATACGGCATCGTGCCGAAGGATGTACTGGCCTTCGATGACCAGACCCTAGAAGCGAAAAGTGCGCTCCTTGACTTGAAGCGCACTTACACCTTGAAGCTGTTTGCGGGAGACGCAGAGGCTCAGGAGTTATTCTCAGCTCTATCCAAAGAGCTTAAGAACATTATCGTCTAAGACGGATTAAAGACAAATGCCCGCCTCGTTGCCAGCGAGTCCTTGCTAAAGGACATCGCTAAAAACGGAGCCGCCTACCGGCGGCACAATCAAACGGCTCGCAGATAAACGACAAGGCCACAGGCCTCGTCCTTTATGCCTCGCCGTCGCGGCATTCGATTACCCTTAGACACCTGCGTCTCCCAGCCTTACCGTAAGCGCGTCATCGGCAGAGGGTACGCATGCGCTCCTGGCTAATTCTTGCTCTCATAATGCTGGCAACACCTGCTGCCGCCCAAACACCCGCGCAAAAGGCCCAGCTCGCCCGCGTCATGTACTCAGCCTTTACTTGTTCTACGTACGCCAGCATGTCGGGCAACAACAAAGAGCAGGAGAGACTTTTCCAACTGGGCCTTAAGGCAGGTCGCGACTTTCTAAAAGCATTTGAGAGCCGTGAGATCCCGACCGACGCTATGCAAACAGAAGTACCTATCGGCGTTTCCCTCTACTTGGCGGGGCCGACGCATGACTTCATTATCGGCCGAATCTTTGAGGCTGTGCAGACCACTGCATACAAGGAAGTTGCAAAGGACGCTCTTCCTCGGGATGACGGAGATCTTAGCAAGATGAGAGCACGAAATGCCTTCACCGCCGCCAATTGCTCGCTGATTAAGTAGACACTCCCCGCTCGCGCTTCCCCAGCAACTCCCCCGGACGTGTGCTCTGCCTCCCCGACGTTACGCGTGAAACGGGTCTTGAAACCGACGCGCGCGTCCATTAATGTACGCGTGCGTCTGATGAGACCCTAAAGGGTCGAAACCAATGAACTCCGGTTCATGGTCACGCTCCGCTACCAGAGTTCCCAACTCTCAAAGTTGGTTGAGCGCGGTGCCTGTCTTTCCTCATGGCAACTTCTGGTACTGTGGAGGCGTTTGTCATGCCGCTCATTGGCTGGGCACTTGTTATATGTGCAGTTCATGATTGGTGGACTCTGACCGCATTCCTCACGCTTGTGGCAGCGAATCTTTACCTTAAGCGCGGCACGCCCGAACCCAAGAAGAAGCCGTGAGATAATGGACACAGCCAGCTCTTACGGACACGTGTCCGAGTGCCGTTTCCCGTATCTCCGCACAGCTTACCGACGGCAAGAACTGACGGGCGAGCTGGAGACGGCCCGCGTACATGAACCCCGCTACTTCGGCACCATCTTCCAGCGGCAGCCATAGGCGCTGTTGATGATCTCGAGGTCACGGGTTTTGGCGTTCCCCACTATTTCCAGGCTCGCACTACTCGATGACTTGAACGCGTGCTTGACCGCGCCATCGGCCGGAAGGGTGATACTAAACATCTTTCCGGCTGCATTGGTCGCTGTGAAGACGTTTCCAGTCAGGTCGAGTGTGTACGTGCTGCCTTCTGGGCATGAACCTGCCGACCTCTCCTTGTTCAGTACGTTGTTGGTCTTCCAAGATTCGGCATTTGCTGAAACGGATATAACTAGCAAGAACGGGACGAGTAGCAGCGAGCGCAGCATCGATATCCCCCCAAAGTAGTGCTGAAGCGTCGCAAATTCGACCAGGACGAGCAAGACCTATGCGATAATTTCGTCATCGATATGCACGAATACATCATCGGAGCAACGCGCTCCGGCAAGTCCAACTACCTTATGACCCTCACTGACCGTGAGGAGCCTTTCGCATTCATTGATAAGCACGGCACCACAGCCAGGCAGATCGCGGACGCTATACCGTGCATCTACTGGCGGCCTGCCGACCTCGAATTCCCCATCGGGCTGAACCCACTGCAGAACGTCCCACCCGATGAGCGGTGGAAAGTCACGGCCGACATCGTGTCGGTCTTCTCGGATATATGGAAGCTCGGGCCTGAGACGCCTAGGCTACTGTACCTACTGAGAAGCGCACTACGGCTCCTTCTCGACAATCACGGCACAACGCTCCTCGATATTCGACGGGTGCTCGCCGATGACACATACCGGTCCCGACTCCTTCGCAAATCCACTGATACCGAGACCGCGCAAACATGGTCTGAGTTTAACACGAAAGACGACCGCCAGAAGGCGACAGAGATAGGCTCACTTCAGAACAAAGTCGCGGCACTCGCAGACCCACTGCCGCTCCGGTTCGTCATCGGGCAGCGGACTTCGACCATCTCCATTCCGAAGATCCTCACAAACCGACAGACGCTCATCGTGGACTTGTCCGATATGGGCGACGAACCCGCCGCGCTCCTGGGCGCACTCATCATCAATACGTTCAAGCAGGCCGCCGAGGCGTCAAAGACACCGCATCCGTACCGTCTCTACATCGACGAGTTCCAGAACTTCGGCACGTCAACCGTCGCCACCATTCTGTCCGAAAGCGGGAAGCGCGAGCTGTGGCTCACCCTAGCTCACCAATTCATCTCCCAGCTCGACGAGCAAGTGAGGGACGCCGTTCTCGGCAACTGCCAGACCATCGTGTCATTTAGAGTAGGGGCGAAGGATGCCCCTATTATTGGGGATGCAATCGACTGGAATCCCCAAAACTTGCAGGATTTGGGGCGGGGGAAGGCGAGAGTGCGGACGCTCATCAACAACAGCCCGAGCGGCGCGTACCTCTTGGAGACGGAGAGGGCAGAACTCGAGACGGGGTACTTGGCGGCGAACGTCAGGAACACGCGGGCGAACTATGCGAGGCCGAGGGAGATAGTGGAGGACAGCTTGCGCCCATTTAGGAAGAGCCGATGGTCGAAGTGGGACCAGCGCACTACAATGCGCGTGAACCTGGAGAACCGCGATGACCTATGAAGAGCGCTACTGTGCCTATGTGGATATTCTGGGTTTCGTGGGCTTCATCGACGAGTTGAACGTAGGCTCCATTTCATATGAGCATCTAAAAGATGTCCTCAACAACGTTCATGCGCCCGTCGAAAGTCCCTTCTCGTCCTTCGAAGACAGCGACCTGAAGGCTCAGAGCATTTCCGATGCCGTCTGCCTTTCGTGTTCTTGCACGGCTCGCGGCCTTGACCATCTGTTCTACAGCCTTGAATCATTGGCCCTGAGCTTACTAGCAAAGGGCTTCTTCATTCGTGGAGCTATCGTCAAAGGAAAGCTCTACCATGACGACAGGATGGTTTTTGGAGAAGCGCTTGTCCGAGCTTTTCGCTTGGAGAGCACTGTAGCTCGCTTTCCTAGAATTATGATTTCTCGCGACGTGGAAGCAGATGCGCGTGACTATGAAACAAGCACCAAATTTAAGGGCGAGCTAACTGACCGAATTAAGCAGGCAGATGACGGCCCCTACTACTTACATGTTCTAAACATTATGAATTTGATTCTGAAAGGAAAAGAGAAACATGCGAGACCCGTTATTGTCGAACGGTACAACGACTTCGCCGCGCAAATACAACGCCGCTTTGAGGCATCCGTAGACAACCCCCGACATTTTGAAAAAGTGCAGTGGTTCGCGCGTTACTGGAACGACGTCGTAATGTCTCATTCCCATGAGGTTAGGCTCATCATGGGTCCGGGTCTGGGCATTCTTCACCAGCCGATGGATGAAGCCTAGCCGGCGCGCGGCAGAAGTGATTATCAAAAACACGCGGGCGGACGATGTCAGAGCACGCTCGGTTGTCGTTGATCGCATACAATCCAAATGACCGACCCGCGGAGGGTAGTAGTCGCTACGCCATTGTCCTGAAGACGGTCAAACATGTCTCGCACAGATGTGGCACATCAATCAGTTTCCCGCCGTGCTCAATCCGTACAACGTCCGGCGCGTCACTGTGGGAGGTGCCATCACTGTAGTAGCTACCGTCGGAGAATGCGGCGCCCGATCCAATGCGGACGTCTCGAACGGACAGTCCCTTGAACCTTCCCTTATCGAGTTCTGCGTGCTTGAACGAGTTGGCGACGTGCCGTAGCAACTCGACATTATTCGGATCTGCTCTTTCGAGCTCCTTCCGAGCGTCTTCGATTGAGACACCACGAGCGACTGCAAAATAGTCCTCGAAGTGATGAAGGGAAGCGAGAGCGATCCAGGCGTGGCGTATTGATGTTGGATTCGTGCTCAACTCTTTTACATTCGGCTCGGCGATTTCGTCTAGGAACTGTCGCGGGGTCATCACCTACCTCTTTTGCCATCGGACTAGCGCCGCCTTTCGCGCACGCTCTCTGCGCTTCTTCTTGGGTAGCTTCTTCGCACTGGCAAGGCCGCCCCTTCGACTGAATTCCTTAATGTCCATGCCGTGATTGTAGCACGTCAATGCTAACCGCTTTGGTTGTCCACACCAATTCGTTGCAAAGCGGTTAGCATATGATTCAATGGTCCTAGGGAAGAAGCGGTGGCTGAGAGCGATTCAAACCGCGAGACCTCGAAAGAGGGGCGGACGAAAGCTGAAGCAAAACTAACCAATGCCTCGACCGACTACTCTATTCGCGTGGCGTCGGACAGCCGATACGCGAACAGGCGCAGGTTCAAATCCTCGCCCGCTTCCTCCTGCTCTTTGAAAACTGAATAGCGACAAGGCGAGCCGCCGAAGTGCGGATACTCATGGCCTGTCGAATTATCAATCGTGGTGAGTGGACTGGCGCGAGCGCTCTTACGCAAGCCGTGTGTGCATTCCGGCGAAGCGTATAAGGAAAATGCATCGTTGCCTCGTGCCCGCCCGCTCATCACCTAACGAACAATCGTATGAACTACAATGCACTGTCCGCAGTGTTGGACGCACTTGTCGCGAACAAAGGGCACTGTCTCGACAATCAGCCTGAACAGCTCGCCGTAGCTGTCGCTGTAGTCGAGCATCTGCGAACAGCGGGAATCATCGAGTCGGACACAGACTTCATCTGATATGCCCCCGTGCCGTAACTGCGGCCACCGTGGCGAAGCACACAACTGGTCACAGCCTCGCATCCGAGGGCACTGCCAACACTGGGAAAAGCGCCGCTGTCCCTGCAAGCACTACACACCCAATAGCGACGAGAAGCGACCAACAAACCATCGACTTCTCCGAGCACTGCGAAAGCGCAAATCTTAATAGCTCTAACGCCTCTCACTCCCGCCATTCGTTAGAGCGGCGGGAGTAAGGGGAAACACTAATCAACTATGGAAATACCAAACCCAGGAAGCAAGGACGCGATCGCTCAAGGATGCATCTGTCCCGTTGTGGACAACCACTACGGTGCAGGCGTTCCCAGTAAGAGCGGTCGCCAATTCTGGCAGACGGTCGGGTGTCCACTTCACCTAGAAGTAATCCCCGAGACTGTATGACGACTCCCTACACCCTCGACCACGGCACGCTCTTCGCCCACGAAATCCGCGACTACCGCCGTGATAGCAACAACAGCATGACCGCACGCCGTCTCAGAAAAGAGGCGGCACATTCGAAGAAGTACCCGATTGCGCAGATGCTCTACAGCGTCATCGCCATCATCGGGTTAACAGGCATCACCCAAATCTATGCTTAACGCTGAGCCCGCCCCTAAGGGCGGCCGACTCGGAGACAGAATTATAAGCGCGTTGGTTCCAATCGTGCCGAGCCCTGAAAAGCGCGGCAACATGTTCGGACCTCGCACACCACAACACCCAATATAACTATGGCCGCAAAGAAACGAATCAAGAAGCCGACCGAGGGCAACACCCACTGGAAGAACCTCTTCCCACAGGACTATCTCGGTTCACACAATCTCCTCCCCGATGAGGAGCTTGTCGTGAAAATTACTAGCATCGGAAAGGAAGACGTGCCCCGCAAGAAGAAGACGAAGGGCGAGAAGGATAAAGAGAACCTGCCGATACTCTTCTTTGAAGGCAAGGTGCCGAAAATGGTCCTCAACAAGACCAACGGCAAGACCATCGAGAAGCTCTACGGCCCGTACACCGACAAATGGATCGGCAAGACCGTTCAGATCTTCGCGACCAACGTGAACGCGTTTGGTGAGGAAGTGTCGGCACTCCGTGTGCGCGACTTCGTACCTGAAGACACCGAGAACAAGCTCGACGTGTCTAAGAAACTCAAAGAGATGAAGGCGCTCAAGACTTTGGGCGATCTCCAGGCGTATTTCACGACGCTTCCCAAGGACATCATGCGCAATCCCGAAGTGGTCGCGCTCAAAGACGAATTAAAAGCATCACTCTCCGAACATGCAGGAAATTAAGGTGGAGCAGGGCACTTACGAATGGCAGCAGCTTCGTCTCGGGCGCGTCACTGGAACGCGCCTCGGGGACGCCATCGGTAGCCCAAAGGTACAGCAGACGCTCATGTGCGAACTCATTGCTGAGCAGCTTACTGAACAGGGCAAGGACGTAGTTGTGAACGCCTCGATGGAGCGCGGGCAAATGGAGGAAGGATTTGCCCGCAAGGTGTACGAGAAGGCCAGCAGTATCACCGTCGAGAAGGCTGGCTTCTTCATCGCAGACCACCTTGACCAGCGCGTCGGTTTTTCACCCGATGGCGTCATCCGCGAGAACGGAGAAATCGTCGGGGGCGTCGAGATCAAGAACCCCGACAGCAAGACGTTCGTGAGCTACTTGCTCGCCGGCACCGTGCCGAAAGACTACCTCGAACAGGTCATGATGCCATTCCTTTGCATCCCAACGGTGCAGTGGTGGGACTTCATCGCCTACGACAGCCGCATTAAAATTATGGACAAGCGCATGCTGATCGTGCGCGTGACCCGCGAACAGATTGCAGCCGACCTCGAAACAGCCGAGGCCGACTTGCGGACGTTCCTCGCGAAATGGGACGAGACTTATTCGACGATAGTTTTCTAACTCTATGTACATCAACAAAGCATTGCTGTTCGGCAATCTGACCCGCGACCCCGAACTTCGAGCGCTCCCCTCGGGTGGGAACGTCTGCAATTTTTCCATCGCCACGAACCGTGTCTACAAAGACAAGGACGGCAAGAAGCAGGAGCAGACTGACTTTCACAACGTCGTTGTGTTCGGCAAGCAAGCGGACACCGTGAGCCAGTACCTAAAGAAAGGCAGCTCGGCCTACATCGAAGGCCGCATGCAAACGCGCACATGGGAAGTGGAAGGCCAGAAGAAGTACCGCACAGAGGTAGTGGCCGACGTTGTACAATTCGGTCCGAATAGCTCTGGTAGCTCGTCCCGCCAAGAAGAGGATACGCATAGCGCCTCCGGTAGCGACGCGGGTATCGATTACCCGAAGGACGAGATTAACCCTGACGACATCCCCTTCTAGCGTATGGCGAGCAATCACAAGTGCGCAAAGTGCGGGATAGGATTCGCCTCGACCCGTGGCCTGTCAATTCACCATAGTCGGATGCATCCTTACGTCCCGCCGCCAGCACCAAAGAAAACCACAGAGCAAGAGCCCATTGAGACATGGGAGACAACGTTGCTCGGCGCCCGGAAGCAGCTCGGTCTCGGAGACGTGTTCTGGCACGTACGCAAATGCGTGATTACCAGGATAACCGTTACGGAAGGATCGAACGACATCGCGATTACAGCGCGTGTGACGAAGAGGCACTACTCGACCGACCCCGTATGACGGACACGCCCGCGCCGCTTACCAGGCAACAGCAAAAGGCGCTTCACGTAGGCTTCGACCTCATCGCCAAAAGCTTGAACGATGCGGGGCTCGACATGCGCACCGTGTTGAAGCCGGAAGTAGACATCCCGTGGACGAAGAGCAGCGTCAAAGAATATCTCTTCCGGCCCATCATGCGAGCGATGACGACCAAGGCAAGCACCACGGAGCTGGCGAAGATGGGAGAGATGGACGCGGTGTGGGAGACGGTGATGCGACACCTCGGGCAGAAGTTCGGTGTGGAGTACATACCGTTTCCGAGTGAGGCGCTAGGCTATGCCGACACCGCACCATTACAAAAAGACAAACCAAAGCCATGAACATCACCGTCGAAGCCGCCAACTGCCACGGCGCGTGTCACACCGTCACAGATCACGTTGCTCGCAGAAACGCGGTGGGAGAACTTATCAAACTAACTTGCCGAGCGTGCGGCGCTAAGCACGTCGTCGGCTCGAATGACAATGTATGAACACCGATAAGAGCCAGCTCACTCGCATCATCGAAATCCTTGAGCGCGACGGGCAGATAGACAACTTCTACGCCATAGGTAACCGCATCAGCCTGCGTTTAGGGGCGAGAATTTGGGAGTTACGGCGTGCTGGATGGGAAATTGAGACCGACAAGAGACCGGACAAGAACACGGTATACCGGGTCATTCCAAAGCCGATGCCGTTGCCGACCGCCTCCTTATCGACCAGCGGAGGTTGTTCTAGCGTTCGGATACACGCTACACTCTGACAGCAGAGAGGGGGCAGCATGGCCGACAAACCTGAAACACCGCCTGATCCTAAGGCAACGGCGCCTAATGTAGCGGCCCGCAAGGTAAAGGCACGAAAAACAAAGAAGGCAAAGAAACGAAGATCGAAGGTCGCGGTTGCCGCTGGTAAGGGGAGCCCGTGGACATTTCCAAAAAATACTCTTGAGGACGCAATCCGCGTAGCAAAGGCACTAGAGGAAAAGAACGGTGGCAATCCGATGCCCGCGCAGGACCTAGCGCTGGCAGTGGGCTTTAAGCAGTCTGCAGATTGGCGGTTTCTTGACCTGTTGCGCTCGGCCAATCAGTACGGCTTAGTTACCGGCTCCGGTGCCACGGCTTCGATTTCTCTTGCTAAGTTTGGGCAAGATGTCGTCGCCCCGAGTTCGCCCTCTCAACGGTCAGAGGCGCTTCTAGCCGCGTTCCGTAGTGTTAAAGACTTCGCGGATGTAGAAAAGTATTATGGCGGTAAGCGCATACCGGAGGATGAATTTTTCCTCAATACTCTGGCGCGGGAGTTTAGCATTGCGCGCGACCGCGTGGATACGTTCGCAAAAATATTTCTAGAGAATCTAAAATATCTCCGCGCCTTTACTCCGGCACCCACTAAAGCTGAAGCCAACGCTACCGGGGGCGATGTCACCGCGACAACAACACCACCGGAACAAATACCGAGCCCTGTCGTATCACGTGAACCACGGGTTCGAGAATTCTTGGATACGTGCTTCGTTATGATGCCGTTCGGGGAATGGTTCGATCGCTATTACCAAGACATCTATGCGCCCGCCATTAAGGAAGCGGGATTTGAACCAGTACGCGGCGACGAGCTGTTCCACACGGGGAGTGTGGTCGAGCAAATTTGGGAGCAGATCGACAAAGCCAAGTTGCTTCTAGCTGACCTGACTGGCCGTAACGCAAATGTGTTTTACGAACTTGGGTTAGCACACGCAGCTCGTAAGCCCGTTGTGTTTACAGCGGCGTCTGTTGACGACGTTCCATTCGACCTTCGGCATTTGCGCGTGATCATTTATGATGTACGAGAGCCGCAATGGTCGGATCGTCTCCAGAAGAGCATCGCTGACTTTCTTCGCAACGCGATGAAAGATCCG
>Ga0209514_10004303_pt1 | contig 19321 bp, 17 predicted proteins | sample Subgrocontami58m_FD_187452 | JGI IMG/M metagenome (GOLD analysis project Ga0209514, IMG submission 187452) | Subsurface groundwater microbial communities from S. Glens Falls, New York, USA - GMW37 contaminated, 5.8 m (SPAdes) (version 3) | ecosystem: Environmental > Aquatic > Deep subsurface >...
ATCTGAAATCCGCATTCCGCAATTATTATTGTTTCGTTTGCGGTTTCACGGCAGGGGTGGTCAGGGCGCAAAGGTTGCAAGCAGGATCGCCGGGACTGCCGCCTTTTTGGATAATTACTACGCCCAGGATTTCCCGCTTTACGGCGCAGAACGCAGGGGTGCGCCAATAGCCGCATTTACGCGCATTTCCAGAGAGCCCATCCTTGAACGGGGAATCATTTCCAATCCTGACGTTGTGATTGTAATGGACGAAACCCTGCTGGAAGACCCCCTTGCCCGCCCGTTGTCGGGGTTAAAGGAGGGCGGCGTCGTCTTTGTCAATACGACGCATAGCCCGGACGAGGCAAAGGCAAAGTACAAAATAACCGCGCAGGTCATTACCCTCGATATAACGAAGATAGGCCTGGAGATGTTGGGCAAACCGGTACTGAGCGCCCTGGCAGGCGGCGTTGCCGCGAGGATTGCAGGTCTCGGCGAGGATGCCTTAAAAAGGGCGGTTGAGAAGGAGGTGTCTGAGTTCATTCAGGAAAAAGAGCTTATCGTAAAAAACACAGAGGCGTCGGTGCGCTGCTACCACGCTGTCCAGCCGGTAGAAGTAAAGACGACCGAATCCGGCCACAAGGACAGTCCCGTAATGGACGTGCCGTTTGAGCCTGCGATAGTTTCCAGTCCCGCGATCAACACAACGGCAAACACGCCATTGCGAAAGACCGGTAACTGGCGGGTATTCAAGCCGGTCTGGAATTATGATGCCTGCACCAAATGTATGACCTGTGTTGCCCGGTGTCCCGACGGTTGTATTGCGGTGAATGAGGACGGTTTTCCTTACACGGACTACGACAACTGCAAGGGATGTATGATCTGCGCCGAGGAGTGTCCGGTGAAGGCGATAGAAATGGCGCGTGAGGTGCATGCGTGGTAAGGAAAAAGATTGCGGATTGCAGAATGCGGGTTGCGGGTTGTAAAGTCCGAATTCCGCAATCCACAATCCGCAATGGTAGGAGCCGACTCCTGTCGGCGATGGACGGCGATTCGGCGATGGGAACTGTGAGGGGGGGAAGAAAGGATGAAGGCGGAAGGATGAAGGAGGAAAAGAGAGAATGCGGAATGCTGAATGCGGATTGCAAAGTCCGTAATCCGAAATGGTCGTCGGCGATGGACAATTCAATACGGCGTGCATGCGTCCGGTCGCCAACGGGAGTTGGCTCCTACCCACGGTGGGTTCCAACAACGGCGGGTTCAGGTTTGCAACCTGAACCTTGGGGTTTGAGCGAGCGAAACCCAGTTGAACAGTCACAACGCCCAGAAATACATAAACCTTTAGGTTCAAGTTGCAAACTTGAACCCGCGGGAGAAGAGGAATGCAGCATGCGGATTGTGGATTGCAAAGTCCGTGATCCGAAATGGTCGTCGGCGATGGACAATTCAATACGGCGTGCATGCGTCCGGTCGCCAATGGGAGTTGGCTCCTACCCACGGCGGGTTCCAACAACGGCGGGTTCAGGTTTGTAACCTGAACCTTGGGGTTTGATCGAGCAATACCCAGTTGAACAGTCACAACGCCCAGAAATACATAAACCTTTAGGTTCAAGTTGCAAACTTGAACCCGCGGGAGGAGAGGAATGCAGCATGCGGATTGTGGATTGCAAAGTCCGCATTCCGCAATTCGCAATCCACAATCTAAAAAACATGCTTCAAAAAACAAAACACCCCGGAGGTTCAGCAAGCCGTTTGTATGGCAAATCAATGTGCGCGGTTCTTTTGCTCGTAATCCTGTCTGCTGTCACGTATCTGAATACACTGTCCAATGCGTTTGTCTTTGATGACGTTTACGTTATTTCCGGAAATTACTTCATCCGGGATTGGAAGAATTTTTGGGGGCTTTTTACGCACAGGTATTTTGCCGCATCGGGCGAACTCAGCTACCGGCCTGTCGTGACGTTGTCATATTTTATAGATTACTCACTGTGGCGTCTGAACCCGCTGGGGTATCATCTTGCCAACGTCGCGCTGCACACCCTGAATGCGGCGCTCTTGTTTTTCTTTGTTCGGCGTATGGCAGGAAATACGCCCGTTGCGTGCCTGTCTTCGGCCTTCTTCGTCTGCCACCCTGTTTTGTCGGAGGCGGTAAATGCCGTCAGTTATCGGGAAGACCTCCTGGCGGCTACTTTTTTTATCACCGCCCTTATGCTGTACGTCAGGACGCAGTCCCTCAATAAATTCTATCTTTATCCCCTGTCCCTCCTGTCGTATCTCCTCGCCCTCTTTTCTAAGGAAATGGCCGTTACCCTGCCCCTGCTCATCGTTCTTTTCGACTGCATAATACTGCGCGGCGGCAGCCAGGGGGACGCGGGAGAGGGGTGTTTTCGCGCCAATGCCGCGACAGGAAGCGGTCGTAGTTTTACGAATCGTATCGTGCGTTTGTATCCGGGTTATGTCCTTGTTACCGCCTTTTACCTCATTGTCCGGTTCTGGTGGCTTCATAATCCTGCCGAGTCGGGCGTTTCTTACCCACAGGGAGATCACTGGTTTAATTTCCTTGTCATGCTCAAGGTGGCGGCGTCATACCTCCGTTTGCTGTTTTTCCCCGTGCATCTGAACGCGGATTACCTTGTACCTGCCGTTTCGTCTGCCTGGGATGCGCCTTGTATCTTGTCACTCCTCCTGATTGTATCCGTTGGAGTAATTGCCTGCCGGTTGTTTTTTCATGCAAGGCTTTTATTTTTTTCCGTTGTATGGTTCTTCGTTGCGCTGATGCCCGTTTTGAATGTTGTGCCTATTGGCAATATCATGGCTGAACGGTATCTCTACATACCCGTGATTGGGATGTGCATTATGGGCGGTTGCCTGGTTACCGCTCTTCGCTTGTCTTCTTCTTTCACCCATATCTTGTTTTATCCGCTAACTGCCGTGATACTCCTTGGTTTTGCGTGGCAGGGCGCTTCGCGGTCGGGCGACTGGAAGGACGAGTTTACCCTGTGGTCGGAAACAATCGTTCGGGAACCGGCCAGCTACAAGGCGCACAGCAGTCTGGGAATTTTATTAATCAACAAGGGGTTTGAGCAGGAGGGGATGGCCGAGCTGCAGAAGTCACTGTCCCTTAATCCCTCGTATCCAGACGCGCACAACAACATGGGGACGCTGTATGAGCAAAAGGGCATGTACACAGACGCGGTAAAGGAATACGCCCGCGCCCTGAGTATTAACCAAACGATGCCGGAGGCGCACTACAACCTTGGCAATGTATACCTGAAGATGAATCGCTACGATAAGGCCGCTGCGGAATACCGGCTTTATCTGTCAGGCAAGGGGGATCACCCCGCCGTATATTACAATCTGGGCGTTGCCTGCATGAAGCTGGGTATGCTTGATGAATCTGTCATGGCATTTCAAAAGTCATTGCAAAACAATCCGGGGAATGCCGATTGCCACAACAATCTTGGGGTTATTTATGCGAGAAAAGGCCAACCCGACGCCGCCATAAGCGCATTCAGGGAGGCGTTACAATATAACGCTGCGCACCCTGACGCCTTGCGCAACCTGGCGGCTATGGCCAAAGCACCCTGACCCGAACGGGTCGCGCGGGTGGTTTTATCCCCCACCGGACGCCGGGGGTTGTATAGGAATTTTCACCTGAAAATACCTTTTTGATTAAGATTGTCATTCCCGCGGTCTTTAAGCGGGAATCCAGAGTCTTTTTGTTTTCGCCAGTATCGCAAAAAACACTGGATGCCCGATAGAAGCATTCGGGCATGACAGTTATTAAATTTTCATCCCCCTTTGTGAACCAACGGCTCATGGATGTTTCATTTTAATTATGCGGGTTACAGGTTGGCATGGGTTATTCCCCTCTTGGGAGGAAACAACACAATTCCCCTCTTGGGAGGGGTAAGGGGTGGGTACTTTTCCGCGTTCCCCATTTTCATGAGGACAATGATTGTGAAATCTCAATGAATATTTCACGAAGTTATCGCCTTACCCACCCCTTATATCCCCTCCCAAGAGGGGAATTTCATCGGGCGGGCGCAGGTTTGCAACCCGAACCCCGTAGTTTGAGCAAACGATACCCAGTTGAACAGTCACAACGCCCAGAAATACATAAACCCCCAGGTTCAAGTTACAAACTTGAACCCGCAATGTTGTGTTGTAGAACGAAGCGATTACTTCGTTCTAGCGAAGCGGCGCTTCGCTCTACATCAACGAAAAGTTGCCGAAGGCCTGATTTTATTCAGGTTGTGGCGGCATATACCGCCGCTGGCGAAACCAGCAAGGGAAAAGGTGGGGTTCAAATTGCAAATTTGACACCACAGATTCTTCGCTCTACAGGGTGCGGTTATTTCTTCCGGTAGATGTTTAAGCCTATCTTTTCTTCGCGCTCGGGAATGGAGACGTTTCCTTCCGTTGAAGCGACAATGATGTTCTTCCCTGATGATGAGGGACCGAACTCTTTTGATAAATCTATTTTGATGGTAAGCATGTTTCCTTCTACTGAAAATTCTACGTTTTTCATGTAAAAACCTCACTTTCTATGAATAATTGTTAGGGATACTTTAGACTAACTGCCGGCAGGTTTGTCGGTCGGCATGACGATTTGTGAAAGGTCGGCTGCCTTTTTTGAGTACAATTCGTTGACCTCTTTCATCAACGAGAGCCTGTTGTTCCGCACCTTTTCATCTTCCACGTTTACGAATACCTTGTCGAAGAAGGTGTGAACCGGTTTTGCAAATTCACGGCAATATACCACGGACGCCTCTTTGTATTTCTTGTCGTCCATGAGTCTTCTGATTTCCGCCTCATTTTTCCTGTAAACGTCCCATAACGTGCGCTCTTCGGGCTCGGTAAGCAGGGCTTCGGCTACGCTCCCGCTGCTATTTGCCTTCTTGCCAATGTTAAACGTGCGCTCGACGACCGTGACCAAATCATGCCACCAGGTCTCTTCCGAAATGCCTGATATGACCTTCAGCCTCTGCGAGAAATCATTCACGTCGTCAAACCCCACGCCGGCGTTCATAACGGCATTTACCAGGTCGTGACGATACCCCCTCTCGATGCTTGCCTGAAACAGCCTGTCACCGAAAAAGACTTTTATTTCCGGTATTAATTCATGGAATGTTTTTGTATGGCGCGGCTCTTTCTGTGGCAGCGGCGGAAGCAGGTTCAATGATTCGCAAAGGACGTCTTTAAGCCCCAGGGCAAGTCCGTGTTCTTCTATTATCCTGATAATGCCATAGGCATGCCGTCTGAGGGAATAAGGGTCTTGCGAGCCTGTTGGTATCAGTCCAAGCGCAAAGCAACTGCATATCGTGTCGAATTTGTCCGCCAGTCCCACAATTGCGCCGAGCTTTGATGCGGGGATGTTGTCTGCGGCGTAGCGGGGCATGTAGTGTTCGGCGATTGCAACGGCGACGGATTTTTCCTCGCCGTCCCATTCGGCGTATTCTCTGCCCATAATTCCCTGGAGAGACGGGAATTCGCCCACCATCTGCGTAACAAGGTCTGCCTTGCAGAGGAACGCCGCACGTTTCGCCAGCTCCATGTCCTGGATTGTCAGCTTATTGCAGGCGATTAATTTGTGCGATATGAATACGGAAAGCCCGATGATGCGGTTTGTCCTGTCATGGTAATTTCCCAATTTCTCAAGAAAGACCAGGTTTTTCAAGTCTTCCACCCGTTTCAGAAGCGGGGTCTTTCTGTCTTCCTTCCAGAAGAATCTGGCGTCGGAGAGCCGCGCCTTCAGCACGCGTTCATTGCCGCGGATGGTTGTGGCGGCATTGCTTTCGTCCCGGTTGAGCGCCGCAATAAATTTATTGAAAAGCCTCCCGTCTCCTTTTTTTATGGGAAAATATCTCTGGTGCTCCTTCATGGCCGTCTCTATCACGTCGGCAGGGATGTCGAGAAATTCTTCGTCAAAATTACATTCGATGGCGTTGGGATACTCAACCAGATTGGTGACCTCGTCCAGCAACTCCTCGTCGTCAATAGCCGCGCCATAGGGGGTCATGAGCTGCGTTATCTTCATTCTCAGCGCCTCGCGGCGTTCGGTCATATCGGCGACGACCTTCTCCTGGCGGAGCGATTGTTTATATGATTCCCAGTCGGCCTCGCCTATTTCAATCTTTTTTCCGGACAAAAAGGGATGTCCGTTGACGACCCTGCCGGCCTTGATTCCGTTGATTTCCAGGGGAATGACCTTGTCCCCGAATAACGCGAGAAGCGTCCGTATGGGTCTGGCAAAAGACAAACCGTTTTTCTTCCACTTCATGGACTTTGGAAACGAAATCGTTTTTATTACCTCCGTGAGAATTTCCGGCAAGAGGTGAATCGTTTCCCGTCCCTCTATCTTTTTCACTGCGAAGCAATACTCGCCTTTCGGCGTGCTTTTTCTCCGGAGGTCTTTTATGTCAATACCCTGGGATTTGGCGAAGCCCATGCCCGCCTTTGCAGGATTTCCGTCCTTGTCAAAGGCAATCGCCGCCGAAGGCCCCTGGATTTCTTCCGTTACGGTTTCCTGCTTGTGGGGCAGGCCGCTTACAAACAGGGTGAGCCTTCTCGGCGTGCCTGCGCTGTGCATTGACTGCGTTTCCAGGCGATATTTTTTTGCCAGCGCCGCAAACAGCGTCTTCATCTGAGTGAGCGCGGGGTCAATATAGCCGGCGGGAATTTCTTCTGCGCCGATTTCGAAAAGCAGGTTGGTCATGTTAGAGTCGCACGATATGTTTCTTATTGATGCCCTTCAAGGCGTTGCGGGTATCAACGATTAGTTTGGAATGGGATACGATCAGATTATAATTAAAATTAGAGTGGTCTGTCACGATAACCGAACAATCAATTTTTGACAGCAGTTCCTTTGACAACGGCTTTGATTTAGCGCTCAGCGCGTGGTAATCAATCTTTGGAATATACGGATCGGTGTACGATATCTTAGCCCCTTTGTGCCTCAGGAGGTTCATAATTTCAAGGGCGGGCGATTCCCGGACGTCGTTAATGTCTTTCTTATAAGCAACGCCCAGAATGTGAATACTTGAACCTTTTACGCTCTTCTTCGCGCTGTTCAGCGCGTCGGTAATTTTTTCCACGACGAATTCAGGCATAGCGCTGTTTATCTGGTCTGCGAGCGCAATAAACCGCAATTCAAAACCGTTCTTTTTCGCAACCCAGGAAAGGTACAGGGGGTCAATGGGAATGCAGTGTCCGCCCAGCCCGGGACCCGGATAAAACGACATAAAGCCAAACGGCTTCGTCTTTGCCGCGTCAATAACTTCCCAGACGTCAATGCCAAGCCTTTCGGCCATAATGGCGATCTCATTGACCAAGGCAATATTGACGTTCCGGAAGGTGTTTTCCAGGAGCTTTACCATCTCCGCCACCTTCGGCGACGAAACGGGTATGATCGTTTCAATGATCTGGCTGTATAAACAACGCGCCAGCTTTGTGCACTGGTCTGTTACGCCGCCTATCACCTTCGGGATGTTTTTGACGGAATACCGCTTGTTTCCCGGGTCAATGCGTTCAGGAGAAAAGGCGAGAAAGAAGTCTTTCCCCGCCTTCATGCCATTTTCCTCCAGTATCGGCTGTACCAGTTCTTCCGTCGTTCCCGGATAGGTCGTGCTTTCCAGGATGAAAAGCTGACCTTCCCGCAGGTATTTCTTAATCTCCTGGCTCACGTTGATTATATAGGACATGTCGGGGTCTTTTGTCTTCGTCAGCGGGGTCGGCACGCAGATGCTGATAGCGTCCAGGTCGGACAATACGCCGGTGTCATCGGTTATGCTTAAAATGCCCTTTTCCACGAACTGGGAGATATCCTCATCCCGCACATCAATGACATAAGATTTTCCCTTGCTCAGTGACTCGACGCGTTCCCTGCTCTTATCAATGCCCGTCACGCAGTATCCGCTGCGTACGAATTCAAGCGCGAGCGGCAGTCCGACGTAACCAAGCCCGATAACGCCTATTTTCGCCTTTTTTGTCTTAATTTTTTCGAGTAATGCAGTCATTTTTGTATTTCAGATATTATACAGTTCAACAACAGTTTGCAATAAAAAAATACGGATGCAATGCTGATACTGCTTGACATTGACTAATCACTTCCGTAAAATCCAGGCATAAAGTTTGGGACAAGCGGCAAATGGCAGTTTTTGCATTTTTGGTAACAGTTTGGCTTTTTGAAAATCCCGTACCTTTATGTGTAATCAATACAAAACGGAATACGTAGCGCGGGTGGTTTATCCCCCGCACAATGCCGACCACAAGGGATCGGCGCTACATTTTTCAAAAAGCTAAACTGTTACGAAATTCCTGGACATAAATTTCCCATTGTATTTATCGTAGGGGCAGGTTTCAAACCTGCCCCTACACAATACGGTAAATATTTATTTGGTGCAACAAAATGCCAAGGACATACATATCCAGCCTGAAAAGCGGCGAACTTGTTGAAGACGTCTTCCTTGTGCTGAAAAAGGAGGTCAAGGAGACGAAAGAAAAGAAACCCTACCTCAACCTCCAGCTTGCGGACAAGACCGGTTTCCTCGAAGCGCGAAAATGGGACGCGGCGCGCCAGCTCTGCGACAGCTTTAACAAAGACGACTTTGTAAAGATAAAGGGGGTTGTCGAGACCTTCAACAACAGCCTGCAAATCAGGATCAATGAAATCTGCCCCGTTGCTGAAACACAGGTGCGTATGGGTGAATTCATCCCCTGTACGGAAAGAGACGTGCCTGAGATGATGAATGAACTCCGGCAGATTATGAAAACCATAAAAGATCCGCACCTTTCGAAACTCCTGGACGCATTTTTTTCGGACGAGGCGTTTTGCAGGGTGTTCTCTGCATCGCCGGCCGCCACGCAGTATCACCATGCCTTTCTTGGCGGTCTGTTGGAGCACATCCTTTCCGTCGCCAGGCTGGCGGTAAGTTTTGCAAGTCTCTACCCTGCGATAAAGAGGGATTTGTTAATCACCGGCGTGATTTTGCACGATATCGGCAAGACGCGTGAACTGTCTTGCGACCGCAGTTTTCAGTACACCGACGAGGGACAGCTTACCGGTCATCTCATCTCCGGCGTCCTGATGGTTTCTGAAAAGGCCATGAAAATAGAAGGGTTTCCACCAGAACTGCTCAACGTCCTTTTCCACATGATACTGAGTCATCACGGTGAATACGAGTGGGGTTCGCCAGTAAAACCGGGCACACCGGAGGCCATTGCACTGCACTATCTGGATAATCTGGACGCGAAGGTGCACGCGGCGACGAAGGCAATAAGCGAGCATAAGGACACCAGCAGCTCGTGGACGGATTACATGAAAATGTTTGAACGGAGGCTCTATAAAAAATGATTTTATTTATAAAACATATCGGTATCGAAGGTCCGGGCACCATGGGGGATTTTTTGGAAGACAATAAAATCCTCTATACGGTTATGGATCTCTCATCCGGCGATAAGCTGCCCAGGCTGAAAAGGGAATTTCAGGCGGTTATCTGCCTTGGCGGGCCTATGAATGTGTACGAAGAGGATAAGTACCCGTTTCTGCGGGAAGAGGACTTCTGGCTGAGAAGGGTAGCCGAAGAGGAAACGCCGTTTCTGGGCATCTGTCTGGGCGCTCAACTGATTGCAAAGGCGACTGGCGCGCGGGTGACGAAAAACCCCGAGAAAGAGATTGGGTGGTACAGGATCGTGCTCAGCAATGACGGATTACAGGACGATTTATTGAAAGACATGCCCGAAATTTTTACCGTCTTTCAGTGGCATGGCGACACCTTTGGTATTCCTTCGGGTGGGAAGAGGCTGGCGTTTGCGGAGCTCTGTCAGAACCAGGCGTTGAAGTATGGCCGGAATATGTATGGCGTCCAGTTTCACGTGGAGGTGACAAAGACCATGATTGCCCAATGGGCCGACGCCTACAAGGATGAATTGGAATCTCTCAGGGGCGTCGTTTCTGACAAGCAAAAGATGCTGGAAGATTACGACAGATTGTCAAAGGTTTATATGAAACAGGCGGAACAGTTTTATGTGAACTTCTTCACCATCGCAGGCGTATTGAAAAAAAGGACGTTCTCCTTTCCCCGGTAGCGCGGGTGCTGTCCCCCGCTGGCGGGGGTAGGGGGTGGAAATCCACCGCCCTGCCGCCAACCCGCTACGCGCTTCTCATACCCACGCAACCCCTCATTCTCGTACAGATCCTCGTTCCTACGCTCTGCGTGGGAATGCGCGGGTGTGACGCTCTGCGTCAAATAATAAAAAATGTAGCGTCGAGCCTTGGTAGCCGGCATTGTGCAGATGTCCAGACAATCCCGAACCCGTAAGGGAGGAGCAGGACGCTGGAGCGTCCCGTACCGGCATTCCCACGCAGAGCGTGGGAACGAGAGGGAAAGCACGTTTCCAGGCCTGAGCCTGGGGAGGAGGTGAACTTCTTCACCATCGCGGGCGTATTGAAAAAAAAGGACGTTCTCCTTTCCCCGGTGATGTCAGGGAATCAGACGGTAGGTGTCAATAGTGATCGTATGTAGGGGGTAATTCATGAATTACCCCTACAGGTACGGTAATCCACCATTGCAGGAATTTTTCAAAAAACTAAATTGTTACGCAGTAGGGGCAGGTGTTAGCTCTGTCTCTGCAGCGCTTTTTATAATCCCAATCTCATTTGGCGCCAACTCTCCGGCATAGTCGTTAACCTTGTAAAAATCCTTGTAGTGCAGGAGCATCTCATTGGAGTTCTTATAGCCCAGACGGCGTCCGTAATTGACGATGCACATCGTTCGCGCCTCCACAAAAGAGAATCCCTTGAATTTCAACGCTTCCACAATACATTTTTTCATGTGATTCAGGTGGTAGGCCGTTGTGCGGGCGTAATAACAATGGTGGTGCTTAAAGAGCGCCTGGACGTCTGCGGGTTGGTCCTGATTCCCGTTCGGGGTGGTTAGCGTCTTCACGCCGCGCGGGGTGGTGGGTGAAACCTGGCCACCCGTCATGCCGTAAATTTCGTTTGCGTAGCAGATGACGGTGATATTCGTATTCCTTCGTATGGCGTGCAGCAGGTGATTACCTCCGATGCCGAGCAGGTCTCCGTCTCCGCTCACCACCACCACGTTAAGGGCGTCATTGGCGTATTTAATTCCTTCGGCCACCGGGACAGCCCGGCCATGCGCCGTGTGGACTGAATCAAGGTCAAAGAAGCCCGCGCTCCTGCCGGCGCATCCAATTCCCGACACAACCACCGTGCCGTTTTTGGGCAGACTGAGTTCTTCAAATGCCTGACAGATCGTCTTCAGGACGATGCCGTTCCCGCAGCCCGGACACCACGGCGTGGGCAGCAGGTCAATCTTCAGATAGTTTTTGAAGCCCGTATCTTTGATCATGAGAACTTTTTCTTTTCCACCTTGAATTTGTGTAACAATTTAGTTTTTTGAAAAACCCGTACCTTTATGTAAAGCCAACGTAAAACGGAATACGTAGCGCGGGTGGTTTATCCCCCGTCCAATGCCGACCACGCTTGTCCTCGACACTGATCGGGGAAGGGATCGGCGCTACGTTTTTCAAAAAGCTAAATTGTTACGAATTTGTTATATGTTCAGTTTACTGATATTCCCCGTTGTTTTGCAGGCATTCCCTTGTTTCTTCTTCGTGGATTGCTGTATTTTCTTCATTTTCCAGTCCCTGTGACAATTAATCACGGAAAGCACCTCTTCGGGGTCGTCTATCAATTGAATCAATTCCACGTCCCCGCCTGATATGGTTTTTTCTTTCACCATCGTTGTCTTTATCCAGTGTATAAGCCCCTGCCAGTATTCCTTGCCCACAAGGATTAAGGGAAACGGATATATTTTGTGGGTCTGTATCAGGGTCAGCGCCTCAAAAAATTCATCCAGCGTCCCAAACCCGCCGGGCAGGCACACGTATCCCATTGCATATTTTACAAACATCACCTTGCGCGCAAAGAAATATTTAAAATTGAGAGACTTGTTCTGAAACGGATTTGGCTTCTGTTCCTTTGGCAGGGTAATATTCAGTCCTACAGAAATAACCTCATTCTGCGATGCGCCCTTATTGGCCGCCGCCATGACGCCCGGCCCGCCGCCCGTTATGATGGTGTACCCGTTCTGTGCCAGAAGACTGGAAATTTCCAAGGCCTTTTTATAGTACTTATGATTCCGGTGAAACCTGGCGGAGCCGAATATGGTAACGGCGGGGCCGATGTCGGAGAGTTCTTCAAAGCCCTCCACAAACTCGCTCATAATCCGGAATATGCGCCACGTTTCCAGGCCTTTAAGGTCTTCCACCATGGTTCACCTCGTATATTTTTTGCTTTATTTCCGCCAAATCAATACTTCCCCCCAGTACCGGGATAAACTCCACCTCGCGGTGCAATATGCGTTCAATCTCGCGGACGTACTGTCCCATGTTCATCTCCATAACGATGATTCGCCGGTATCCGTGCGCTATCGTCTTGATCTCCTCCACCACGGGAAACATGCGGATGGGGCGGTAGAGAGAGAATTCATCCTTAAAATAATAGGCTATCCTTGAAAGCGCCCCGTATGAGATCAGCAGGGTGTCGGTTTCATTGTCGCATTTAAGATATTCGAAATAGTTATGCCGCTGCGCCGTCAGTTGCTGTTTTTCGTGGAGGCGGGTGATAAGTCGCCGGTAAGTATCAACGTCCGAGGTCTTTGGCTCGGAACCTTCATGGGAGAGTCCCGTAAAATGGCGGTTTCCCACGCCCAGCGGCGGGCGATTATGTTTTTTGATCTCAAAATCCCTGTGGGGAATAATGGTTTCGTACAGGTGGCTAATGTATCCGTCGCTGAGGAGGATGACGGGGCTTAAGGATTCCTCCGCCGCATTAAAGGCCATAATGGTGTATTTATAAAGCTCCGACACGGAATTCGGGTAGAATACAATCGGAAAGTAATCTCCATGACTGCCGTGCATGCACTGGATGACGTCCCCCTGGGCGGGCAGGGTGGGCATGCCGGTGCTGGGACCGACCCTCTGGACGTTGACGATGACAAGCGGCACTTCCATCATGTGCGCCAGCCCTATGCTTTCCTGCATGAGGGAGAATCCTGGACCTGAAGTCGCCGTCATTGCCTTGAGCCCGGCCAGAGATGCGCCAATAATGGCGTTAATGGAGGCGATCTCGTCCTCCATTTGCAGCACCCTGATGTGCTTCTTGTTGACCATCTCGTGGATAATTTCAGAGGCGGGTGTGATGGGATAGCCTGCAAAGAATTTTAATCCGGCGACCTCTGCCGCCATTGCGATGGCCTGATTACCCTGTAGTAACTGCTTTGGCATCTATTTCCTCGATTTCAATAGCAAAGTCAGGGCAATATCGCTGACACGTTTTGCAGGCAATACACTTTTCTAATTCCATCAACGTCTGGCGTTGAATCAGCAGATTTTTTACCGGGCAGAAATTCACGCAGATAGCGCAGCGTTTGCAAAGAGCGTGGTTAATATGCACAATCCCTTTTCGTTTTCTGATTTTTTCTTCAGGCACAAATTTTCCCTATGCTTCTTTTTAAAACTCTAAATCAATCGGACGATGCGGGGGCAGGTTTCAAACCTGCCCCCGCACTGTCCGGTAAATCGCATGTTAAGGAATTTTAAAGTTGTGTTGTAGAACGAAGCGATTGCTTCGTTCAGGCGAAGCGGCGCTTCGCTCTATATTTATTCTTCCCGCGGCTTCCTGTCGTTCTGCGTCCTGTATATCTCTTCGAAATCCGAAGCAACTCCCACAAATGCCTTCAACGCCTTTGGGCAAAAGTGTTCCGGACTCGTCCGCCCGTCACCTTCCGTCATTATTTTAAATACCTGCTCATGCGTCATCGGCTGTTTGTACGGCCTCTCGCTCCTCAACGCGTCATAGAGATCGCACAGCATCACGATCCGACCCTCTATCGGTATCTTATCCCCTTTTAGTCCTCTCGGATACCCCGTCCCGTCCCACCTCTCGTGATGATTCAGCGCAACCAGGGCCGACACCTGGATATTGTTATGAGACGACCCCGACAGTATCTTTTCCCCTATCGTCGTGTGCGTCTTCATAATCTCAAATTCCGGGGGCGACAGACGGCCTTCCTTGAGCAGGATGCAGTCGGGTATGCCTATCTTTCCCACGTCGTGCATCGGGCTTGCAAAGGCTATCGTCTCCACAAATTCCATAGGCATCCCCATCGCCAGGGATAACTTCTGCGCATACAGCCCCATCCTCATAATATGCGCCCCTGTCTCCGTATCCTTAAACTCTGCCGCCATTGACAACCGCTGGATGATCTCCTTGCTCATGTACCTGAGCTTCATCAGGGCGTCCGCCAGTTCTTGCGTCTTTTTCTTTACCGTCTCTTCCAGAACGAGTTTGTAATTCTTCTCTATCTGCCTGAGCCTGCCATGCTCAATTGCCCTTTCCATGCTCTGCATCAGATACCGCGACTGAAAGGGCTTGATGATGAAATCAAACGCGCCGTATTTTACGGCGTCAATTGCCATGTCCAGCTCCGCGTAGGCCGTCATCAGGATTACCGGCACTTCCGTGTTAAAATCACGGATTTTTCCCAGCATCTCTATTCCTGACATGCCGGGCATCTTGATGTCGGTCAGCACGATGTCGTACCGGTTTGTCTTCAGCATTTCCACTGCTTCTGCGGGATTGCCGCAGGTAGTGACTTTGTAACCAAACCCGTCGAGCAGCAGTGCGACGGATTCAAGCACGTACGGTTCATCGTCAACGACAAGAATTGCGTGTCTCAGCAGGGTGTCTCCTTTCGTTTGGGAGCACATTGTATACCTCCTTGTGTTTTTGACCGGGAATACGGCGACTGTCACACGGGTATCGTCCAAAACGGCAAACTACAATGTCCAAAGAGATATTTTTCACGTATGAATCTATCAAAAGTCCGGGTGGTTATCAAGGGGATATTGCGTTCGCGGCATATTTTGTTTACCCTATTGACGCAGCAAGGCAAGAGTTTGTATATTTGTAGCAGTTTGGTTTTTGAAAAATAACAGTCAGGGAATACCATGCTTGAAATTTATAAAAAACTGCCAAAGACAAATTGCGGCAAATGCGGCGCGCCTACCTGCATGGCCTTTGCCGTCAAGGTGAAAAACGCCCAGCTCAGGATATGGGATTGTCCTTATATGAGCAGGGAAAATACGGAATCGTTGCCCCTGAAGCCCAGCGTTACCCAGGATGACAACTACGAGCGGGTGAGCAACGAACTCGAAGCCGAGGCAAGGCGTGCGAACTTCGAAGAGGCGTCTTTTGCCATTGGCGGGCATTATGAGGCAAAAAACGGCTGTGAAACGATACGCCTGAAGATGCTGAACAGCCCTTACGAGATGCGCCGGCAGGGTTTATTCGAAAATGGCGCATATTGCCACGATTCGTGGTCGAAGATCATACTCTACGATTATATTCGCAGGAAGGGCGCCATGCCTTTAACGGGCGAGTGGGTCACCCTGGGACATTTCCCGAACACGGCGTCCCACGTAAAGGCGTTTCAAAGGAGCGCCGAGGAAAAGGTCGCGGCGGCGTTCAATAAAAATACAAATGGACTGAAGGTTCAGAGCAGATACCTGGGCGGCGTGGAAGCCTCCGGGAAAATGAAGGCGGATTATATTTATCGTTTTGACCTCTTGCCGCGCATCCCCCTGTATTTATGCTTTTGGGATGCCGATGAGGAGTTTCAGGCCAGTTGCAAACTGTTTCTGGACAGCAGCGCAGAGGCGTATATTGACATAGAGTACCTTGCCTATCTCGTGGAGCGGTTTGTTGAGAAATTTACCACGGAAAAGGCGTGGGATGTTACTGATAATATCTAACACCGGGTAGCGCGGGTGGTTTATCCCCCGCCACATGCCGGTTCAATCTTGCGGATCGCAACCGAACGTTTCGGTTCAGGCTTCAAGCCAGAACCAGCGAGAGAGATGCCGGAACATATTCGTAATGGCAGTTGCAGGGGCAATTCGTGAATTGCCCCTACCGATGGTATATGAATCTTTTTTATTGTTCGTGTTGATTTTTTTCATTCGTGGCTAGGTTGCTGCAAATTATATAGGGAAATACACCATGGCCAATTGCTGGAAGTGCGGGATGTATCTTGGAGAAAAAGACGAGTGGAAGAAGATGACCACCTCCAGGGGAGACATCTGTATCCTTTGCTATAATAAGGCAAAGGAGGTTGACGGGCCTCGTATACGGGCCGATATGGACGCGTTTTCAAAGGATAAGGAAAATACCTGACGTCAGAAACAACGCTAATCAAAAAAGGAGAAATACCATGGTAAGATATGTACTGACCTTTCTTGTGGCAGCAGTATCAATGACACCGTTTGCTAAAACAGTTCTCGCAGACGATAAAGGCGGACCGCCAGCCATTGTCTGGGAAAAAACCCTTTCAGATGCGCAGGGAAAGGCAAAGGCGTCGGGGAAGCCCGTCCTCGTTGATTTCTACATGATCGCCTGAACAAGCTGTGAATCTATGGATACCGTGACGTATCCTAACCAATCAGTAATTGATTACATTGCCAAAAATTTTGTTCCGGTGAGATATAACGCACAAACCAGCGCAGACGCCAAGGGCAAATACCGGGTACTGTGGGCGCCAACGGTCATTCTCCTTGATCCGGACGGAACAGAATATCATCGTTTTAACGGTTTTCTTCCGCCCGAAGAATTCATTCCGCAACTGGAATTTGGTCTGGGCAAGATGGCGTTGGAAAAACAGGATATTAAGACAGCCGGTACACAGATGAAGCAGGTGGTAGAAAAATATCCCAAAAGCGACGTTGCCCCTGAGGCGCAGTATTGGGTTGGAGTTATCGCCTACCAGTTAACGCACGACGTGAATGCGGAAGTAAACGCATGGAAGAAAATAATCGAGGATTACCCCAACAGCATCTGGGCAAAGAAGGTGTCCTGCGCGGTAGCTTGTATAAAAGAATAAAGGTGCAGCGGAACTCAGCCAAATTTATAACACTTTAGTTCTTTGAAACGTAGTATACACACCCCTAAATCCCCTCTTTTTGGAGGGGACTTCAAATCTCCCCTCGTCGGTAGGACAAGCGTCCCCGCTTGTCATCATAATATCAGGCGTGGACGCCTGACCTACCAGAGGGGCTGGGGGTGTGTTTCGATACTGGTTTCCAAGCGGAGTTTAGGGATAAGCGTTGATACGAGTTTTCAAAAACCAAACTGTTACCCAATTTTATTGAAGTTCCTGGATTTCAGGCTGAAAGGTATTTGGATATCCCTTCTTTGAAACCGATGGGTGTGAGGTCGAAATGCCTGAAAAATGGCCTTTCATCACAAACATTCCCTTCCAGAAGCATCGTGATCTGATCCTTCGTAACGGGAAATGACGGCAGCCAATCCAGCATTTCTGCCAGGGCGCTCATGACGAATACGGGGATGTGAATCTTGTGCGGCGGCGTGCAGATGACCTCGCCAATAATATCAATGATTCGGTTAAATTCAATCCGTTCCGGCCCACCCACGTCGAAGGTTTTGCCAATGGCGTCTTTTTGTTCGATGGCCTTTACAAAGCCCATCGAGACATTTTCTACCGATACCGGTTGCATCTGATACCTTCCGTTGCCCACAACAGGCACAAACTGCTGGGTCTTGAGCATGTTGGCAAACAGGTTGACAAATTTATCCCCAGGTCCAAATATGATGGATGGCCGAAAGATTGTGTAGTCCAGTCCGCTTGTCCTCACGCATTCTTCTGCACGATACTTGGTTTGTTGATACTGGGTCTTTCCGTCGGGTCGCACCCCTAACGCGCTCATCTGTATGAACCGTCTGACCTTCTGCGACCGTGCAGCCTTGACAAGATTTGTCGTTCCCTCGTAATGCAGCTTCTCAAAGGTAATTCCCCTTCCTCGAAACTCCCTGATAATGCCCACAAGGTTTATCACGGCGTCGCAACCTTCTAATTTGCCGTCTAAACTTGCAGCGTCCGTAATGTCACCATTTACGATATCAATCCCCGTTTTCACGAGTGCAGGATTTTTATAGTGTGAAATTTTTTGCTCAGAACCTTTTCGGGTGAGACACCTGACCTGATACTTATTTTCGAGCAAATCCCGGAGTATCTGTTTCCCGACGAAGCCGGTGCCGCCTGCCAAAAAAATCTTCATAGTCTGTTACCTCTCCTATTTCACTGGTAGGTCAACCGTCCCGGTTGACCAAATCAAAACCAACAAACGGTTACAGGACAAGCGGGACGCTTGTCCTACCAACAGCGCCTCTTCGCTCGAACGAAGCAATCACTTCGTTCTACAGCACAACTTTACGGGTTCAAGTTCCTTCGCGGGTTCGTATCAGTTTAGTTTTTTGAAAACACACAGAGAAGAAAATGCCCTAGTGACCGTATGTAGGGGTAATTCATGAATTACCCCTACAGGTTCGATAATCCACCGTTGCAGGAATTTTTCAAAAAACTAAACTGTTACGCGGGTTCAAGTTTGCAACTTGAACCTGGAGGTTTATGAATTTCCGGGCGTTGTGACTGTTCAACTGGGTATCGTTTGTTCAAACTACAGGGTTCAGGTTACAAACCTGAACCCGCCCGATACCTGAACCCGCCCGAGCCGTCTCCCGACGCCGATTGACGGTGTGCAACTGCGCATAAGCGTCCGATCGCCAACAGGAGTTGGCTCCTACCAAAAGGTTTGGAATGCCTGAACAATTAGGTTACCTTTGGCAGCGACTTTAAATCTCCCCTCTAAAAAGAGGGGCTGGGGGTGTGTTGCGAAAAATTTACACACCCCTTTATCCCCTCTTTTTAGAGGGGAATTACAAGAGATTGACCTAACCCTATCAAGCCAGGAACTTCACCATTTCCTGAAAAACAACCTCTTTCTTATCCTTGATACACCGTGCATCAGGAAGGGACTGGAGAAATATTTTTCCGTACCGCTTGGTTGCCACACGACTGTCAAAGATAATCACTACGCCCCTGTCGTCTCGGCTGCGTATGAGCCTTCCAAAACCCTGCTTGAATTTAATCACGGCCATAGGCACTGAGTAATTATAAAAGGCGTCGCCGCCCGCCCGCTCAATCGCTTCAACGCGCGCTTCTATTATCGGCTCTGTGGGCACCTTGAAGGGCAATCGGGTCAGAATGACGCATTCCAGGGCGTCACCCTTGACGTCAATCCCTTCCCAGAAACTATCCGTAGCGAAGAGAACGGAGGTCTTGTCCTTTTTAAAAGTCTCAAGGAGATTATGGCGATTATCCATGCCCTGCTTTAAACAGGTATAACCCAGGTGTGTAATCCGCGGCGATAACCTTCTGTAAAGGTTGTCGAGCAGGCT
>Ga0209514_10004304_pt1 | contig 19319 bp, 18 predicted proteins | sample Subgrocontami58m_FD_187452 | JGI IMG/M metagenome (GOLD analysis project Ga0209514, IMG submission 187452) | Subsurface groundwater microbial communities from S. Glens Falls, New York, USA - GMW37 contaminated, 5.8 m (SPAdes) (version 3) | ecosystem: Environmental > Aquatic > Deep subsurface >...
AGGAATTCCCGTTTGGGAAACTTGCTGGCGTTAAGCCGGCAGAAACGCGCGAAATTCATGATGCCTCTCTGTTGGATGGGATGAAGGCGACGGAATCGGGCCGCGACCGCGTGCGCGGCCGCTCCTGGGGCACAGGGGTACCGGATTCTGCTTCATGGAACGCGTACTTTGCCTGATCGAAGGCGCGTCGTCGAGGCGACGGATCACTCTCCAGCCCGCGGCTGCGCGCAGATCCGCCAGGTCCTGCCGTGTCCCGGGTGTCTTCGCCGGGGCAGGGTCCGGCAGCTACCGGACCGGCAACGACGCGAATGTCGAGCGCAGGCTGTCGATCATCTCGCCGATGATCGGCGTGGGCTGTGTCGTGCGCCGATAGGCCATGCCGAACCGCACCAGCCAGAACGAGCTCTCCAGCGGCACCTCGACGATTTGCATGGCGCGCGCGCTGGGCAGCAGCGATGAGGGCACGTAGCCGAGATAGTCGCTTTGTCTCACCATCGCCAACATGATTTCCAGGGAGCTCACCGAGACGGCCGCGTTGGGCGGCGGCAGGTGATTCGCGGCGAAGAACGAGTTCATTCGCGATGCTCCGACGAAGTCCTTCGCGAAGGTGATCCACGGGTAGTCGAGAAGCTGGTGCGGCTCGACGCTGCCGCCGCTCACCAGCGGATGGCCGACGCGGGCGAGCAGCGAGAGCTGGTCGTTGAAGAGGGGCTCGGTTTGGATGTCCGGATAGACGGGAAATTCCATCACCGTGCAGACGACGTCGAGGTCTCCGGACAGCAGGCCGCTGACCATCGCGTCCATCGGACCCACCACCGCCCGCACATGGACGTTCGGCCGCCTCTGCTGAAGCGCAAGTATCGCCTTGGGCAAATGGTGAACGAACGTGGGTCCCACGCCGACGCTCACGGTGCCCAGGTGTCCGCCTTTCAGCGACTGGATCTCGGATACGGCGTGCGCGAGTTCCAGCTCCACCAGTTTCGCGCGGTTCGCGAGGATCTGCCCGAACCGCGTGGGCTCGACCTGGTTCTTGCGGCGATCGAGAAGCTTGACGCCCAGACGCTCCTCGAGCTTCTGGATGCTCTTGCTCAACGCCGGCTGCGTGAAGTGGAGTTTTTCCGCGGCCAGCGTGAAGCTCTTGCACTCCACCACCGCGAGGAAGTACCGCAGCAGCCGGGAGTCGAGCCCCTTCACCGCCGCGGCGTAGCGCTCCTCCGGCTCCGGCCGCCGCAGCGCAACGGTTTTGGACGCGTGGAGCTTCATGGCGTTTTCATGGAAGCCGGGAATTCCACGCAGTGAGCGAGCGATTGCTGCAATGCGGAAATCGCATAACTCGAATTCATAAGTTGGCCCCCAAGATTCATTATACATAGGGCCATCGCGATTCTATTCTGAAGCGCCTCCCGAGAGGAGGAGGTGAACGTGCAAGTTTGAATGCACTGACGGGCGGAGGAGATGCGGACGATGGCACTGGATGTGAATTCCGGTAATGGCCGCGCGGTGCGATGGGGTGTGGCGGTCGATCTGAAGCGCTGCATCGGCTGCCAGAGTTGCACCATGGCCTGCAAGGCGGAAAACGGCACTCCGCCCGGGGTATTCTGGACGCGCGTGCTCGAGAAGGAAGAAGGGACCTATCCGCTCGCGTTCAAGGTGTTCATGCCGAGCCGCTGCAACCATTGCAGCGATCCCGCGTGCGTGCCCGTTTGCCCGACCGGGGCAAGCTATCAGCGGGAAACCGACAACATCGTCCTGGTCGATCAGAACAAGTGCATCGGCTGCCACTCCTGCGTCGTGGCCTGTCCGTACCAGGCGCGCTTCATCCCGGAGAACGCCAGGGGATATTACGGAGCGACGGCGACCCCCTTCGAGCAGGAAAGCTATCAAGACTGGCAAGCGGGAACGGCGCAGAAATGCACGCTGTGCGCGCATCGCATCGACCGGGGACTGAAGCCCGCTTGCGTCGAGACCTGTCCCGCCGGGACGCTCGTGTTCGGGAACCTGAACGATCCTCGGAGCGAAATCTCGCAGCTGATCGCGCAACGCTCCAATTACCCGCCGCGCGCTGAAATGGGGACCAATCCCAACGTGTTCTACTTGACCTGATCCGGAGCCGGGAAATCACAATGGCACATGGGTTCAATACGGAATTCAGAAGCCAGCAGGAGTGGGGCTGGCTGTTGGCGACCTGGCTGTTCCTGAGCGGATCGGGAAGCGGACTCTTCCTGCTGTTCAAGGTTTTCAATCTCCCTCTCGCTTATGCGCTGCTGTCGCTGGGGACCATCGTCCTCGGCGGTATCGTCCTGTTGCTCGAGCTCGGCAATCCGATTCGGGCATGGCGGGGCGTTTCCCGGCTGGCGACCTCCTGGCTCAGCCGCGGCGCGCTTTCGGTGTCGCTGTTCGTCCTGTTCGGTTTTCTTTCCGTCGCTCCGCGGCTTGCCGCGTGGTTGCCGTGGAGCGAGGGCGGCACGCTGTCGAGCGTCCTCGGATGGGTCGCCGCTCTGTGCGCGCTGATGATCACCCTCTATCCCGGATTCTTCCTCGCCAAGAACCGCTCGATCCCGTTCTGGAATACCGCGCTCTTCCCGGCGATCTCGTTCGGTTTCGCGCTCATGGGCGCCTGCGGCCTCGCGTTGATCGCCGCCGCCCTCGTCGGCGGCGACTTGCGCGGGATCGAGCTTCTGGCGGCCGTTCTGATCGTCGCCGACTTCGTCATGGTCGTCGTTCACCTGACCGGCATGGACGCGGCCGGCGGTGCGGCCAGGGAATCGGTGCGGCTGCTCAAACTCGCCCCCATGCGCTGGAGCTTCCCGGCGGGCGTGTTCCTTGTGGGAATGATCCTTCCGCTGTTGATCATCGGTTGGGCGCGTTCGGCGCTGCCCTTCGCGGGCGCATGCATGCTGGTCGGCTGTTTCGCGTTTCGGTACTGCGTGCTGAAGGTCGGCGTGTACGTGCCCCCCGCGCTGGTCTCCGGCGGAATCGATCTGAGCAAGCTGAAACGCGGCAGCGCCGATCTCAAACGCGAATATGCCGGCGTATCGGCCCGCTACGCCGGCGGCCGGGGTTGAGCGATGGAAGCGATGGAGACAGGTCGCTCCGGAATCGCGGTCCAGGTCACGTTCATGGGGGAGATCACCGCGGTCATCGGCAAGCGGTCCCTCGAAATCGGCTTGCCCGAAGAGGCCACGGTCGGCGACCTGATGGCGTCGCTGTCGCAGACCTACGGTGAGGCCTTCACGTCCCGGGCTTTCGTCGCGCCCGGAAGGCTGCACCACACCATGCTCGTATTCGTGGACGGAGAGGAAATCAAGGAACGCGGTGGACTTTCCGCGAAGCTGGGCGGCGGCAAGGTGGAGGTGATCTTGCTGCCCATGTTCGGAGGAGGATAAGCGTGGATATGACGCAGTCGGACTTGCAGTCGAAGGTGATCACGACGGCATGCGGCATGTGCTACGTCGGATGCGGCGTACGCGTGCAGGTGAAGAACGGCGTGGTCGTGAAAATCGACGGCAACCCGGACAACCCGGTCAACCGCGGAAACATGTGCGCCAAAGGCAAGTCCGCCTTCATGAACCAGTACAACCCGAACCGGGTGAAAGTGCCGCTGAAACGCACGAACCCGAAGAAGGGTTTCGACGTCGACCCCGGATGGCAGGAGATCTCGTGGGATGAAGCCATCGGCACCATCGTCACGCAGCTCGAACGCATCCGCACCGATCCCAAGAAGCTCTGGGTCTACGCGTGGGAGGTGATCGGAGACAGCAATTTCTGGGTCACGCACCTTGGCATCGCCTTCGGATCCCCTTATGTGAGCGTCGCCACGTCGCCGGTCTGCGGCAAGGTGATCCATCCGGTGGAGTTCTTCACCGGCGGCGGTTTCCACCAGGCGCCCGATCTGCACTACGCCAACTACTGCATCCTGGTCGGAACGCAGTTCGGCATCGCCGCGCGCAGTTCCTACACCCACAACGTGCGCGACATGGCCGACGCCCGCGCGCGCGGCATGAAGCTGGTGGTCGTCGACCCGGTGGGCGGCCACGCCGCGAGCAAGGCCGACGAGTGGATCCCGATCCGGCCGGGCACCGATGCGGCATTGGGAAACAGCATGCTGCACGTGCTGTTGAACGAGCTCGGCATCTACGACGAAGCGTTCCTGAAGCACAAGACCAATGCGCCGTATCTGGTCGGCGCCGACGGGCGCTATGTCCGCGATCCAAAGACCAACGAGCCGCAGGTGTATGACGCGGCGGACGGTACCGTCAAGACCCACGACGATCCGGGCTTGCGCGATCCGGCGATCACCGGAAGCCACGCGGCGCAGGGAAGGCCGGCGCGGCCGTCCTTCGAGCTGCTGCGCGAGCACGTCACCCGGTACACCCCGGAGATGACCGAAGAGATCACGACGATTCCCGCCGCGACCGTAAGGCGGATTGCGACGGAGTTCGGCGAGGCGGCGCAGGTCGGCAAGACGATAAACATCGATGGAGTCGACCTGCCCTTGCGGCCAGTGTGCGTGGATTGGGCCAGGGGCACGCAGGGGCACACGCACGGTTTCCACAACTGCTGGCCCCTCAAGCTGGTGAACATCGTGGTCGGGGCCGTCAATGTGCCGGGAGGCATTCTGAGCACCGGCGCCGCGGGCAAGTTTCCCCATCGCTGGTGGCCCGAAGCGGGCGCCGACGGCATGCTCGAGCACGGCGGACAGGTCATGCACGCGGCGACCCACGCGAAGGCCTTTCCCGGTCGCACGCCGACGGCGCCCACGCGGATGGATCTGGCCGAGCTGTTTCCGTTCGCGTCGCACTTCCAGACGGTGCTGCCGATTACGCACGACGATCCGGCGGCCTTCGGCCTGTCGGACGCGGACAAGATCGAGGTCCTGATTCATACGCCCACGAACCCCGTGCTGGGCTCCTGGGGCGATCAGAGGAAGGTGGACGCCCTGCTCCAGTCGCTGAAATTCATCGTCGGCTTCGCGGTGGAGATCAACGAGATGACGCTCTTCGACGATATCGTTCTTCCGTTCCCGACTTCGCTGGAACGCTACGATTTCGACAGCGGCACGGGGCAGGATCTGCTCGGGCCCTGCGGTCAGGACGATTTCTACTGGCAGGTGCGCCAGCCCGCCGTCGAGCTTCCGCCCGGAATGCGGCATCCGCAGGAGATCTGCCAGGAGATCGCCGATCGCCTCGGCATCCTCGGCGACATGTACCGGATCCTGAACTACGCCTACCGGCTGAAGGGCAAGCATGCCATGCAGCCCGGCCAGCGCTACCCCGTAACCGATTTCATCGACAGGACGGTGCAGAGCTGGTTCGGCGAGGACCATGACCTGGCCTGGTTCCGCGAGCACGGTCTTATCCGCCATCCGAGGGACGTCGAGGAGGCCTACATCAATCCGTTCCTCAAGGCGAGAATCCCGGTCTACCTCGAGCACTTCGTGGACCGGGGACGGGAACTCAAGGCCGTCGTCGAGCGGGAAGGGCTGGACTGGGACCTCTCGGACTACACGCCCCTTTCCGAGTGGATGCCATGCCCCTCTTACGACGCCATCCGCAAGGGCGACTACGACCTGATCGCCGTTCACTTCAAATTCCCCTACGTCTACGGCAGCTACGGCAACGAGAACCCGTGGGTCGATGAGATCTGCGAGCACACCCATGCCTACAGGATTCTCCTCAACGAGTCCGTCGGCAGGGCGAAAGGCATCCGCGACGGCGACACCGTGTGGCTGGAGTCGCCGGTGTACAAGGTCAAGGCGACCGCCAAGCTGACCCAGTGCATTCATCCCGAGGCGGTCGGGGTGGGAGGTCACTTCGGACACTGGGCGCCGGGCATGCCGATCTCCCGCGGCAAAGGCGTCAACTTCAACGCGCTGTTGCCGCTCGATGTGGAGCATGTCGACAAGATTTCCAACGCCCTGGACTCCTGCGTCCAGGTCAAGGTTTACAGATACGAGGTCGAAGCCGAGTCATGATCGGACAGACTCCCCCGGGACGGAACGTGCAGGGTAATCCGTAGAAATCTGGAGGAGGAGATCGTCATGCGTATTCATGCCAGGGTCTTATCCCGCTGGCTGCTGGTTCTATTTGCGCTCGGCGCCTCGTGCGCATGGAGCCAGGGCTATCCGAACAAGCCGATCAAGCTGGTCATCCCGATGGCCCCCGGCGGCGGCAACGACATCCTCGGGCGCAGCGTCGCGCAGCCGCTGCAGGAGCGGCTGCACGTGCCGGTCATCATCGACAACCGTCCCGGCGCGGGCGGCAACATCGCGGCGGAGTTCGTCGCCCGCGCGGCGGGCGACGGCTACACGCTGTTGCTCGTCAACAACGCGCAGGTGATCAATCCGTGGCTGACCAAGAGCGTGCCGTTCGACATCATCCGGGATTTCAAGCCGGTCGCCATGCTCACGATTTCGCCGATCGTGGTGGTCACGCACCCGTCGGTGCCGGCCAAGTCGGTCGCCGAGCTGATCGCCTATGCGCGTGCGAATCCCGGAAAGCTGAGCTTCGCCTCGCCCGGCAACGGCACGCCGCATCATCTGGCGGGCGAGCTGTTCAAGAAAGTCACCGGCGTCGACATGGTCCACGTGCCGTACAAGGGCGCATCGCCCGCGCTGACCGACCTCGTCGCCGGCCAGGTGCACGTCATGTTCGCCGTGGTGACCTCCGCGATGCCCTATGTCAAGGCGGGCAAGCTGCACGCTCTCGCGACGGTGGGGGCGGAGCGCATCCCGACGCTGCCCGATCTGCCCACGGTCTCCGAAAGCGGTCTCGACGGGTTCAACGTGGACATCTGGTACGGGATCCTGGCGCCGGCACACACCCCGCCGGACATCGTCGCCCGCCTCTGTGACGAAACGCGGCGGGCGTTCGATACGCAGGAATTGCGCGATCGCCTGAGCGGGCAGGGCTACGTGCTCGCGTACGGCAATTCCGAGAGTTTCCAATCGCGCATGGCTGCCGACTACGAGAAGTGGGGCAAGCTGATCCCGGCGATGGGAATCAAGAACGAGTAGTTGCGCGGCCCGTTGGCTCGTTCGCAATCCGGCCGGTTGCCGGATTGCGAGGGCCGCGTCACAGCGCGGTCCGGGCGCGCGCATTACGATGCGCCCGAACCTCCAAGGAGACCACGCGATGGAACTGAAACCGTTCAAGCTGTTCATCGACGGGCAGTGGGTCGAATCCGCGGCCGGAAAGTATTTCGAAACGGTCAACCCGGCGACCGAGGAAGTGATCACCGAGATCGCGCAAGGGGACGCCCGGGACGTCGAGCGCGTCGTGGTGGCGGCGCGCCGCGCCTTCGAGAGCGGCCCATGGCCCAGGCTGGCGGGCTCGGCGCGCCGCGCCGTGCTGGAGAGGATGGCGACGCTGCTCGCCGAGCGGACCGACGAGTTCGCGCTGCTCGAGACCCTGGACACGGGGAAACCTCTGCTGCAATCGAGGACGCGGGATCTGCCTTTCGCCTGCGAGATCCTTCGCTACTACGCGGGCTGGGCCGACAAGATCTACGGAACCTCGCTTCCCGCCGGCCCGCAGGGCGTGGGCTATACGCTGCGCGAGCCGGTGGGCGTCGTCGGCATGATCACGCCGTGGAATTCGCCGCTCGTTCTGTCGCTGATGAAGATCGCTGCCGCGCTCGCGGCGGGAAACGTGTTGATCCACAAGCCGGCCAGCTGGACGCCGCTGACGGCGTACCGCTTCGCGCAACTGGCGCTGGAGGCGGGGCTTCCTCCCGGGGTCCTCAACGTGATCACCGGGCCCGGCCACACGGTGGGCAAGGCGATCGTCGCCCACCCGCAGGTCGACAAGATCTCCTTTACCGGCGAGACGGCCACCGGACGGGAAATCATGCGCGACGGCGCGGATACATTGAAGCGCATCTCGTTCGAGCTGGGCGGAAAGTCTCCCAACATCGTGTTTGCCGACGCGCCCGACCTCGACGCGGCGGCGGCGCTTTCGGCCCGCGGGTTCTGCGTGAACCAGGGGCAGATCTGCTGGTCCGGTTCGCGCCTGTTTGTGGAGGAGAGCGTTCACGACCGGTTCATCGAGAAGCTGCTGGCCAGAGTCAAGAATGACTGGAAGATCGGCGATCCCATGGATGCGAATACGGGCATGGGCCCGCTGATTTCGGGTTCGCACCTGAAGCACGTCCAGGAATACATCGTCGAGGGGAAGAAAGGCGGGGCCGAGCTTCTCACCGGCGGAGAGCGGCCGGATCGCAAGGGATATTTCCTGACGCCGGCGGTCTTCGACAACGCCGACAACCGCATGAAGATCGCCCGCGAGGAGATCTTCGGCCCGGTCCTGACGGTGATCCCGTTCAAGACCTTCGAGGACGTCGTCGCGCAGGCGAACGACACCTGCTACGGCCTGGCCTCGGGAATATGGACCTCGGACATCACGAAGGCCCATCGGCTGGCCCGCCTGCTCCGGGCCGGCAGCGTCTGGATCAACACCTATGGGGCTCTCAACCCGGCGGCCCCGTTCGGAGGATTCAGGCAGAGCGGCTTCGGCCGTGAAATGGGCCAGGAGGCGCTGCAGCTGTTCACCGAGGTGAAGACCGTCTGGGTGAACCTCGCCTGAGCGCGCGGCGCGGCGATCGGACCGGCAAGTCGAGCAGGATCCGGCTTTGATGAAGCTCAGCGATCCGGCAGCGGGCGCCGTGCGCCCGGAGTTCCTGGTGTACACCGAGTGCCTTGCGCTAGAGGACGCGGACATCATCGAGCTGGGCTGCGGGCGCGCCGATCATGCGCGCGCCATTGCAGGCACCTACCCCGGCGCGCGAATGACGGCGTTCGAAGTCGATCCGGTTCAGTACGAGTCGAATCGCAGCGCCGCCGGCCTCCGCAATCTGCGCTTCGCCCTCGGCGGCGCCGAAGCGATTCCCGCAGGCGACGAGAGCGCCGACGTCGTGATGATGCTCAAGTCGCTGCACCACGTACCGCGCGGGCTGCTGGATCGCGCGCTTGCGCAAATCCGCCGCGTGCTGCGCCCCGGCGGCCTGGCGTACATCTCCGAGCCGGTGTTCGCCGGAGAGTTGAACGAGATCGTCAGGATCTTCCACGACGAGGAGCAGGCACGGCTCGATGCGTTCGCGGCGCTTCAGCGCGCGGTGGCGCAGGGGGACTTCGATCTGGTCGAGGAGCGGTTCTTCCTCGCTCCGGTCGTCTATCGCGATTTCGCCGAATTCGAACGCGACGTCATTCGGGCGACCCATTCGAATCACCGGCTGAGCGATGCCCAGCTCGAGAGTGTCCGGGTGCGCTTTCTGGGCCATGCCGGTCCGGACGGGGCGGTGTTCAACATGCCGATGCGGGTCGACCTCGTGTGCAAACCGCGTTAGGAGTACCTCACCGATGCGACGGAACTCGCCTTGGGCGCGCGCGGCCCAATTTTCGGTCGTCGCAAGAGCACCGGATATCCTGAAAACCTGCCAAAGGTCGCGGCCAGGTTCGCCACTGTGACGCGATCAGCGCCGTCCGTTGCGGTCAACATAGGCGCCGCACTTGTCCCAATATTCAGCTTGACATGCTCAACATACTGCACAATACTAATTACGCTCACATGGTCATTCGGTGGGCACGCGTCGACGGCTCTCGATGCAAACGGTGGCGCGTGCTTCGCGTATGGCCGGAAGATTAAGAAGCTCATAGGGAGAGGAGGCCCGGTGTGCGTCTTGGGTGTGGTTCCGCTCGATTTCGTCATTTCGTTCGATAGCCTTTCTCGTTGGATTGGAACGATTTCCCTGTTGACAAGGGAAAGAAGTCCTTCCATGGGCGGGAGGGAAGAAAGACACCCCGCGAAAGGACGGTTTCGGATCCCGAATCCGAACCGGTATCGAAATGCGACTTTACGACACGTCGAAACACGATTCGACGTGATGTAGATCAAATATTCCCGTTTGCTAATGGATTGGTTTCAATTCCAAATTTTTAGGGGAGAAGTCGGCGATGGAAGATGCGGCAAGAACACTCGCTATCGACGTGATGAATTACCCGTTTACGCGGGTTGCCCAGGAGAAGTTTTGGGGCTCGACCGAGATGGCCTACATGAGGCGGACGGTCCTGGGGGGAAAGCCGTTGCCCGAGATCTTTCCGGATATCTCGGAGAACGCCGACGAATACGTCGCGAAGATGGACGCGGCGGGTTTTGAGTATGCAATGGTGTCCTCGGTAAAGATGGGCGCGTACCGCGGACCAGCCACCCTCGCGTACAGCGCCGAGGAAGTCCACGAGATTATACGAAGACATCCGAAGCGGCTCATCGGAATTGCCGGATACGATCCGCTCAATATTCGGGAGAGCATTCGCGAGATCGAGCGCGCGGTCAACGAATACGGATTCAAGGGTGTCTACGCCCACACTCTGGGCTGGGGAATCGCCGCCAACGATCGTCGGATGTACCCGTGTTACCTCAAGTGCGTGGAACTGGACATCCCGTTCTCCATGCAAATTGGCCATTCTCTGGAGAAGATGCCATCGGAAGGAGGGAGGCCCATCTATATCGATGAAGTGGCGTTGGATTTCCCCGACTTGCGATTCATTGCCTCCCATACCGGTTGGCCGTGGTGTGAAGAACTCATAGCCATGGCCTGGAAGCATGAGAACGTGTACGTCGATATCAGCGCTCACATGCCTCAATACCTCGATAGAGCGCTTGTTGAGTTCATGAATACCCGCGGGCGCGACAAGGTACTGTTCGGCACCAACGGTTTCGGAATGGCGAGATGCAAGGAGGGATTCCTCAAACTGCCGCTGAAGGAGAAAGCCCAGGTGAAGGTGCTCCGGGAGAACGCTCTTAAAGTCTTTCGTCTAGAAAAATAAGGCCCCGTTGTTTCAGACAGAAGGGTCGTCAGACCTTGCGTGAACGTTCGTCACAACGAAAAGGAGGTGAGCGTCATGGAGCAAATGGAGGAGAAGGAGAGATTGTCTCAAGCCTTGGAACCTCTTAGGAAGCTACGAGAATCCCCGCATTTGTTTATTTCCCAATCGGCCACGTTGATGTGCTCCTGGTTGGAAGGAATGTTGGAGCTGTTCGACTCGACCAATGTCTCTGCGAGAGGGGAATAGGATGAAAACATTCGTCGCTTTCGCACTAATCAAGATCTTCCTTGTGGTGGGAGTGAATGTGGCCTTCGCGCAATCTGCGTCGATTGCAAAGGCCCCTATCAAGATAGGCGTCTTCTTGCCCCTCAGCGGTCCCTTTACTTCCTATGGGCAACCTACGCTGGATGGCATGAAGTTGTACTTCGATGAAGTCGGAGGGAGCGTCGCCGGCAGGAAGATCGAGCTCGTTGTGGAAGACGATGGGAGCGAGCCCTCGCAAGGACTCACCAAGATCAAGAAGCTCGTGGAAAGGGACAACGTAAGTATTCTGGCGGGGTGCGTGGTGACAAGCATACTCTACGCCACGGAGCCATACATAAGTGGAAACGGGATCCCATTCCTGATCTCGGGAGACTGCGCGGGCGTAAAGACCACCATGCCAGGAAAGGTGGCGTCCAATATCTACCGGATAACGCACCACTCCTACCAGGATGCCTATGCCATGGGCGATTGGGCTGCCAGGAAATACAAGAGAGTCGCGCTTGTTTCTTCCGGATACGCCGCTGGATACGAGGTTACCACCGGCTTTGCACGGGCGTACTGTCTCGGCGGTGGAAGGATAGTCCAAGCACAGTGGGCACCTCCTCCCACGCTGGATTTCGCCCCTTACCTGGCGAAGCTGCCAAAGGACATTGACGCCGTGGTGGCCTTTATCGTGGGAGGCGGGTCGGTTCGATTCGCGGTGCAGTACTCCGAATACGGTCTGAAGAATACGTATCCGCTCGTGGACGTTTTCTCGCAGATTCTGCGGGAAGTGAACGTTGCCCAGTTGGGAGATAAGGCGGAGGGGATCGTCTCCAACAATTTCTGGACACCAACTCTAGATAGTCCGGAGAACAAGAAATTCCTGGAAGCATTCAAGGGCAAATACGGTAAGTACCCCGACTCCTACAATTCCGCGAGCGGATACAGCGCCGCCCGGGCAATCGCGGACGCCCTGAAAGCCGTCGATGGGAATATCGAGGGGAGAAGAGGAGATTTCCTCAGGGCTCTGGGCCGCACCAAGTTCGTCGCACCAGGCGGACCGCTGTCCTTCGATGCCTATCACCAAGTGGTCTACAACCATTACATTGTGGAAACCCGCCGCGTCGGCAAGGAATGGAAGAACATCGTCATTGATACCTATCCAAATGTCTCCCAGTTCTGGAAAGACTCAGCGGAATCGTACTCCAAATTGCCCGAGGCCAATCCCAACAAAGTGACCGACTGCAACGCCGTCCTCGGCAAATCGTGAAACGGTAAGAAAGGAAGGAAGGGAACATGTTATTCACCCCTATGGAGAAGGCTTCTCGGAAGGACTTGGAGCGGTATCAATGGCAGAAGGTGAAGGAGGTTCTCGAGAGGTCTTACAACAAATCGAGCTTCTACAGGCGGCTTCTGGACAAGGCAGGGGCAAGGCCGGAACAGATTCGTAATTGGCAAGAATTTCGTGAGAAGGTGCCCATCATCGAGAAGGAGGATTTGCTGCGAGACCAGGATGCAACCCCTCCTTTTGGTGAGCGATTGCAGTGCAGCCGAGAGGATGTGAAGTTCACCCTGCTGACCAGCGGTACGTCCGGTATTGGCCAAGAGGTCTACGCCTGGAACCTGAAGGACATCGTTCCGATGGCCGTTGGGTGGGGCAGGATGGTGTTTTGGGCGGGTTATCGGCCTGGTGACATCCACCTGGATCCGCTGCCCACCAATCTCACTCTGGCCTTTCCGAAGTCGATGGTCATCGCGGAACACCTCTTGGGTGTCCACATTCTGCATGTGGGAAGCTATACGACCCATCAGAAGGTGGAGATGGTGAAACGCTTCGGACCGGTAGCCGGATTTACCGCTTCGCCAGCCTACTTGGCACACTTGATCGAAGTGTGCCGCGAGATGGGTACCGATGTGCGTGAGGTCTTCAAGGGTCTCAAGTATATCCAACTCGTATTCCAGAACTACGATCCCGCGTGGGTGTGGCATATGAACGAGGTGTGGGGGAAGGAAGTCAACATCACCGAGGCCTATGGGTGCAGTCAATTCGGGACCGGAGCCGGAGCCGCGTGCGGCCCGGCGGTAAAGGGGGAAAAGAGGCAAATCATTCATTTCTTCGAAGACTGCTGCTTGTTTGAGGTATTGGACAAGCAGACGAGGCAGCCGGTGGAGTTCGGAGAAGAAGGGGAGGTCGTACTGACCTCCTTTGCGCGCCATGCGTCGCCCGTCATCCGCTTCGCGATGAAGGATCGGGTGCGGCTCATGCCGCACTACGATTGCGATTGTGGAAAGCCTTTCCACGGGATCGAGTGCGGGACCATCCGTCGCTACGACGACATGATGAAGATACGGGGAATGAACGTCTGGCCCCAAGCAGTGGATATTGAGGTATTCAAACACAAGGAGGTAACGGAGTATCAGGGAAGAGTTCTCCTCGATGACAGGGGCTCTGAACAAGTCAAAGTGATGCTCGAGTTTGGCGAAGCGCTCCCCCAAGCCGGGAAAGCGACGCTGCTTTCCTCAATCGCTTCCGCGCTGCGTGAGCGAACCGGGATCCGCATGACCGTGGAAGAGAGTTCGCAGAAGCTTCCCCGATTCGAATTCAAGCCCTTGCGCTGGAAAGACGAGAGGAGCGCAACGTTGAAATGACGTAGCGGCAAGGCCTTTTTGCAACAGTTCCTGCCGGTCCGGTCGGCGCCCCTTGGCAGGTTCGGCGGGTTGTCCTTCGCCGGGGCAACGCACTCCTGGGACCTGTATGAAGTGGGCAAGCGGGCGATCAAGCAGCCAGCGACAGACAAATGCGGTCAAATTTGAGGAATGACAATGGATATCTGCAAGCTCCTGGTTGTCGGTGCGGGTCAAATGGGGTCCGGAATTGCACAGTTGGTTGCCCAATCGGGAATTGAGGTGCTGCTCAACGACGTGGACGAAAAGGTGGCGCTCGGCGCAAAGGAGAAGATCCGACAGCAGCTTGACCGAAAGAAGGCAAAAGGTCAGTTGAACGCGGAAGACGAGGCGCGGATCCTGGATCGGATCCGTCCGGCGCCGGATCTTTCCAAAGGCGTGGACGTGGATGTGGTGATCGAGGCGGTGGTCGAGAACGAGGCCGCCAAGAAGGAGTTGTTCAAGCGTCTCGACGAGGTCTGCCCGGCGCGGACTATCCTCGCCTCCAACACTTCCTCAATCTCCATCACGAAGCTCGCGACGGCGACGAGAAGGCCCGAAAATGTTATCGGGATGCACTTTTTCAATCCTGCTCCCGTGATGAAGCTGGTCGAGATCGTTAGAGGATTGCTTACCTCGCCCGAGACGATCGAGGTTATCCGTGGCTTTGCGAAATCCATGGACAAACAAGTCATTCTTGCAAGAGATTTTCCCGGATTTCTCTCCGTGCGCCTGGGCACGCCAACGATGAACGACGCGTTCTATGCCGTTTATCAAGGGCTCGGAAGCGTCGCGGATATCGACACAGCCGATCGTCTTGGGCTCAACCATCCCATGGGTCCGCTGGAGCTTGCGGACTTTATCGGCCTGGACACCGTGCTGGGTATTCTCGATGTTCTGTACGAGGCCTACGGCGAACAGAAGTATTTTCCCTGCCCGCTTTTGCGCCAGATGGTCGCTGCGGGCCACTTTGGAAGGAAGAGCGGCAAGGGCTTCTACGATTACTCCGGGAAGGAACCGAAACCTGCCATGTGAGTGCTATTGCACCTTGAGCGGTAGAGCGGCCCCATGACATTTTGGCTTGTCCAGATCTTTAACGGGCTCTCCTTCGCGATGCTCTTGTTCCTGCTTGCCGCAGGCCTCTCCATCACCTACGGGCTGATGGGGATCCTGAATCTTGCTCACGGCTCCTATTACTTGCTGGGAGCATACCTGGGCCTCACGGTCATCAAGAACACCAACAGTTTCCTTCTCGCCATCTTGTGCGCCATTGCAGCGGTAGTGGTACTGGGAATCGTCATGCAGCGCTTCTTCCTGCGCCGTTTCTATAAGAACGAATTGGCCCAGGTCCTGCTCACATTCGGGTTTCTCTTCATGATTGGCGATGCGAGTCTCTGGATGTGGGGAGGCAATCCTCAGGTTCTGCCCAAACCATCGGTGTTCGAAGGGTCCTACCGCTTCGGCAGTATCGTCGTTCCCAGTTACCGAGTGTTCGTCATCGGACTGGGGCTGCTCGTTGCCTTGGGTCTTTGGCTATTTCAGGGAAAGACCGCCGTCGGAGCCGTTATCCGGGCCGGGGTCGATGACGAGGAAATGACCCGGGGTCTAGGGATCAATACGCCTCTGCTGTTCACCGTCGTCTTCGGGGTCGGGGCGGCTCTTGCCGCCCTTGCAGGAGTCATCGGAGGGCCCTTTGTCGGCGTCTATCCCGGCGCAGACATCGAAATCCTGCTGCTGGGGCTCGTCGTGGTGATCATCGGCGGAGTCGGGAGCCTCAAGGGGGCCTTCGTCGGCAGTCTCCTGATCGGGCTTCTCGACAATTTCGCAAAAGCTCTGTTCCCGGAATTTACGCTGTTCACGATGTTCGGGGCGATGGCGCTCGTCCTGCTCTTGAGACCCGCGGGGCTGTTCGGCAGGAAATGACGATGCGCCTTCCGGCAATTGCCGCCGCACTGGGACTGCCGGTTGTCCTGGCGCTATTGCCTCTGGCGCTCTCGAACTACCACGTGGACCTGGTCACGCAGATGATGATCTACGCGATATTCGCCATGAGCCTGGATATCCTGCTTGGATACACCGGACTGCCATCTCTCGGTCATGCAGCCAGCTTCGGGATTTCAGCCTACACGGTCGGGCTCGTCTCATTGAAGGTCACGAGCGTTTTCTGGCTCGTGCTGGTGGCTGCACTTGGCGCTTCGGTCGCCCTAAGCGCTCTGCTCGGACTCCTCGCCATAAGGTCGCGCGGCGTGTACTTCCTCATGATCACTCTGGCTTTGGCGCAGCTGCTCTGGGGGATCGCCTTTCAGTGGCGCTCGCTCGCAGGAGGAGATGACGGCCTGCCCGGGATCCATCGTCCGAACCTCGGTATCCCTGTCTCTTTTGCGGACGCGGTGAACTTCTATTACCTGGTACTCGTATTCTTTGTCCTCGTCGTCGGCGTGCTGTCCGTCTTTGTCCGCTCCCCGTTCGGCATTGCCTTGAAAGGGATTCGGGAAAGCGAAACCCGCATGATGTCTCTCGGATACAACGTCTGGTTCTACAAGTACCTGGCCTTCGTCATTGCCGGAGCAGTCGCCGGGGTGGCGGGAATGTTCGCTGCTTACCACATCGGCTACGTAAGTCCGGCGGACCTGGGCATCCTCTTGTCCGCCAAGGTGATGCTCATGGTGATTCTGGGAGGGGCCGGTACGCTGATCGGGCCTGCGCTTGGCGCCGGCATTATCGTGTTCCTGGAGAACGTCGTCAGCGGTCAAACCGAACGCTGGCCGTTCATCCTGGGGGCGATTTACGTGAGCGTGGTCTTATTTGCTCCCCAAGGGATCCTCGGCACGTTCAAGTCCAAGCTTCGAAGATCTGCAGACAGATGAATTCGCATTGCCTCGTGGTGCAAAATGTATGCAAGAACTTCGGCGGGCTGAAGGCGATCAATGATATGCATCTTTCCCTCGAACCGGGCGAGCGCCGCGCAATTATCGGACCCAACGGCGCTGGCAAGACGACCCTCTTCCATCTGATCAGCGGTACCCTGGCGCCGTCTTCCGGCGCGATACATTTTCTTGGAAGGGAGGTCACGCGGCTCTTGCCGTATCGCCGAGCGGCTCTGGGGCTTACCCGCACATTCCAGATCACGAACCTCTTTCACAATCTGACCTTGCTCGAAAACGTGCTTCTCGCTGTCCAGGCGCTGGATAATGTCAAGTACTCGATGCTGCGCCCCGTCTCTTCTTATCGCCACCTCGGACGTCGGGCCTCTGAACTTCTGGAAGAATGGGGGCTGCGCGACAAGGCCGGGATTCCGGTCAGAAACCTCTCCTACGGCGACCAGCGCCAGGTAGAGCTGATCATGGCAGTCGCCGGAAACCCGAAGCTGCTGCTCCTGGACGAACCGACCTCCGGCCTTTCACCGGCCGAGAGTGCGACGGTCACGGAAATCATCCAGAAGCTCGACAGCAATATGACCATTCTCTTCATCGAGCACGATATGGATGTGGCCTTCGCACTTGCCGACCGGGTGAGCGTCTTGCATTTCGGGACACTCCTGACCGAGGGAAGCGTCAAAGAGATTCAGGACGACCCGAGGGTCGGAGAGATCTACTTCGGAGCGGAGCAGTGCGATGCTTGAAATCCGCGATGTCCATACGTACTACGGTGACAGTCATATACTGCAGGGAGCCTGCCTGAAAGTCGAACGTGGGAGCATAGTCGCGCTCCTGGGAAGAAACGGCATGGGCAAGACGACACTGATCCATTCGATCATCGGCTTTGTGCCTCCGCGAAGGGGTGAGATCGTTTTCAACGGCACCGACATCACCCACAAGCCGGCCTACGAGATTGCGCGCATGGGGATCGGACTTGTCCCCCAGGGCCGTCGCGTCTTCCCTTCCTTGAGTGTTCGGGAAAACCTGCAGATCGCCGCGCGCGGGCGCCAGCAGAGTCTCGCCAAGGCCTGGAATGTGGAAACGTTGTTCAGGCTTTTCCCTCGGCTCGAGGAACGTAGCCGGCACGGGGCAAGCAAGCTGAGTGGAGGGGAGCAGCAGATGTTGGCCACCGGGCGCGCACTGATGGGCAATCCCGAGTGCCTGCTGATGGATGAGCCCACGGAGGGGCTCGCGCCCATCATCGTGCAGGAATTGGGACGCCTGATCGACCGGATCAAGGGACTGCGCCTCTCTATCTTGCTCGTCGAGCAAGACTTGGCATTCGCGCTCAAGCACGCGGATTACGTCTACATCATGAGCAAGGGAAAAATTGTCTATCACTCGTCTCCCCAGGAACTGCGGGAGAACCCCGAGATAAAGTCGCGCTACCTGGGCGTTTAACCGAGTCTTCTTCAGTATTCAGTGGCCGCGAGATCGGCCGATATCGTGGATGCCGTCTCCTTGACCGCCGAAACAATCTCGGGAATTCTGTTGTCCGTGAGACGGAAAGACACTCCGCTCAAGGTGATGCTGTACCGCGCCTCGCCTCGGATGAAAATCGGCGCCGCAATCGCTCGAACGCCCAAGTCGCGCTCTTCGTCGCTAAACGCGTATCCATCATGACGGATCTTCTCCAATACCTTCCGCAGCGTCTTGAGATTCGTGATCGTCTTTTTGGTGTAGCGAACGGGTTCCAAGAGGCGAAATATGGTCCCCTGCTCGGCACGATTCGCAAACGCCAACAGCACTTTGGCGCTTGCAGTGGCAGGCCACGGAAGCATTTGTCCTCGAGGATAGGTAATTCTGACGGGATATCGGCCTTCGATATGATCGAGGTTGACGACGTCCTCACCAATGCGCTGAAAGAGCGATACCGCTTCGCCAAACGCATCGTTCAATTTTCTGAGCCTGGAAGCCGCTACGCGCAGGATCGAATTGCTCGCTTTGGCGACGCGCGCAAGGGGAAAGATCTTCGGTCCGAGGCGGTAGCCCCCGCTTTCATCCTCGACGATCAACCTGTATGCGCGCAGGCTATTGATATATCGGTAGGTTGTGCTGCGAGGCATGCCGAAATGCGCTGCAATATCCGCTGCGGACCACACCAGGTGTTCTTCGGAGAACACCAGCAAGATATCGATTGCCCGGTCAGCCGTCGAATTCGCCGCGCCGAGCTTCGACCCCTGTTTCGAAGTGGATTCCTTGTTGGACTCACGCATCGACAGGGTCCAAAGATGTCAAACGGCTACTCATGTCATTTCCTAGTATCGACCAATTATTCAAGTCGCGCATCCGTTGGTCAGGCGGCACGCGGTCGTCGCGGGGTTGATAGCAACTGAATCATAGCGTTTTGCGTCGTGATCGGGTTGTCGCAGCGTGTCCCACTATTCAGCTTGACAGGTCCATTATACTGGACAATACTTTCGATGTCCTCGAAGAACGTTCCAGCTGTTGTTTCGAGCGTTCTTCGAGAGCAATTTGAGCGCACTGAACGCAGGATTCATTCGCTTTGGGGCAACGTACTTGACGGTTCTGGATGGGAACAACCAACCGATAGACGAGAAGAGGAAATCGAATGTCATACCAAACGGTGCTAGTAGAGATAAAGGACAAGATCGCGAAAGTGGTACTGAATCGTCCCGAGAAGAAAAACGCCATGAATCCGCAACTGG
>Ga0209514_10004305_pt1 | contig 19318 bp, 15 predicted proteins | sample Subgrocontami58m_FD_187452 | JGI IMG/M metagenome (GOLD analysis project Ga0209514, IMG submission 187452) | Subsurface groundwater microbial communities from S. Glens Falls, New York, USA - GMW37 contaminated, 5.8 m (SPAdes) (version 3) | ecosystem: Environmental > Aquatic > Deep subsurface >...
CTTTCTCCAGAAGCTCGCGGATGTGGAACCTGAGCAGGGCGATCTCCTCGTCGATGCCGCTGATGCAGGCGGCCTGGTCAAGGGCAACGCGCGAGGCCTTACCCAGGACTTTGGAGTAGTAGCCGTGTTTGCGGGCGTTCTGGTTGCCGCGCGGGGCACCTCCGGGCATGATGACCTCCTTGTTCGGACAATCCGGAAACCTGAAGCTCGAAATCCAAAATGCCAGACATGTCCAAAGCTCCAACTTTGTCTTTGCGAGTGTCCGAAGTCGCGCAATGACAGCCCACGGGTGCTGAAAGCGTACGCTGCGGGCGCGGCCCGGGTCAATGGGGTTTTGTCGCGTGCTCTTTTCTTCTGTCTCCCGGACGAAGGTCCCGCATGCAATCGGAAAAGCAGCCCGTGTCCAATTTCGTCCTTGTGAGGGTACCCCCGAGGCAAACTCACAGTGCCCCGCAGTTCCGGTCATTAGTTCGCGTTGACGCATGTATCACATTGTGATACCATGTGGGTGGGGAGAACTTGGTGAAGATACAAGCGCCAGTATAAGAAAAGGCTGAGAAGTTAAGCAGGACCTGGATGATGCCAGATAAGAAAGTAAGCAGGAAAGCCATGTATGAAAAAACTGACACAAAGGCACCAGAGTTCAATACGCTAGAAGAAGAAAGGAAATATTGGGAGGAGCGAGGGCCGCTAGCTGAGGGCACGAAGGGGCGGGTCAACAGACCTAAGGCAGGCCAGAAACGGGCTTCTTTCCTGGCTGTTCGATTAACCGGCGATGAGTTGACTCGTCTGAGGGACACGGCCTCCAGGTTCGGTGTAGGTCCGTCTACTTTCGCGAGGCTGGTGCTGACATCTGCCATCAAGGGCGAGAATGTCTCCAAGGGTGCCGTTACTATGGACGAGTTGATGGAATCTGTCGTCCGTGATATGTCACCACAGGACAAGGAAAGAACTGACAAACTTGCGAGAGAAATTGCGATCGGAGATCCAAAAAACCCCTCGTTCGTAATCATTGATGCTGGCAACAAGAAAGCCGTTGAGGATTTCACGATGTGGTTCTTGGGGACCTTAGCCTCGAAGATGGGAGCCAAGATCGTGACTCCCCAGAACGGCAATTTCCAGGCGGTCAAAGAAGCCGCAAGAACTGAATTTGTCGCACGACGCGTATCGACTATGCAGAGTTCTAAAGCGATTAGCGGTTAGCGATTAGCGGTTAGCGATTGGCGATTAGCGATTGGCGATTGGCTATTAGCTATCAGCTCCACAATTGCCCTTCGGTTGTTGTAGTTTCGCCATGGGGCATAAGTATAATTAGAAGATAGCGACCTTAGTTCCTGGCGGCTGTATTCTGCGCCCTGTGAGGGGAGGTATGAACCATGTGGCGGAAAAGGCTTTTTTTCGCTCTTCTCGTTGTGCTTCAGGCCATTGTTTTCTCGGTGAAACCGGCGTTTGGACATGAGCGGTGGTTTGTTGACAAGGGAACCCATTCGACGGATAGCTTTCCTTTTGACTCCATTACCGTCGCCGTCGTTTTCGGGGCAATCGCCATTTTGGCTCTCGCCATTGCGGTGGAACGCAGCCGGTTTCACAATTGGGCTGCTTCGATCCCGGAGCGAATGCAGCGATTTCTGCCAATCGGCTCCGAATGGCGCGTTGTCGCCACGCTTACCGGAGTAATGCTAATCGCAAATGCGGTTAGTGGGGTCTATCTTGCCTCCGACCTCGTGCTGCCTGAAGGCTGGCCGTCAACGTTCGGGCGCTATGCTCAGGCACTGATCGGTCTGACCCTGCTGAGTCAGGTCTCCTTCGCCCTGGCCGGCGCACTGGTGCTTGTCGTTGCCATCCCGGTGGCCATCTGGTTCTTTCCTGCCGCCTCTCTTGCCGATTACGCGATAGAGTACCTCGCCCTGGGCATGGCCATGGTCTTCGTCGGGCTTAGCTCATGTCCGGACCAATTGGCGTGCCGGGTCGTCAAGTCGAAGCCAGAGCGTTTCGCGCACCTTCCCTTGCCGATAATGCGTATCGGACTTGGCCTCAGCCTGGTAGTTCTCGCGTTACACAACAAACTGTTAGACCCGGACATAGCTCTGACCTTTCTCGATGCCCATGATCTCAACTTCGTGGCCGTATCTGGTTTCGCTGGGTTCAGCAATCTGCACTTTGTTTTCGCTGCGGGTGTGGCTGAATTGCTGCTGGGCGTTTTGATAGTCGCCGGCATACTCACCAGGTTAGCCACGCTCGCGCTGTTCGGCTTCTTCAGTCTAACGCTGGCCATCCTTGGCGTCGTCGAGTTGGTCGGCCATCTGCCGCTCTTCGGAGTCGCTCTTCTGTTGGCCTACCGCGGCCCCGGGGACTATCGCCTTTCCTCTTTCTGGCGACGGAGGGCTGTTCCATCCGGCCCAGGCATGACATCAACTTAGGATCGCTCCGCCAGCGTCTCAATGACATGCGATTAGCTATTAGCGATTAGCGGTTAGCTATTGGCTATTGGCTACCAGCTAACAGCTATCCGCTACCAGCTACCAGCTACCAGCTACCAGCTATCAGCTACCAGCTATCAGCGATTGGCGATCAGCAATTAGCGATTAGCGATTAGCTACAAGCTACCAGCTAACAGCTATCCGCTACCAGCTACCTGCTACCAGCTACCAGTTTCTTATGCAAAAGGGGGTCTTGTCTACCGACGCAGGGGCCGTCGGCCCTGTCAGCCTCTCTGGATCGCCCCTGTGGTTGACAGCCGGACACCAACGAGTTATAGTTGTCAACCAGAGAACGGCGGAGAAGATGATGATCGCGCATCGCTTGCAGCAGTTGAGATTAGCCCGCAATTTGTCCCTCGAAGCACTGGCCGCAATAATGGGCGGCATAGTTACTAAACAGGCTATCTCGAAGTACGAGCACGGCCTGGCCAATCCTTCTCCGGTGGTACTTGCCAGACTTGCTGACGCTCTAGGCGTCCGTGCCTCCTATTTCCTCGAAGAGCCCGGTGTCCGCGTTGAGTTCATCGCTTACAGAAGCGCCGCCGGGCTCCGCGCCAGAGAATCGAAGCAGTTGGAAAGCCGGATTCAGCACGAACTCGAAAGCAGGGTAGCGGTACTCGATTTGCTGGGCAAGTCTGACGGTTCCCGAGTGCCGGTCCGCGCTTATGCGGTACACACTTTGCAGGATGCCGAGGCCGCTGCGGAGAAGCTGCGTGCGGAGTGGCGGCTGGGCCTGGAGCCCATAGCCAACGTTACCGAGACTCTGGAGAACAACCTCACCTGCGTTTTCGATATTGAGACCGGAGCGAATTTCGACGGAATATCGGCGAAGGTCTACGACGCCGGGAACCATCTCAAGACAGTTGCCCTGGTAACCCGGAACAAGGTGGACGGGGTCCGGCAGAGGCTCAATCTGGCCCATGAGCTGGGGCATGTCGTCATGAAGGTTGATGAAGGTGTGGACGAAGAAGCCGCCGCGTTCAGGTTCGGCGCGGCCTTTCTCGCGCCTGCGGCGGGGATTATTGAGGAGGTTGGCGAAAAGAGAGAGGTCATTCAGCTCGAAGAACTCCTTCATCTCAAGAGGCGCTTTGGCCTCTGTGTCCAGTCCCTGCTCCACAGGTTGCTTGAGCTGGGGGTCATCAGGGAATCCCATTACTCTGAATGGCGTGCGCTGCTCAACAGGATGGGCTGGAAAATGCACGAACCGGAGGACTGGCCCTTTGAGAAGTCGGAGTGGATGAGCAGGCAGGTGCTGAGGCTGGTGGCGGAAGGCGTTGTCGGGGTAGATCAGGCTGAAAGCCTGTTGGGCCGCCGGCTGGACGTCCCGCGGCCCGAGTCGTTGGTCCGGCGCAAGGAGTTTCTCAAGCTGCCTGTTGAAAAGCGCCGGAAGATAATGGCGGAGCAGGCGCTGGTATTGGCGCAGCAATATGCCGGGACTGCTGAGGAGCCGGGATCTATTGGGGGAGGTGACCTGATTGAGTATTAGGCTCTCGCCCAGGCGGGGAGAAATCTGGCTCGTCGATCTCGCGCCCACGGTTGGGGACGAAATAAAAAAGGTCCGGCCTGTGGTAGTCGTCAGCTCCGATGCGTTGGGCGCCTTGCGCGTAAAGCTCGTCGCGCCCATAACTTTCTGGAAGCCCACGTTTTCGGGCAAGTTGTGGCTCGTGCCGTTGCGCCCTGACGATGTTAACGGGTTGTCCGGTGATTCCGTTGTTGATGTGCTGCAGCTCAGGGGTGTTGCCTTTGAGAGGTTTGCCAAAAAGCTTGGAAAGGTATCCGCGGCGCAGCTTGAAGAAATAGCCGCGGCGGTAGCGATCGCAGTTGAATACCAATAGCGTTGCTGATTCCGGCCATGTCATCGCGATATCGTCCCTCCTGGGACGAAGTGGCGATCTACCCCGCTCGTCGGGTCATTGCAAAGACTCCGCGTGACCCGTGGGAATCCCGTATGAACATAGGGAAAGCAATCCGTACCAGTGGGGCCGGGAGCCAGCCCCGCCGGCACCCACTTGACCCTTGTGTTATTCTGGTACGGTGTCCTTCGTTCGATTTTGCGAGAAGGAGCAAACATGAGGCCTGAGCCGAAGTTCCCCTCGGAGCCGATTGTCACCAAATGGACTTCCCAAACTGTCACGGCTGGTTCAAATGCCTCAAAAACGGAAGTCCTAACAATGCGGCTGTCACAGTGGTGGAAACCCCTGAGGCTGCCCAATGAATCTTGTCTGGGAGGTTTGGCCTAATGCCGGTTGTGGATGTTTTTTTCCGACTTCAAGGTGGTTTGATTCCGGCAGACCACGGTTATCTGCTTTTCTCGGCCTTGTCTGCAATCATTCCCGAACTTCACGGAGACAATGCAGTTGGCGTGCATCCCATTTCAGGTCGGCTTGCCGGGAATAGAAGCCTTATCCTGACGCACAGCAGTTTCCTGACCATACGGCTTCCTGCGGAGCGGGTGAGCCAATTCATGCAACTGGCCGGAAAGGCTCTAAGTATCGGAGATAGCCAGGTTCGTACCGGCGTGCCGCATACCCGAGCCCTGCTGCCAAGTTCGACGATTCATAGTCGGCTCGTGGTCATAAAAGGCTTCATGGAGCCTGAACCCTTTTTGGAAGCAGCCTACCGCCAACTTGAAACCGCCGGGATAAGGGGGCAACCTCGCCTGAAAGAGCAGGCTGGCGTGGCGAAGGCCAATGCCGGTCTGCCGACTGGCTCACATTCAACCTTCCTTCGAAGGACAATCAGGATACGGGACAAAGAAATCGTCGGGTTCGCCTTGGAGGTGCAGGGACTCAGTCCTGCGGATTCCATCGCCCTTCAAGAAGCCGGTCTGGGAGGAAGGCAGCGTTTCGGATGCGGAGTCTTCGTGCCAACCCCGGGCCAAAGAGCGGAGGAATGAGTTTCCCCACGGTGCTCCTGGCAAAAACGCCCAAACAAAAGGACAGGCCCGCTGCACGGGAGACGTTCATCGGCCACATGCAAGACGTGTCCAAGGTGGCCGGGCTACTTGTAGAGAACATTGGCGACTACGCTCTGGGTGCGATGGGCCTTGTTGCCTTTCAGGACGAGTTGCGCCGCTCCGTGCTCGGCAGCGCAGTCCTTCACGACCTTGGCAAGGCAAACTCTCAATTCCAGCGCAGCGTGCGGGCCGGCGGTCAGATCACGCAGGCATTCCGTCACGAGTGCCTCGGTGTATGGCTTGTAATCAGGTTTCCCGAGTTCAAAAAGTGGCTCTTCAGCGGCCTGTCCGAAACGTCCCAGTGGGCGGTCATGTTCGCGGTGCTTGGCCACCATCTGAAAGTCAAGGACGGGACGGCAATCATTGCCCGGGAAGGAAGCGGGGAGGCCGGGGTGGACCTCTACACTGACCATCCTGACTTCATTTCCGGCCTGAAATTCGTGCGGGACAGTCTTGAACTGCCGATGGATGCTCCCCGGCTTCCGAGGGTCAAGGTCGACCTGTTGAGTCCGCGACCGCTTGGTGACCTGCTCGATTGGCTTGTCGATGCGGTCCAATGGTTCGAGAGTTCCCCGGTTGAAACCCGCCGCTTTGTCGCGCTCATAAAGGCGTTGCTGGTTGCCGCTGATGTTGCCGGCTCGGCGCTTCCCCGGGTGGGTATTGACCCGGGGGTCTGGACCGATGCTGTCTTGAAAAGGGTATGCCTACCGGAAGACCTTGATGATATAGCCCTCAAGCGCCTGGACGGCCAACCACCGCGCTCGTTCCAGAAACACGTCGCCGACAGTGCCAGCAGGGTAACGTTCGTCAAGGCTGGCTGCGGGAGTGGCAAGACGGTGGCGGCATATCTATGGGCTGCCCGGAACGCTTCAGGCCGCAAGCTCTTCATCTGCTATCCGACGACCGGCACAGCCACTGAAGGCTTCCGGGACTACATTCTGCCCGCAGACATGTCCGCAGACTCCATGCTGCTGCACAGTAGAAGCGAATTTGATTTAGAGGGGATGTTGCCCGCCGAAGAAGAAGCCATCGAGTGTGCCACACGGGTGGAATCCCTGGTTGCCTGGGATGTTCCCCTCATCGTCTGCACCGCCGACCAAGTGCTGGGGATTATCCAGAACGGGCGGCGGGCGTTGTTCTCGTTCCCCTCAATCGGCAACGGGGCTTTCGTATTTGATGAGATTCACCAGTATGACGAGAGACTGTTCGGCGCTCTGCTCCGTTTCCTTGAAGCCTTCCCTGAAGCGCCAATCCTGCTTATGACCGCGTCTCTGCCTGTTCCCCGGCTTGAGGCAGTACGGGGATTGTTGGCACGCCGCGGGACTAGGATCGAGGTCATAGAGGGGCCGGCCGATTTTCAAGACATAGAGCGGTACCAGGTGCTGGGCATTCAGAAATCTCCTCCATGGGAACGCATCGAGAACACCCTGCGGGATGGAGGCAAGGTCCTGTGGGTCTCCAATACCGTTGGCCGCTGCGTTCAGTCAGCCCAAGAGGCTCAACGGCGACGGCTCGCGCCGCTGCCGTACCATAGCCGCTACCGTTATTGTGACCGCATCAAGAAGCATGAAGCCGTCATAGAGGCTTTCAAAACCAGAAATCCGGCACTTGCTATTACTACTCAAGTGTGTGAGGTCTCCCTGGACATTTCGGCTGACCTCTTGATAACCGACCTGGCTCCCGTGCCGGCCCTCATCCAGCGCCTGGGCAGGCTCAATCGCCGGGCTACGCCCGATACTAAGGGAAATGCCAAACCAGCACTTGTCCTGGCAGCCGAATCGCCATTGCCCTATGAGAGTGCCGACCTGGATGTTGCAGTGGCTTGGCTCAAATGCCTTGGGACGCAGCCATTGTCACAGAATGCTCTCGCCTCTGCATTCGAGGATATGACTCAGAACAACGCGGCGGGTCCTGTTTCATCTGCATGGCTGGACGGGGGTCCGTTTGCCGGGCAGGCTCCACTACGTGAGACGGTGGCAACCATCCCTGTGGTCAGGAGCGAGGATGAGCCGTTATGCTTGGACCAGAAGGGCCGCCCGATAGCAAAAGAAACTACGCGTTTCTCGATACCGATGACATTGGGTCCCGTATCCGGCGAGGTGGGCGGTTGGAAACAGATGGGCTTCGTCTTCGTGGCACCAGAAGCAAGGATAAGTTACTCGGAAGAGTGGGGGGCTACATGGGCAAAACGATGACCAAACTGAAAGACACGGGTGGTTTGCTCACCGTCAATCTTTTCGGGCCTGGCATGACTGCCCTGCACAAGGTGGGCCTTGCGGGACTATGGATGACGCTGAGGGCCTTGGAGCAGGAAAGAGACCACAAAGCAGAGTTGCCCGAACCTGGCGGGTCATGGGAACGCACTGCTACCACTGTGACGCTTCGCTGGGACACGGATGCTGCCGGATTCTTCAAAAAGCTGTTCGAAGAATCCTTTAGGATTGACAAGAATGGTCTCGTTTGGTTCCCCGGCTTGGGCGAACCGATGAACAATCCGCAGCACGCGGCTATCCTGCAGGAAGCACTTCTCGGCACCTTCCTGCAACACGGGCGGACGAGGAAATCCGACCCCGGCAAGAAGCCCGGTGGTGCCGTCGCATTTGAAATCGATGGTGTTTCGACGCCGTTGAAGTTTCATCGGTTTACCAGCTACAGTCATCAAGGGAGTGCATTTTCCGAGAACGCTGTCAACTCTGTCGTTGGCTGGCTGTTCCCCGGAGGAACCGTGCGGCACACGGGCCTGCAAGACTCGACCGCACTGGAAGAGTCTCCTGAACGCGCACTGTGCCTCAGGTATGCGCCCGTCGGCGCTATCTATTATGAGATTCGCCGCCGCGGAGGAGGGGTGAAGCCGCGCTACGCTCTGGTACTGCCTGAAGTGACCGACCTCGAAAAGTATGCGAGGTGGCGGCAGTATTTCCTGCAGTACGGTGTCCAGCAGTTGTTCGCGGCGGGAACATCTGAGGCGGGCTTTCGTTTCCTTTCGCAATTGCAGGCGGCGAACCTGCTGGGTGACGTACGTTCCGCATGGTGCCGGGTGATATCCTTTGGCGTTGTTCCGTGGGATGCCCAGCAGAAGACGAGGGTAGATATGATGACCGTGCGGGCAGGGTCTGAGGCGGCGTTGCGGACATTCAATCTGTGCCGTCAGGTCCTGCCACCAACACTGGTCAGACCGAATACAGGCACCCCCTTCTGGGATGTCATGCAGGTTCCGGACTTGGTGGCCCGCAACCTGACCGGGGGGCGGGAATGGTGGCGCGATTTCAGCGATTTCACGGGCGACACGGACCGCAGGGAGCATATCTTCCGTAACGAGAAAGGAGGACTAGCAGAAATGGTTGCGAACAAAGAGGCGTTTCCCGAGGGAGCTGCACGTACTTTTGTCCTGGCGTGTCATGAAGCGTGGCACAGGCGTATGGGGCAACTCAGCGACAAGGCGAAGCGCCAGGGGTCCGGGTTCAGCGACGTTGTCGGACGTGAGTTCGAGCATACCCGGGTCACATTCTCCCGCTGCAAGAACAGTGCGGCACTGCGCGAGGCCGTCACTGACTTCTGGGCGCGGGCCGGCGGCCCTCTCAAGGCGCTGCAGGACGGCTGGCACGATATCCTCCCGCTGCTCAATGATGACAACTGGCGCGAGGGCAGGGATCTGGCTTTACTGGCGCTTGCCAGTTACAAAGGTGCAAACAAGGAAGAGGAAAAGTTGCTTGAGAACCTGGAAGAATCCAAATCAGAAGTGGAGGCTTGACCATGAGCAAACACCTATTTGGCTTGGTAGTCACCCCTTACGGTACGGCGGCCAATAATCGCGGTGTGACTGACGGGAACATCACCACGCTCCAGAAAATACTGTGGAACGGGAATGTTCACAGTACCGTCTCCGCTGAGGCCATCCGCTGGGCCATCCGCTGGTACTGGCAGCGGGAAAAGGGCAAAGGCTCCCTCAACCGCAGGTGGAATGACGCAGAAGGGCGGCATGAATGGGAAGATGCTGACTTCGTCCGCTGGGCTGACTTCCTGGATGATGATGTGCTGGGATTCATGAGTGCGAAAGCGGGGAAGGAAGAGGGTTCCAGGGGCACCGTCGATTCAAGACGAGCGCGGCTCGAGATAACCCGAGCAATCTCTCTCTCTCCGTTTGCTGGTGACATTACGTTTAATGCGGCGAGCGTTGGAGCGACCCCCTCGGCAAGCAGTACCGGACGAGACCCTGTGCCGTATGGCACCGAAGTTCATGCTACCCGGTATCAGTACGGGTTTGCGCTTACTCCGGAAGAGCTGCACGACCGAAGTCGGGCTATAGACGTCATCGATGCCATCATCTCTATCTCGGAGGTGGCTGGCAATCAGGCGCGGTTTCTCTTCGATTTTGCGCCGGAGTCTGTCATCTTCCGCTGGACTGACGATTTCGCACCCCGCATCCTTTACGGATTTGCCATGGGCAAGGACGGTCAAGTGGACATTCCGGGAATCAGCAACCGCGTTGACGCCCTGGACATCGCACCAGAGGAGCTCGTCATCGGGGGTTCGATTGCCGGTCTGGAATCTGTCAAGAAGCTCGGGGGCAGGGGTGCCTTCATCTGCCCCGGCGTCAAAGCCGCGGCTGAAGAGGTGAAGAAACGAATGAAGCGGTCACTGGCCTGAAGGAGGAGTCCCCTATGGACATAATCCATCTCTATGTATCAGTTCCGGTGGCAGGCTTCCGGGTCGCTCAGGCGCGGGAGTTCTGGGAGACATATCCCTGCCCTCCGCCTGCGACAGTGTACGGCATGCTGCTCTCGTTAGTGGGAGAGACCGACAGGTTCGCACATCAGGGGGCAGAAGTGGCTGTGGCCATGGCCTCCGAGCCAGGACGTTCTGTTGTCCTGCGGACCCTGTGGCGAGTCAAGGACACAAATGTCGGCCCCGGCCTTGCTGCCAACAAGAAGCCAGACTTCCAGGAACTACTGACAGACGTCAGGCTGTCAGTGTGGGTGCGGCAAGGGGACGGTGAAAAAGCTACGGCTCCGTTACAGGAACGACTGCGGTTGGCGTTAATGAAACCGGGAACCGTGTCCCGATTTGGCGGCCTGTCTTTGGGTGAAAGCACGCACTTGGTGAACGATGTACGCCGCTGGCGGCAAGAGGACCCTGGCCATGGTCGGCTGCTCATAGCAGATGAGACCGGAGACATCAGCATGCCAGTCTGGCCCGACCACGTTGGCTCAAAGGGAACTGCTTGGGGACAATTCAATCTCCAGGAAGATGTTCTCCTGCCCACCGAACTTCCTGAACAGGCGTGGATCACTATTCACCCACCAGAGACATGATATGCAAACACGTACCGCAGAGTACGAGCCCCTCATCCGGGTCATGGCCCTGCATGCCCTGGCCTACTGCGAACGGCTCTTTTACCTGGAAGAGGTCGAGGAAATACGTATTGCCGATACTTCCGTCTTCGCCGGGCGAACTCTCCATGAAGAAATCAAACAGGACGAGGAGGAAGGCGGCGAGTGGACCAGCCTGGAGTTGCAGAGCGAATGCCTCGGCCTGACAGGGAAGGTGGACTGCCTGCGGCGCCGTGACGGCCACCTCATCCCGTACGAGCATAAACGAGGCCGTGCCCGCAAAGAGAGGAAAACGGCGTGCGCCTGGCAGGCGGACGCGATGCAGATCAGCGCCTACGGCATGCTCATCGAGGAGCAAGAAAGGGAAACCATTACCGAAGGCCGCGTCCGCTATCATGCCGAGAATGTTACGGTACGTGTCCCGCTGGATGACGCCGCCCGTAGCTCCGTCCGCAACGCCATTATGCGGGCCAAGGAATTGCGTTCTTCGGCAAACCGGCCCCCTGTCACGGATAATGACCGGCTCTGCATCCGCTGTTCGCTAGCCCCTGTTTGTCTTCCCGAAGAAGAACGTCTGGCCAGCGATGACACATGGCAACCGGTGCGCCTCTTCCCTGCTGACCGCGAGCTTAAGACGATCCACGTGGTACATCATGGCGCCCGGATAAGCCGCTCCGGCAACACGCTGAAAGTCGAGTCCCTGGAGGGTGAACTCCGCGACTTTCCCATCCATGAGGTGGGCGCGGTGGTCCTGCATGGCTACCCTCAAATAACGACCCAGGCCCTCCACTTTTGTGCCAATAACGAAGTGGCTATTCACTGGATCTCTGCCGGCGGAAAATATCTCACCGGATTGGCTACCGGCGCGGGAACTGTCCAACGCTGCCTCCGGCAATACCGGGCGCTATCAGACCCTGCGGTCTGCTTGCCTATGGCTCGTAAGCTCGTGATGGCCAAAGTGGAAAACTCGCTCCGCTACATTTTGAGAGCGACCCGAGAAGGAGGCCGCGATACCGCCGGTGTTGCGGAGGCCATGGAAACCCTGAGGAACTGCTTGAAGCAGGCATCTCATGCCGCTGACCTCGACGCGCTGCGCGGCTTTGAGGGATCGGCTGGCCGCGCCTATTTCGCGGCTCTGCCCACATTGTTGATCAACAACGTGCCTGAAAGCATGAAACTCTGCGGCAGGAACCGGCGCCCCCCGAAGGACCGCTTTAATGCGCTACTCAGTTTTGGTTACGCCCTTCTCTATCAAGCCGTGCTGCAATCCATTAAGACGGTGGGGCTGGAGCCGGCGCTCGGCTTTTTCCACACCCCCCGATCTTCAGCCCATCCCCTGGCGCTGGACTTGATGGAGCTTTTCCGCCTTCCCCTGTGGGATATCGTGCTGGTGGGATCGGTGAACCGTCTCCAGTGGGACCCGGACGCAGATTTCGCCGAGACCAAGGGGGGCATCTGGCTCTCCGACAGCGGCCGCCGAAAGGCGATTCAGCTTTTCGAAAAGAGAATGGAAGAAGCCTGGAGGCATCCAGTCGTGGACTATTCTCTGTCATATGCACGGTTGATTGAGCTTGAGGTCAGGCTACTCGAAAAAGAATGGGCCGGACAGCCCGGTCTGTTTGCCAGAATGAGGTTACGATAACATGGCCAAGAAGCTCTGGCACCTCGTGGCCTATGACGTCCGGGATGCCAAGCGGCTCCGGGACGTGGCCAAACACCTGGAAGGCTACGGCGAGAGGGTTCAGTTCAGCATCTTTCGGTGCCGCCTGACGGAACGGGAACTGGAGAGGCTGCGCTGGGAATTGACCAAGAAGATGGAGAAGGAAGATGATCTTCTTATTATCGGGCTGTGCCCGAACTGCGGCGCTCGCATATCGGAAAGACAGGGTGATGACAAGTGGAAAGAAATACCGGCCAGCTTTGAGGTGGTCTAGTCTTGCGCATTCAAGCATCGAAGAACGTTCAACAGAATCCCGATGAAAAAGGCCGACAACCAGCTTGAGAAATGGCAAACCCCGCTACGAGGGTTAGCGTTGTTAATGCTTGAATCGACCGAAACTGGGGGGAAATGTGGAATTCAAAGCTAAAAACTTGCCGATGGCACACTTGGCGCAGGCCGCCCAGTCTCGTTAGGTGTATGATTGTGCGGGAACGATGGGGTCATTGAATGCACGTTCGGGTTTTATACGGGGAACAACGACTGGACTGAAAAGACCTCTGATGCCGAAAGGCGTTGAGCACCTCTATAACAATAATAACGATAATTATTTTCATAAACTGAAAAGACCTCTGATGCCGAAAGGCGTTGAGCACAGACGATAGCCCACTTCGATAAGTATTTTTCACAAAGAGCTGAAAAGACCTCTGATGCCGAAAGGCGTTGAGCACGCGACTATACTGGCGGGCAATGCTCCCCCCTTTACGTGGCTGAAAAGACCTCTGATGCCGAAAGGCGTTGAGCACTATGTCTAATATGTCAAGGGATGGAATTAGACTGCCTGAAAAGACCTCTGATGCCGAAAGGCGTTGAGCACTGCATGCGGGGCGACACGAAAATCAACAGCAGCTACTGAAAAGACCTCTGATGCCGAAAGGCGTTGAGCACCGGACTTCCTCGCGGTCAATGCCGCACTGCTGGACTGAAAAGACCTCTGATGCCGAAAGGCGTTGAGCACCTGTTGATGCTGCCTGTGTCCACCTGCCACACGCCCACTGAAAAGACCTCTGATGCCGAAAGGCGTTGAGCACAAATACCACCAGGTGACCATCCCGCCGGAGAATGCCCCTGAAAAGACCTCTGATGCCGAAAGGCGTTGAGCACAACCATGCAAGGCCATGCCAGTGTCATTGTAGTGCGACTGAAAAGACCTCTGATGCCGAAAGGCGTTGAGCACTCCAGGCTCTCCAACGGCGATGCGCAGGCCGCTGTATCTGAAAAGACCTCTGATGCCGAAAGGCGTTGAGCACCTCCTTCCAATAACGTTTAGTGCCGTTGGTCGAGGCCCTGAAAAGACCTCTGATGCCGAAAGGCGTTGAGCACTTCTGGCCCACTGCCCCCCAGGTCTTGAGCATCATCTGAAAAGACCTCTGATGCCGAAAGGCGTTGAGCACAAAACCCCGCCGGCATATTTGCGTACCCACCTAATACCTGAAAAGACCTCTGATGCCGAAAGGCGTTGAGCACCGCTCCTGAGCCCGGGAAACGACCTTCGGGTCGTTGCTGAAAAGACCTCTGATGCCGAAAGGCGTTGAGCACGCGTCCATATTTTGTTTTGTTCTTCCATTAATACCTCTGAAAAGACCTCTGATGCCGAAAGGCGTTGAGCACAGCCAGCCGGTATTGCCGCCCTCCAGGCCAAGGCTGCTGAAAAGACCTCTGATGCCGAAAGGCGTTGAGCACCGCTGACGGAAGGATGTTCGAGAGTGGGCGCGTGCCTGAAAAGACCTCTGATGCCGAAAGGCGTTGAGCACGGGACAACCCGCTCATGAGGATAGCACTCTGCGGGTACTGAAAAGACCTCTGATGCCGAAAGGCGTTGAGCACCAATATTGCCCTCGAAGCCATAGACCTCCGTGTATCTGAAAAGACCTCTGATGCCGAAAGGCGTTGAGCACTATCCTCCGGCGGCCGGGCTCCCCGAAGGGCACGACTGAAAAGACCTCTGATGCCGAAAGGCGTTGAGCACAACAGGCAATACAGACATGGGGATGTGTTTCTGCGCTGAAAAGACCTCTGATGCCGAAAGGCGTTGAGCACTATCTTGTTTTCTCTGGGGCTAATGACTGTGGAACATCTGAAAAGACCTCTGATGCCGAAAGGCGTTGAGCACCCCTTAACGCGGCTGAACCAGGGGTAGGCGGGATCTGAAAAGACCTCTGATGCCGAAAGGCGTTGAGCACTGATATGCAAATCCTGATAGTTTTATCAAGCTGTTCTCTGAAAAGACCTCTGATGCCGAAAGGCGTTGAGCACCACCCATTCCGGCGCATAGTCAGCATCAAGGTAGTGCTGAAAAGACCTCTGATGCCGAAAGGCGTTGAGCACAGTGGACAACCAGTCGAAGTCAGCGCACTCGGCAACTGAAAAGACCTCTGATGCCGAAAGGCGTTGAGCACTCAATAAGAAAGAAAGGAGGATACTATTAAGTGGAACTGAAAAGACCTCTGATGCCGAAAGGCGCTGAGCACGTGGGATCGCCAGCGATAGCCTTGTCGTGAAATTCCTGAAAAGACCTCTGATGCCGAAAGGCGTTGAGCACCTAAGCAACGAGACGCAGGTTAATTTATTCGGGGACTGAAAAGACCTCTGATGCCGAAAGGCGTTGAGCACCCCTTGATGCGCTTGGTATCGAGCACGCAGCGGACTGAAAAGACCTCTGATGCCGAAAGGCGTTGAGCACACGTGCCCACACTCAAAGAATGCTTGCCGGCCAACATCTGAAAAGACCTCTGATGCCGAAAGGCGTTGAGCACCTGGACCAATATCACGACCTGCTGGCCAAGGCCGCCGCTTTTCCTCTGGCGTCAGATAAGGGCAGAAACCGCCGTATGGAAGTTGGACCATGGCGAGGATGTATTCTAAGGCGTCCCTATTAGCCAAGTTATGCAGAGGGACAAAACGACCGCCGGATGATTCGATCATCCGGCGGTTTAGTTCACAGATCTCATCGAGAGAAAGATAGACTACTTCTTGGCCAGGCTCTTCCACAGGTTGTCGTACTTCCGCAGTCCTTCCTCCACCACAGCATTGAATCGCTTGCGCTTGGCAGATGCGTTTCTCGGAGCAAAGTGACGAGCGTCTCGGACCAAAGTGACACACTTCTCGGAGGAAAGTGGCAGGTGTCTCGGACCAAAGTGACATGCTTCTCGGAGTAGGTGACCACCGACTCGGACAGGGTGGCAGCCGCTGAGAACCAGGGTGCGCTGAAGCGGCGCTGGGCAACAAATCGGGCGTAGACTCCCCTCTTCAGAGGAGGGACTATGCCGAACAAGAGGTTGTCCATGCGCAAGATCAAAGAAGTCCTACGTCTCAAGTGTGTCTGCGGGCTCGGCGATCAGGAGATCGCGGAGAGCTGCAAGATCGGCCGGACCACGGTCGGCAACTACCTGAAGCGGATGAGCGCCGCCGGGCTCGACTGGGACAGTGCGGCCGGGCTCAGCGAACGCGAGATCGAAGAGCGACTGTTCCCCAGGTCGCACCCGCCAGCCGAGGCTAGGCGTCCGCTGCCTGACTGCCAGTACATCTACGACGAGCTGCGCGGCTACAAGAAGCTCAACCTGACGCTCACCCAACTGTGGGTGGAGTACAAGGACGCCCATCCAAGGAATGGCTACGAATATACCCAGTTCTGCGAGTATTACTATCGCTGGCGGCAGAAGCGCGACTACTGCATGCGCCAGGAGCACCGCGCCGGCGAGAAGGTCTTCGTAGACTACTGCGATGGCCTTTCCGTCGTCGATGCCGCCACCGGCGAACTCATCTCCGCCGAGCTCTTCCTGGCGGTGTGGGGCGCCTCCAACTACACCTACGCCGAGGCCAGCCTTACCCAGGAACTCCCCAACTGGATCAACTCCCACGTGCGCGCCTTCGAGTACTTTCGCTGCTCTCCAAGGATGCTCGTGCCCGACAACCTGAAGAGCGGGGTGAACAAGGCCTGCCGCTACGAGCCGGAACTGAACCCCACATATGCCGACATGGCTGAGCACTATGGCTGCGCCGTGCTCCCCGCTCGTCCGTCGAAGCCAAGGGACAAGGCCAAGGTCGAAACGGGCGTTCTGGTAGCACAGAGATGGATACTCGCGGTGCTGCGCCATCGCACCTTCTACTCGCTCTCTGAGATGAATACGGCTATCCGGGAACTCCTGGAACGCCTCAATACACGGCCGCTGCGCAAGGCGAAGAGGTCGCGCCGGGAACTGTTTGAGGCCGTCGACCGGCCCAATGCCCTGCCGCTGCCCCAGCGGCCCTACGAATACGCGGAGTGGAGGAAGGCGACGGTGAACATCGACTACCACATAGAGGTGGACCGTCATTACTACAGCGTGCCCTTCTCCCTGCTTCGAGAGAGTGTGGACGTGCGGCTCACCGCCACCACGGTGGAGGCCTTCCGCAAGGGCGAGCGCGTGGCGGCACATGCCCGGTCCTATGTACCTCACCTCCCTACCACGGTCAAGGAGCACATGCCGCTGGCGCACCAGAAATACCTGGAGTGGACGCCATCCCGCATCATCCAGTGGGCGAGCAAGACCGGATCCGCCACCGCCGAGTTGGTGGAGAAGATCATGGCGTCCCGCACCTACCCCGAGCTGGGCTATCGCTCTTGCCTGGGCATCATGCGCCTGGTACGGGACTACGATGCTGAGCGGGTCGAAGCGGCGGCGCAGCGGGCCCTCAAATACAATGCCTGTTCCTTCAAGTCCATGCGTGCCATATTGAAGACCGGACTGGACCGGTCTGCTAAAGGTGGGGACCCGCAGTCCCGGCAGATGCAGTTGCCCCTTCATAACAATGTGAGGGGCGGAGAATACTACGTACAGGAGTAAGTCTATGCTCAACGAACAAACTGTGACCATATTGAACGCGCTTAAGCTCCACGGCATGGCCAGGGGCTTCAGCGAACGCCTCTCTGACAGCGCCCAAGCCGATCTCTCCCACGGGGAGTTCGTGGCGCTCCTGGTGCAGGACGAGAAGACGCACCGGGATAACCAGCGCCTGCAGCGGCTGCTTAAGAATGCCAGGCTCAAGCAGCAGGCAGCGATGGAGGACATCGACTACGCCCATCCACGTGGACTCTTGAAACAGGTCGTGCTGGAGCTGTCGAACACGCAGTGGATAGCGGCGCACCGCACTGTGCTCATCAGTGGCCCTACCGGAATCGGCAAGTCATTCCTCTCCTGCGCCCTGGGCAACCTGGCCGCCCGCGCCGGCTACACCGTCCTCTACGCCCGTGCTCCCACGCTATTCGAATCACTGCAGCAAGCGCGTGGAGACGGCTCCCACCTGAAGACCATCACCAAGCTGGGGAAGGCCCAGCTACTCGTGATCGATGATCTGCTGCTCACCCCGCTTGCTGAGTGGGAGCGGAGGGACCTGCTGGAGATCGTGGAGGACCGCTATGGGTCGGGCGCCACCGTGATCACCAGCCAGTGCCCGATCAAGGACTGGCACCCCAATATCGGCGATCCCACGCTGGCGGACTCCATCTGCGACCGGCTGCTGCATAACGCCTACCGGATCGAACTCAGGGGAGAGTCGATGCGGAAGACACGCGGTGCCTCATGATCAGGTCGTGTCGCCCAGGCAAGAAGAGAAAACTGGGACGATGAGAGGAAAGAAAGGAGGATTGCAACTCAATAGGGTCGCGAGTTAAACTCACGCAGGCCCAGCGTCGCTCCGCTCCGGCCTGTCACTTTCCTCCGAGACGCCTAACACTTTGGAGCGAGATGGACGTCACTTTCGCCGGAACACGCACTGGCCTACCCGGAAAGGCTTTCTCACCTGGTATTGGTCTGCACCGCGGCATGGCGCGGATTTATCGAGGCTGGAGCGGCCAGCGTCATGGAGGCTATTGGAGTGGCGGCATGGAAACAATTGGAATACATATCGAGGTCTGCGCCTTCTATTTCGAACATGAAACGGTCGTTTCTGCTTCAAGCACCCGCCTACTTCCATGACCCGGCCAAGGCAGAGATGATTGACCTTGACATGATAAGGTGGGGACCGAACAGTCTGTGGGCCTGGCTGCACATGTCGCAATTCGACTTGCGACCCAGGTTGCCCGAAATCAGAACGCCAACACTCGTCATCGCCGGCAGGCATGATCGAGCGATACCGGTGACGTTTTCCGAGGAAATCGTGCAATGGATCCCGGGGGCAGCCCTTGCAGTCTCCGAGACTTCAGGCCATTTCCCGTTTATAGAAGACGCCGATTGGTTTGACGGCACTCTAAAGCGGTTTGTCGATATCTAGGTGCTCTCCGGGGTAATCCTCTTGTTTTTCATGTCCAGCCGCACGGGGCAACAGAAGAGCGAGTCAGCGTTCAGGCACATGGTGTGGACAAAAGGGACTTTGAGCAAACATTTGCGCGGCCCGAGGTTCGAGGACAGAAACTCAATTGAGGGGAAGTCCTTGTGGCAGTCCCGCTGGGGTGGCGTGCAAGAAAAGGGAATAAAAAAGCACCTTAGCGACTGGATAGTGGAAGGAATTAGTGTTCAAAAGTGAGCAGTCCGACAAGTCGGACTGACCGACCTAGAAATCCCGTAAACGGGACTCCCTAGAAAGGAGGTGATCCAGCCGCACCTTCCGGTACGGCTACCTTGTTACGACTTCGTCCCAGTCACCGGTCCCACCCTCGGCGATTGCTTCCCTTGCGGGTTGGCGCATCGACTTCAAGTGTTACAGGCTCCCATGACGTGACGGGCGGTGTGTACAAGGCCCGGGAACGTATTCACCGCAGTATGCTGACCTGCGGTTACTAGCAACTCCGACTTCATGCAGGCGGGTTTCAGCCTGCAATCTGAACTGGGGACGGTTTTTCGGGATTAGCTCCGGA
>Ga0209514_10004309_pt1 | contig 19310 bp, 17 predicted proteins | sample Subgrocontami58m_FD_187452 | JGI IMG/M metagenome (GOLD analysis project Ga0209514, IMG submission 187452) | Subsurface groundwater microbial communities from S. Glens Falls, New York, USA - GMW37 contaminated, 5.8 m (SPAdes) (version 3) | ecosystem: Environmental > Aquatic > Deep subsurface >...
TTGACCCGTTTCTCGCATATGAGTCATGAAAGCAAACACCCAATCCTCAGGCGTCATTCCAGATTCTTGAAAGTAAGGAGAATGTTTGTCGTTTCTAAATTTTTGAATAAAAAGAAGGTAATCGCTTGCCATTTTTCCAACAGGAATATCTGGCCGAGGAAATGCTCTTCCATAAGTTTTTTCATCAACATCTCTTGGAAGAGAGGCAAACCCATGGGAATATGGATCTCCGGGATCAGAAGGTTGAAAAAGATGAACCACCCAACCGGAAAAAGCATTTGGATCAGATGCTTGTCTTTTTAAAATTTGACGCTTGGTACGACCATAATGAGTATATCTTTGAAAAGATATCGGATAATAGAAAAGTCCGTTGGCAGCGGATTCTTCCTTATAGCCTGACCATATTTTAACAGGATGTTCCTCATTCAAACAAAAATGAGGATGAGATGCTTTGTGGCGAATAAGAAATTGTTCGAGGGTTTCCGTAATGGTATCGAGGTCTATCCCAAAAGGAACCAAAAGGAGCTTGGTAAAACCTTGGTCGTGTTTTGTTTCGAGATCCTCATGGCGTTCAAAAAGTCGCCTGGCAATCTGCTCAAGGGTTGGGACGGGGTATTCTTTACCATCCACTCCCATGATCGCCCCTTCTTTGAGAATTCCCAGTTGCTTGAGAAACTCGACTTGGGAATCATATTGCTCACGCAGATGATAATACTTCTCGACATACTCGAGAGCTATTGTAGGATCTTTTTCATGAGGTTTTTTATTGGCAAGAAGGTATTGGAAACGTTCTAAAAGATTGGCGAGTTGCGTAAGGTCTGGAATGGAAAGATGTTCGGCGGCCTTGCGGAGAGCATCGGGTTTGGCGAGTGATTCTCGCGGGATGTTATGAGCTTTTGCAAAATCAATGATCTCTTGTCGGAGAGTTTCAAAATGTGTGCGATGTTCTTTGGGAAGAGAATCACGGACACGCGAAGAAGAAGCCAGGATGGCTTCGTTGAGAGTAGTGGGGAGAACGGATTCAGGAGACAGCGTCCCCCTTCGTCCCGCCGTTGGCGGGACTTCGGAGGGACAGTTTTCACTTTTTGTGAAAACTGATGGTCGAGAAAAAGGAAACTTCATACCCCTCTAGGATACGCGATCCGGGAAACGAAAAACAGACCCGATGTGAGTCTGTTTCCTATTGATCTACCAAAAATTTTATCGAATATAATCAAGAGGATTTTGGAACTTGCCGTTTTTGATAATCTCAAAGTGTAAGTGAGTTCCCGTGGATCGTCCTGTTGTTCCAGTTTGACCAATCGGATCTCCAGCCATCACCACATTTCCCACCTCCACATAATTTTTATTATGATGTGCATAACGTGTAACATACCCATCTCCATGATCAATCTCAACCGTTAATCCATATCCATTACGCCATCCGCTGTAAATGACCACTCCATCTCTTGCTGCATAACTATTAGTTGTATAGTCTCCATCAACATCAAGACCTGTGTGACGCCACCCATAATACTGGGTGATGACATACCAATCTGATGGCCAAACCCAAGATCCTGTCCCGCTCGATGGGCTGCGTGCGCTTGGGGCTGTAGTAAACAAACTGGAAACTGGGGCAGTGCGTTGAATTGGTGTGTAAGTAGAAGGAGGCTCTCCTCCAGGAAGCACAAGACTCTGACCAATACTTAAAGTGTCGGTAGAGGAAAGATTATTAAAAGACAAAATCGTTTCCATGTCTGCGGAATAACGTCGGGCGATGCTCGAAAGGGTATCTCCGTTTTTCACCTGATAGATGACCCCATCAATAGGAGGAATGGAAAGTTCTTGCCCAGGACGAATCACGCTGCGGAACGTCAAATTATTCGCCCACAAAATCGTACTCAAACTAAGTCCATGTTTTTCTGCAATGGCTCCCAAGACATCTCCCTCTTGTACGACATAGGCGATAGTCTCTAAGCGAGTAGTCGAAGTTACAGAATCCTCGGTCGTTTGCATGGGAGGAGTGGAAAGAGAATCACCGCCTACACGGGTAGTTACGTATTCCTCACCAATATAGTTCAAATCAATGTGTGCATTTACATCCACGACCGTGTCTTCCATATAACTGGAGGTGGAGGTTTGGGTTTTATCTTTAGCTGTTATGGTCTCCACACTTTCGACATTATTATGAGCAACAAGACGGTAAAGAGCACTTCTTTGACCAAAAGATTCAGCACGCACTTCTTCACCAGTGATGTTAATAGCACTGGTGACAAGGGCTAGAACAACAACAACAGCATGGAAAGCATAACGATTAGAAACAATGTAAGCGACCCGGTGCTTGGCTGGTCCCAAAAAGACCGTAAGATGACGGCGTGCAACCAAGACAAGACGGAAAATGGGAAGGACTCCGGTATAAACAAAAAAACGCCAGACCGCAGTGAAAGGTCGAAAAACCTTTCGAAGAAATGGTCCACTATGGCGCTTTAAGAAAATGCACCCTCGAAGTAGGGTCAGTAGGGTGCGAACAATCCATTGTTTAAAGATGAGTTGGATAGAAACCTCTTAAGTTCCTTGCAACACGAGCGGTTGGAAAGCAGAAGCTGCTAAAATCGTTTTTCCTTTGCCCATGAAGATTGGAATGTTACGGCTCTTCCGACAAAAAGCCCCTCCAAAAAAGCAGCAAAATAATACCATGGGAGGGGTATTTGGTCAATGGAAAACTTGAGTTCTTTGGCTAATCTAAGCAAAAAGTCTTAAAGGTCTTTCGGTGGATTTTACAGGGTCCAAAACGCCCGATCGCCTCTCGATGAAAAAGGGTCCCATACCCCTTATGTTGATCAAAACCATAGGCTGGAAACTCCTTATGATAGGCCTCCATGAGGTGGTCTCTAGTCACTTTTGCCATAATCGAGGCAGCAGAGATGGACTTAACAATCTGATCCCCGCGAATAACAGCTTTTTGTAAAATATTGATCTCTGGAATTGTCCAAGCATCAACCAATACAAAATCAATATTTTTTATTTGCTCTAATGCCCGGCGCATGGCCAAAAAAGTTGCTTGTCTGATATTGATCGTCTCAATCTCCTCTACGCTTGCTTGCCCTGTCGCCCAGGCTAAAGCCGAGGATGCAACAAGCGCAAAAGCTTTTTCTCTCAATTTTGGTGTCAGTTGTTTACTATCTTGTATGATCTCGAGTTCCAATCCCAAAGGCAGCACCACAGCTCCTGCTACAACTGGTCCAGCTAAAGCCCCACATCCAGCCTCATCCACTCCAGCAACACAAACAAAACCACGCTTGCGCGCTTCTGATTCAAATTGATAATGAGAAATTGTTTTCATAGACTTCCATTGACGAAAAGGGTATTTTTTCCTAGTATATCATCGTATTTTTCACATTTTAATTCTCTAACAAACGCGCAACAACATACGTATGGATCTGACTTTATATGCCATAGGAGCAGGACTTCTTGCTCTTATCTACGGAGGAATCCTTATCCGCTGGATCCTAAAACTTCCGGCAGGAGAAGGAAAGATGATAGGGATTGCTCTGGCAATCCAAGAAGGTGCCAATGCCTACATGGCTCGCCAGTATAAAATGGTGGCCGCAATCGGCATTGTTATTTTCTTTATTCTTGGAGGCTTCTTTGGATGGACTTTGGCTTTTGGATTTTTAGTTGGTGCAGTCTTGTCTGCTCTTACCGGAGTCATAGGAATGTCAGTGTCTGTACGCGCCAATGTGCGCACAACCGAGGCAGCTAAACAGGGTCTTGCCCAAGCGCTTAAGGTGGCCGTGCGAGGAGGATCAGTCACTGGACTTTTTGTTGTGGGTCTTGGAATTATCGGTGTTGCTGGTTTTTATGCTCTTACCCATGATGTCCATGCCCTTATCGGACTTGGATTTGGTGGATCTTTAATCAGCGTCTTTGCACGTTTGGGTGGAGGAATCTTCACGAAAGCGGCTGATGTTGGCGCTGATCTTGTTGGAAAAACCGAGGCTGGTATCCCTGAAGATGATCCTCGTAACCCAGCTGTCATTGCTGATAATGTCGGCGATAATGTAGGGGATTGCGCTGGGATGGCTGCAGATCTTTTTGAGACCTATGCAGTAACCACAGTTGCGACCATTGTCCTTGGTACCTTGCTTTTCCCTCACAATCCAGAATTGATCTATTACCCTCTTATCCTTGGTGCTGTCGCAATTATTGCTTCTATTATTGGAACGCTTTTCATTCGCCTTGGAAAGGATCAAAAAATCATGAAAGCTCTTTATAAAGGTTTGGCAGCTGCAGGTATTTTAGCAGCTATTGGTTTTTATCCTATTACACGCATCATGCTGGCGCCTATTGCTGATCTTTCTTCTTTGAATATTTATTTCTGTTCCTTGGTAGGCCTTGTGATTACTGGTCTCATGATCATAATTACCGAATACTACACAGGTACCCAATATTCTCCGGTAAAAAAGTTGGCTGAAGCATCTGTCTCTGGTCATGGAACTAATATCATTGCTGGACTCGCCCTTTCCATGAAATCTACAGCTCTTCCAGTTTTAACGATTGTCCTTGGCATTCTTGTCGCTTATAACCTTGGTGGTTTATACGGGATTGCGATCGCGGCCATGGCCATGTTGTCTTTGACCGGAATCATTGTGACGATCGATGCTTATGGCCCGATCACGGACAATGCCGGAGGAATTGCCGAAATGGCTGAACTTCCAAAAGAAGTACGTGCTGTTACCGATCCTCTTGATGCAGTAGGAAATACCACAAAGGCTGTGACAAAGGCTTATGCAATCGGTTCGGCTGGATTAGCCGCACTCGTTCTCTTTGGCGACTATGTCCATGCTATTGAGGCCGAGGGTGTCACCATAAACTTTGAACTTTCTGATCCTCGTGTGATTGCCGGATTATTCTTGGGAGGACTCATCACCTACTTCTTTGGAGCCTTAGCAATGGAAGCAGTAGGAAAAGCTGCGGGCTGTGTGGTTACTGAAGTGCGCCGACAGTTCCGTGAGATTAAAGGCATTATGGATGGATCAGAAAAGCCTGATTACGGGAAGGCGGTTGATATTGTGACACGCGAAGCAATTCGTAACATGATTGCCCCCTCACTCTTGGCTGTATTTGCTCCTATTATTGTTGGTTTTACTTTGGGAGCCGAGGCCTTAGGAGGACTCCTTATCGGATCTATCATCACCGGGCTTTTCGTCGCGATCTCTATGACCACAGGCGGTGGCGCTTGGGATAATGCGAAAAAATACATTGAATCAGGAAATTATGGTGGAAAGGGTTCTCCGGCTCATGCGGCTGCGGTGACTGGAGACACCGTGGGGGATCCATACAAAGATACGGCCGGTCCTGCCATTAACCCCATGATCAAAATCTTGAATATTGTCGCCCTCCTTATTGCTACCTTGATTGTCTAAAATCCTGGAAACTATAGTCCTCGCACTATGAAACGGGACTTTAGGCGCCACAAGGATGGATGGGATGCGCCGTCCTGCAGCGTCAGAAAAACCACAGATGTATCCAGAGATACATTGAGGATTTTTCTGAAGCGAAGGACAAGCAGACCGCCATCCTTGCGGATGGATAAATCCTGTTTCATAGTGTGAGGACTATAGGTGCTGGAAAACTCCACAAAACGTGGAGTTTTCCTTTTGTTTTGTACGAATTTGAGCTAAATTCCATTGACAAAATGATCTTTTTCTTACATTCTTAAGCAGCCGCAATCACCCCCCCTCCAACCCAAGGAGACCCCATGCGACCCCTGCTCATTTCCATTTTTATACTGCTCACCGCCTTCTCTATGCCGGCCAAGGCCAGCGGGTGGTTTGGGGACGTACAATCCGAGCGGAAGTTCCTCGACAATATCATTCTGACAAGTGTTGATAGTCTATCCGCATGCATTCGGTTGTCCAATGGCAATGGACCACATGCGGATGGAGAGATCGACATCCTCATGGACATTGTGTCAGGGGAAAGCCGACCCCGCGCGGCGGTCGTCCACGTCAACAAGACTGGTAACGTCGAACTCGGGACGTGTTTGGTAAGACGATTTGAGGAGGTTGTAATCAATCTCCCCGCCGAGATGCACAGTGGCCCCTACATCATCCGATTGAATGTGCTCCAGGAGACAACAGAGCCGCTAGAGTTCGATGGTCTGGAAGTCAACGACCCTCGACCCATCGGCCCATACTCCGTCAGATGATGCCCACGCATCCGCTCGGTAAAGCTACTTTCCAAACCCAAGGAGACCACATGCGACCCCTGTTCATTTCCATCCTTACCCTTGCCCTTTCCGCCTGTGTCGATCAACCCAAAACGATCGGTTACCTCGTCTACAAAGGAGAGATCCCTGGATACTCGGTCGAGATCATCGATTCACTTCTTGAAAATCATGACGATTGGACTCGTATCGTCCACCTCAACGACACGAACCGTTGTGAGTGGTGCGGTATCACTGGCCACGACTATGAAAGTGATGGGCTCTGGAATGCCATCTTCTGGTGCGGTCACCCAGAGGTAACCAACGGCTGCAATGCCTTTATCCAAAGCACAAAAGGTGGGTGGGTCTGGCAGCCTTGCCCGTCGGATGATGGAAAGGTTGAACCGTTCACCGACGCCGAAATTCTTGAGGCGCAATCGCTCCTTTACAAGGCAGCTCATGATGTCCATGTTCCGGAAAACCTTGTCGAGGATCTCGAATCCTGGCGGCGGAAGATGGAATAAACCCCTCGCGCATCTACGCGACAAAGCCACCCTTCGGCCCCTGTCGTCGGGTGCGCTTTTTTCTTTTGACACAAAATCCCAAGAAAGCTACACTTTCCGACACTATTATCTTTTATTTATGCCACAAATTGCTCTCGAACATCTTCCTAAAAATATCGTAAAGTTTACGATCACCATTCCCCTTTTGGAGCTCACTCCTTTTTTGGAAGATGCTGCCCTGCGCATCTCGCAGGAAACTAATATTCCCGGGTTTCGTCCTGGAAAAGCAGATTATGAGATCGTTAAACAACGCGTCGGGGAAATGAAAATCTATGAGGAAGCCTTAGAGCCCTTAGTCCGTAAAACTTATGTCGAGGCTTTGATGGCAGAAAAAATCGAAGCAGTCGGGTCTCCAAAAATCGACGTTGTAAAGTTGGCTCCTGGAAACGATTTGATTTATACCGCCGAAGTCACGCATATGCCATCAGTGACGCAAATGGCTGATTATAAAACATTCACTATTGCTGCAAAAGATATTCAAGTTGTGGATAAAGAGATTGATCTCACGATCAAAGATCTCTCCCGCATGCAAACAAAAGAGGTGCGCGCACAAAAAGATATAAAAACAACAACCAAAGACAAGGTGGTCATCTCCATGAACATGAAAAAAGATGGAGTTCCTATTGATGGCGGCCAATCTCCCAGTCATGCTATTTATCTTCCGGAAGATTACTATATTCCTGGTTTGAAAGATCATCTTCTTGGGATGGGGGAAGGGGAACAAAAAACGTTTAAGTTAAAATTTCCTGAAGATCATATTCAAAAAATGTTGGCCGGAGCGGAAATTGAGTTTGAGGTAACGATCAATGAGCTCTATCACCTTGATTCTCCTGAAATAGACGATGCTTTTGCTCAATCTATCGGACAAAAAGATTTGGTTGGACTACGAGAGGTGTTAAAACACAATATCGCGCATGAAAAAGAACATGAAGAAGAAAGACGACAAGAAAGAGAAATGCTTGAAATGATTGCTAAAAAATCTACTTTTGAGGAAATTCCCGACCTTTTAGTTAATGAAGAGATCAACAAGATGCTTTATGAACTTCAAAAGTCTGTGGAGCGCCAAGGAGTAAATTTTGAGGATTATCTCAAAAATATCAAGCGGACAATTGCAGATTTGAAAATGGACTTTACTCCCCAGGCTCTTATGCGTATAAAAGTAGCTATTCTCCTTCGAAAAATCGCTAAAGACCTTGAAATTACAGTTAAAACTGAAGAGCTTGATCAGGAAATAGATGGGGCAGCACAAATGTACGAGGATAATCCAGAAATCAAAAAGCATCTCTACTCTCCTGAGTACCGAGATCATACCGAGCAAATGATCCGAAACCGTAAAACCATCCAAAAACTGCGTGAAATCATGGTAAAAGTGTGAATGTGATCATCACAATCTATACAAAACCAAATGCGCGAGAGAACAAATTGGTTTGGGTAGATGAAGATACTATCCAAGTATGGGTTGCTGCTGTGCCTAAAAAAGGAAAAGCAAATAAGGAGTTGGTGGATTTCCTAGCAAAAACGTGGAATATCTCAAAAAGTGAGATAACAATCACAAGAGGAACTACGGCAAAGATCAAACAAATCACGATTTCAGAGTCCTACCGAGAAAAAATTCAAAAAACAGCCATTTAAGGCTGTTTTTTCTTTTCCGGAACAGGGTCAAGGCCGCCTGGAGAAAATGGAGTGCAATGTAAAACACGACGAAAAGCAATGTAACACCCTTTAAAAATCCCAAAACGTAAAATGGCTACGCGTCCATATTCAGAACAAGTTGGATAATACCGACAAGACCCATAAGGTCGAAATATTCGCAATAATCCATGGTCAAAAGAAAGGGTTTTTTGGTAGATAAGGATCAAAAAAGCGAGAAAAATGCTCGGAAAACGAAAAAAAATCATAATCATTCAGATACTTTCTTTACACCTACACGTTCTAAAAGTCCTAAAAGCTCATGCTCTAATTCCAAAAATGTACGTTTTGTCACTCCTTCTTTTACAAGAACAATTACGTCAAAACCAGGACGAAAATCTTCTAAATACTTCTCTAAAATGGCTCGTAGTCGACGTTTGATAAGATTTCTTACTGTCGCCCTTTTCGAAATTTTTGCTCCCACAACAACCGCAAAACGAGAATGAGAAAAATTATTCCTTTTAAACTTTATTCCAAGAACAATGTCAAAAACGCTCTTGCCACGTGCAAAGAGCGCTTTGATATCTTTTTCTTGTCGAAGTCGGTAAATCTTTGGAAGCATGTTATTTCAACTTCTTTTCAGACGCGAGTTTTTTACGTCCTTTTGCGCGCCTTGCTTTAAGCACTCGGCGTCCACCAACAGTCTTCATGCGCGCACGGAAACCATGTTTTTTTACTTGTCGACGTTTTTTTGGTTGATAGGTTCTTTTGGTCATAATGAAAACATTCTACTATTCTATCCACATTTTATCAACTGTTTTATCCTCCTTTCTTGCACTTGCTTAGGTGTGGATAAATCAACTACACTAGTAATCACTTCCTTATTAGATCCTCTTTAGACCTTTATTTTATGGATACAAAAGATTTGTGGAAAGCCGTGCTGGGAGAATTGGAACTCACACTAAGTAAAGCTAACTTCACGACATGGTTTCGAAATACCTTTATTGTTTCTTTTGGTGTGGACACTGTTGTTATTGGAGTTCCTAATTTGTTCACTCATGCTTGGTTAGAAAAAAAATACCACAAACAAATTATCCTCTCTCTTCAAAACCACACAAACAATCGTGTAAAAACGATTACTTATCGTGTAGAGACTCGTCCAACCGATCCACAACAAATTCCTCAAGAAGAGCCTACTCAAACTGAAGAATCTTCTTCTCAATCTCCTATAGCCCCTTACACGTACACTTCTCCTTCTTCTTATCAACCACAAATAAATACGCAGCCTGGAAGTGAATTTTCTTTAAATGGAAAATATGCGTTTTCTAGTTTTGTTGTGGGAAAACAAAATGAGCTTGCTCATGCTGCAGCTCAAGCGGTCTCAAGCCAACCTGGTGGTGTGTATAACCCTCTCTTTATTTATGGAGGTGTGGGGCTTGGAAAAACCCATCTTCTCCAGGCTGTGGGAAATGAATTGCTTCGCAAAAACCCTTCGATTCGTATTCTTTACGTCACCTGTGAACGCTTCACAAACGATTATATCAATGCTATCCGTAGTGGACAGATGAGAGATTTTAAAAACCGTTATCGAAGTATAGATGTCTTCCTTGTAGATGATATTCAATTTATTACAGGAAAAGAGGGAACACAGGAAGAATTCTTCCACACATTTAATCAGCTTTATCAGAATAATAAACAAATTATTATCTCCTCTGATCGTCCACCAAAGGCTATTCCTACTCTTGAAAGCAGACTTATCTCACGTTTTGAGTGCGGTATGATGGCAGATGTGGGAAGTCCTGATTTTGAAACGCGTGTGGCTATCTTAGAGATGAAATGTAAAGAAAAGTCCTGTCCGCTTGCAAGGGAAATTTTGCACTATGTTGCCTCCCTTATCCAAAGTAATGTGCGAGAACTTGAAGGAGCTCTCAATAAAATTATTGCTTTTCATCAATTTAAAAACTTACATCCTACCTTGGAAACAGTAAAACCTATTTTAGGAAGTTTTAGTGCAAATGCTTTAAAAAAGACTGTGACTCCAAGACATCTTATTCATACAGTCGCTTTGTATTTTGAAATAAAAGCTGAAGAATTACTTGGAAAAAGCAGAGAAAAGCGTCTTGCTTTCCCAAGACAAATCGTGATGTATCTCATGCGAGAAGAGATGAAAGCAAGTTATCCTTCTATTGGCACTGAACTTGGGGGAAGAGACCACACAACAGCTATGCATGCCTATGAAAAAATTGTGAACTGCCTTGAGGAAGATGAAAAATTACAACACGACATTGAGCTTATTAAACAACGCTTATATAACGCTTAAATGTTGTGGATAATAAGAGAATGGGATGGGATAAAAAAGTGGGTAAGATGCTTTTATAATTTTTCTCTTCATTTCATCCACCCCTCTCCTCCTTCTTTACACAGAACTACCCACAAAATTTTTTTAAAAAATCCTTATTCTTCCTCATCTTTTCTCACTTATCCCCCCTATCCACACCCCTTATTGTTATTATCTTTTATATCTATCTTTTGAATTAATATGAAACTATCTTGCACAAGAGAAAATCTTTTCCAAGGACTCTCTATTACAAGTCATCTTTCAAATAAAAATGTAAACCTTCCTATTCTTCAAAATGTCCTTGTAAAAACAGAAGGGGGATCTATAAAATTTACTTCCACGAATTTAGAAATAGCTATTCATTGCACTATTCGTGGAAAAGTAGAAGAACAAGGAGAATACACCATTCCTTCAAAACTTTTTTATGACTATGTTTCCCTTCTTCCAAATGAAATAATTACTCTTTTTAATCAAGAAGAAGGAGTAGATATTTCTTGTGGTTCTTATGAAACAACAATTAAAGGCCTTCCTTCTTCTGATTTTCCTCTCATCCCCTCGGTTCAAGCACAGCGCTCTTATTCCATTCCTATTGATGATTTAAAAAAAGCTCTTTCCCAAGTTCTCTTTTCTGTGGCGACAAATGAATCTCGTCCGGAACTTACAGGTATTTGTGCAAAATTTAAAAAAGGAGAAGGAGAAAGTGTCCTTACCCTTGCTTCCACCGATTCCTATCGTCTTTCTGAATCCACCCTTCCACTTATTTCTCAAATCAATCAAGAGGAAACTGTTATTTTTCCAGCAAGAACTCTTGTAGAAGTAAATAGAATCCTTTCTGTATTTAAAGATGATGTGGAATCTCCTTCCTCCCTCACGGTTCAATTATCCGAAAATCAAGTTGTGTTTGTTTTTGGTCCAGTTGAAATCATTTCCCGCATGATCGAAGGGTATTATCCGGATTACCAACAAATTATCCCCACCACCTTTCAAACCGAAGCAGTAATTGATCGTGCTGATTTTATCAAATCCATAAAAACAGCCAGTCTTTTCTCTCGCACCGGGCTTTATGATGTCACTCTTGAGTTTTTTCCAGACAAACAACAAATCCATGTGAAAGCTCTTGATGCTAATCGCGGAAAGAACACCACAATCTGTATGGGAAATCTTTCAGGCCAACCAAATAATGTGACCGTAAACTACCGATACCTTCTTGATGGTTTAAATGCGATGACAAGCGAGCAAATACAGTTTCAGATGATCGATGCCGCAAACCCCTGTCTCGTGCTTCCTAAAGGCTCTCATGAGTCCTACCGCTATGTCGTGATGCCTATTAGACAATGATTTATGAAAACAGTTGTCGTTTGCGCCTCAAAAAAATATAAAGATGAAGTTCATCAATTTTGCTCTGATTTGGAAAAATTAGGCATCGTTGTTTTTGAACCAAATATTAACGAACCTATACCTGAAGATTCTTTTTTTCACTCAAAACACGTAACAAAAACTATTTTCAAAGGACTTACATTGGAGCATTTTGATTGGATAAAAAAAGCGGATGTTTGTTTTGTTTACAATAAAGAAGATTATATTGGTGTGAGTGTCACTATGGAAATGGGTTACGCGTGTGCGCTCGGTAAACCAATATACGCCTTGAGTGAAAAGACCGGTGATCCATGTAGAGATGCTTTGATTGATAAAATAGTAACAACACCCGATAAATTAGCGGGATTGTTGAGATAAACGAACAAAATTCACAACCATTCAAAAAAACAACCGGCTCTCACCGGTTGTTTCTAAAGAAAATTATTCAAACGGATTTAAGGGCGAATCTTCTATAAACACTTCGTCTGTCGTTGTCTGTGAGGTAGAGACCTCGGTGATCATCCCGGCAGTTTGGACACGTTCTCCGCCCGTGAGATAGGCAACCGCATAGAGAATCCATTTCCCATCTTCCGGGAGTGTCCAAGTAAATGTTTGATAAGGAGAAGAAATAGATCCAATACTTCCCACGGCTGTTGTTTCCCCTTGTCCAAAGGGTTTTTGATACAGGGAAAGCGAGGTGTATTGGGAAGGATCTTCGAGATAGACAACTACGGTATACGTGTCAGAAACTTTTTGAATAAATTGATTATTTTTTGGATCCACAATTTCCACTTGTGCAGAGGAAGGATTTTCATTGATTTGAACTCCTACCGAAACCGAAGCACTATTATCAACATCGTCATACGCAACAATCTTGAGAGTGTGGTATCCGCGCGTGATATTGTTTGGAAGAGAAAGACGGAGCTGATAAGGCTCTGATGTATCAGATTCTAAATAATATCCATCCACATAAGCATCTACACGAGAGACACCCCGAGGAGCATCTGCATTGACTTGCACAGAAAATTCTCGATCATTTATTTCTTCTCCTTGCGAAGGAGATTCAATGGAAAGAGATGGATAAAATGCAGGCCCGTGGATATCATCATATTCGGTCGGCGGTTCTCCTGCTGTGATTTTTATTCCAGTTTCTTGTTCTTTGGTAGCGATCCATGTTGCTATTGCAGATTCCCAGCTTTCATATTGAGTATTCTCCTCAGGATGTTCGGGGATAGGGCCAAGCGGATCGTTAGGATCAACATAATGCAAAATAGAATGATATTCCGCATATTGCCGTTCTTCTTTTTGTGAATCTGGTGTGTATTCAGTTGCAAGTTTCCCTGTTGTTTTATCAACAGTAACCGTAGTGACAGGGAGAATGCCATCCAATATTTCTTTTCCTGTCATAGGGATTTCAGGATCAGCAAAAGATTCCACAGACGTTCCCATTAAAGCACGGGACATAAAACCATTCCAAATAGGACCGGCAATCGTGGATCCATCTGCCCCCTTTTTCATTTCCGCATTGTCATTATTTCCAACCCACACCCCTGTGACCAAAGAGGGGACATACCCCATGGCCCAGGCATCATGATAATCATTCGTGGTTCCAGATTTTGCTGCAACAGGACGATCTCCGAGTTGTAAATAATTTTCTGCACCAAAAATAAAAGATCGCGCTTCATTATCTTTAAGGACATTTGTGATCGTGCGCGCGACATTCACATTTACCGTCTGTTGTCCTTTTTCCTCCTTCCACTCATACAGTGTTTCTCCGTCATAACTTTCTACTTTCAAAATTGCGACAGGTTCATGATAGATACCCTCATTAGCAAAAACTCCATAAGCATTCGTATGTTCCAAAAGTTGTACTTCCCCTCCCCCAAGCACAAGAGAAAGACCATAATTAGCATAATCTTCAAACGAGGTGTACCCAAGGGTGCGTGCAAAATCAATCACTCGACTCACTCCAAGTAAAGAAATCATTTTAACCGCCGGAATATTAAGAGATCCTTGCAATGCCTGACGTAGGCGCACAGGCCCATATTCTAAAAGTGTGTAATTGTGTGGAGTGTAAGGCTCTGTCTCTGTCTGAAAAGTCGTGACCACATCCCACAAAATAGTATTTGGTGTATAGCCAGTTTCAAAACCTTTTGCGTACACAATGGGTTTGAAACTTGATCCTGGTTGTCGAAGGCGTGTCGCTACGTTCACTTGCCCATCAATTTCTTCATCAAAAAAATCTTTTGATCCTACCATGGAAAGGATTTGACCTGTCTTTGGATCTATTGCAACCAAAGAGGCATTGGTAAAACCATAAGAGTCACCTCGCGTTTCCACTCCTTTAACCACTTCTTCTTCCGCGATCGTTTGCAGATCGTAATCAAGAGAGGTAATCACTTTAAGTCCTCCTTCTTCGACCAGGTGCGGATCATATTCTTCTTCTAATTTTTCTTTGACATAAAAAACAAAATGAGGAGCAAAGATATTGGTCACCCGTACAGCAATACTTGTATCTTGCAAAAGAGCCTCATCTAATTGTTCTTGAGTGATAAAACCCTGTTCCAACATTTCTCCCAAAATCCAATCTCGGCGTGCCTTGAGAAGATCAGGATTATTAAGATAGGTTGTCGTAGCTCGAGGAAGAGCTGCAAGGGTTGCAGCTTCTGCAAGAGTTATTTCGGAAATGTGCTTGTGAAAATAATTTTGTGAAGCTGTTTCGATACCGTAATAAGTCGAACCATAACCGATCTCATTGAAATAAATTTGGAGGATTTCATCTTTGGAATAACGGCGTTCAAGCTCGATGGAAATAATCAATTCTTTAATTTTTCGTGTCACAGTTTTTTCACTGGAAAGAATGGCGTTTTTTACAAGCTGTTGGGTGATCGTAGAGCCTCCAACACGATTTCCAAGAAGATTTTGAATAAAGGCACGGGCAATACCTTTGAGATCAAAACCATGATGAGAACAAAAATTGCGATCTTCCGCAGCAATAGTTGCCTCCACAGCCATCAAAGGAATTCCTGTTGGATCCACCACAAGATGCTCATCGTCTTTACAAAAACTTTCGCTTAATTGCACAAGTGTGCGATTTTCTTCCCCATAGACTTCATAGAGGAGATGTTCTCCTGTGCGGTCGTAGATTTTTGTGGTTTGGCTGATGGAACGGTCGGTGAGCGTGTTAGGATCAGGGAGATCTTGACTGACATAGGCGAAGACTCCAAGGATTCCAAGAGAACCAAGAACTCCCAAAGCAAGGAAAAGAAGAATACCATTTTTAATAAAAGTTCCTTTTGATAATCCAAGTCGTTTACAAAGAAAAGCAAATCCTTTTTGAAACAACGAAAAGATACGTTGTTTTGAAGAATGTTTTTTCCAACCTCGTGTGTAATACATGGTCATAAAAAAAGAGAAAAGTTGCTTATAGAATAGCTTATTTTTCTTAAGAAAAAAAGACGTTTCCCTCTTGACAATGATTTTGAAGAATATATTTTTTACACACCACTCCGTTGACAAAAAGGCTAAAATATGGTATTCTTGAGGAGTTCCGTAAGCGCGGAACTTTTTATTTGGCCTACCCTGTGTGGCCCAAGGAGGACTGCTCCACGGGGTATGTCGAATACACGAAAAAAACAAAAAAAGAATAAAATCATCCATTTTTCCTGGATCATAAAAATACAGACACTTTTCAGGTTTTTACACAGGGCTTCTTTGAGCAAAAAACAAAAGACAGCTCGCCAGATGTTTTTAAAGAAACATACCGGAGAGCTTATTGCCATTTTCTTTGTTCTTACGATTTCTTGTGTGGTCCTTCAACCACTTACTGCTATTGCCGATATTGATACAGGACCTCGTACTATTTCCGAAAAAACCGCTTCTCTTATTATAGAGTCCATTCAAAACAAAACCCGTGATTTTGGCACTCTTCCAAAAGCACAAGATGCGGAAGCTCGTAAAACATTTACCATTCCCATCACAGCGTATTCTTCCACAGTTGACCAATGTGATGATGACCCGTTTATTACAGCCACCGGAGAATATGTGTACGACGGAGGGATTGCCGCAAACTTTCTCCCCATTGGGACCAAGGTAAGGATTCCGGAGCTTTACGGGGACAAAATATTTACCGTAAACGACCGTATGAATGCCCGTTATTATTATCGCGCAGATATCTGGATGTCTACACGCGAACAAGCAGTTCAATTCGGTGTTCAATACGTTATGATCGAAACATTTTAAAAGAAACGGCCTCTGGGCCGTTCTTTTGATTGAGCAAATGGGATGTTACACTAATGACACCTATGTCTCTTTTCCGACCATCTCCCGAATCTACCTCCTTGGTTGTTCTCCACGAAGCCATCATGGATTCGGTTTCAAGCGTCCGCGATTCCATCCCCGAACAACATCGCGCGCATTTTGAAGCTCTCCGACAAGAGATCATTGATTTTGCTAAAGCTCACAACATCCCAAGAGAATCACTCGCCAAACCTGATGCTCTTCGTGAGGCTGCCGAGCATCTTTCCACTCAAGATCTTGAACAACTTGCCAACCTTCTCGAACGCTTTGAATATCTCCTTAAGAATGGGGAACCTAAGAAAGAAGACTATACCGAAGCCCTCGAATATGCCGAAGAGTTTTATCATCTTCGCGAGCAATACACTTCCCAAGTCTCCCTTCTTGAACAAGTAGGTATCCTCAAAGAAGGAGCGATCACAGGTATAGACGGGAACATCTATCCCATCCCCACTCTCGAACAGATAGCTCAACGTCTTTTTGAACGTCGCGAAGAACTCTCCACCAAACACGACCAAGGCTTTATCAAACTCCTCCTTGTTCCCTTTGGCATGAGCCTCGACTCCCTTCAAGAAACTCTTAAACAATTTCTTTTCTCTTACAAACGGAATAATCCTTCCTTTGCTCTTGATATCAACCGACCTCTCTGGGCATGGGAAGACTATCAAGGAGCAGACATAGGAGATTCACCCAAGCTTGTCTATGACCCACAGTCTTTTACAAAGGATAGTCATGGAGGGAAAACAAAGATACAGATACTCAAAGAACAATCCGAAGGACGATGGACCCTCCCGCCTACGGCGGGATCCGCCACAGGCGGGACTGCCTTTGCAGGGGTGGCAGAGGTGGGTGGAACAGGAACCCCAGGTTGGACCATTCATCTTCTCCAACCCTCAAACCTAAACACCCAAGACACGGAAGCTCCCACAGGTATTGCTCTTATTCCCCGTAAGGGCCAAGGAACACCCCATCCCTCCCTTCGCGAAGGGAGGGACCGTCCCCCTCTCGAAGCAGGTCAATCTGCCAGTGAATATCTTTCCATTCTTCAAAAAGCAAAAGGAGATGAAGACTCTCCTTATCACCATGAATCAGGTCTTACTCCCGAAGACTGGATCATAGCCTTTATGATTCATCTTACTGAAACAGGAAAATTCCTTGATAACTGGCAAAACAACACAGAAAGCATTTCCTATCTTACAGGAGCTTTTTTCTCTTCCTCCACCAGTGTGCCTTACGCGTATTGGGCCCGTGACGATCGGCGGGTCTTCCTCGACGGGGATGATCCTCGTCGTCGGGTTGGGGGCATTGGCGTGCGTTCTTCGGTGGTGATTTAAATTTTGATAATTATGTCTCTTTTTCGATCAACTTCAGAATCCACTCCTCGTCCTTCCCGTCATCCTGAACTTGATTCAGGATCTTCACCCACCTCCCGTCATCCTGAACTTGATTCAGGATCTCCACGAAATGAAAAAGATCCCGGGTCAAAGCCCGGGATGACGACTTCGGTTTTAGGTGAATCAACCCTCCACGAAGCCATCCTTGCTTCTTCTTCAAGTGTCCGCGATTCTCTTCCAGAACAACATCGCGTACATTTTGAAACTCTGCGGCAGGAGATTATTGATTTTGCACAAGCTCACGAGATTCCGAGAGAATCCCTTTCCAAACCTGATGCTCTTCGTGAAGCCGCACAAAAACTTTCCACTCCAGATCTCAAACAGCTTGCGAATCTCCTCGAGCGTTTTGAGTATCTGCTTGTCCACCATGAACCCAAGAAAGAAGACTACACCGAAGCCATCGAATATACCGAGAAGTTTTATCACCTACGTGAACAATATGATTCCCAAGTCTCCCTCCTTAAAGAAGTAGGCATTCTTAAAGAAGGAGTGATTACAGGCATAGACGGAAACGAGTACCCCATCCCCACTTTGGAACAAATAGCCATCCGTCTCTTTGAACGCCGCGGAGAACTCTCTACCAAACATGATCAAGGCTTTACCAAACTCCTCCTTGTTCCCTTTGGCATGAGCCTCGACTCCCTTCGAGAAACCCTCAAACAATTCCTCATTAAGTACAAGAAGAATAATCCCACCTTTGATCTTGATACTGATAATCCTCTCTGGATATCGGAAGACTATCAAGGAGCGGACACCGGAGATTCTCCAAAGCTTGTTTATGAGCCACAGTCTTTTACAAAGGAGGGACATGGGGGGAAGACAAAGATGGAGATACTTAAGGAACAAAAGACCCCGGGTCAAACCCGGGGTGACGATGGTTGGACGAGTGACAATGAATGGAAGGGTTGGACTATTCATCTTCTCCAATCCTCTGACCCCACAAACCTAGATTCCCTTGGTTTTGCTCCTATTCCCCGTAAAGGCCAAGGAACACCCAAAGGAGAAGAAATCTCTCGTGCTCCTCTTGAAGCAGGTCAATCTGCCAATAAATATCTTTCTATTCTTCAAAACGCTCAAGATGATCCAAATTCTTCTTACTTTCAAGAATCCGGCATGACTCCTGAAGATTGGATCATGGCTTTTATAATCCACCTTTCTGAAACAGGAAAACCCCTTGATGATGTATTGAACCCTACAAACACTGAAAGTTATTGTTATCTTACAGGAGCTTTTTTTTCTTCCTCCGTCATCAATGTGCCTTTCGCGTGTTGGCGCCGTGGCGATCGTCGGGCTGGCCTCGGCGGGATCGTTTCTCATGTTCGGGTTGAGGACACTGGTGTGCGTCTCTCGGTGATAATTTAATTTTTTTTTCATGCGTCCACTTTTTTCACAAAAAAAAGAAGCCCTCTGGATCACAGGATTTTTATTGATCGCCTTTTTTGGTACAGGCATTCTTCTACGTCATCAAGGCATGTATGTGTCGCCCGATGAAACCGCGAATGCTTTTTTTGCCGAGACGTTTGCCACAACTGGACATGTGTTTTCTT
>Ga0209514_10004312_pt1 | contig 19300 bp, 18 predicted proteins | sample Subgrocontami58m_FD_187452 | JGI IMG/M metagenome (GOLD analysis project Ga0209514, IMG submission 187452) | Subsurface groundwater microbial communities from S. Glens Falls, New York, USA - GMW37 contaminated, 5.8 m (SPAdes) (version 3) | ecosystem: Environmental > Aquatic > Deep subsurface >...
TTTGAGCCTTTGTGTTACTACAAAAAAGGTTTTTCGGATGCTCACCAAAGACAATCTTTAATCTTTGATCTTCAATCATCCTCCAATAAGTTTGTAATCAATCAAAATCTTTTTCAACTTCTCTCTGTTAGCATCCGAGAGTGGCGAGAGAGGCAAACGAACTTCGGGCGAGATTTTGCCCATCATGCCGAGTGCGGCTTTCACAGGGACAGGGTTGATCTCCATGAAGATGGCATCGTTGAGAGTCATCATGTAGTAGTGAAGGTCTTGCGCCTCTTGCCATTTGTTGGTGGTGACGAGATTATAAAGTTGTGCCACTTCTTTCGGCATCAGGTTGCCCGTCGCGCTCACGTATCCCGCGCCACCGATGGCGAGAATAGGGTAGCACAACAGCTCAATGCCCGAATACACCAGAAAGTCGCGCCCCATCTTTTGAATCAAGCGATTGATGTGTTCAAAATCTTTATTCGATTCTTTCACGCCAATAATGTTTTTGTTGGCTTCGCGCAATCGCGCTACGGTGTCCACTTCTAAATTAACCGCACTGCGCCCAGGGATGTTGTAGAGGATGACGGGCAAGTCAACGCTTTTAGCGACTGCGTCGAAGTGCAGGAAGAGTCCTTGTTGGCTTGGACGGTTGTAGTAAGGTGTGATAACAAGAATTGCATCACAGCCAATTGATTGAGCGTATTTAGAAAGTTCAATTGTCTCGGCGTGATTCGTCGAGCCTGTTCCCGGCACAAACGGCACGCGCTTGTTCACCGCTTCTTTAGCAACCTTGATCACTTGCTGGCGTTCGTCAAACGTCAGCGATGTCGGCTCCCCCGTAGTGCCTGTGACGGAAATTCCGTGCGAGCCATTTTCGATCTGCCAATTAATTAATTTTGTTAGACTTTCATAATCAACCGCGCCGTTTTTAAATGGGGTGATGATGGGAACGATGGAACCTCGAAACATAAAAACTCCTTTGTGCATGGGTGAAAGGGGGCGGGGGCGCAGGGGAGAGCTATGCGCCCCTGCTCCCCCGCCCCTATTTTCTTAATAACATCTCGCTCACCTTCCTCGCCTAATGTTACACGAAAGACTCCTATTTGTGATAGACCCTTTTAACTTTCCCTTCATTGCGTTTCACCTTCATTGGCATATAATTCCCATCAATTCCTTTCTTTCCCTTGTTTCCCTTTGGAGATGATTTCATGCGAAAAGTTTTGTTGCTAACTTTATTGACGCTTACCCTCTTCGGTGTCGCCGTCGTGCCAGTGGCGGCGTCACCCTCATTCGCCAAATCAGTTGTGGCGGATCGACTGGATGTAGATGTGACCGTTCTCCCTAACGGCGACATCAGCGTTGTCCAAGTTCAGCAAATTAGATTTCAGGGCGGACCGTTCCGCGAAGGCTTTCAGACGATACGGTTAAAGAATAGCGACGGCGTCACGAATGTCTCTCTCGCCGAAGTCGGCGGGCGCACGTATCAATCGGGGTCGTCGGGCGATTATACTTTTTCGGCGACACAAAACGGAGATGAGATCGAAGTCGTATGGCGTTTCCCCTCTATCACGAACCAGACGCGCAAATTCCAACTCTCGTACACTGTTAAAGGTGTGGTGCGCCAGTATGCTGCAGGCGACAAAGTGCAATTCATGGCGATCCCCGATGCGTTGGAGTATCCCGTATACGCTTCCACCATCAAAGTTTATTTGCCCGCGTCGCTCGTCGCCGATCCCGATTTTGCCGGACCCGCCGCCAAATGGAAGATCAGCCCCGAGGGCAAAATGGTTACCATAGACCTGCAAAGTTCGGTCTCGCCCAATCAAGGATTTCAGTTCGGGATTATTTTTAAACACGGGGCGATCACCGCTCCCACACCGTCGTGGCAAGTAGAGTTTGATCGTCAGTATAAATTTGAGACGGAAGTGAAACCGTGGATCGATCTCGGACTCGGCGCGTTGGGCTTGGCGCTGCTGCTCGCTGTGCCAGCGATGTTGTATTTAGTCTGGTTCATGTTCGGGCGCGATCCAAATGTTGGACTCGTGGCAGAGTACATCACCGAGCCGCCGTCCGATTTGCCCGCCGGAGTTGCCGGAGCGTTGGTAGATGAACGAGCCGATTTGCGCGATCTGACGGCGACGATGATCGATCTGGCGCGGCGCGGTTTTCTCACAATGGAAGAACGAGAAGTCAAAGGCTCTTTCGGATCAGCGGCGAAGCGATTCATCCTCAAAAAGAAAAATGCGCTGAGCGATGCGCGGAGACACGAAACGGAACTCTACAACGCGCTGTTCATTCGTGGCGACGAAGTGGATTTAGGTAAATTGCCCGAAGGATTCTTCACGCGGCTGCCCACGATCGAAGCCGCGCTTTATGGCGAAGCAGTCAAGGAAAAATTATTTTCTGTTTCGCCTGACCAAGTGCGCGGCGGTTATACAACTGTTGGCGTGATGCTGGTTGTATTTGCGTTTGTGGCCGGCGTGATGGCGTTTGGCATTCTCGATGCGGCGAGTCTCTCCGTGTTGTGTCCGGTGATTCCCATCGGCGTGTTCGGCGTGGGCTTGGCGATCATGGGACAATCCATGCCGCGCAAGACTCGCAAAGGCGCGGAAGAAGCGGCGAAGTGGAAAGCTTTTCAAAAGTATTTGGGCAACATTCAAAAATATAAAGATGTGAAAGAGGCAACCGATCAGTTTGAAAAGTATTTACCGTACGCGATTGCCTTTGGACTGGAGCGACGCTGGATCAATGCCTTCGCGGCAGAGCCCACGGTGCCGCCGCCGATTTGGTACCGACCGATTTACTACGGGCGACCGATGGGCTTGGGCGCGCCGATGAGTGGCGGCGTGGCATCGCCTCAAATGCCAAACTTGAATCAGATGGGCGATGGCATGGTCGGTGGATTGAATCAGATCGGCGATGGGATGATCAACGCCTTGAACACGGCGGGTCGGTCTTTTGCGACTCCGCCTCAGCCGAAGTACAGTGGCGGTGGTAGTAGCGGATCGTTTCGTGGCGGTGGGTTTAGAGGTGGTGGATTCAGCGGTGGTGGTTTTAGCGGCGGCGGGCGCGGTGGGTTTCGGTAGGACGGATTTTAAATCCGTCGCACAATTTTAGATTCGTCGCACAAAAGGATAGAACATGAATGGTAGAGTGGCAGGCATCATTTTGATCGTGAGCGGCATTGCGGTGTGCGTGGTTGGCGCGGCGGTGTTGGGCGTGTTCACGGTGGCAGGGCTGACGGCATCGGGAGTCGGAGTCGGCGTCATCTTGTTGGCGATCATCTCACTTCCACTTTTTGGCGCAGGCATATTCTTGATTATCAAATCAAGACAAGAAGGCAAGGATGATGAGATAATTGCCAAGCAGAGAAAGATTTTGGACATGGTCGCCGCGCGCGGGCAGGTGCGGATTAGCGATTTGGCACTTGAGTTAAAATCTAGTCGGGAACAAGTTCAGAATTGGATTTATAATTTGGTGGGCATGGGGTTGTTTAGCGGTTACATTAATTGGGATGACGGAGTGTTGTATAGTATGCAGGCTTCGCAGTTGAAAGATAAAACCCAATGCGTGCGCTGCGGCGGGCAGGTGACGCTGGCGGGCAAAGGTGTGAGCAAGTGCCAGCATTGTGGGACGGAATATTTTTTGTAGATCAGTTCAAAACCCGAAGGGTCTCAAAGACCCTTCGGGTTTGAGATGAAAAGGAGAATCAAAATGGGCGACATGCTTTCAAAGATTGGTGATTCAAAGAGTTTCATCGAAAAACTCGCTGGCAAGATTCCCGGCTATAGCGGTTACAAGGCAAAAGAAGACCGCCGCGCGGCGGATAAACTTTTGCGCGAGACTCTGGCGGCGCGATACGAAGAACAGTGGAAACGCATCTCCGAGATTCAAAAGCGCATGGTGCAGGAGATGATGATCGATCACGTTGCGCTGGTGGAGTCGGCGGCGATTAAGCTACGCACGTTCATTGACGCGATGAAGACGGCTGCTTACGGGTATGCCGGTTTCTTCGATGAAGTGAAAGTGAAAGAGGGCGAGCTGGATGAGCTCTATCAATATGATCAAGCCTTGCTCGAAGGCGTGAGCAAAGTGGCGAATGCGGTAGACAATTTAGAATCGTCGCTTGGCACCGATGGTTTGCCTGCGGCGATCCGCAATGTGACGGCAGTGTGCGGCGATTGCGTGACGGCGTTTGACCGTCGCAAGGACGTTATCTTATCTTAATTACTAATTACCAATTACTAATTGTAATTAGTAATTGGTAATTCATTGGAGGACATTATGGCTCGAATTTTTGACGTTATTGAATATCCTGATGAAATGCGTGATGAGATCGTTCATCGCTTCCCCGAAGGCGGGGCGGGCGATTTTCAAATGGGATCGCAGGTGATCGTCCGCGAGAGTCAGAACGCGGTGTTCTTCCGCGATGGCAAGGCGCTCGATACTTTCCGCGCTGGACGGCACACGATCACGACGGCGAACATTCCGTATCTGCGCGACTTGATTGGTAAGGCGTTCAACGAGCGCTCACCGTTCACCGCCGAAGTTTATTTTGTGGCGATGCGCGAGTTTGCCGATCAAAAGTGGGGTACGCCGCAACCGATCATCGTGAAGAATCCCGGCGTGGGCTTGGGCATCGCTTTATTGCAAGGTTTTGGTTCGTTCTCGTTTAACATCAGCAACCCGCAGCAGTTTGTGACTCAAATCGTCGGGGCGCAAGGCGCGTATTCGACGAAAGATATTGCCGGACGTTTCCGCTCGATGATGATCTCCAAGCTGCGCGATATTCTGGGCGAGTTGGCTTCAAAGCAAGGCAAGTCGGTTCTCGATATGACCGGTCTCACCGAAGAGATCGGCGCGGCGGTTCGGGCGAAGTCGCAAGATGATTTCAATGCGATTGGTGTGACGCTCAAAAGTTTTTATGTTGAGAGTCTGACTCCGTCGAGCAAGTCTGCCGAAGAATTGCGCGCGATGGGTATGCTCGACATGCAGACTTACATGCAATTGCAAGCGGCTGATGCGATGCGCGACGCGGCGCAGAATCCTGGCGGCGGCGCCGGACTCACGGCGGGCATTGGCGCGGGCATTGGGATTGGCAACATTATGGGGCAGGCGTTTCAAGGCGGATTCCAGCCGCCGCATCCGCAAGGCGGCGCGCCACAACCGGCGCCGACGGCTCCCGCAGCGGGACCCGCGCCCGATGTGATGAATCCGGCTCAAGCGGCGGCCTACTTGCAGGTATCCGAAGCGGATGTGATGAAAATGATTCAAGATGGTCAGGTCAAATCTAAACAGATCGGCTCGCAGTATAAGATCGCCAAGAAAGCGTTGGATGATTTCTTAGCGTCGTAACTTTCCGTGTTTGAGAAACCCGCTTTTTCTGTGAAGGCGGGTTTCTTTGTTTGTGAGGAGAGATAACCGAATGGCTGAAGGCAAAATTGGTCGTTACGAAATTCAAAAAGAATTAGGTCGTGGCGGCATGGCGATTGTGTATCTGGCGCGCGATCCGTATATGGCGCGCAAGGTGGCGGTGAAAGTGTTGCCGCGCCAATTTACTTTCGATCCACAGTTCGCGGTGCGCTTTCGGCGTGAGGCGGAAGTGATCGCCGCGCTCGAACACGCCTACATTGTTCCGGTTTATGATTTTGGCGAAGATGATGGTCAGCCTTACATCGTGATGCGTTACATGATGTACGGTTCCATTGATAGCTATCTGGCAAAGGGCGCCTTGCCGATGCCGGATGCGGCGGCGATCTTTGATCGCGTTGGCGAAGCGCTCGATGAAGCGCACGAGCGCGGGATCGTTCACCGCGATCTCAAGCCCGGCAACATCTTGCTCGACAATCGCGGTCAGGCGTTCTTGAGCGATTTTGGCTTGGCGCAAATTGCGGCGGCGGGCAACGCCAGACTCACCGGACAGTTCATCGTTGGCACGCCAGCCTATATGAGTCCGGAACAAGCCGAGGGCGACGACGTGGATGGCAAGACCGATATTTATGCGCTCGGCGTGATCTTGTTCGAGATGCTCACCGGACGTTTGCCGTATGATCATGACAGTCCGATGAAGTTGGCGAAGATGCACTCCAAAGAACCGATCCCGGATATTTTGAAATTCAACCCCGATCTCCCGTTGGGCATTGAGTCGATCATTCAAAAAGCAATGGCGAAGAATGCCGCCGACCGTTACGCGACGGCGGGCGATTTGGCGGCGGCGGTGGTGGAAGTGGCGCGTGGCTTGCCCTCACGCCGCGCGCGCAAGCGCATGTTCAGCGCAGACATTGATAAGAAGCTGAGTGAGTTGGGGAAGAAGTGATGCGTGATGCTTCGCATGATGTGTGAAAACAAAACCCGCTTTCGTGATGAAGGCGGGTTTTGTTTTTGAGGTTCAACGTCACGCATCAACCGCGCGAAGCGCGGTCGGCTGCACGCGGTTGTTGGGCGGGCGTTGTATTGATTACTGCGTTATTCACCATTTGAAAACTCAGTTCGCATTCCTAAATGAGCAGACTCAAGTAGCGAAGCGACTTCTTTCAGCGCTTCGGTTAACTCTAACATAGGAGCACTGTTAAGTTGATACGTTTCTGCAATTTCATTATGTTCATCCATAACCAGAAACGCTTTCGAGTATTCTTCCCCAGGTGCCATTCGCCTAAACACCTCATAAAGCGTGCTTTCTTGAAAAGATGATTTTTCTTGCTCATCATCTAAATTCTTTATGTCTGGGTATCTCAAAAAGGTGCTTCTGGAGTCAAACTCATCTATCAGCAAAATCTGCGCATCTAATTCGGCAGGTGGGTTTGACCAATCAGAATTTGTAAGTGAAGCGATAGAAGCAGCTTGCTCATTCAACGTTTTTCTGAAGTATTCGTACAGCTCTCTTATACTATGAACGCGGTGAATAGGTATCCATTTGTTATCTGTAAATATTCTGGGCAAAGATTCGGAGTCGTTTGCTCCAAAGGGTAACTTCAGCTTTCTGTGGACTACGATTATGAGTGATTTGAGATACAGTTCAATTGCGTGTCGATACAAATAGTTAATAGGCAGATGCATATTCAAAAAAATGTGACCAGCGTCTCTTTGAGAAATCAATTCGTCCGCTGCGCGTTTGAAAGCGTCTGCATATCCACCAAAGCCATAATCGAAATGCTTGTTGAATGGTTTAAATGGGTACATTAGCTACTCGGTTTCGAATTAGCCCGCCCAATACTTAAAGTTACGAGTTTCGTATAACATCCCTATATCTCGAAACAAGTATAAGCCATCATTACTTCGAGTCAAGCAATCTAATCTCCAATCTCCTTCACACATCCCGTCACCGCCTCACACACCACGTTCACTTCACCCTCGCTCAACTCGGGATACATCGGCAAGCACAACAACTCACTCGCAAATTTTTCGGTGACGGGCAAATGCGATGGCGGGTTGTTGGTGTATGCCGGTTGCAAATGGATCGGCACGGGATACAAAATCGCCGCGCCGATCCCTTTGTCATTCAACTTCTGTTTTAACTCATCGCGCTTCGGGCAACGGATCGTATATTGGTGATACACGCCACCTTTGGGCGGAAGTTTTATTTCCAGATCAGCAAACGCCTCGTCATAAATTTTTGCGATTCTGATTCGTCGCGCGTTGTCGTTATCCAGATGACGAAGCTTGACACGCAAGATGGCGGCTTGCATCTCGTCGAGTCGAGTGTTGCCGCCATGCACATCTGAAACGTATCGCTCACGCCAACCGTACATCCTCGCCAAGCGCGTGCGTTGCGCGATCTCGTCGTCATCGGTCACTACCGCGCCGCCATCGCCGAGCGCGCCCAAATTTTTCGTGGGATAAAAGCTGAACGCCGCCGCGTCGCCAAACGATCCGACTCGCTTGCCGTCAATCATCGCGCCGTGCGCTTGGGCGCAATCTTCGATCACAATTGCTTCGCGCTCTTTCGCTAATCGCAAAATTTCTTTCATGCGCGCCGGTTGACCGTAGAGATGAACAGGCACGACAAACATACCCGGCATCGTCAGCGCGGCATCGAGTTGCTTGACGTTCATGGTGTAATCATCATCGTTGATGTCTACCATGATCGGTTGCCAACCGGCTTCGACGATGGCGGCGACAGTAGCGGTTGCGCTCATTGAGACGGTGACACCTTCGCCGCCGCCGAACGGTTTTGTTGCGCGCACCGCGAGTCGAATTGCATCCGTGCCATTGTTGACTCCGATGCAGTGCTTGACGCCGATGTAGTTGGCGAACTCCGTTTCAAACGCTTCGACTTCGGGACCAAGAATGTACCAGCCCGATTCGTTCACACGGCGAATGGCTTCGTCAATTTCTTCTTTGTGTGCGAGATAAGAGGCTTTGGGGTTGGCGGTTAAGATCATCAAAGGATGAAGGATGAAGGATGAAGGATGAAGGATCACCCCTTCACCTTTTCACCTCTTCATCTGCTACCAATACTCGTTTCTGTTCTGGCGATAATAGTCGAGTGTGCGCTTCAGCCCGTCAGCCAAACCCACCTTCGGCTGCCAACTTAAGGCTTGCTTGATCTTGGAGTAGTCGCCGTAGTAATCGCCGATGTCAATGGCTTTTTGTTCGGGAGGAAATGGGATGAGTTTGGATAAGCCTTCGCCGTTGTTCGCTCCGATTAACATCTGCGCTAAAGTTTTGAGCGACACAACTTCATCACCGCCCAAGTTATAAATTTCGCCAATCGTTGAATCGTTGGCGGCAGTCATCAGCAATACGTCCACTACGTCATCCACATAATTGAGATCGCGTTTCTGTTCGCCGTCGCCGTAAATCAAAATCTCTTCGCCTTCGATCATGCGGCGCATCCATATTCCCAAAAATGTTTGGCGCGCATCCACGACTCTCATGCGGGGACCGTAGGTGTTTGTCAGGCGAAGGGATGTGGCGCGGAGTCCGTACGCCCGATGATAGACGATGTGATACCACTCACCCGCTACTTTGTTCACGCCGTTCACATCCACTGGATCCACCAAATGTTTTTCATCCACAGGCAAGTAATGCGGCTTGCCATACACCTGCCGCGTGCCAGAGTAGACGAGACGCGCTTGCGGATTATTCTTGCGGCACGCTTCCAAAATGGAAAGTTGACTGCGGCAGTTGATCTCTAAATCGGTATAGGGGTCACGCATCGAATCAATGTGACTCAACTGCCCGGCGAGATTGAAAATAAAATCTTGCCCGCGCACCAGATAGTCCATGCTGTATTCGTCGCGCACATCGGCGATGTTGACTTTGATCGTGTCTTCGTAACCGGCGATGTTGAACAGCTTGCCGCCGTATTCGGGGATGAGCGAATCGATCACGGTGACGCGGGCATTTAAATCTGCCAGCCGCCGCGCCAAGTTGCTGCCGATGAAGCCCAGACCGCCGGTGATTAAGATGGAGCGAGAGTTAAAAATGTTTTCCATAATCAATGAACAATGAAACAATGAACAATGAACAAATACTCACCCCTGCACCTTTTCACCCGTTCACCTCTTCATATCTTTCAAGTGTTCCTTTTTCACCACCAGCCGCCACCACCAACCCATGAGAGCGATGAGCGTGCGGGCGACGCGCGGGAAGTTGAAGAATTGTGATTGCCCATATTGACGATACCAGTGATGCACCGGGACTTCAATGATGCGATAACCGGCATCCTGAATTTTCTTGACCATCTCAAAGGTGATTGTGCCGGTGATCGATTCGAGCGTGACGTGATCGAAGATTGCGCGGCGCATTAAACGGAAGTCGCAATCCACATCGCGGATGGACAGACCGAAAATAATTTTGACGAAGTATTGATATAGAACGCCGATGATCACCCGATGAAATGGATCGTGCCGTTTGATTTTGTAGCCCTGCACCATATCCACTTTATCTGTGACGGCTTGGGCGAGTAGTGCCAGTTCGCGCGCGTCATACTGCGCGTCGCCATCGGTGTAGAAGACCCATTCTTTTTGCGCGGCAAGAAAACCTGCCCGCAACACGCCGCCATAGCCGCTCGGTTGAGCGCGATGAAAGACGCGAAGTGTTGTCGGGTAATGTTTCGCCATCTCATCCAGCACGCGTCCGGTGTCGTCTGTTGAGCCATCGTTGATCACAATGATCTCGTAATCGTCGGTCACTTCGGCGAGTGCTTGCGCGGCGCGGATGATCATGGTGGAGATGGTGCCGGCGTCGTTGTAGGCGGGGAAGAAGACGGAGATGCTTTTAAGCATTTATTCTTTCATTGCCAACGCAAACAAGCTGACTCCAAATGGAAGATTAACAAATTTGATTAGAAATGATTCGATCTTGAGCAACGATTCTAAAATGCCGTTGGTGAACGATGACGGTAATTCTACGTCAGAAGATTCTTTTTTGCTGTGAGAGAGTTGCAGGGTGCGGATGAGGTAAATGGGGATGAAGAGAAAAAAGTTGGCGTAGGTGAGGCGAATAACTTTCAGCCCGGCTCTTTGTAACTTGCCGCGCATTTCGTCGGCGGTGTAACGATGCCGCGTGTGGACGAGTTGATCGTGCGCGCCGCGAAGTGATTCAAAGGCGGGGACGCGAATGAGGGCGATGCCGTTGGGTTTGAGCAATCGGGCTATTTCATTGAGCGCGGTTTGATCGTCTGTGATGGCGCGATGATAGAGAACGTCGAATGAGGTGATGAGATCAAAAGAATAATTGGTAAATGGTAATTGGGTAATTGAGGCGCGGCAGAGGTCGTTGGGGATTTTGCGATGAGCGTGGGCGAGGGCGAGCGGAGAAAAGTCAATTCCGATTCCAACGCCAAAGGGGGAGAGGCGGCGCAACATGCCGCCAGTGCCGCATCCGGCATCGAGAATCTTAATCGGACTCGAAAGTCTCCGACTTTCGAGTCCGATGTCGGGAGACATCGGACATTGCAATCGAATCAGATCAAGACTGATCGCCGCCATGCCGCGATACCACCAATGGGTATCTTCGAGTTGGGCGATGTTGTCGTATTCGGACGCATCCATGATGGATCAAACGCAGAGACGTTGCATCGCAACGTCTCTACAATTACGCGCCGATTGCTTCACTGAGTTTGGCGATCTGTTCGTTGTTGAGCGAAGGACCTTTAGGGAGTTTCCGTAAATACTCTTTGAGTTGTTTGACGTGTATAGCGGGGATGGGCGCGTTCTTCGCTTCGACTTGCGCTTGCGGGCTGTAGAAGACGATCAGCCCTTGCACCGGAGTGAGTTCACCGCCAACTTTTTTCGCCAGAAATTTTGAGAGCGATCCGATCTCGGATGCGACTTCGCTGTTGGGGTTGCCCAAGCCTTCTTGACCGAAGATGCTGCGGAATAAACTTGCGCCGTGATGTTTCCAGCGTTTGCCGTCCCACTCTACTTTGCCTGCTTGAAATTTTGGGACGATGACGTAGATGCCTGCCGGGCAAACGAGGACGTGCGAGGCGGGCAGGCGATAGTTATAAAAGAAGTAACGATCATCACTGCCTTTGAGCGCGGCTTCGAGTGCCTGGTCGGCGCGCGGCTGGCGCACGTAGCGATTGAAGTAGTACGTGCCGACATTGGACAGCAAGAAGCCAACGAGCAGTGTATAGAAGGGGACGAGCTGCCAGTCGGGATCGTTTTGTTTGCTGAAGGAGACGATGAGTCCGCCGATGAGAATGGCGAGACCACCAATGACGGTGTATTTGCCGATGGCGGCATTTCGTTTGATAAGTTTTTCGTTTGTAAGGAGTCGCATTAGTTATTTTCTTTGAGATGTTTTACGAGTTCGCGCACGTCGGCGGCATACGCGATGAGATTAGATGATTTGTGGATATAGGAGGTGACGCCCAGCCCGTCACTGGTGAGCAAATCATCGGTGTCAAGTGACGACGAAAAAATAGCGACAGGCAGATTGCCCGTGCGTGGGTCGCTGCGGATACGTTTAAGCACTTCCAAGCCGTTGATCTTTGGCAAATGTAAATCCAAGATCACCAGCGCGGGAAGGGTAGCGCCGGTGGCAAAGAGGCAATCGAGCGCTTCGAGTCCGTCGCGGGCAGAGATCACCTGCTCGTCCTCGAATCCATCTTCCTTGAGGATTTGACGGATGAGTGTTTCGTCAATGCGGTTGTCTTCGACGAGTAGGATGGTTTGCATAATCAACCCTCAAACTTCTTCAACACCAAACAGGCATTCTGCCCGCCCAAGCCGAAGGAGTTAGACAACGTAACGCGCACGTTTGCTTGCCGCGCAACTTTAGGAATGTAATCGAGATCACATTCGGGGTCGGGGGTGTCGAGGTTGAGCGTGGGATGGATGATGCCCGTCTCAATTGTTTTGATGCAAGCGATCGCTTCAAGCGCACCCGAAGCACCCATCGGATGACCGATCATAGATTTGGTGGACGTGACCGGGATGTTATACGCCGCTTCGCCAAAAACTTTTTTGATCGCCATTGTCTCTAGCGGATCGTTGATGGGTGTGCTGGAGCCGTGCGCGTTGATGTAGCCAACTTCTTTCGGATCGATCTGTGCGTCGCGTAATGCCCACGTCATGGATCGGATCGCGCCTTGCGCCGTCGGATCGGGTTGGGCAACGTGGAAGGCGTCACTGGAAGCGGCGGCGCCCACCACTTCGCAATAGATTTTTGCGCCGCGCGCTTTGGCGTGTTCCAATTCTTCTAAAACCACCACCCCGCATCCTTCAGAGAACACAAAGCCTTCACGATCTTTATCAAATGGGCGCGAGGCTTTTTCGGGCGCGTCGTTGTAATGGATGGGCAAGGCTTTCATCCCCGAAAAACCGGCAATCGAAAAATCGCCGATGATGCCTTCGGTGCCACCGGCAAACATAATATCTGCCGCGCCGCGCCGGATGATCTCTGTCGCCTCACCGAGAGATTGCGTGCCAGTGGCGCAAGCGGTGACGAGTGTGAGCAAAGGTCCGTGCGCTAAAAATGTGCGCGCCACATGAAAGGCGGGCGCGTTGGGGATGCAGGCAGTGATGGCAAAGGGACCGGCGCGCACCGATTTTTTAGATCGAAATTCGTTGACTGCTTCATCGCCTTTTTCAAATCCGCCAATCGCAGTGCCGATCAAAACTCCAACGCGCTCACTCATGGCATCCTCAAAAGGATAGCTCAAGCCGGCGTCGCCTATGGCGTCCTTCGCGGCGGCGATGGCAAATTGCGAACAACGCGCCATGCGCCGCGCTTCTTTGTGATCCATATATTTTGCGGGATCGAAGCCTTTAACTTCTCCGGCGATCTGGCAATCGAATCCGGTGGCGTCAAATTGAGTGATGCGGTTGATTCCACTGCGGCTATTGCTCAGCCCGTCCCAAAATTCCGTTACTGTTAAACCTAAGGGCGTGATTGCCCCTAACCCTGTGACGACGACTCGTTTGCGTGAATTGTTCATAGTTAATTTGCCTTCGCTAATGTGCGGGCGATCTCATCGCGAATTGAATTGAGAATGTTTGCCTCTGCCGCTTGTTTAGCAACGCGAATCGCATTCTTGATCGCCACCGCGTTTGAACTACCGTGACCGATAAAGACTAACCCATTCGCGCCCAACAACGGCGCCGCGCCCTCTTCGCTTGGGTCGAGCATCGAGCGCAAACTGCGCAGGGTGGGGCGCACCAACAGCCCGCCGATTTTAACCAGCGGTGAAGCGTTTTGAATTTTGTCTTTCACCGATTCGAGAATTAATTTGGCAACGGCTTCAGAAGTTTTGAGCATGATGTTGCCGGTGAAGCCGTCTGTCACCGCCACATCTGCCTCGCCTGCCAAAAGCATTTTCGGCTCAAGGTTGCCCATAAAATTGAGTCCCGATTCTTTGAGGGCGTGATACGAATCTTTGGTGAGTTGATTCCCTTTGCCGCCCTCTTCGCCGTTTGCCAAAATGCCCACGCGCGGGTTTTTCACGCCGCGCACACGCTCGGCATAGATCGTTCCCATCTGCGCGAACTGCACGATGTTTTCTGGTTTGCAATCGGGGTTCGCGCCGATGTCTAACACCAGACACGATCCTTTTTTTGTGGGGAAGGGACCAGCCAGCGCCGGACGCTCAACTCCTTCAATCGTTCCCAAACGGAAGTAAGCCATTGCCACGGTGCCGCCGGTGTTGCCCATTGTGACGAATGCCGCCGCTTCACCTTTTTTCACCAGATCGATCCCAACGGCTACCGAAGTCTTCGGTTCTTTGCGTTTGGCTTTAAGCGCCAGCGCCAGACCTTTGTCTTCCATTGTTAACATCTCGGGCGCGTGAACGATACTGATCTTAAGACCGTTCGTATTGTGCGCCGCCAGCGCGGGCGCAACTTTTTGTTCATCGCCAACCAAGATCACTTCAACATCATACTCGCGCGCCGCTAGTACCGCGCCTTCCACATCCGGTGTGGGGAAGTTGTCCGTACCCATCGCATCTAGAACGATTCGCATTCAGTGTGTCTCCCTCAGTAAAAGATGATGCGATTGTATCAGAAAAGTTTTACGGACTGAACTGCATCGTAACAAGAACTGTATTGCCGCCTGCCAAGATTTAACATTCAAGCATTTCGTCACAGTGCACAGAAAAATCTTTTCTATCGTTTAACTTGTCAGCGATGGCCTATTGCCTCTAAACAAAAAGGTCAGTCCCAAGCCCGCGAAAAATCCGCCGACATGTGCCATGTACGCCACGCCGCCGGTATCCGCTGTGTCAGAAATAGAAGCGACGCTATTAAATAATTGTAATACGATCCATAGTCCAATCACTACTAAAGCGGGCATTGGAATGATGCCTCTGCCCATCAGAACACTGACTTTGCTTTGTGGGAACAACACCATATAAGAACCGAGAACGCCGGCAATTGCCCCCGAGGCTCCGAGATTCGGTATATTGGAGTCAACGCTAAAAGCGAGCTGAGCGAAGGTTGCCCCAAGACCGCACAGCAGATAAAAGATGATGAACTTGATGTGTCCAAAACTATCTTCCACATTATCGCCAAAGATCCACAAGTAAAGCATGTTGCCGCCGAGGTGAACCCACCCGGCGTGCATGAACATGGACGTGAAGAGCGTCAAGATGTCAGCGGCGGGGTTCGCCAGAAAGCGGCGAGGCACGAAAGCCCACTGCATAATAAACGCATCGCCGCCACCCAGCTCAACAAAAAAGAACAGGGTGTTCAAAGCGATCAAGATGTACGTGACGATCGGGAAAGTTCTGCGAGAGCTATTGTCATCACCAATGGGGAACATGATTTTTCTCCTTCTATCGACTCTTGTTCAGTTCGATAATAAGCGCACTTTTATCTTCAGCCGTCAATGCCGGTAAATTTTCAATCGTTGCGCCCGAATACACAGCGCCGCGATTGTTCGCCAGCCACCCCAGTGCGGAAGATTCTAGTTTGCTCCAATACTTCTCACCAAAGACATTGTAAAAGATATTGATCATTTGCTGGTTCGTTAAATTGGTATACGGACTCGAGGGAGATTGCCAGACCGAAGAGTCGATCCCCCACTTCATCAACGTTGCGGCGAGCGCGTCTTTGTCTCCTCGAGATAAGTTAGGCAAAGCATACACGTTCGGTCCGTTGTAAGCGGCTTTCCGCGTCTCGGTGTTTGCGGCGATACTTGTCAAACCGGCTGAGGCAACCTTGCTCCAATACAGGTCTGCCCCAAACGTTTGATAAAAGGCATTGATCATCCCCTGATTCGTCAGACTCGATGTGGTCGCCGGCGGCTTTTGCCACATTGAAACATCGAAGCCCTGTTTTTTCAGTGAAGCAATGATCAGCTCTTTATCTTGGTCGCTCAAATTGGGAAGATCGTAAACGTTTGAACCGCCATACGCTGCACGACGATCGTTTGCCATCGCCGTCAATTTAGCCGCTTCCAATTTGTTCCAATACGATCCGCCAAAGACGATCTCGAAAGTATTGATCATCGCCTGATTGGTAAGAACAGGTGGAGTCTTTTTCCATAGCGAAACATCTACGCCCATCCCTGCCAAGACAGCGACCAAAACATTTTTTTCTTGATCGGTTAAGTTTGGTAGATCGTAAACCGACGGACCTTGATAAGCGGCTTGACGATCATTGGTCAGATAGGTTAATCCTGCCGCCGCGAGTTTGCCCCAATAGAATTCCGCGCCAAACACTTTACCAAAGGCATTGATCATCATTTGATGCGTGAGAGATGGAATCGGAGTAGGCGGTGGAGGCTCCTCTTCGGGGGGTGCGCCGACCCACGCGCGCAGCTCGGCAACCGTGCCGTTGAAGTAATCTCGATCCACCTCACTCGCCACACCGGCGACCGAGCCTTGTGCATCGTATTGCCATAGTCGCCATTGAGTCCAGCCTCGCGGCAGTTGAGGCGCCACACCCCATGTCGCTGTCCATAGCTCGTACTGACTCGACCATATCGGCGGTTGCCCCTGCCCACCACTCATATACTCATCCCAAAACCACGGGGCGGTATAAATCATGGGCTTGTGGCTAGTTAAGTTTTCAATCGAGTCGAGGCACACTTTCACCCGCCGTGCGCGCTCGGCAAGAGACAGGTTGCGCAGGAAATCTAGCTCATAGTGGTAGTCGTTGTTCCAAAAAACTTCGACATCCAGAATGGGCGGCAGATCGCCTGCCTCAAGTTTGATGGTCTTAGCAAAAAATTGCGCTTGCTGAAGTGGATCAACCGAGAATAAGAAATAGTGATACGCCCCGCGTAGAATCTTTTCAGTTTTCATCCCCTGCCAATTTGCGGCAAAGGTTGAATCATCTGATATGCCGTAACTCGCTCTCGCCATAGCGAATGAAATTCCGGCGGCGCGCACTTGCTGCCAGTTGATGTTCTGTTGAAACGCGGAAATGTCGATCCCGCTCGCGCGGTTATCTGTAGGCATGTAGTGTTGCTCTCGTTTCCTCTATTTTCCTAGCGCCATCTTAACCGCCTCAGACGCATCCACGATTCCGTAACCCGCCGTGTTCTTCGGATCACCGCAGTCAGAGACTGCGCCTTTATACGGCTTCGCGGTTTGAATCAAAATTTGTGTGGTGCGCTCAATGTCGCCGATCAACTTCGGTTGCGCCGACCAGATCAAGGCGACAACGCCAACCAAATGTGGACCTGCCATTGAGGTGCCGCTGTTCGCGGTGTAAGTATTTTTTGGCATAGACGAGATCACATCTACACCCGGCGCAGAAATATCTGGCTTGATGCGATTCGATTTATCACTTGTTACCGGACCACGACTGCTAAACTCGGCGATGATGCCCCTTTGATCCACTGCGCCCACTGAAAACACATCGGCATAAAGCGAGAGCGGCTGACCGATTGTGCTGCAGTTCGGTCCATCGTTCCCTGTTGAGACCACCACAAAAATTCCGGCATAACGCAAGGCGCTCACGGCGGGCAACAACGCATTGGCGTCACACCCTTCAATCTGCGGGCAGCCCCACGAATTATTTAGAACGTGCGCGGCGCGAGTCGGGTCGCCATCCTTCAACGGGTTTCCATTTTGCGGAAACGGCGCGAGATGAAACTGCATACAATCTAAATACAACGCCGGGTTTCCCAAGTTGCGATTCAGATTCACGCAGCCGATCCACTGCGCGCCGGGCGCAACGCCGATGCCGCCCTTGCCCAAGATCGTGCCGAGTGTGTGCGTGCCGTGTCCGCCTTCATCGTTAGGTGATGATGTGCCGTCCCACGGGTCGAACCAGTTGTAATCGTTGTTGCCGCCACTGCCGCGATACGAATCGCGCAGGGCAACGTGATCGCCATCCACTCCCGAATCTGATTGCCCGATCACGATCCCCTTCCCGTCCACTTTAAATTCACTCCACACTTTATCCGCGCCGATCATCTTGATGTTCCACCCCGGGACTTCAACAATTGAACCCAGACTCCCTTTCTCCACCGACGCTGGTTCGGGCAGCGGTCTCAATCGCGGAGACGGTATCACCCGATCGACATCGCTGCGCGTGGCGAGATAGAGTCGCACCAGCGGCGAGTCGTCCACTTCAATCGCGTTCACCAAATAATATGGCGTGTGCTTCGCGCCCATCTGCTCGAAAACTTTTCGCATATCCGATTGAGTCGTGTTGGCGTGATCGACTAACGTTTTGTAAACATAACTGAGTCGCTCATTGCGATCGGTGATCTTGGTTGCCGATGATACATCGGCTTGAGATTTCATGATCACGAATAAACGATCACCATAGAATCCGGGTTTGCCGACTCCGGCTTGTAAGCCGAGTGCCGCACCCCAAGCGATCACTGCCGCGACGAGCGCGACATGCGGGAGAAAGCGGGTTTCTCGCAGAAACCCGCTTTCTGAAATTTTGCGACCCACCCAAAGTAAAATTCCAAACACCCACGCCGTGACGATAGCGATCAAACTAGATCGAGTCGCCCACTTGGCAATATCTTCGCCGCCCAACAAAATGCTGAGTTCAACCGGATCGAAATAGATCAGCACAGCAGAGGCGGCAACACTGATCACTAACGCCCCCGCCGCGATTGACGGCGACAGCGCGGCGACGATGAAGCTCAACGCCGGAATCGCCGTGATCATCATCAATTGACTTCCGTTGCTGCCATAGCCCGATCCAAGAATCGCCAACAACGCGCCGATGCCTAAACTGTTCAAGATAAAATTTTCTGTCGTGGGCGCAATAAGCAATGCGGCGAGCAAACCGAAGACCAGACCGGATATCAAGTTGAGGAACACATCTGTCAATGAACCCGGCGCGCCGTAGATGATGAAGGGCGCGATGAGGATCGGCGCGATGAAGATGGCGTATACGATTAAACGAAAATTGAAATTGAGCGAGCCGCGCCGTAGGAAAAAGACGATGAGGCAAGTAATTAATCCCAAAACAATTTGTGCCAGCGCGACGAGTTGCGCGTTGGAGATAAAACGAAAAGCGAGCGCGGGCAGGGCGAACAGTGTGGCGATGAGCCACGATTGATAGATCGGGCGGAAGCGATCATCTTTGACGAACCATGCCAATGGCGCGATGATGATCAATAAAACGATCACCTGCGGCAGCAAACTTAATTTGTCGAACCATGAAAGAAAGTTTGCGCTTTCGCTGGCGATTGCCATCTGCCCCATGAACCACATCACGAAGTGATAGCCGATGAGACTGCATGGCAACGTGGTGGCGGCGATGATGAAGACGATGACGGCGAGAGGGGAACGATGAGAGGTGGGTTGGGAATCAGAAACCATATTGATCTTTCGCAGACCGACGCGGTCTCCAAGACCGCGTCGGTCTAAAGTTAGTTCGGCGAGAACGGCGACGTATCGTCGGCGGGCGTGCGAGTGAGCATGGCGTTTAGCAAAGCGGTCTCACTG
>Ga0209514_10004316_pt1 | contig 19274 bp, 30 predicted proteins | sample Subgrocontami58m_FD_187452 | JGI IMG/M metagenome (GOLD analysis project Ga0209514, IMG submission 187452) | Subsurface groundwater microbial communities from S. Glens Falls, New York, USA - GMW37 contaminated, 5.8 m (SPAdes) (version 3) | ecosystem: Environmental > Aquatic > Deep subsurface >...
GGGGGGCTTAGGGGTCTCCGCGGACTGCTCACCGCGATCCGGCGTCCTTGCCACATTTTTAATCACATCTACAGGGGGAAACGGTCGCGTTGCACGCCGCCGGCGCCTAAAAATCAGGCGCCTCTTTTTTAATCGCTGAATATCAATTCACTGTTTTAGTGAATGGCCGTTCATTAGTCGTGGGCTATGTCTATACGCGCGGATAAACATTACCGCAGTCCGCGATACCGCCGTAAAAATTTCGACTTCCCGCCGTACACCGATGTTGACTTATGCGAAGTGGAGCCGGTGGGTGTTGCAAGCGGCACACAATTTTCCGGTGCAGTGCCTGTAGGCATTTGGATTGGCATACAAGTCCCGTCGCCTGGGGCGAAGGATTGACGTGTCGGAATGTCCCCTTTCGGGGATTGAACCAAAAAAGCGGCCGCGCCGATGGCGGAATCGGCGCGGCCCTGGGGACCCTGGGTTAGCGCGGCGAGCCAGCCGCAGGGTGAGACAGCGGCGGCCGGCCTAAGGGAGTGGAAGGACGGGCGCCTATGGTTCACGCGGGACAAAGCGCATGGGCCAGTGAGATAATTATACAGCACGGCGCGGATCGCGTGTCAATAATAACTTTTGCACAGTTCCGCATTTTGATTGCAGATTAAGGCTTGCAAGCGCGATTCGAGCAGAGTAATGCGATGTTCCGTTTCGCGCACATATGAAAGGGTTGCGGCCGAAATAAGCAAATTGCCTATAAGCGCATAAATTGATATTTTTTGATGAGTCTGCGTGGACATGATTTAGATTCGACAATGTGCCGCGACTTGTTGAACGTAGTCAACCGCGCGAAACGGCATAGGTACGTGTTTGCGCATGTGATTGCGCACGGAATTTGAATCGGAATGATAAGCGGCGAGGGCCAGCTTCCAATCGTTAAATTCTCGGAAGCGGTCGCGCAGCAAGCGGCCGGCGCCGGCGATGGAAGCGAGGGGATCGGTGCGGCGGTCCGCGCCGTTCCAGAGTGTACGGCAATCGGCTAGGGTGAGATTGCCGATGCCGATTACACCGATTGGGTTGCGGCCGGTGCCGGCGATGTGGGCCGGATCATATTTTGATGCTTGCCATAGGACGATGGCAAGCATGTTAGCCGGCAGGTTAAACCGCTGTTCCGTGTTCCAAATGAATGATGAGTATTTGGAATAATCGTTGATGCGCCATTCCATGATTTTACTCCATGAATTGATCGGGTTCCGAATTGATGTCGGGTATATCTTGTTCATCGGGTTCTGAATCGGTGCCGGGCGTACCTTGTCCTTCGGGTTGGCCGGTATATTTTTCATATCGGCGTAAATTCGGACTCCATCGCATTCCGTAAGGTGCTTTTGGTGCATTTGGATTTCTCATGTTGATATTCCTGTTAAGTGTTTTCGTTCAAATAATCCTCAAACCATGAAAGCACGGTGCTTTCAGATTGTGGATTTTGTTTAGCGAGAGAGCCGGGTAAAGATGCCCATCGACTTGAAGCGAGGCGGAAGGCTTCAGCCACATCGCCCGCGATCAAGGCATCGTAAGCGCCGGTGCGTTTCACGATTGCGAGGGCGATTGCGTCTTGCGAAGCCGGTGAAAAATCCGTGATGCCCAAGCCGGGTGCGAAGTCGGTATAGGTCGGCCAATTGATTTGGTAAGCGCCGGCGGCCGTGCTTTTTTTGCCTTCGTATCCTGGAATGGTAATTGGAATGGCGATGCGGGGGTGTTTGTCGAAGCTTGAAAAATGACTGCGACCATAAAGGATGGTGTAATCATTGTTTGATTCAAATCGTCGGATGGCGGCAAGAAAAGCGGCTAGGCGTTGATCGAAAGAGGGGGCTTCCATAATGTCATTTACCGTGTTATAGGCGGTTTCGGAATCAGGCGGGGGCAGGAGTGGCGGAGCGGGTTCGGCGCCCGTATACCACGATGATGCGCTGCCTTGGGCGGCATAGGCGGCCAGGGCGACAAAGCCGAGCAGCAGGGCGGCGGATCGGATCATAGGTCACTTGTCTCCACTCGGCCCCTGCGGGGCCTCAGAGGATCGCTCTACGGCGCTTTGCGCCTCGGCGACCTTAGCAGCATCTTCAAGTGTCTTTACGCGGGCCCGGGCCGAAGCCAGTTCTGCCGCCAGGGTTGCGGATCGGCGGGCGAGGGCGGCAATGCTTAATTCGTATTCCGAGCATAGCGCGGCGACGCGGGTATCAAGATCGGTATTCATGTTGGATCGAATGGGGCGATGATGATTGCTTGATTTTGTTCGACGGTTTCGACCGTTGTAACAAGCTCGCGGATTCGGCCGATGATCCATTGTCGTAGCTCTTCCGCGGTAGCCGGGCGCGGTTGCGGGGGTACGGCGTTATCTTGCAGACCGAGAGATTTCCCCAGGGCTACAGTTGCGCGTGCGGCCTGGGCGGCGGTTGCGTTGATGGTGATTGCGGGCATGGTGAATTTTCTCCTAGATTCCGATTACTGTCCATTGTGCGCCGTTCCACCACACTAGCGCATTAGCCGCGCCGCCGCCCGCAACAAGCGCGCCGACAGCGGGGGCGAGCGCATTATTCACGGCCTGTATTTCACCGACAGTTGGCGCTCCGTTCAAAGCGGCAACGGTGACGGCCGCATGAATTACGCTTGTCAGTTTCAGCCGGCCGGAAAAATTGCCCTGGACTGAGCCGTTGCCTAATCCAACTAATCCGGCTGCTATTCGTGATAAATTTGCATCGTCGGCGACCCCGAACATATAACCGATGGCGGCATTCGCCCTCATGTAATATCCCCCCGCGCTAACAAGTATGGAATCGGTTGCGGTTAGAGATTTTGCAAAGAAGGCGTTGTCGGTTGTCCAAGTATTTGCCGCGCTTCTATACAAATTCGTATCGGTCCCCGCGACGATGCCGAATGCTGCCGTAGTCGCCAGGGCGGCGGTCGAGAGTTGAATCAGGCCCGCGCCGGCGGTTTCGACGGTTGTTCCAATTAATAAGGCGCCTGTATTTGTAATTCTTGCACGTTCGGATATTACCCCGGCCGCCAATGTAGTGTTGGAAGTATTAAAGGCCAAATATGGCGAAGCGCCGGCAGCTCCAATTGCGGCCAGAATAGATGCGGCCGAAATCGGATAGTTATTTCCGAATGTGCAATTCCACGCAATTGTGCCAAAGTTCGATGCCGTGTTACTTGATGTTGCCAGTTGCACTAATGGATTAATGTTTGTCGTGGTTGTAATATGCAAAGGTGATGTGGGCGCGGCCGTTCCAATTCCTAATCGGTTATTTGCATCGTCCCAAAAAAAGTTTGCATTATCCTGAGCGAGAATGCCCGCCGCGCCGGCAAATAGCACCGAGCCGGCGGTAGCGCCGGTAATCGGGATGCCGATGTTGATAGCGAGGGCGGGTGCGGTCAGCGAACCCATTGCAATTTACCTACGGCGCGTTTGGATAATTGTCTGAGCGTTTTGCTTCGTCGAAAGCGCCGCCGGGTTTATTCAGTACGCTGACAACGAGATTGACAATTTTTTCCACGGCCGGCAGATTCGCGGCCGTGACGAGATCGGGCACAATTTCCTGTACCGTTTCCACCGCGGCGCCGAGTTTTTGCGCGCCGCTAGCTCGCGGAAAAGCCGCTTCAACAAGCTTGACGATTTCGAGGATGATCGAAAGGATAGCCGGAAGTTTCATTAGCAGGGCGAGGATTTGCAGCATGGTGAATTTCCTTTTAGGTGGATAGTGTTGGCACGTCATTGACGATTGTAAAGTGTAGCGCATTTATACCCGCTTCAATAGCGATCATGGCATCGTGATCGGTTGCGGGTTCGCCTGGGGTGGGCGACGTATTCGAAAAGGCCGCGGCGAATTTGGCGTTGAATTGTGCGATAAGCCAGGCCATGTATTGCATGATTCCCCCCTTTGCTTGCACATCGGCGAGGCATTGACCGGGTGCGGAATAAAGCGCGATTGGTCCTATATCAGTCCATCCATCTATTGCAATATTTTCAAGGCAACAAATGCGAAACATGTTGCCGGCCGGATTGTTCCACACAAAAGCGCCCGCCGCAATGGTGCGGCCGTTGCAAATTGTTTGCGGTGCGTTCGGTTGAATTGGTAGACCGGCCATAATGGTTATCCTATCCGTTCAATGGTGACTAAACCTTTTCCGCCCGCGCCCGATGTTGCCGTGCCGATGGTTGATGCCGCGCCGCCCGAGCCGCCACCGAGATAGGGAGTGCTTGAGGTAACTTGTGCGGCCACGGAGGCATTGCCTGATCCGCCGCCCAATGCGCCGGGAAGCAAAGCGCCTGCGCCGCCCGCGCCCGATCCTGCATTGATGCCGGTTGTTGCCCCGCCGCCAGAGAGTGCGCGAAACGGGTTGATTTCCGAATCGAATCCGGTTTGATGAATATTCGCATCGGCGCTATTGGGTAGCACTTGACCAAGGCTATTCAATCCGCCCGCGCCGGTGCCGGCGCTTGCTTGAGCCGTGCCTGCGCCGCCTGTTCCCGCGCCGCCGCCGAAAGTTGCCGCTTGAGCGCCAGAGGATGCACCGCCGGCAAAGCCGCCGATTGCACCCCCGCCGCCGCCGTTCGAGGATGTTCCGGTCGCGGCACCGCCCGCGCCGCCGGTGCCTTTGGGCGAGCCGGCGGCCCCGCCGCCGCCTGCTTCGGCCCCATTGGTCGTATGTGTTGCCGATCCGCCCGAGCCGCCTTGCACGTTCAATTCAAGGCCGCCGACGGCCCCGCCGCCGGTGCCCTGGGCGGCAACGGCCGTATTGACCGTGGTGAATGAGCCGCCCACGCCGCCGATAGCGGTCATCGTTGTCATGGTCGGCGATGCGATGGTTGTTGATCCGCCTTGCGTGCCGTTCGCGCCGGCGCCATCAACGTTCGAGATGGCTGAAGCGCCGCCCGCGCCGATAGTGAGTGTTAGAACTGAGCCGGCCGCAAAATAGATTTCTGACTCGGAGAATCCGCCGCCACCGCCGCCGCCCGCAGCACCGCCGCCGACGGATGCGAAGATTGCCGCGCCCGATCCGCCTGCGCCCAGGGCGGAGAGGCGATAGGTGCCTGCGGTTGGAATGGTATAGGCGAGGGAAGTATTAAAAAATAGTGCAAGTTGCGACCCTAGAATGATGGTATTGCCGCCGGCGGAAAGGGCGCCCACAAAAGTGCCTTAACTTGAACTAGCCCGAAGGACATTTGACGGATTTGTGATATCCGCATTCATGAATAGAATTGACACAATGCCGCCGCCGGGGGAAAAAACCCAGATATCGTTTTGCGGGACTTTTACATCCATGAAAAGATTGCCGCCGGCGACGATGGGGACTCCGATGCCGGCGGCCGCCGGATTATCGAATCCTACGCGCATGGTTCCGGCCGCCAGATCGTTGACGATTATCAGCAAGGTGCGTTGTGATTTGAGGGGGCGGGGAAGTACAAGCGATGATCCGGCAGCCGCGAAAGTGAAAGTCAGCAATTGAGCATCGCCATAGCGGCCGGATTCAAAAATCGCCAACGGCGTATTGCCTGATTCGGCAAGCGCCGCTTGGCCTGGAGGACGCATTGATCGTGGAATGGCCTGGGGATTAATGTCGCCGCTTAGAAAATGAATATCGGCATCGGCGATTGGATTTGCCGGCCCGAGATTGTTGCCGTAATCCGAGCCAAGGATCGGTTTCATCGCCGAGCCTTATGACGGAGAAAAAATCTTGCGGCCCGAGAGGGTAAGGCGGATTAGGAAAGTCGTGGCCGCGCCGTCAAAATTTGTGAGCGACGCGGTAATGGTGCTGTTCCGCGTAAAGATTTTCGGCCAGGCCAGATCGACCGGGGGCATGGGAGCTTCGCCGCAGGCAATAGAAGCCAGGGGAGCGGCCGCATTCATAAGGTTTCGGCCCGAGCCGCCGTCGGTGAGTAGAATGGTGATATTCGGAATCAGGAGTGCAACGCCTACGGTTAGTTGCGTAGCCGCGTCGATGTGATAGGTAATGCGCCGGCATTCAAAGTCCGCATCGTTCGGGACGTTGACCGAGTTTGTCACATTCAGGGCCGCCGTGAACGGGCCGAACGTGGGAAAGACCAGCCAGAACGGATCAAATTCTACCGGCCGACCCCATTCATATTGGGGCCGATAGGTATAATCCTGGGGATTGGCGTAGATAAGCGGGTTGTAGGGTGAGCCGACGGGGGCAGCGGGATTATTCATGAGAGAGTCCTTTGGGCCTAGTCCCCTTTCGGGGATTGAACTGAACGGCCTGCGTTATAAAACACGTCAAATTATGCCCCAGGCGTTGAATAGCGGCCGCCTGTGGCGTTTTCCTTTACTGAGCGGCCCTGAATAGCCAGCCGTTCAGAAACACGCCTATGCGGGCGTTATTCGCGGCCGTTGTAACCAGCGCTGGCCAAGTCAGGGCAACGTCGAAATTCATGGTAGTGCCGATGCCGTAGCCGGGATCGAAGCGCACGCCGGTCCCTTCGGTGCGGGCCGCGATGGTGCCGGCGGCCGCGGTGGTCGCGCTATTGTTCGCCTGGGCCATATCCGCGCGCACGGCCGAGCGTTGCGGGAAGCGGTAAAGCGGACCTTCGCGGTAATAGACCTTTTGCATGATTGAAAAGGTCAATAAGCCGGACTTGGCGATTGCGACGAAATCATTGACGGCCGGATAAACCGTTGCGGCCGCGACGGCGGTAAGAGCCGACGGGACTACGTTCGCAAACAAGTTTGCCGTTGCGCTTGAGCCGGCATCGATAGTGACTTCGATCCCGTCAACCCAGAATGATTGAGGCGCCGGCAACATGCCCGATTGTTGCATGTTTGTGTCGTGCAAGGTTTTTGGGGTTGCCGCCGCGACCTGGGCGGCCGAAAAGCCTTGACCCTGGGGGACCGTGAAAAACGGCAATAGGGCGATGCCGGCGGTCGGATAAATCTGGTAGTCGTAAAGCGGCTGCCAGATCAGCTCGATCTTACCATTGATGCCTACCGCGTTCGCGGCGAAATCCTCGATTGTCGGATATTGCACCGATACTGCGTTTTGCCCGGCCATGATATTTTCCTCGAAAAAGAATGGGTTTAAAGAGCCGACCGCTAGGTCACTGAGCCGCCCTGAATAACCAGCCGTTCAGGAATACGCCGATGCGGGCATTGAAGCCTGAGCCGGGGGCGGTGGTGGTGACAAGGGCCGGCCATTGGAGTGATACGCCGAAATTCGACGTTGTATTGATGCCATAGCCGGGATCGAAGCGGACGCCGATGCCTTCGGATCGAGGGAGCGCAATGCCGATTTCACCGACGGTGCCCGAGGTGGTTGATACCGCCAGATCGCCCCGAACGGCCGCGCGTTGCGGGAAGCGTGAAAGTGGGCCTTCCTGGTAATACACTTTCTGCATGATCGAAAAAATGAGCGTACCCGTTTTTGCGATGATATAGTAATCGTTCCAGACGGCCGATACCGCCGCCGCGACTGCGGCCGCGAAGTATGAGGGTACGGCATTGCCGAACAGGTTAGCGGTTGCGGTTGATCCCGGATCGATACAAACATCGATTCCGTCAACCCAAAAGCATTGAGGGGCCGGCAGGATGCCGCCTTGGGTTAGATTCGTGTCGGCAATTGTTTTCGGCCCGGCCGCTGCAATCGGTTGAGCGGAAAACCCGGCGCCTATACCGTTGGCGAAAAACGGTAGATTGATAATACCGGCGGTCGGATAGACGTTCCAGTCGTAAAGCGGCTGCCAGATCAACTCGATCTTACCATTGATGCCTACCGCGTTCGCGGCGAAATCCTCGATTGTCGGATATTGCACCGAAACGGCATTTTGCCCGGCATACAGCAGCAGGTTACGTTCGGCATAGGCTTTGATCGGCGCGAGCAGGCAGGCGATCGAATAGAGAGCTGCCATTTTCAGACAAGAGAAAAATGTTTTCATGGTGCAATCCTCGAAATGAATGGTTTTATAGCGCCGGCCGCTAGGCCCGGCGGGTGTTGGCGGTGACGGCGTTCGGACTGCGTAGGGGCATGACCATGCCGCGTCCGGTTGATTGGTACTGTCCCATCTTTTGCAGGGACTGGTATTGTCCCATGCGGGAGAGTGCACCCGGCGGCCGGAAGGTCATGCCGGGCGAGTACCACCCGAGCGACATAGTTGCGGGCAGGATGCCTTGCACGAACGGCCGGGCGAGTTCATAGACTTGCATGGTGACGGCGCCCAGGGCCATCTTGTTCGCCGTATCGGCCGAAACCACTTTCGATGCGAGGGAGCGCACGCCCAGGGTGACGCCGAATTTGACGGCCGCATTGATATAGTTCGGCGTACCATCGGCGTTCATTTTTGTCGCCATTGAAGCCGGCAGGAAACTATTGACGAAGCCCTGGGCTACATCAACGGTGAGTGCGCCGCCGGCGCCGATTGCGCCGGCGCGCAGCAACCCAAAAGCCCCGCCGGTGACTGAGCGAAAGCCGGCGGACATACGGCGCGAGCTACGCCGGGCGCTTGAGCGGCGCACGGATCGGCGCGTAACGCGGGCGACGGGCGAGCGGGCGACGGATTTGCGAGCGCGGCGCCGGCGGGCCGGTGCGGAATTTTTGCGAGCTCGATTTGCGGCGAGCATACGGCGGGTTGCGGCCTTTTGGGCCGGGCTGCGGGTTTTGCGCGAGCGGCGTTTACGCGGATTGGCGGCGATGGTCCAGAGTGTACCCATGATCGATGCATCCTTTCAATAACGCGGTCATTTTGAATCCCCCTTCGGAGATTAAACAGAATCGACGAAACCGCGCGATGTGAAAGTGTATGCGCCCCCGCGCAGATACACCGTTTTCCCGTCAGAGCCTACTATTAGGGTGGGCCGGGCCTTGCTTGAAAATTCGTGCTTGAAGCGTTCATTTGTCGCGTCAACGGAATAGATGATACCTAAAATTTTGCCTATTGCAAGTCCTACTTTCGGGGGTGCCGGAATCGTGGTGCGTTTCAGGGTACGTGGTGATTTGCCGGTGAAACCGCGATAGAGCCGTTTCGCCTGGGCGAGCGCAGCCGGCGGAAGTCCGGCCTCACTCGGATTAGACTCGATTATGTGCGGCTTTCCTTGTTTGTCATAGAGATCGCTTAGGCGCGCGGTTTTTGGAAAACAAAGCCACTGCGGAAGCGCACCATGCGGGAAGCGGGCGAAGTAGCATTTTCGCGCGAAACATGCCGCCGTATAAATTGCCGTATTCCGATCCACGCCCGAGCGAGACAGGGCCGCGTAATTTGCGTTGAACGTGGCGCGGGAATAGCCGGATTTCACTTTTTGCGTTCCGCGCTTACCGATTCGCCATAGCGATTGGCAATTGCCTTTGCCATTTCCTTCATTACGCCTTGTGGCGTATAGCGGGCATCCATGCGGGCGTACACTTTTCCGGATTTCACGCCGCGCAGTTTGATGTAGGCTATGCCTTTTGGTTTTGAAGCGAATGTCGGATTTTTTCTCATCGGCGTTTTGGCTCGATGATAAAATTTTGCCGATTTCAATCGTGCCGTGCGTTTTCGCGGCTTGAACGATACAGCCGCCGCGTGCCTTGCCAGCATCTTACGCTTTGGATTTTGATACGGCGCGCGGATATAGCTTGCGGAATAACCGGCCGGCCGGCGCAAATGCGCTTCAGCTTCCTCCTTTGAATCGAAGCGTCCGCCAAGCGGAGTTTGATGCGGACCGTGTACGATATACCAGCCACCGAGTAAACGGTTGAAAATGATGCGTGTGCCGGACGAACGAGGATTGCGTTTCATATAAGGCAATACATCATCAATTGATGCACTGCCCCCTGATTGAAAAATAACACGCGGGCCATAGGCTTTAACATATGCCCCGCTTAATTCAAATTTTGCAATTGTTTGAGGATCGCTTGAGCCGCCGCGCGGCAATCTGACTGTTACAAGATCGCCCGTCGTTAATGTGTACCCAAATCGATTTGTAACTATGCGTTTACTCATTTGCCCGATTCCCATTTGAACAGCAAATAAACCGCCGCAAGTCCCATCAAGATCAATGGCAGATTTTGCACCACGGCGCCGGCGAAGCCGAGCACCGATTCCCCCGCCGCAGTCAGTTGCGCGCCGGTTGCGGCGATGGTATCGACCGCCGCTTGAATTTTGCCGGTTGCGACGGCTTGCGTCGTGGGTGCATACCAGCTTGTCACGCCGGCCCTGGGAAAGTCTCGCGTAAGCGCAACCACGCGCGGATCAAGCGGGGTATCGTTCGGGACTTCGGTTTTTACAATGTTCGGATCGGCCGTTAAAGACCAACCGATTGAATCGGGCGTCCATGATTCATCAAATTCATATTGCAGAAGATCATCGACGGCCCCCAGGCCATTTCCCCTTTCGGGGATTGAACCGAAAGTGCGCCCGCCACGGCGCTTGCGCTTCGTTGCCACGGTGCGCTTACTTCCGTAGCATCATGATCGCCAGCAGGCCGATGCCTAGCAGCATCATGGGCGATACGCCGGCGATGCCGAAATTCAATGTTGGCGCCGCGTACTGAGTCGGGATCGGTGCTTGACCGCGCCTTAATCGATCTAGATTCAGATCGAATACACGCTGCGCATTGGCTACAGTCAAGCCTTTTTGAACCATTTGCGCAACCGAATCGATAGTCACGCCGGAAAAAAGATCGGTAATTCCGCCGCCGGAATCGACCGAATATTCTGAGTCTCCGATTGAATACTCCCCTTCTGCCCAATCGCTCCCCAGATTGCCCATGCCGTTATTCACGCCAAAGCGCATTCCATTCGCGAGCCGTGCGCTACGGCCGGACCATTGCGGAGTAAGCCGCGTGATGTTGGGAATGGTGGTAAAGCCTAGATTAGCGCGGGTTAAAATGCTCATGGTGTTACCTCCGAAGGATTAAAAGAGCCACGGCCGCCGCTGCCGCAAGCGCAAGCGGCGACATACCCGCAATGGTTTTTTGAATTGTATCGATAAATGAATCGCGTGATTTTGATGGATCGATACCCAGATTCGCCCAATACGCGGTAATTCGAGTCTGAGCTGCCGGCGATACCGTTGCGCCGGGCGTAGCCGAAAGCAATTCAATCGCTTTCGCCGCTACATTGTGCCATTGCGGATCATTGATAAAGGTCGATGCGCCGGCCCAGATATCGACTTTCGACGCGCCTGATTCGGCCCAGGAAATCACATCCGGATTTGTGGGTGACGGATCGGGATGCCCCATTTGCACATAGGCATCAACGGCGGTTTGCAAGGCTTGAGCAGTAGGCATAATAGTTCTCTGATTCGGTAAGACGGCCGGCGCGGCCGCCGTGGTAACAACAATTGGCGCAAGCGGCGCGGCCGTGATTATCGGCTCAATCGGCTCAATCGGCTCAATCGGCGGATTGAGTAAAGCAATCGCCTTTGCCGCTACATCGTGCCATTGAGGATCATCAATAAACGTTGCGGCGCCTTCCCAAATCGTGCGGGCCGACGCATTTTGATCCGCCCACCATTCGATATCCGGATGGTACGGCGACATGCCCGGCCGACCCATCGCAGCGTAGGCATCGATCACGGTGCGATATCGCGCCGGCATCACGCCTTGCATGACATAGGCGCCTGTTTCCGGCCCGGTGAAAACCGCTAGATTCATTGTTTTCCCTTCATCACAATAATCCCCACGGCCGCAATTGCGAGCCACGGCAACATGCTCGAAATAGACTGCGCGCTCGCCGGCCTTGTGTCAATACCCCAGGGCAAGCCGGTTGCCGGATTGACGCCGGTTGTATAAGTCGGTTTCGATGTGGCCGCCTTGATGATCGAAGCGACCGCCGCCGCCGCGCTTGCGGCTGTTTTTAATGTCGCGGTCGTTGTAGCCGCACCGCTTGCGACTTTGACCGCCGGCGAGACTAAATCAACAGGTGTTACGGGAAGATCAACCGGCGGCTGTAGCCATTCATATGTATCAACCGGCGGAATCAAATCAACCGGCGGAATCAAATCAATCGGCGGTTGTAGCCATTCGTAAGTATCAATCGGTGCGTCAAGCAAAGTTCCTTCAATCGAACCGCCGGCGGTGCTGTACGCGGCCCACAAATAAGAACCAGCATAAGCAAGTACCATCATGAATATCGGATCACGGAGTATATCGGTAAAGCTCCCTTGATTTGCCTTTGCCCGTTCATTTCCGAAATCGATGGCCGCGTTCAATTGAGATTGATATGCCGGATTATTTTGGGCCGCGATAAGAACAGCATTTAATAAATCAGGATTGGCTCCGTTTTGCGCGCCAAATCGGAAAAGAGCACTCAAGGCAAGCGCCCAGGGTGCGCGTGAATCTTGGTCACTGAATTGACCAAATACTGTTGAATGGTACACATTATAATTTTGCAACGCACCGATTACTCCATCGCTCGTCATTCCCGCCTCAAGCCCCATCGCAAGCGCATAAGTCTGCAACGCGGGCGAAGCCCAATCAAGCGGACCCGGCGGAACATAATCCGCCGGAACATTAATTTGCGTTTCACCTGTTATCGCATGTCGATAATAATCGAAGGCAGGAATATCACCGCCGCCTTCGCTTACCAGATGCTCCCATAAAGGGCGCACGGTATCCATATTCAAACTACTCGGCGTAAAGGTGTAATGCCCCATCCCGTCAAGCCACACTGTTAGTGATTCGGAATTGAATCCTTCGCCGGCGGATGGAATGACGTAAGTTTTCTGCGTCCAGGTCATATATGCCTCACTATGCGGGCGCGCACGTTTTCGGGTTGCCAACCGATATCCACCGCTTCGGTGGTTTCCACGGATACCCAGATCGTCCCCAATTGCACTTCGGCATAGACATGCTCAAATGAGCCGGGAGCTTCCAAGCCGATTGCAATAAATCGCGCGGGAAAACCGATTGACATAGCAAGAGCCGCAACAAGGGTTGCTTGATCGTCGCAATCCCCGTGCCGCGCTTCTAACAGCGCATAAGGCAGCTTCAGGGTTTCCGTGGTAATCGGATCGCGGGTATAGCGAATATTTTGCCGGACCCATCGTTGAATAGCCGCGATTTCGCCGGCATAATCTTTATCGGCAACAAGGTTGACTATGCGCTCTGCCAGATCGCGAATTTCCAAAGTGGTACTGGCGAGCCGCGCCGCGCGGATCATCGCGGCCAGAGTATCGCGCACCCCGGCCGCGCCATCGCGAATTGCGCTTAGGTGCGACGATTCAGGCGCTATCGTTTTCCTCGCCAGTTCCAACAATGCCATTAGATTCGCCTTCGGGGTTAATGTGCCCTGCGCTAGCAGTTGTACCCGATTCGACTGGCAAGGTCAATAAGCCTTCCGTATTGTACACAAGCAAATCATCTTCGATTGCCATAGCGATGATGGCGCCGCGCGCTTTCGCATACCATTCCGCGTACGCCGCGCATTCCGGATTTGCTTCGCACATTATTTTAAACCAGTCCGGATTTAATGCCGTGCCTTGAATATCCTCATCGTCAAACGCATCGTAAATCGTTTCGGCATATTTAACCGGATCGACACCGCGCGCCGCCGCGCGATTCGATAGCATCAATTGGAATTGCAGCTTCATGATTTTTTCCTCCTCCTCTGGGGATAATTGTGGCCCGGCCGGCGCAGGTAAGGCGGGAGATTCTATAGCGTCGGCCGGGCCTGCGGCCGGCGCATTTTGTTTAGTCATGCCGGCTGCAAGAGCCGGCATTAAGGCATCGGCCGCCTTGAGCAGCAATTGTTCCGACGCGCTCGCCCCATCGGCGCCGGCCGCACCTTTTAACATGGCTATTAGTTCCAGAGTGCTTTTCAGATTGTCCAACGGATTTGCCAACGCCGCCGGCGCCGGCGGCGTAATCGAGCGCATGACTTCTCCCAATCTTTGCAGCATGACTAAAGGATCGGGAGGCGTGACTTGTTGCATGGCCGCGAGCGAATGAAATCCGCCGCGCATGATTTCCGCCAGGGCGGCAAAATCGCTTCCGCTTTCCGCCCTGGGCGCCGGCGGATTTTTAGCCGCTTCTCGCGCCGCAACCGCTTTCGATTCGTCCTCAGGATCAAGTAACACGTGTTGGATCGAATTTACGCGCATGGTTTTCATACCGTCATTGTCGGTGCAATACACCCGCACCCGATACGATCCTGAGCCGAATCGCTTGGCAATGTTTTTCAACATGAAGGCTTCCGGATCGTCGGATTCGTACACCCGAAAATCGTTGCCTTCGCCGTCATGATTCACTTTATAGACGTACACCGAAACCGGCATGTCGCCGGATATATTCAGACTCGCCTTGATCGATTGCAACGCCGGCAATAGCGATGCCGGATCGATAATTTCGCCTACATCTTCCGGCATCAAATCGGTTTGAATCGGTACTTTTTTGCGCGTCGCCATGTAACCCCCATAAAAAGGCCGGGCAATAATGCCCGGCCAAAGCTTACCACGGCATCTAGAAAATAGCTTATTTGACCTTTATCGGACCTTTGGCAAGCTAGTGAGAAAAAGCCGCCTGGAACAAGCCGCATTCGTGCGATTCGGCCGGCACAACCGGCCGCACGGATTGCAAGGACATTGCTTGGCCTGGGCCATGTCCTTTCGCCAAGGCCAATAATTCGGCCCTGGGCGCCGCCGGCATCGGCAGAAGCATAACTACCGGCGGATTGCCATAGCACTGCCCTATGGCTTGGGGCGCCCCCTCCACGGGCACGTAAAACGTGCATTCTCCGCAGTTCATGCCGCCGCCAATTCCAACACGGTAAAATCCGCATAGCGTTTCCCTGGGCGCTTGCCATTGTGCGTGATTTGGAATATCAGTCCAACATAAGATGCATCCGGATATTTTTCGTCCAGATTACCCTTGACTACGGCCGGCACCACAAAATTACCTTGTTCGCCGGTTACAATATCCGTAACCGCGCAAACAGTCGCTGGTTCCATTTCCTTCGATCCCTTTTCACCCGTTGCCGCCATCTTCGCCGCAGACAAGTGCATTGCTTCGTCAATGCGAAGGCACCGGCAATCGCCGTCTTTTTTAAGCACAATACCAGGCAACGTCACCGCGCGCCGAACTATATATCCGGCCGGAAGCGGCAACCTTGTTACTTGACTCACCGCACCCTCTACCACCGCTTTGTTTTTCGCTTGTTTCTTTGTTTTGCTTTTCGTTGTCATTTTTGCTACTCCTTTAAAAGTATGCGAAATTGCATACAATTCCTATTTTCCCCCATTTTCAGGAAAAGTCAATCTTTAGCACTTTCCGGCAAATCGGGCATCGCATGACGTTTCCGTAATCGATTCGATGTAGGTTGCGGTCAATATCTTTAATGCTGATTTCGCCGCAATATTCTGGTTTTCCGTGCAATCCGAAAAAACACTTGACTCGTTTCCATAGTTTCATTTTTAACCCCCGGCTGTTGTTACAATGTTGCGCTTTACAAATCCAGGCGCTTTGTGTATCGAAAAGGATGGTGTCTCGCTTTCATATTCAACCGCGCCCCCCGCCGCCACTTCCCACAATTGGGCATTTGTCAGCCGAACACCTTTCGACGCGGTTTTTACCTTGCCGTCGATTCCTCGAAAGATATACAGCTTTTTCCCCGCAATGCCGGCGCGGTCAAAATCGCCTTCGTGCTTCCATTGTCCAAGGTCCGAACCAAGTACTATCTCGCGGCCGCGCTGTTCGCAAGCAATAGAATCGGTATCCACATATAACACCCCTTTACTTGTACACATCGCACGCCACAAATTCGCCCGAGCCAACCCGGTAATACTCGCCCCCGTCGCAACATTGTAATAACGCGCCGCCTGCGGATCAAGCACCTTCGCCCCCAATATCCACGGCCCTAGTTCGCCGGCAAATTGAAACGCCGATTTAGGCGATGCAAGCAAATATGCCTTGTCAACCGGCACATTGATGTAATTCCGATAATTGTCCGGATTTGACGCCCACTTGCCGTAAAGCGCATTCCCCATCAATTTCGCAAATATCTCGCCTAACGTATCACCGTCAGCCTTAGCTCGCGCCCGTTCCTCATAAAATTGCAGTACATAATGAGTGAAGGATTGCCGCCGCGTGAAACGTATACTTTCCACCACTTTAACGCGCCGAATCGTATTTGTTTCAATTGCTGCATCATACTCCCACCGCGTGACAGTGTATTCACGCAATACATTGTCGCGCGGAAAAGATAACCCGCTTCCCATTCCAACATTGCCAGTATTACCACGAAAAGGGAAAGCGCCCCGGCTAACGCAACGGAGTTTATAAAAATCAGCATATTGTACATAGCCTTCGATCCTTTCAAAATTGGCACAATAAGGATGCATTTGCAGCATCGCAAAAGCATAACTCGAATTGATATCATACACCGCAAAATCAACATCGATCACGCCGGCGCGCAAACATTCTACCCGTCCCCCATAATAGTACGGCGCAAATGTTTCGTAAAATTCCTTGTCTGTTTGATCGGCCGGCGCGATTTCTTCACGCTTGGATATCTTTTGCCATTGCTTCATAGCCGCGCCGGCCACGGTCAAGCTATCTCCGAAACGGCCAATAAACCCCATCACCATTTGATACAAATATCGGCAATCGCTTTCCAGATAGGCCGCAATCCTCTGCTTATTAACCGCCTTCTCCCGTTCACCCGACTCAAATATCCCGTAATCGATTTCGTCCTTTTTGTACGCGGAAAGCGCAACCGGCAAAATGCAAACAGAATCGCGGAGCTCGCATAATCCCAAATGCATTTTGGCAATGCGGCCGTTGATAATCATAATATCGTCATAGGGTGCTAGCGCCGCAAGCAGATAATGAAAATCAAACTTGCCTCCATTGTGCGCGTAGCAAATGCAATTTTGCTTTTTAAGGAATCGGACTAACGAGGCCGTACTTGCGAATTGACGATATCGCTTGCCGTCGAAAAACCCCCAGGCGAACGGCATCGGAATACGACCCTTGCGGAAAGGATCGGTTTCGGCATCGATTACGGCGATTTTTCTCACGCCGAAAATCGCAAATCATCCTCATATTGCGCGTCAATCCACCGAACCAGCGCCCGCGCCGACTTCAAAAAACCGACCCGGCCCGCCTTCGCTAATCCCTGTATCGCGTCCGGCGCATCGTTAAGAAAATTATTCCCCGCTTCAATCGACATTCCCTGATGCCAAACTAAATAATAAAGTGCCGCTTCACGATCCGTTGTCATGCTTTCCCCTTTCGTTTGTGAGTGCGAGCATATTTATCACGTTGCCTTGCCGCTGCCCGACGCCGCTGCAATGCCTTGTTTGCGTCCGCAATCGCTTGCAATTGCTTCGGCGGAACCTTGTCAGGATCGCGCCGAAAATGAAAACCCTGTATCCCAACAAGCCAGCGGGAATAATGATGTGCACTTGGCTTGTCCCCCCGATTGCCAGAGCCGGCCGGCAATTCCTTGATGCCGTCATATTTTGCCATCAACATTTGCACTTTCCCCGCTACCCCCTTCCGTGTTGGAATATCTCCCAACATTACGTTCGCCCCCGTCAATATCCCAAATCGTTGCGCTGTTTTCATTTGAGGCAAAAGCAATATCCGCGCGACTTCGGCACGCGGATCTACCGCTAAGGCTTCAACATCAAAATGCGCTGCAATACGTGAAAATCCCTTTTCGCGCACAGTCGGAGTATTGTCCTTGTTCCAAATAATCTCCGCCTCGCCAGACCCAGGCAAAAACGCTACCTTGAATTTGAATTTCGGATCATGCCCGCCCACCGCCTGGGCCTTCGCCAATCGATCCGGTGAGCGCGACCGCACAATCACCTTTTCCTGCGCCGTCATTTGATTGAGCTCGGTTTGATATATCGATACCCGCCGCTTCATCGCCGGAGTCCATAAACCGGCCTTCAAATCGTGTAAGTTATAGCCTTCGCTTGCCTTAAAGCCGCGAGCTACACCCCGCAAGCCGGGCGATAATTCCCCAACACGGTCAGCAACCCCGAGCAGAGCCGCCCGATAATACTCATTCGATTTTTTGACCCGCTTTGCCAGAAAACCCCCAGGCGCCCCTGTAGCTTGTCCGGGCGTGAGCTCTCACCTTAGCCCTAATCTTTCGCTACAGCAACCCCCGACCCCACGCGCACTGTCTGTAATGCCTTCGCCGGCGCCTTTTTCATAGCGCGAAGCTCCGCTGTGCGCTCTCACATTTCGCGCCGGGCTTGACATATTGCACGTTCGCAAATCGCACATTTTCGCGCAAATTCAAAATACTCTTTATCACTCGGAGCTATCGGAAATCGAAGTATTGAAGCCGCCGTAATTCTCGCTTGAAGCACGGCCCATTCCATTGCCTTTAACTGCGCCCAGGTCATCATGATTGCCTCCCTTCTGATATTGCCAAATCAATAACAGCACGCCATCCTTTAGCACACCACCACCGTTTCCCAATTCTGATAATTTGATCCCCCGTCGCATCATCCTGTTCCAGTGAAACAGTTTTAAAACTACTATCTTGAACATATCCACACAAATCTAATAATTTATTCAATCGAGCCGCGTCTTGTATTATTTCAGCCTGTAACCTATCCATGTTACCCCCCTTCCGTTGTCAGTTCGCCCATCGCCTCTAACAATTGATACCCCCGCGCCATCGTGGCCCCATACCCCGCCCCATCCGGATGTAAGATCAAATCGCGCAACATTGCTACCATATGCGGATAGTAATTGCAGGCGTGAACGATGTAGACCGCATCATAGTCCGCATCATCTTCCACAACACATTCGGCCACCTTGACTCCACGCGCCTGTATCTCATACTTAAAAATTTTTGATTGCCGCCACGGCAAAAACGTTGCGGGCCTCATTTGATTCCCTTCGCTTTTAAAGCATCAAGCACAATCGCCGCCATCGTCATGCCGCGCGAAATTACGGCAAGACGCAATTTACGATGTAATTTTGCATCTATGTTCATGGTGAAACGTACCATTCCCGCCGGCGCATAACTCTCCTTTTTAACTTTCATTTTCTTCCCCTTCGGTAGTTAATCGAATTATCAGGATAAGACGATACATATGCCGAGTCAACACAAAACGATGACTCACCATTCACTGTTTGCCGTCTAACCCGCGTCTAAACGCCCGCCCGCGACTAATGAGCGGCCATTCACTAAAACAGTGAATTGATATTCAGCGATTAAAAAAGAGGCGCCTGGTTTTTAGGCGCGCGACCGTGCAATGCGGTGGTTTCCCCCTGTAGATGTGATTAAAAATGTGGCAAGGACGCCGGATCGCGGTGAGCAGTCCGCGGAGACCCCTAAGCCCCCCA
>Ga0209514_10004320_pt1 | contig 19261 bp, 26 predicted proteins | sample Subgrocontami58m_FD_187452 | JGI IMG/M metagenome (GOLD analysis project Ga0209514, IMG submission 187452) | Subsurface groundwater microbial communities from S. Glens Falls, New York, USA - GMW37 contaminated, 5.8 m (SPAdes) (version 3) | ecosystem: Environmental > Aquatic > Deep subsurface >...
TAATCCCTCTTCAATAAATTTTAAGTAGTCATCATACTCTTGTTTTGCCAAGAGGCATCACCTCTCCTTTTGTTCCAAAAGGAGGCTATGCCTCTTTCTACTTAAAACTTAGGTTCGCACCAGAGCCTGCTTACGTAAGATTTATATACTTCTTTGCAGACAAAAAAGCTAATGCAGAAAATCAAGATAGAAACGAGGGAAAAGGTTGATGTGTTCACCCGATTGACTACTTATTTAACAGTGGCTCTAGGACTTTTAACAGGATTTATCGTTCTTGTCTCTTATGGCAATCCCAGCCTGACTGGCTATTCTGTGTTTAGTAATGCCTATGGAGCTTCCTCTCCTTTTATCATTGTAGGACTTTTAGCAGTGATTATTTTCTTGTACTTGCGCGTTACTAAGGAATAATCCCTTTATGACAAGTTTTTTATAGGAGCACTTCAGTCTTATTCCTTGGGAAAAGACCTTATGACTACAGACCCTGATGATTTAGATGTACAAGAGAAGCATATTCGCAAGAGAGTTGGTCATTATACTAGGCGTGCGAGTAGCGGTGTTTGGAAAGGCGTTAAAAAAGGAGTAAAATCTTCCTATCGTGCTAGCCACGTTGGCCAAGATTTATCGAAGCTCGGCGGTAGTTTAATGGACACTGTTGTTGGTCTTCCTATTCGCGCTGCTCGAGGCATTGTCAACTTTGCTAATTATGCCGCTCGTGCGGTTGTAGGAGCTCCAGAAGCAGGAGCCAAGAAACTTTATCGCATGGTTGAAGGGGTCGAAGAGTCTCTGGATGACAAAGTACGTGCCGCTGAGAAACATCATGGAAGGACTATCACTTTATCTCGCGGCGAAATTGAATTTATCCAAACCTATGGACCTCATACTGCTATTCCTCATTTAGATGCAAAAATTCGCCAAGCAGAAGAGGAACAACGTCAGGTTCATATTCCGCTCCCTGAAGCACATAAAGTTCTTGCTTATATTCAACAACACGGCACCACTGATATTCTTAATAGATACAAGAGAGCAGCAGCCATTGTCTCTTTTGTTGTTGCCTTACTCTCTTTTGACCAAGTCAGACTAACTGGAGCTGCTGTGAGCACAATACATGGCGGTTATGACTACTACTCCCTGTTTGGCTTTTTGTTCTTAGCATTAGGTATTCTCTTGTTATGCATGCACAGAAGACGTTAATTATTCTTTAGCAACAATCTCAAATTTCTTAGCTCTGAATCCTTTTCTCTGGACAGACATTTTTCCGCACTTTTCACATTTATAGCGGAAGTCTCCTTTCTTAGAGCCTTTTTTACCATACATCTTCCAACCGGACATAGCACCACGAGAAGATTTCCCCTTGTTTCCTGCTCCACGTTCTAAGCCACGTAATCTACGACGTTGCAATGAACCATGCTTTAAGGAAGAACGATCTCTTTTCTTTGCTACACTGATTGTATGATCTGTGTGTGTTTTACACTTTCTGCAAAAGCGATTGACTTTTTTAGGGATTTTCAATTTTGATTTCCTCTGCTCTCTTCTTGTCGATTAAGACATCGGCCGCCTTGTTGGGGAGAATTGCCGTGTCTTCCTCATCAAAAGGACCGTAGGTGTTCATATCATTGGCAACGAATTTCGGCACGGCATGCATGAAACGCACTACCTTGGTGTCACTCTGTTTTTTGTCGTCGACGAAGTCCCTTTTTATGCTTTTTGGTTGCTCTCCTGGCGTCGGGAGGCGCTTGTCGATAACATTCTGCACAACACTCTCCCTGTACACATTGAGAATATTGACTATGTCCAAGAACAACGGACGCTCTTCCGCCAATAAAGCTGGAGGTATTTCCTTGTCTCCTATTCTTGAGGCGAACATGGCTAACTGCATGGTCTTGTATTCTCTTTTTTCATAGAGCTCCTTGATCAACTTCTTGATGTTTGCTACCTGCTTGACTGTAGTATCTGCCTCTCCACTGAAGATGGACTCTTTTCCCCTTTGGGATTCTGCTATAGCTTCCTTTTCCTTGAGATATTCAACGACGCTTCTGAAGAAATCCCTGTCAATCTTCTGCAATTCCTGTGAGCTTTTCTCTTTTCTTAGCAAATCATATAATTTTTCGTAGGTTATAATCTCATTCATACTTTTTTTCTTCTTTGGGATTACTTAAAGATTATGGCTCTCTATTTTCTATGTTCTTTATACTTCTTTTTTGCCTTGGCTATGGCTTTTATCTATAGAAATAGTATTTTTCTCATCCATTAGTATCTTATCTATTGATCTCATTGTTTTGATTAGACTGTAGGTGACCACGATTTAAGCTTTTTCTTTGTTGTGGACACCTTTAGAAAGATTTAAATACTCAGTAAGATTATTCTTACTATGGCACAAATAGACATTACTAGGATGAGCTCCAAAGGACAGGTAGTTATCCCACAAGAACTTCGAAGGGATTTTGCTGTAGGAGACAAAATAGTGGTTATTCGCAACCAAGACCAGATTATCTTGAAAAAAGCAGACAAGTTTGACAAACAACTCAAAGAAGATTTGGATTTTGCGAAAAGAACTGAAGAAGCTTATAAAAGACATGCAAAGGGCAATTTTAAACGCATGTCTGCTCAAGATTTTCTTAAAGAACTAAAAAATCTCAATTAAGCTAATATTCTTCTAAATCTCTTTTTTCATGATTTTATAAATCTAAAATCCTTCTTCCCCGAGCGTTCTTAAAATATATTTAATCTCATCAATTACTTTTTGTTGCGTATTTTTATCAGACATTCTTACAAACTTTATGAGTAGATCATTTACTTCCTCTTTTTGCAGCATTTTTAACTTAAATCCATCAATTATACAATAAAATCGATAGCCCTCATATCTTATTTCTTTAATGACTATTCCTCCAACCTGGCCCACTGGCTTGCCTTTATGAGGATTCTCTTCAAGACTTCGCATTAATTCTAATATTTTTAGGGATTCTTTCTTAAATAGTTTATTTACTTCTTCCTCTAATTTCTTAGTAATAATTACTTTTGCCATCTCTTTTTTGCATTGTGTATGGCTTCTTCTATAGAAATAGTATCTTCCTCACTCATTAGCAGATCATGCAACTGCCTTTTTTTAGCACTTTCTATAACTCTGATTAAAATCTCTGAATAGGTCTCTCCTTTATTTCCAAATTCTTTAATTTTTTCTTTTATTTCGTTTGTGACTGCTATAGTTGTGGTTTGCATGTTATAATCACTATAATTCTTATAACTGTTATAATTTATAAGCTTTTGGGTTGTTTTTTAAAGCACTATTTCTTCTCCTCTTTATGCAGATCAAAACTATTCCCGAGGACTTTGTTGTAAAAGAACTAGCTCAGCTTCCCTTAGGAAAAGGCAGATATGACTATTATTTGCTGCAGAAAAAAGGCTGGACTACTCTAGGAGCTGTCAGACGATTAGCAGACTTCTTACAGATTCCTCTTAAAGACATTGGATTTGCCGGCAATAAGGACAAACAAGCCGTAACTACCCAGCATATCTCTGTTTTGAGCGTTCCTAGGAAGAAAGTTGAGCACTTTGTTCTATCTGGTGTGACGTTGACCTATCAAGGTTCTGGAGATAAACGCCTGAGATTAGGAGATTTGGAAGGAAATGCTTTTGATATTATTGTTAGAGATTTACCAGACAGAAAAGCACTGTCGATTACGAAGATCAAGAATTTCTTTGATGACCAACGATTTGGCGTGGAAAAAAACAATGTTCCTGTTGGGAAAGCATTGATTCAGGGACGATTTAAGGATGCTTGTGACCTTCTAGAATTATCTTATGAGGGAAAAGATTACTTGAAAGCCTTAAGACTTATTCCTAAACGATTATTGCGCTTGTATGTCTCGAGTTATCAATCCTATCTGTGGAATACTATTGCTAGCAAAGTTGAAGATGCGGAGACTCTTCCTTTAGTTGGGTTTTTGACTGAATTGACTGGGAAAATTGGCACTTTGTATAAGGCTTTGTTGAAGAAAGAAGGAGTTGCTGTTGCGGATTTCTTGATGAAATCGTTACCTGAAATTTCTAGCGAGGGAGATGCACGTCCACTGTATGTACCTGTGAAGAACTTCTCGTATACGTATGCAGAGGATGAGTTGCATCCGATGCACTTCAAGTGCTTCTTACACTTTGAGCTGCAGAAAGGAGCGTATGCGACTATGGTCGTGAAACAGCTATTTTCTTAATTTCCATTTTCCATATATGAAACCTATAACTGCTCCGATGCTAAATAACAGTAAGATACCTATGGGGATTTGTCCATAAAGAGTTGAAGGTACCTGGATTATCCATGCTAAAGAAAACACGACTGCTATGGAAAGCATTGTTACAGGTACATCAATGACACATGCTTTAATATTTTCAATGCAACATATGTAAAATGCACTACTATAACAGCTATTTTTTATTTTTGGTTGAGATTCATAAATAAGGGCGACACTGATAAAAGCTGTAGCGAATAATAACCATAAGAGAATAAATAAAATCCCTCCTTTGAGCCAATACGGCTGTCTTTTCCACCACATCTTTTAAAGTGATATCCTCCTCTATAAATAGTTTATTATTTCTCCAAACCTTTAAATACCATTTTCAGCCCCTCTAGACTATGGTTACTCTTGAAGAGACTCTCCATATTAGTCAAAAAGTACGAGTTCATGAAGGTCACATTATTATTGCTTGCTGTCTTCCTGAAACTGGACAACCTTCTGCAAGAAGTGATTATGTTCTTTATGCTAATGTGGGCATACTTCTAGGACAACTCTGCGATAAACCTCATTTGGACTTTACTTGCTCTAAGTGTTCTACATCTTATAGACTTCCTGCTGATTATATCAAAGCAGTTTTTCAGACTAGTCTTAGGCCCCATAACCTTTGGGATAATACAGCAAATCTTTAAAAGAGCACTTTAACCCTTTATTTCTATGTTTAAGTTCCTTAAGGACAAACTGAAAGCAGCCTTAGCCAAGATTACCAAGAAGGTTGAAGAGGAAGCTCCAGAAGAAGTCATAGAACAAGTAGTGGTGAAACCTAAAGAAGTCAAGAAGTCTAAGGCAGAGAAACCAAGCAAACCTAAGAAGGAAGCTAAGCCAAAGAAAGAGAAAAAGGCCAAAGTAGTTGTAGAAGAATTAGTAGAAGAAATCAAACCTGAACCTGTCAAAGAAGAACCTATCGAAGAAAAAGAAATACTTCCAGTTGAACAAGTAGTTCCTGAAATTCCACCTGAAGAACAACCCAAAGAAAAGAAAGGATTTTTCTCACGATTTTTTAAGAAGAAAGAGGAAGTAGCAGAAGAGATTACTGTTCCAGAAGAGAAAAAAGAAGAAGGCAAACCTCAGGAAATAGTTCCAGAAGCAGTTGTCGCAGAAAAGAAAGGATTTTTTGGCAAGCTCAAAGAGAAGATAGTCACTAAGAGAATCACTCCAGATAAATTTCAAGAATTATTCTGGGAATTGGAAGTTGTCATGCTCGAAAATAATGTTGCGGTTGCAGTCATTGACAGAATTAAGATAGAATTGCAACATCGACTAGTAGACAAGCCGTTGCAACGAGGGCATATTGAAGCCATTATCCAAAAGTGCTTGAAAGAAAGCATTGAGCAGGTACTCAAAGTACCAACGATTGATGTTGTTGGAGCAATCAAGCAGAAAAAAGACAAGCCTTATGTGATTGTGTTCTTCGGCGTGAATGGTGCAGGCAAAACTACAACGATAGCACGTGTTGCGCATCTCTTGAAAAGCAAAGGATTACGCTGTGTGCTTGTAGCTGCTGACACGTTCAGAGCTGGAGCTAAAGAACAAATTATCGAGTGGGGCAAGCGCTTAGAATTGAAAGTCATTTCTCATGATTATGGAGCAGATCCTGCTGCTGTGTGCTTTGACGGCATCGCTTATGGCAAGAAAGATGAAGCTGATGTAGTACTGATCGATACTGCTGGCAGACAACATAGCAATGTGAACTTAGTAGAGCAAATGAAGAAGATTGTTCGTGTGGCAAAACCTGATCTGAAAGTGTTCATAGGTGAAAGCATCGCAGGCAATGATGTGGTTGAACAAGCTGAGCAATTCCACGCTTCCATTGGCATTGATGGCATTATTTTAACCAAAGCAGATGTTGATGACAAGGGTGGAGCGATGATCTCTGTGTCTTATGTCACTGGCAAACCTATTCTCTACCTCGGTGTTGGACAGAATCTCGAAGACTTAGAAGTGTTTGATCCTGCGAAAGTCTTGAAGACGTTGGGATTGTAAATGAAATTTTCCTCTCTTGAACTGCTTGAACTTGGCAAAGCTTGGATTGCTATTTCCTTAGCTTTCGCCATTCTCTATACTCTGCCAGATTTTTCTGTCGCAAGATTTGTTTTGTTCTTAGGCATGTCTGCTTTGATTGTAGGCAGTGGTTTTTTATTGCATGAGTTAGCACACAAATTTTTAGCACAACGCTATGGCTGCTGGGCAGAATTTCGAGCGGACAACAAAATGCTACTGTTCATGCTCGCTGTTAGTTTCTTTGGCTTTGTGTTCGCCGCGCCAGGAGGAGTTTATATTCATGGAGCCTTGACTCGGGAAAAGAACGGCAAAATTTCTCTTGCTGGACCACTGATGAATATTTTCTTGAGTGTTGTCTTTTTGGTTCTTGTCTTTCTCGGATTTTCCTCTTCTTTGGTCTTCTTTGGTCTTAGCATCAATGCCTGGCTAGCTTTCTTCAATTTACTTCCCTTCTGGCAGTTTGACGGCAGAAAAGTACTTGATTGGCATAAAGGAGTCTATGCTGGAACTATTCTTGTCTCCCTAGGTCTTTTATTCCTCAGCAACTTTTCCCTGTAATTCTTAACCTGGTCGTAGTGCATAATTCCAGAAAACTATATATAGGAAGTCTGTTACATTTGAAGAATGGTAAAAAGAGCTTTTCCTTTTCTTTTCTTCGTCGTTTTTTTAGGTGTTCTTCTCAATGGATGCAGCCCGACGTTTTGCAGCACCCCTTACATTTTATCCAACGGTGACTGCTGCTTAGATAAAAATGCTGATGACATTTGTGATCAACAACAAGACCTTTATCTGAATGAACGGGAAGAGTATGCCTCAGCACAACCTCAAGAAGAACGCAATCTTTCTTCTGGAACTCCTTCTCCAAAAACAACCCGAGAAGGCATTATTTATACTGTAAGCGCAGATGATGATCCTTTTTTAGGCAATCCTGATGCAGATGTTGTTCTTGTTGAGTTCGGAGATTATGTCGATAAGAATTCCCAGCGCTTTCAACATGAACTTCTTCCCCAACTCCTGGAACTGTATGGCACGAAAATAAAGTATGTCTATCGCAATTACCCAGCAGTCAGCAACCAATATGCGCAACTTGCTGCAGAAGCCAGTGAATGCGCGCGTGAACAAGATAAATTCTGGGAGTACCATGAATTGCTTTTTGCCAATACCTATCATATCACGCCTTCAAACATCTACCGTTTTGCTGAAGAAATAGGATTAAATATTGCTCAATTCTCTCAATGCCTTACTGTGGAAAAATATCGCGCAGAAGTTGAGCATGATAGAGCAGACGGCTCTGCAGCCAATGTTCCTTACACGCCAACATTCTTTATCAACAATAAGCGCGTTGTTGGTTTCAAAACACTCGATAAATTTAAAGAAATTTTCGATGAACTCTTCTATGATGATGTTCGCTTAGAGCGTGGTACTACTATTACAGCACGCTCGAGTACTGATGCCTATCGTATTCTTGAAGGCCCTGCAGTCTTGGAGGATCAGACACCTTTGAGTCCTTACTCTAATCGGCTTGAAGTGGCAGAAGCTTCTTTTGTGATTTCTGCTCAAGATCTTACACCCAGAGATGGTCCAACATCGCTTGATGTCGCTTCCCTAAATGTCACCTATGTTGCGCGTCCATCCACGGGATTTTTACGAGACGCCTACCGCATTGCTCTTACTTCACTTCTTTCTGAGGGAGTTTCTCATAGTTATTTTGGCGGTGTCGCGACAGACATATCACTCTATGGCAATACTGGCATAGGCACACGTTACTTGCCACGCACTCGCGCTTCTTTAGCTCTGTGGGGACTAGCAGACATTTATCAAAATGATCGATTAGTTGCTTCTGACCAGTTTGTCCATTTTGTCATTGTTCAGGGCATTCGTGATGAGCACAATAACATTCTCCAGCACAGTGAAGAGACTGATGTTGAGGCATATCTTCTTGTTTCTGGCAAAGATCATGACAATTCTCTCTCTTTCTTTGATGGTGGTTATCTCTATCTTTTCTGGCCTGATGTCAATCTTCGTCAAGAAATTTAAGTCGGAAATCTTTATAAAGCAGTTCTTCCCTTTATTTCTCATGGCTGTCCATAAAAAGAGGGGTCGTACTTTATCATCTCCATCACAACTATCTCCTTTAGAGAAACATATCACACAAGAGAGTCATTCTCATCGTGTTCATCATTTACTTTATGTCATCACTCTTCTTCTCATTATTCTCGTCTTTGTAGTTTTCTTTACCTTTCCTTTCTCCAAGGTTCCAGCAGAACAAAATCTTCCAGCAACTTCCTTTTTGTCCATTGATTCCATTTCTTGCCAGTGGGAAAATGATCACTATGTTCTTTGCGAGACTGTCACTTGGGGCGGAGATGTTGCACAGTATGCTAAAGCATATATCCCTTCAGGATCTTCAGAGATGAGTCCTGTGTCTACTACTTCACCATTTACTTATTGCCAATCTACAGGTGCTACTGATGGCTATCGTGTCGCACGAGCACTTCTCTATGGTGATGCAGGCGTCATTCGCGATATCGGAGAAGGTGTTGAATGCCTCGGAGGAAAACCAACACAACAACCTCCGAAACCTGCAAAGTCTACTGTTTTTACTACGACTACTGGCTTTCGAGTTTATCCTGATAGATCCGTAGGCAGCGGAGAAGGAGTTTTTACTAAAACATTTCCAGGCAAAGTACAATCTTGCACCTATACAGGATCTTGGAAAACTGATAATACTCGTGTCCTAGAGTTACGTAATACTTGTCATGGTGCACAAGGTGTATTTACAGGTTATGCTGATTTCTATAAACAATATGTAGACAATGATCCTGATTTATACCGATGGGCTGGACCAAGTCAATCCTATTTGAATCCATCGCCTACTCGTCATGATAATTATGGCTTCTGGATGGAAACTTGTGATACTGAATATTATGCAAATAGACATACTCCTCGCTATGGCATCACAGGAACTATTACTGGTTTTGGTACAGACACACTTTCTTTTGCCTGGACTTATTATGATAAAAATACCAAGCCTTCTATCGACTTTACTTTCTCCTTAACTTGCACTCTCTTGCCTTCTTAAGCATAACATTTATAAGGAGTAACATCTCATTTTTCGATGGAGAGAGGTTTTATGCGCACTAACGTCGTCATTATGATGGCCTTCCTGATATTTCTGGTTGGCTTTTTTTCTTCACAGACAGTTCTCACAGGTCAAGCAAGCAAAATTGTCCATACTCCTTGGTCTAATGCTGATGTAGTACAGTATACTGACTTAACTGTCGATGACTGCCGTACTTTAGACCTTTACCTTTCAGGTCGCCATAAAAATTTGGATAGTTCTCTTAGTAATGTAGAAGATACTTATTTGTATGACTCTCGAGAGAGTTATACGAGTGATGTAGCTCGTTTTGCCTATACTCTTCCCTTAACCTCTTATGACTTTGATAAGAATGGCAGACTTACTGAAAGCGATACTTGGGCATGCTATCGCATTGTTCGAAAGGCTGCCTTTTCTACTTCTTTAAGACAAGACTTGAGTACTTCTCCCTGGGAATGTGCTGCTAGTCAAGTAGGCAAAACTCGTTGCATAGGCGGTAATGTTTATATCTGCAGTCAAGGGCAATTAGGAGAATATTCTTATGCTCTTCAACAAACACGTGGCGCAGGTGAACGCTGCAAGCAAAAACGTCTTTCTGATGGCAGTATTATCGCTGAGCTCACCCATCGTGTTATCATTAACAATCCACTTCGTTATGGTACCTCTCCTTAAACTAAGGAAGTCGCTTCGTGCACAACTTAACTTCGAGTATCTTATCTTAACTGGCATACTTTTAGCTATTCTTATTCCTCTCATCTATACTTCTCTTTCTACAGTCCAACAAAGCTATAAAGCTACACGCGTCAATGATATTCTTTCACAAGTCGCTGAAAAGGCAAATGATCTTTACCAGCTTGGTCCAGGCAACAAAGATGAACTCACTCTTATTATGCCTTCTGGTATTACTGGAGCAGTTGTTTCTGGCAATGAAATCTCACTCACTACTCGTTATGGCAACACCAATGAGACTGTACGTAAGTATACTCAACCTATTCTTGTTGGTTCTTTAGAGACTATTCAGGGAGAATATACAGTTCCTATCAAGGCTCTCAATCAGTCTTTAGTTCGTATTGGCACTGGACCTTGGATTGTTGAAATAGATCCTAGTTGCATTGGTGCACCTAGCTTTGCTAATCCTCCCAATATTACTATTCATGGCGATGACTTTTTCTCAACTTCTGTTTTGCTTCTAGACGGCGTTCCTTTTGATCCCGCTTTCTATACTCTTATTGACCCGGCGACTATTATCTTCGTTGCAGGACCTTCACAATTCTGGGCGCGACCTGGTAATCCTTATGTCATCACTGTGCAAGATGGTTCTAAAACTTCCAATCAAGTTAATTTCTTTGTCGTTCCAAGCGCTCCACTATGTTCTTAAGCTCATAAGTTTTATAAACCGCGTTCTTTTCCTTCTTTTATGGTCTTAGATACACTAGGCAACTCCTTGAAAAATACTCTGAAAAAGATAGCACAGGCTGTCTTCGTGAATGACAAATTGCTTGATGAACTTGTTCGTGAGATTCAACGTGCACTGCTTCAGGCAGATGTTGATGTCAAATTAGTGTTTGAACTGACTACAAAGATCAAAGAACGAGCAAAACAAGACAAACCTCCTGCAGGAGTAACACAACGAGAATATTTGGTGACTATTGTCTATCAAGAATTAGTCAAATTCTTTGGTGAAGAGAAAAAAGGCATTACTTTGACGAAGAAAAAACCTTTCAAAATCATGATGTTAGGTTTGTATGGTTCTGGTAAGACTACTACTATTGGCAAATTAGCAAAATATTACCAAAAAAGAGGTCATAAAGTTGCTGTTGTTGGCTTAGATGTGCATAGACCTGCAGCACCGTTACAATTACAACAATTAGCGAACCAATTAAAAATTCCTGCTTTTATTGATCCCAAAGAGAAGAATGCACTCAAAGTCTGGAAGAAACATCAAGATGAGTATAAGGATTTTGACATTCTCTTAGTCGATACTGCAGGAAGAGATGCTCTGGATAAAGAACTGGTTGATGAAATAGAAGCTGTGAACAAAGCTGTGCAAGCAGATGAACGTCTCTTGGTGCTGAGCGCAGATATCGGACAAGCTGCGAAGAAACAAGCACAACAATTCCATGACTCTTGCGGTGTGACCGGTGTGATTGTTACTAAATTAGATGGCACTGCTAAAGGTGGTGGCAGCTTAAGTGCATGTGCTGCTACACAGGCTCCCATCAAATTCATCGGTGTTGGAGAGAAGATGGAAGATCTAGAAGAGTTTAATCCTGTTGGATTTGTCGGACGACTCTTAGGTATGGGAGATATAGAAGCACTTCTTGAGAAAGCTAAAGAAGCGATGACTGAGGAAGAAGCAGAAGACATCAGCAAGAAAATGATGAGTGGTGATTTCAGCTTGATTGACTTACATAGTCAATTAACTGCCATGCGCAAGATGGGTCCTTTAAGCAAGGTTATGGAAATGATTCCTGGCATGGGCAAGTTACAGATGCCGAAAGAAGCTTTGCAAGTCCAAGAAGAGAAAATTATTCTGTGGAAGTATATCATTGATAGCTGCACGAAACAAGAATTAGAACATCCTGAAGTACTGACGAAAAGCAGAATTGAGCGTATTGCCCAAGGCGCTGGAGTACAAATCAAAGACGTCCGTGATCTACTGAAACAATATCATCAAAGCAAGAAATTCATGAAAATGATGAAAGGCAAAAACCCCGAAAAGCTGATGAAGCAGTTCGGGAAAATGAAATTAAAATAACTTTAGTATTTTTTGACTACACCATCATTGCCTGGTGGTTGATATTGTGGTTTTGATCTTTCTCCCTCAGGACCTATGAGATGCATACCAAAGTCGCGCATATCTACTCTTGATAATACTACTCCAGGTGCCCTATAGTTTTCTCCAGTAGATCCTCCACCATGATGGATAAAGGATTCTCTGGCTGCTATTCTTTGAAGATCTTCTTTATTCCTAGGATCTTCGTCAACACTATCGTCGATACTCATCTTGTCGCCTCCAAACCTCTTTCATATAGTATATCTATCCTATAGTTTTGCGGACTGTAAATCCTTATAAACTTTTCTTACCCCTCCTTTTGAGCTATAAATGAGGTGCATGATGTTCGTTATCTGTGAGAGCTGTGGCCAACACTTTGAACTTAAATCGGAAGCAGAAGAACTTGGGGACTATTTCTGTCTCCGTTGCAGAAGTGAGTAGCATGGATATTCTTGCGCAAGGCGCTGAAGCTCTTATCACAGTCAAAGGAGCTGTCATTTACAAAGAGCGTATTCCTAAAGCGTATCGCATTCCAGAGATTGATAATAAACTCAGAAAATTGCGGACGAGGAGTGAAGCAAAGTTACTCCAGAAAGCTGTAGGCATCGCTCCAAAAATCCTAGAAGTTGATGACAACAAGATGCTCATAACTATGGAATATCTTCAAGGTAATGTGCTCAAAAATGTCTTCGATGATCTGCCAGAAAATCAACGGACAAAACTCTTACATGACCTAGGAACAAAGATAGGATGGTTGCATGATCATGATATTATCCATGGAGATTTGACAACGACAAACATGATTGTGACCAATAATGGATTGAAACTCATTGATTTTGGTTTGGGGATGATCTCTAAAAAACCTGAGGACAAAGCTGTTGATTTGCATCTGTTACGACAAGCACTGGCTAGCAAGCATTATAGGCATAGCGAAGAAGCTTTCAAGCATGTGTTGGAAGGATATAAGACTTCTCAGGGGCATCAGGCTGTATTGCAACAACTTGAGAAAGTCGAAAAGCGCGGACGACATAAACAGAAGGCTGTTGTATTCTAAGAAAAACCTTTTAAAGTCTCTTGTAGCTTCTTCTTTCTAAAGCCCCGTCGTCTAGCGGTCAAGGATAATGCCCTTTGGAGGCATTGACGACAGTTCGAATCTGTCCGGGGCTATCACAATCTTTATAAATCGTTTTTGGGATGTCTCTTCCACATGGCACGACTGTATTCCAGAAAGAAAGGTAAGAGTGGTAGTAAACGCCCTAGTGTGCGAGTCAAGCCAGCTTGGGTAACGTATGATGATAAAACTGTCGAACAACTTGTAGTCAAAATCGCTAAAACTGGAAAAAGTGCTGGTGTTGTTGGCATTGAATTACGTGATACTTACGGCATACCTGATGTGAAAGCTATTACGAAAAAATCTATTGGTCAAATTCTTGTTGAACATAATATTATTAGCAAATTACCCGATGAATTAAAAGCCTTGATCAAGACCGATATTGCTTTAATGAAACACATGGAAATCCATAAAAAAGACATGCCAGGAAAACGGGGCTTATGCTTATGCGCAAGCAAGATCGGTCGCTTAGTCAAGTACTACAAACGAACTCATGTTTTACCTGCAGACTGGAAATATGATCGCAGCAAAGCAAAGATTTTAATAGAACAGTAACTTCTTCTTTTTCTCAAAGGGGGTTGTCATACCTTGGATCTTTATGCATACGTACAGCAAGCAGCGGCTCGTTTTAAGCAGCTACCTACTTCTCAGCCTGTCCGGATTATAGCCAATTATGATGCTGATGGCATTGCTGCAGCAGCGTTACTCTTGAGAGCTTTACACAGAGAAGGCAGAACCTGCAGTCTTAGCATCATTGGTCAATTGACTTCTGATGTCATAACCTCTTTTCATCATGAACCCTATGGCACTTACTTCTTTTTGGATTTAGGAGCTAACATGTTATCTCCTTTGATTACTCATTTACCTGGAAAATATTTGTTTATTTTTGATCATCACTATTTTGACAAAGCAGTTGGGCAAGAAGATACTGCTGTTCATGTCAATCCCTATCTTTGCGGCATGGATGGCACGAAAGATATTTCTGCTTCTGGTGTAACTTATTTGTTTGCTTGCTGCCTGAATTCCAGCAATAGAGATTTAAGTGTGTTCGGTTTAATTGGTGCATTGGGTGATGCACAGGAAGACTATGGTTTTCAAGGCATGAACCAAGACATCTTACAAGACGCTGTTGACTTAGGATTAATTGAAGTCAAAGAAGGCATTCGTCTTTTTGGAGCAAGGACAAAACCTCTGTACAAAGTTTTAAGCCAATGTACTAATCCTTATCTTCCTTCTATCACTGGCAATGAACGTGCTGCTTTAGCATTTTTGGATGAGTTGCATATTCCCAGCAGAGACAGCAATGGCTATCGCTGGCTGCATCAATTGCATCGAGATGAATTACAACGACTCTTTGATGGTCTTTTAGTTCGCAAGGCTGGAGGTTTGGACAGCTCTGAAAAACTCTTTGGACCTCTCTATCTCTTGCCAAGAGAAAAGATTGATACTCCTTTGCATGATGCCCGTGAATTTGCTACTTTGTTGAATGCCTGCGGCAAAACCCATAAATCTTCTTATGCGTTAGGAGCATGTCTTGGAGATTCTTCCTCTCTGGAAAAAGCAATCACTATCCTGTCCAGTTATCACCGTGAAATCACCTCTGCTCTCCGATGGTTCTATGATCAACGAGGCAAAGCTGTCATTGAGCAAGAAACTTATGTATTAATTCGTGCAGAAACCAGCATCCGTGATTCTCTCATAGGCGTTATTGCTTCATTGCTCTCGAAAAGCAATCTTTATCCTGAGGGCACAGTGCTTATTGGCTTAAGTCATACTTTAGCTGGAGAAGTCAAAGTCAGCTGTCGCATTAGCGGCGATAGTGAGCGTGGGCCTGACTTACGACGCTTGATGCATGATACTCTTACCCTTACTGGTGGGCAAGGAGGGGGGTATCCTATAGCTGCTGGAGCAGTTATACCTCAAGAGAAAGAAGATATTTTTGTTACTACACTGCTCGATCAACTCCAGAAACAGCTTCTCGAAGAGCACATTTAGACCTTCTCTTCCCCTTATAGAAAGTTTTATAAGTCCTTTTTTGACAGACCTTGTTATGGCAGTTCAAACATCAGCAGCAGAGAGAAAAAAACGCAAGAAATGGTATTCTGTCATCTCTACTAAAGAATTCCAAGAAATTCACTTAGGTGAAACCTTAGCAGAAACGCCTGAAGAGATTATTGGACGACATTTACACTTGAATTTAATGACTCTGTTAAATGACCCTAAAAAACAATCTATCACTGTTCATTTTGCTATCAAAGAAGTCAAAGGAGATGTTGGTATAGCTTCCTTAGTTCACTACAAATTAAATAACTCTTACTTGAAACGTTTAGTACGCAAGACTTCCAATAAGATGGAAGAATCTTTTGTCTTGATGACCAAGGATGGGCAACGATGTCGCATCAAACCAGTCCTTTTCACCAGAAATAAAGTTAATAATTCCACTTTAACGACTCTTCGCAAGAAAGCACAGGAGCATCTTACTCAAGTTTTCCTCCAGTATTCTCTAGCAGAACTCTTTCACCTGATTATTTCGAATAAATTACAGATGGAACTTAAAGCAGCATTGAAAAAAATCTATCCTGTCTCCTCTTGTGAGATAAAATCTTTCTCTACTGAAGCTGCTGCGATCATGTCTAAAGCTGCTCAAGACCAGCAAGCACTTGCGCAAACACACTAATTCCCTTTCTCGTAAACTATATAAACTTCTTTTTATCTTCATTTCTTCATGGGACAAAGACAGATACTTCTTCCTAGCCTTTTGATTCTCCTCTTAGGCTTCTTTTCCACACAAGGAGCTTTCACAGGACGAGTTATTCAAACTACTTCTCCTGACAAGACCTATGATCTTACTGGTGATGGGCTTGTTGATGCACAAGACCTTCGAGAACTCATTGATCTTGCGTCTTATGGGATGTATCAGCAACAAGCGGACTTTAATCATGACGGCATTATTGATCAATTAGATGTAGACATTCTAGCTGCTTCTCTTCCCTAATATGAATATATAATTCTTGATTTCTCCCCGTTTTACCAATCTCTTTGCTTCTATGACGAGTCCTTCTGGTATTTTCTTCTCTATCCCTGTCCAATTAGTTAAGATAATTATTTTTTTCTCTACTTTTTCTTTTTGCCATTCTAGAAATTTTCCTGCGAATTGCTTTGCTCCCTCAAATTTAGCTGGAACCCAGAGGTTTGTTATCACATACTCTACATTTTCTTTTTTAGGCTCCCAGTTGATATTGACTTTCGCCATCTTAGCATTAATTTTTGCGTTTCTGACATTATTTTCTATAGTATCTGTAGCTGCAATATTCTTTATTCCCTGTCTTGCTGCTTCTATAGCTATTACTCCATCCTTGCATAAAGGGTCTAGCATACTGTCTTCTGGAGTGATTTCTGCAATCTTGATCATCGCCGCTGCCAATGATGCACTAATGGCTGTGCTGCCTCTTCTTACTCTGTAAGCTCTTTTGTCTAGATCATCTTCTACGAGTTTTCCTATTCTACACATATTCTCTTCAATATCCACATAGATCGTTGTTTTTGGTTCTTTGAGACTGACTGCATATCCTTGTTCATGAATGAGCTCTCCTAGATCTCTTTCAATGTCATTTGCTGTGAACAGATGCTTACCTTCTCTTCTGCAGGTCACTCGAAAAGGCTCTTTAATCTGCCATTGCTTCTTTTCTACTTTCTCTCGAATGTCCTCCTGATCCTCGAAGGTAAATTCCTCTTCTAGCTCATATACTGTATCTACAGTGCAATATTCTTTTTTTTCTTTCTCAAAAATAATTCTTCCCTTGCTTTTTATCTTCCCCTGCACTTCTTGCGCTGCTATGTCTTCTATGCCTTCAGTAACAATGCCTATATAACTTACCAATCAGATCATCTCTGCAAGATAGATATTATTTTTGTTTTCTGTTATTTTTATGTTTACTTTATCTCCAATATTTCTTTTACAGTCTGCAACGGTAATGCACCTGTTTTTTGCGACAGCAATCATCTGGTTTTCCATCCATCCAGGAACTTTTATTTCTGCATTTATTTTTTCTCCAATATCGAACACTAAAGGCATGTTCTTTGCGCGAGTAATATTCAAATCTTCTGCCTTGTATATCAGTTTCATTCCAAATTCTTTTTCCCATTCCCTGAGCTGCTTGTAGAATTTATAGTAATTTACTTTCTTGATCTTCTTTATTTTTCTACTGTACTTATATTCCTCATATTTTTGAATGGCCACTGGAATGTTGACTTCTTTGGCTTTTTTGATGATTGTTTTTATATCTTCATCGTTGATTCCTGGAAGCCATACTGGCGTGAACATGAGTTCTATCTTGGTTTTTTTGATGATTTTAATGATCTCTTCTATGGTTAAAATATTATAGCCTGAATTGCCAAAGAGCTCCTTGCTTAATATGGGGCTGAATGAATGCACACTGAGGTGGATGCGATTTAACCCTGCTTTTTCTAAGGCTAGAATTTTTTCCTTTGTCAATAATGTTCCATTAGTTTGCATAGAAATAAACTTAATTTCTGGAATCTTTTTTATCTCTGTAATCAATGTTTCTAGTTCTTGATATGCGGTTGGCTCTCCTACAGAATCAATATTAATATGCGTCTCTCCTTTGAGAGCTACAATTTCCTTAATCCATTCCACCAGATAATAAGGATCTACTGTATACTGTGTTCTATGTGATGTTGAATAGGGACCACCATCGGTTGAACAGAAGATACAATTCATGTTACAGACTGTAGTTGCACGTACTTGAATCAGATTAGAATTTGGACGAACTACTATGCCGAAGGCTATGTGGCCGATTAAGGGAATACCAGATTCACGATTGATTTTTACTAGTTGCATATATAAAAAGAAAAAGAAGGGATTATATGCTTATTGATATGGATTTCTAGTTCTGTAGTCTAGACGATTTACTCTAAGACATTCAGCAACTTCTTCTCTTGCTCGGTCTAAGCTTGACACTTCTCCATCAATTTCTTGGTATAACAGTGCACTATCGAGTAAAATCTCACCGAGTGTTGCACAGTTCCTACATCGAGGATCTGCAACTCGTCTTTGTTCTGGTTGTTTTTGGTCAGTCATTTTCATTACCTCACTTTCTTGGTATTTTTTTGCTTTATAAATCTTTCTCTTTTTAATCACTTATTAGTAGTATAAATATTTCTTGGTAAAAAAACCTTCTCTGTAATAGCTGCAAGACCTTTCTCTTTGGTTAACGTGTCTTTTGATGATACAGCTGCTTTTGAGAGCGAGACAAGCTCATCTTTTAACGTCATGACTGCAATTTGCTCCCCAGGTAGAATATTGTCATGCAATTTACTAATACCTTGCACACCTAGCGATGAACCATGACAGACATTATTGACTGCATTGTCAAAAATCCACACTTTTTTGAGATGCTCCACTGCTTTTTCAAAAGGAAGAATGACACGACGTACCTCCTTTTCGTTTCCCTGCTTCCAAAATTCATAGGCATCTTTGAGATCTTGTAGAGTTATCCAGTCTTTATCTGTGAATGGACCTGCTTTTGTACGAACAAGTTGTGCCATATGCGCACCACATTTCAACTGCTTACCCATGTCATGAATTAATTTTCTGATATAGGTACCTGCTTCACAGCCAACCTTGAATAATACACATTTTTCTTGAATATCGATGATGCTCATGTAATAGACTTCTCGCTCTCTTAACTGTCTTTTGACTGCGCTTCTCACTGGTGGGAGTTGCATGATTTTTCCCTGGAACTGCGTAAATACTTTTCTTATTTCTGCTTCTGGAACGTCTGCATGGATTCTCATTAAAGCGATGTATTCTTTTCCTGCTGGCAATAAGGCTTGCACTATACGAGTTGCATCATCGAGAGCTATGGGAAGAACGCCGGTTACTTTGGGATCAAGGGTTCCACTATGTCCGGATTTTTTTATATTGAGAATTTTTTGTACGTAATCTGCTACTTGATGTGAGCTTGGAC
>Ga0209514_10004327_pt1 | contig 19248 bp, 17 predicted proteins | sample Subgrocontami58m_FD_187452 | JGI IMG/M metagenome (GOLD analysis project Ga0209514, IMG submission 187452) | Subsurface groundwater microbial communities from S. Glens Falls, New York, USA - GMW37 contaminated, 5.8 m (SPAdes) (version 3) | ecosystem: Environmental > Aquatic > Deep subsurface >...
CGGTGGATATACGTCCAGTTTCAGCGCCTATTCGGCAGCATTCAGTGCGAGCCGGTCAGCGCCAACACCCGTGCCAAGCGGTGGGAGCGGAGGAAACAGCGCAAGCAAAAAGGTCAGTTCGGCAAGTCAGCCGCAGAGTACGTGCGGTCCAGCGAGTAGCATTCCTTATGGGCCAGTCATCGATGTGAATAGTAATATTAGGCAGACACTAAGCGTGGCGGCCGGAACGAGTGCAAGCGGTGATTTGGGTCTCGGAGTGATTTGGTGGGTCGGAATGGTATCGTTACCCTGGAACTATCACTGGAGATTTGGCGATGCGTTCAGCGCAATTGGTAACTTCAATATGGGTGCCACAGGTGCAGCAATAGGCTTTTCACTGGGCGAGCTGTTGTTTGGAAATAATTTCGAGTCCTATTTCCAGCACGGCACTGGCGGCCATTGGGAAGGCAGTCCACTTGCGGGGGCAGATCGAAGCTCCGAGCCAGCCATCAAAGAGGGTTACAATTATTACCGGTGGGGTAGCTGTAATAACTTGTTCTGATGCGCAAGCTATTGTACGTGGGCTATCTTGTCCCCTTTGTGGGGCTACTCTGGATGATCGTGGCGCTAGGCGGCTCGGCCTGGATAAGCGTTGGGCTTCGTTTGGGCTGCTACGAGATCGGTGGTACGCCGATGTCTTCAGATTTACGACGATATGAGGTTGTAGTTGAAGGGCGAGGATGTGAACTTGACAATGGAAAAATGCTTGACGTGGTGTGGGTGGTCGTCGCAGATGACGAACTCGGACCGTCACGTTTCGTTGATAACCGTGCGGTAGTATTTAACTATGTGGGTTCTCCACAAGACGTCGTGACCCTATGGCGGGATACAAACACCCTCGTAGTGAGGTACAAGGTCTGTGATGACCGACCGTCCTTTATTAAGGCCGACTGGCATGGGCTGAGGACAATAGGGGAACCATATTGTGACTGAACCACTTGCTAGGCGGACCTTTTCGGGGACAGTGAAGCTGTTTTTGCTTTGGTGGGTTTTGTCAACGCTAGGGTGGGGGCTTGGAACTTTGGTTGCATGGGTTACTGAACGCGAGATGCGCCATCTCTTGCCGGGTGTGCCTTGGTACGATCTGGTGCCGCATGTCCATGTTTCCTCGACTGTCGGCCTTGCTCTTTTCGGTATGATCGTCGGTCTGTTTCAAGCCTGGGCAATTAAGAGGAAGGTGCGGATGACGACTCGCTCTTGGGTTCTGACAACCACCATTGGTTGGCTTCTTGAGAGCGTAAGCGTTGCCGTAACGCTTAATCTCGGGACAACCCTGGCACAGTGGTGGCTCTTGCGAAAGCATTCGGATTGGGCATGGATCTGGCCACTATTTGGCTTCTTCGCTGTGCTATTCGCGTCTCAGACGGGTGTCGCGGTCATGTCAGCGGTAGCAGGAACGGCCGGAAGTGTTGTTGCTATCCTATCGTTTGCTTTGCCCGCCGGAGCGCTTTATGGTGCTATTAGTGGCATAGGGATCGCGGTTATTTCCCTCACCATGCACTCAGAAGAACAGGCAAATAAAGCGATAGGGTAGCGATAGGGTTAGGAAGTCAACCCAATACTGCTTGAATATAAGGGTTCGTGGCAAAGTTTTCCTATTCCAGCGAGTGCCTGCTCCTGTTAGTATCGTTTTACCCGTATACGTTCCATCGGCATCTCCACCGACTTCCGGTACGCGGCGGAGCAATACGATGATACAGTGGGACTCATCTACCTCCGTGCCCGCTACTATGACCCATCCACGGGCCGCTTCCTGAGCAAAGACCCTGCGGGCGGGAAGCTCAGCAGCCCGGTGACCCAGAACAAGTATGTGTACGCGAATAATAATCCAGTGAACGCGGGCGATCCCACCGGGCTGGTGACGAATGCCGAGATGAATAGCTGGATGGCGAATGTGCCCGTAACCTATTGGACGCCTTCCGGTGGATATACGTCCAGTTTCAGTGCCTATTCTGCTGCGTTCAACGCGAGCAGGTCAGCGCCAGTGCCCGTGCCAGACGGCGGGGGTAGGGCAAGCGTGTCATCTGCTGCGGCACCGAGTTCGGCGTCACTCCCGTCTTGTTCAGGATCAGCGGATGTGTCAATCGCGGCATGGATCGCCGGCCCTGGTGAGGCGCTCGGGTCGCCTCCTTTGGGAGGAAGTTTTCCAGAAGTGCCGTTGCTACCAATAGGAGGTGAGGATGCGAGCCAGCGAGTGTCGGTTTCCGCGTGGGCCTATTGGTCGAACGGCTTAGTTAATTATGGAGCCAGTATCCTCCAAGGACTTGCGCTCAACTTTTCGTTCACTGGCTTCTATCAGGGGTATGGGTTCAACCTTAACCAGTTGACTGCCACGAACGGTGGGTTCTTGACGAGTGGAGGTGGTTCACGAGCGAGATCCCTCGGTAGCATAATGCAAGTTCATGTGAACCAGACTCCTTGGGCACCAAGAGGGTTTACAATTCATCCTGTCTCGAGGGATTTTAGTGTAAGTATGACTTGCTCTTGAAACAGCGCATAATTTCAATGTAATGCTTGTGCATAAGAGCTTTCCTTCAGTATTCGGGCTAATGTTGATCGTTAGCCTTGCATGCACTCAATATGCTTTGCCTGGAGGCGGGGCATATTCGTCTCCACAGCCATCTGCTATCGGAACGCCCGCACTTACTTCAATTGAAGCCGTTACGCCTGTTATGCCACCTGCTGCAATATTTGCCAGGGATGATCAGCTTCTACAGGGTAGAACGCAGGATGTATTCAAACTCCTAGGCTTTACGCCAGCGCTTCCTACAGTACTTTTGAGTTCATCTCGAGCACAACCCGAAATTACCGCGTACTTTCCAAAAGACCAACCCCCCACGTTGGAACTCGTTTATTCTTCTGAAAGCCCCGGTGTATTTGTGATATCGATACGGGAAACATCCTCCCCAAGCCCAATACAATACTTAGCGGGAGCACAGACTTCCGATGTGGCGGGGACCACCGTGCAGCATCTCATTGATGCAGCTCCCGGAGGAAGTCGTTTTTCTGCTATTTGGGAACGTGGGGAGATCTCATATTATTTGGAAATCTACTGGTCAAGTATCTTGTCTGGCACCGCTCGTGACGAAGGAAGACAGTCTGGGCTGAGGATAATCGCTTCTTTTAGGCCCTATCAAGACCTAACACTCTCACCTTCTTCGTCGTAACATGATCGACACGCGGCTTTCACCCGCCTCGGGATTAAGAGAATTAAAATAGAGCCGTGGTTTTATTTCTGATGTTCAGCCCCCAAGCGTTTGTATGGCAAAGAGCTGAGGGATCCGTCGCAAGTACGAATTGACGCCAGCAACGACATCTGCCCGAATCTCTCTGGCTCTGGGTTGGTTGAAAGCGAGGGAAGCCTTGTGTTCCCGCCGTGGCGGCGCAACCACGAACTACACCTGGGACGTGGGGGCAGGCCTGCCGGTTATCCTGCAGGACAGCGCCTACACCTACGTCTATGGCTTGGGGCTTATCAGCCAGACCGATGGTGCGGGGAGCCAGACCTACATGCTGCCGGACGGGACCAAGAGCAATGAGACCCTGACCGACGGCAGCGGGACGGTCAGCAGGAGCTACAAGTACGACGTGTTTGGGTCGGTGCGCAGCACGTCGGGAACCGGGTCCACCGACTTCCGGTACGCGGCGGAGCAATACGATGATACGGTGGGACTCATCTACCTCCGTGCCCGCTACTACGACCCGGCCACCGGCCGCTTCCTGAGCAAGGACCCGGCGGGCGGCAAGCTCAGCAGCCCGGTCACCCAGAACAAGTATACATACGCGGGGAACAACCCGGTGAACGCGGGTGACCCAACCGGGATGGTGACGAATGCTGAGATGAATAGCTGGATGGCGAATGTGCCCGTGACGTACTGGACGCCTTCCGGTGGATATACGTCCAGTTTCAGCGCCTATTCGGCAGCATTCAGTGCGAGCCGGTCAGCGCCAACACCCGTGCCAATGCCAGGCGGTGGCGGAAGTTGTGGTCAACCCACGGGTGCGTCTCCGATTGTCAGTCGGCCTACCTCGACAAAAACCTCAACTTCATCGATATCCGGGCCCGACGGATTGCTCCAAGCCTTCATTTTTCCTGGGGATTGCGCAAAAATGGTGCTGGCGGCGGCGGCGTTAGGAGCACAGTCCGTGGGCTTTCTTAGCCTTATCCCGATTATCGGCAGTTCAGGAGTCGGACTTCCAGTAGCTTTTGCCGCGAGCGCCGAGTTGGTTACGGCGAGCGTCGCCTCAGGAATTGCAGCTTGGTTCGTGCTCAGCGCAGCGATCACCATATGCCAAGAATTACTAGGCGAAAAGAAATGAACAGCAAGATTGGCCTTTCGTTATGAGTGTAGACTGGTTTCCTCTGATCGGTGCCATGGCCGTATGGCTATTGATGCTTCCCTTAGGAATGAGCCGCCGTAGGATTCCACGCCGATTATACCTAGCGAGCATAATGTTAGTTGGGGCTGTTGGATTTGGTCTAATAGGGATCGCAACAGGAGCCCCGTTATTGCAGGTGCTGATTTTCAGCGCTTTCTTCGGCTTAGCAGTAGGACCGACAGTAAGCTGGATGCACCGGATTATAGAGTAAAAGATACCACAGAGTACTCTTTCAGGAATGGAAACGAACGACATGAAAAACTCTTGGAGGCACGTGCTCTTTGTGCATCTTGTATTAATGGCGCTGCCATTTATTTTACTGGTGACCGCGCCCGCGCCTACACAGTTGTTTTCTGCGAATACTAGAATCCCTGATGCAGCACGCTTCTTTGTTTATGCGTACTCAGTCTTGTTACTGCCATCCGTGATAATTCTCCGGAGACAAATAATCCAGCGAGTGTCGAATTTGAACCCAGAATTAGAGAATCGGCGTGTTGTTTTACTAGCCCTCGTAACTGCAGCTTTTTGCCTGGCACCTACTCCTTTCGGTCTCCTGCTTTATTATCTAGGGGGTTCTGCTGTAGACCTGTATGCCGGAACCGCATTCTCGCTGTTGATGTTTATCATTTACTTCCCACGGCCTGGTTCTTGGCCAATTGTTGTGAGCAAGACGTAATTACAGCGACTACAACGCCTGTGGCGAGATACGGAACACCCCGCCAACCATCACCAACGACTATCGCTTTGCCGGTGAGCAATACGATGACACCGTGGGACTCATCTACCTCCGTGCCCGCTACTACGATCCGGCCACGGGAAGGTTCCTGAGCAAGGACCCGGCGGGTGGCAAGCTGAGCAGCCCGGTGACCCAGAACAAATACGTGTATGCTGGGAACAACCCGGTGAATGGGGGAGACCCGACGGGCTTATCGACGGTCACCAATGCGATGATGGACAGTTGGATGGCGAATGTGCCCGTAACCTATTGGACGCCTTCCGGTGGATATACGTCCAGTTTCAGCGCCTATTCGGGGGCGTTCCAAGCGAGCAGGTCAGCGCCAACGCCAGTGTCAGGCGGCGGGGGTAGGGCAAGCGTGTCATCTGCTGCGGCACCGAGTATTGTCCCGGACCGAACTTTGATATTCTGTGAAGGCCGAAGGGAGTGGACTGTTAACGCCGATGATAGCCCTAACACAGGTTATCGTTCCTTCACAGCGAAAGTTAGGGCATACGCGCGTGCCGTGTGGGAAGCAGGTAGTCTATCAGTGTTCGCTTCCGCACTCTATGACAACGATCTGTTCGGATTTCAAGCATTCTACGATACAGCAATGTTTGACTTATCGCCTTTGGGGTCCGATAGTATCAGACCATCTAACGGCTACGGTGCCGGAGGAGGCGTCACATACGCAAGGGGACCAGACTCCCTGCCCCGCGAAATAGATATACTTACGCGGGTTAACTCAAAAAGTATTAAAATACACGGCCAGAATCCATTCAGCATCGGCCTCCATTGTCGGTAAACTGCTTAACCAAGGTGCATACGGTGCAGATTTTTCTAAGCGCGATCGCAGTGCTTTCCTTTTTGCTGTCATTATCGGCTTGTAATGGACTCGTACCCCCCCGCCCCCAAAAGATGGCGACTATCATTGATGACAAAGGGCACCGAAGCGTCACTGTAGACGAGGCAATAAAAGCGGCTGGTTTCCATCCCGTATACCCATCATCTCTCTTGATAAATAAGAGCCTCGAACCCGAGATAACAGCCCGAAATTTTCAAGGTCAACCAGCATCATTGGAGTTGCACTACGAGGCCGAAAAGCTCGGAATTCTTATTCGTGAAACTTTGGACAGTCGTACCATCAAAGTTCCAACATATTCCACCGTCGAAATTGGAGGACAAACGGTCTTCTACGAATTGCGTCCATTTCCAGCACCAGCAAGTACAAATAGTGAATTTCTCGCATCTTGGAACCAAGAAAGTATTTCCTTTTGGATGCAGATAATTTGGCCTGGTCGACCTCCTGATGGCTCGCCCGAAGACAAATTAAGGCAGGACGCGGCGCTAGACATTGTGAGATCTATGATTCAAGCCGGCAATCAATCCTAATGTCACATTAGCGCGGTCTACAAGTATGACGTGTTCGGGTCGGTGCGCAGCACGTCGGGAACCGGGTCCACCGAGTTCCGGTACGCTGCGGAGCAATACGATGATACGGTGGGACTCATCTACCTCCGTGCCCGCTACTATGACCCATCCACGGGCCGGTTCCTGAGCAAAGACCCTGCGGGCGGCAAGCTCAGCAGCCCGGTCACCCAGAACAAGTATACATACGCGGGCAATAACCCGGTGAACGCAGGTGATCCGACCGGACTTTCGACGGTCACCTATGCGATGATGGATACATGGGTGAAAGGCGTTCCGCTAACGCGTGAGGGATGCGGGAGTGGAAGCTGGGTTTGGTGTGGCGGTCAGGGGGTATGACGCACAGCCCACGCGACCACTTCGGCTCGATTGCGGAGGTGCAGTTTCTGCATGATGTTCTTGAGGTGGTATTTCACCGTATCCTCTGCCAAAAAAAGAATACCGGCAATTTCCCTGTTGGTGTGTCCTTGCGCAACCTGCTCCAACACCTGCTGTTCCCTGGCGGTGAGCGGCTCAATGCCGTCGTCCCTGTTCTGGGCCTGTGAGCGCTGTCTGGCAAACTCGATCAGGAGACGTTTGGCGAGCCCCTGAGACATGGCGGGCTCTCCCTTGGCCAGGTTATTGAGGAGGCGTGCGAACTCGTCGCCGGGAATATTCTTGAGAATGTAGCCCTGCGCGCCGGACTTCACCGCCTCAAAGAGACTCTCCTCGTCATCGGACACGGTGAGAATGACCACATCTATCTCCGGCATCTCGGTCTTGATGAGGCGAGTCGCCTCAAGGCCGTTGAGATGAGGCATGTGGATGTCCATGATGATGAGGTCCGGATTCAAGGCGCGCGCTTTCTCCAACGCCTCCCGCCCGTTGCTGGCCTGGCCAACCACTTCCATCCCCCATGCGGTGAGGAGGCTGGCCACGCCATCCCGAAAGAGCGCGTGATCGTCGGCGAGCAGTATTCTACGGGCCATCACCCGTTCTCCCTGAGGCTGCGTGGGAGACGCACCGTGATGTGGGTGCCCCGTCCAACAACGCTGCTGACGGTAAAATTGCCGTCAAGCGACTCCACGCGTTCACGCATGGTCTGCAGCCCGAAATGCGGTCCCTGACCAAAGGCAGGACGGTCTGTGGAGAAGCCCTGGCCGTCATCCATCACCTCTAACGTGGTGCACCGCTCATCGACGCCAATCCTTACGACCGTGCGGCTGGCCCTGGCGTGTTTGCGCACGTTGCTCAACGCCTCCTGGATGACCCTGATGAGCTGCACCTCAGCTTCCGGGGAAAGCGCCAGGTCCGCGACATCACAGGTGAACTCAAGGTCAACCGGGACCCCCGTGAGGTCGCTGAAGCGGTCAAGGTACTGCTGGAGCACCACCGGTAGCCCTTGTGTTCCCTGGGTCATGGTGCGCAGTCCGAGGATGGCCTCCCGCACCTCGATGTAGACATCTTGGGCGGCGCGCTCAAGCTGCTGAAGCTCCTGCGCGGCCTGTTCGGCGCGTCCCAGGCTCAGGAGTCTGCGCGCCGCCCCCGCCTTCACGTTGACGTAGGCCAGTATCTGGGCGAGTCCGTCATGCATCTCGCGCGCGATACGCTGCCGCTCTTCTTCTATAGCCAAGTGCTGCACCTGCTCGTGAAGGCGGGCATTTTCGATAGCGACTGCCGCTACGGCGGCAAACAACTCAACAATAGCGCTGTCAGACTCACTGAACTCCGGCGCTCCCTGCTTATCTGTCAGGTAGAGGTTGCCGAGGAGCCGGCCTTTGAAATGGAGGGGGACGCCCAGAAAGCTGGTCATCCGCGGATGGCCCAGCGGGAATCCCACGGCAGAATGATGCAACGATATGTCCCTGACCAGTGTGGGGTTATCCAACTTGTGTAATTCCCCCAGGAGTCCCAGTCCTTTAGGAAGCTCGCCAATACGAACCCGTTCATCGTTGGTGAGACCAGAGGTAATAAAACGGGTAATGTTGCCGTCGTCGTCAAACACTCCCAGTGCGCCGTACCTTGCTTGGGACAGGCCTTTTGCCAGGTCCACGACCCTTTGCAAGACGGCGTCCAAAGAAAGATCCTCAACCAGAGCGAGACTCGCCTGATGGAGGCCGCGCAACTTAGCAGCTTGCAAGCGAGCGTTTTCCTCCAGTTGTGTCAACGTCGCATTCTGCGCAACGAGTCGTTGCTGTACCGTTTCGACATGGTCCAGGACCATGCGTGAAAACAAAAGGATTGTCACGGCAAAAAGAGCGAGCAGAGCTAATGAGAAGGGCCACGAGCGCAGAATCTGGAAGGGCAACGTGTAGCGGACAAACTCAATGAACCCCAGAAAAAAGAGGGGGGCAAGGACGGTAACCCACCGCAAACCTCTTAGACTCATAATGTGCTGCTTGGCTCGGATTGTGTCAACAGGGTCTGTCCTATAGGGCATCAACTCCAGAAAATGGACGCGCCCAACTATTCGTCATGACCTTGAATCATTCTAGCCTATGCGCTCATAAAAGTCGTTCCAGAAAGAGGTTACGCGCCGCATCCTGCGCTGTCGACCCCACAACTAAACAGAATCACCCCTTTAGGTGATCTGTTTCTACCACAACTAGGGGTTGTTGCCATAGCGCCAGGTTTTAGAATGTGATCAGTTTACAAATCGCAGGTAATCTCATGGCTCTTCCTGTTCTCAGTTTTGTGGGCGTATCCAACGCCGGTAAGACTACCCTGATTGAAAAGCTCATCGTGGAGCTTTGTTCCAGGGGTCTGCGAGTTGCCGTAGCCAAGCAAACACATCACGATGGGTTTGACCTCGACCGTCCTGGCAAGGATAGCTGGCGTTTTACAAAAGCCGGCGCAACAGCCGTCCTTCTCAATGCGCCCGCACAGGCCGCTTTGCTTGAGTCTGTCACAGAGCGCGTCCCTCTGAGGGAGCTGGTGCCCTTGGTTGAAGGAAGAGTCGATATCGTGTTGGCCGAGGGTTTTCGGGACGCCGCAGTCCCCAAAATCGAGGTTTTCCCCTCGGGAGCAGATAGCAGTATTGACACTTCCGATGACTCTCTCCTGGCAGTAGTTTCTGACGCCCCGTTGCCAGTTCATGTGCCCCGTTTCGGTCACGGTGAGGTCAGGCAACTCGCCGATTATTTCTTAAGCCATCTGGCTGTCAAGACTAGCAGGTCGATTGGCCCCGCTTCCGCGAAACGAGATGCCCTCTCCGCTCCTTTTGAAGAATCCTCCCAAACCACGTTATCACACCTGCGAGGTTGGCTTGAGAAAGCGGCGGCCAGCCATGGTCACCTCTGTGCAGGGCAAGTACTGGGGGTGCGCATGGCCTTGAAAGGCTGTGAAGTGCTTGGCATACCACTTCCGGACAGTCAAAAACGGCTGCTGCTCTTTGTGGAAATTGACCGCTGTGCTGCAGATGCCTTGGCTACCGTGACCGGCTGCACTCTGGGCAAACGCACGCTGAGGTTTCTGGACTATGGCAAGCTCGCTGCGACATTCCTAGATTTGCGGACTGGACGGGCTGTGCGCATCGCGGCCCGAGAGGACGCGCGTGAGCGAGCGCACTGTTACATTGACAGCGCTCTTGACCGACATGCCGCACAGCTCGAGGCCTACCAGGTAATGCCTGAAGAAGAACTCTTCGACATTCAGCACGTCAGGGTGCAGGTTCCGTCAGAGGACATGCCTGGACGACCTGGCCGGAGAGTAGTCTGCTCAGTGTGCGCCGAGGGGATCAACGATGGTCGACAGGTGGAGATGGATGGGCGAATCCTGTGCAAGACCTGTGCGACGGGAGAAAAGTATTACGCTCCCGTGATGCTGGCATTCTGAGCATTGATGAATTAGATGCTATGCCAGCGCTTCCGGCGCCAGACAGAGATTCTGTTAGCGGTATCATCCTTGTGGGAGGAAGAAGCAGACGTTTTGGCGTGGATAAGGCGACCTTTTCCGTAGGTAGCCGGACATTGCTTGAATCAACGGCCCTGCGACTGAGCAGCGTCGTCAGCGAGATCATTGTCGTAGGACTGCCCAACCAAGACTTGTCCCTTCCCGGTGATGCTCGCTTTGTTCCTGATACGCTGCCAGGAGAGGGGCCATTGCCGGCCCTCCTGACCGGCCTGGAGGCGTGCGCATTCCCGCGAGCGGTAGTGGTAAGTTGCGACCTGCCTTTCTTGAACCCTGGGGTGCTGCAGTTGCTCTTGAGGCTCTCGGCCCAGGCTGGTTGCGACGCCTGCGTGCCAGTGGTAGAGGGGAAGCCTCAGGTACTGCACGCCGTTTACGCACTGAGTATTATTCCAGCCTTACAATCGCTTGTCGAGGAGGGAGAGCGCAGGCTGTCCCGGTTGCTTGGGCGGGTGAAGGCGCACTATGTGGATGAGGAGTCCTTGCGCGTCAGCGAGGCCTCTTTGCTATCTTTCTTCAACCTCAATACCCCGGCGGACTATCTTAAGGCGAAGGATCTTCTGGATGCTGCGGAGAATGGTCAGCGTCCTATTCCTGGCTCGCGCGCTGTGTAACCCGTGGTTGTTCTTCAACTCAGAAGTCGCCGAGATGCCGGGTAAATGCGCTGCTCGGGACCTCTCTCACCTGGTTGAGGCAACTCCCAGCGCGTGTTCTGCCGTTGGCTCTTCAGCTTTTTCTGCGGTGGCCGCCAGCTTTCCTTGAAGCAGAGCGCCAGACGAACGCACGGTGATCAAGAAATAGCCCAGCAATGCCATGAGAGCGTATGGGGTATAGTCCAGCTTCAATCCTGCTGCGGCAATCAGAAGCAGTCCGATAGCAGTGCCCTGAGCTGAAGCGCCTCCTTGTGCAAGAGCAAGGACCGTGTACACAAAGAAACCCAGCGCCACGGCATAGAGGGGCGGCGGAAGCCACAGCGAGAAGCCTGTATTCCACATGACCAGCGTCGCCAGAGTCCAGGGCCGCGCCCACATGAAGGCAGCCCACAGTGCGGCGAGCAGCAGGGACAATGCGGCGGTCTTCACGTGCCGGCCAGGACGAAATACCAGGGGAACTGCCAGCCCTGCAACAACCGCAAGGGTCTCCACAAAGAAATACGCGGCGGCGGAATCCGGGAAACGAATGCCGAGTCCCGTTGCTCCTTTGGCCGCGTAGTAGCTGGTGAGGCCCAGGAAAATGAGCAGTAACAGAAATTGAAATGCCCGCTCCCGACGATTCCCAACGGAAAGTGCGAACAGCACAGTTATGCTGACACTGAGGGCGAGGGAGCCGACCAGCAAGCTGGTTGCGCTCATACCCAGTAAGCTGAACAGCATTAGCAGCATCGCGGCAAAGGCGCTGGTGATTACGGCAACGGCGCGGCGTGCAGCTCCTTTCCGCACAGACTGCGCAGACTCCCACAGTAAGATACCCATAACAGATATGATGATCAGGTTGAGGGCGCCCAGGCCCGTCGTTTGCAGCAACCGAAAAATATTGTCCCACGCTGGCTCATCGGGAAGCAGCGGGCCGATGCGCAGCAACACACGCATAGTCACAAACTCAACCAACACGGAAGCTACCAGGAGCCAGTGTAGAGCAGACGGATGAGGCGCTGATTCCATCGGTTGAGCGTGTGCGGGGCTCAATTCTCCGGCAATCAAGAGGGTTTTTCTCCGTTGACCAGGGCACAGACAAAATCGGAAAGCGCGGGGTAGAAGGGAAGCCTGCTCTTCTCCCGCACAAGGGCAGCAAACTGCTCGATCCACCCCACAACATGCTCCTGCAGAAACTTCTCTCTCGCCTTGCGGGTGGTACGAGCACGGGCGGTCCAGCCGCGCTCGATTGCATACACTTCCTTTGCGTGGAGCGCCGCCAAGAACTCCAATTCGAGAGTGATGTGATCAGGCCGTTCTTTGGCCCTGTCTGAAACCTGGAAGCCAAAGGCGGCATAGTAGCTCGCCACGTCAGATAGCTCATGACCCATGGAGAAACCCGACATCGGACGATAGCGTCCCTCATACGGCGGAGCCTGCACTTCACGGGCAAAGAGAAAGGTGAACTCTGCGGGCAGGGGGATATCAGCGTCATGCATCGACGCTTCCCTGGCGTTCCGCACAGCCTCCAAGGCTTGCTGCACATTGAGACGGAGCTCAGGCGCCAGCGCGGCCGCGGCAAGCTCGAGAGGTATCTTGCTATCTTTGCTCCAGAATAGCTTCGCCCCGTCCTCGTCCGGATATGTGTAAAGCCCTGCTGCCCAGTGGTAAAGCAATGCTCGCGCGAGGAGCTCCTGTACCTGCTGTGATTCAATCTTGGCAGCCATCATCGTTGTCGTCCTCATTGTCTCAAACATCCTCTATTGCGTCGGTTGCCCAGAGGGCAACTTCCCTGCCGCAAAGTCACGCAGATAGCCCAGAACAAAGCCAAAGGCGGTGAAAGCTGCTAGAAAACGCAAGTCCCCCCTGCAATGTTTTTCTTGCCAGCCATGCCTGTCATCTCTTACCACCCTCTGTCTGCGGGCAGAGGGTGAGCAACTGTCCGCTTGATTCCTTGATTATTGCTCGTGCCCTGTGCCTGTGGATACCCGCTCCATGCGATCAACCAGACGGAAAGCGCCGTAGCCGGCGGCAAGCAGGAGCGCAAGGCCGACAATAAATACCCAGGGCTCTGCGCCAAGCCCCGCGGCATTTTCCCCAGCCGGCTCAACGGTCACGTTAAGGAATGTGGATGTCTGCTTGCGGGCGCCTACCTCCTGGTTGGCGCCGTTCCAAACGGCAAACGCCAGCGGCATTTCCTTGCCTGGTGTGATGGACGCAGCATCGACATCCTCAACCTGCAACGCACGAACAAACATCACCCTCCAGACGCCTTGATCCCATGTTCCCACGCCATCCACCTGTTGCTTGACTTTGTGGGTGATGGTGCTGTAGCCTACCGCGTTTGTGTCCTCCACTGGCGAGGTTCGCTGCGGCTGGGACATTGGGTTGCCTGCTTGCCAGCCAATCATAAAAGGGCGCGCCGCTGGCGTATCAAAGTCTGCTGGGAATCGGAAGGGCGGCGTGGCTGTCAGGATATTCACTCCCGGATAGGCGTCTTTGTAAAAGTTCGGGTATGTGTCAACCACGTCCTGGTAACCTTTGACGATATCCTCTTGCCAATCGGCTTTCCAATGCCAGATATTCACCATCTGGCCGCGAACGCCCATGCAGATGGCAGGAATGTCCGTCCCAACGGGAAACTCGATGGCCGCCGCATCCCGAAACAAGTCTTGACGCGACGCGCTGACGTCCCTGGAGCTGTCCGCCCACTCAAGGAGAAAAGCCACCTTGGCGCCATCGTTGACCGAACGCACCGAGACCGAGGAAACCGTTGCGGCCAGCAGGGTTGGCTTGATTGCCATCTGCGGTGTCAGAGGAACCTCTGCTAAGGGGACATCCTTCCACGCCCCATCAGCGGGAGAGCTTGGGAGCTTGCTCCGATAAATCGACGTCAGTTGCGGCCCTTGCTGTGCCAGCACCACGCCTTGAGCGGCAAGACCAAAAGCGAATGTCACCAGCAGGGCAAGAGCGGCCTTGTTGATCAGTGGCACGTCTACCATAACCCCTCTCCCTTCGATTTCTTCGAGCGCTATTCATCCCAACCTAGGGTGTGTTGTGCCGGAAGACCAGACGGGATGCGTCATAATTCTGGCGAATTTGCACAGGCTCCTTCAATGGCACGCGGGCGATCTCATCCCCTTTTGCGTCATAGCCTATCGCCTCACCATTGACCACACGGAACTTCTCAACCCATCGTTCCGTCGCTCCCATGAGCATGAACACACCCAGGGTCTCCGGGTCGTCCTTTGCTTCTTTGTAGCGCTGAATGGCCTGCTCCACACCCAGACCAAACATCTGCACAAGATACGGTGTGGGTACGTGTATGGGCGGTACATAGTAGATGTTGTTCATCAGCCCAAACTGCGGATAGAGAGGCAGCGCAATCTTCCTGCCGTGCACCAGGAAATCCACGGGGCTTTCCAGGTCTGCCTCTTGAGGCGAGTGAATCCATCCATTGATCCGAATACGGCCGATGCACCCGGTGGTGCAGTAAGGTTGTAACCCCTGCTCCACACGCGGAAAACATGCGATGCATTTCTCTGAGACTCGGGTGACGATGTTATACATCATCTTTTTGAAGGGGCAGGAGCGCACGCACTCGCGATAGCCCCGACAGCGCTCCTGATCCACCAGGACAATGCCGTCTTCCGGCCGTTTGTAAATGGCGGTGCGCGGGCAGGACGCCAAACATGCGGGATAGCTGCAGTGATTGCAGACCCGTTGCAGGTAGAACGACCACACGGGATGCGGCAGCGCGAAATACGTTCCACTCTCGATGAGGCCGGCGGACTCATCTTCTCCGATATTCGGGTTGGCCCATTCCAGGGCGTCAGGTGTGTAGCCAACCACAGGGCGACCATCTGTGCCGGCCATGGCAGCCTCAATGAGGGTCTTGCCGGTGTATGTGTTCCCGTTCCAGGTCTGGGGACCAAGCAAGCTCAGGGCCTGCACGTCCCACTGCTGGGGATAACCCCCGTACGGTTTGGTCTCCACATTGTTCCAGAACATGTACTCCTGGCCGCGGCCGGACGTCCATGCGTTCTTGCACATCATGCTGCAGGTCTGACAGGCGATGCACTTGTTGATGTCGAAGACTGCGCCGAACTGCTTCTTGGGAGGCGCGGCCTCGTAGGGATAATCCATCTCCCTGTTGATCTGCCAGTTAAAGACTTTGGACATAAGTGACCTCACTTCTTTGCTTCGATGAATTCGCCTTTAAGGTACCGCTTCATTGCGTCATTTTCGTATGTCGGGCGATAGCCCCGTTGTGCCGGCCGCCACAGCCCCACCCCACCAAGCCCTCCCGGTTCCGCCCAGGTAATGCTCACAAATGACTCTTTTGGCGCGCCGTTTGCGCAGTACACGTCAGACTCGAAGCCGGAGCCGATCACCTGGCCCCAGTTATTCTTGCGGACCATGGAGTCCGTCAGGAGGGTCGGGCGAAGCCAGGCCCGTGTTGCGGACTGATGGCCCCCGTAGCGGAACATGGCCTGATAGTTCGAGCGAGGATTCTTGGCGAGGCCGTCCTTGCGGGACTCGTGGGCTTCCACCGTGCCGTGGCTGGCCTGGTACATGTTGTACCACATGCGAAGCACGCCCCTGGGGATACCGTTGTAATAGCGGGCGCGGCACATCAGCCTGCTCACTTTGTAGTCAGGGTCGTCGGCCTTCCAACCCCGGTACGGTCGGTCCTCCGGGTCGGCATCGATCCAGACATAATCCCCCTCCTCGATGCGCCTCTCCTTTGCATCCAGCGGATTTATGTCCACATACCCTTCTGAGACCCAGGGCTGTCGTTTCTCCTGGCGGTAGACGTCGGTGAATGGGCCAAACCATACAGCGGTAGTATCCGAGTCTACCGGCGTGGTATGTGCGCCGTGGCGGTACTTTGGCGTGATGAAAAGGTGGGTCAGACCGTCCTTTCGTCGGGGATGCTTGGTGTTCTTTAAATCTGCCCAGGTCATCATCACGTTTCGTACCTGGCGCACGTCTGTGCTCAGGTCATCCCGCTTCAGGCCGTAGAACTCCGGGCCGGCGGGCCGGAGCGCAGGGTGCGCTTTGGCCACGATCACGTTCGGCTCGTAGAAGGTCGCATCCACCGGCTCGCGATAGACCAGCAGGTTCTCTCCGTACTCAATGAACTCGTCCTCATCCCGGTAGAACTCCAGCCGGCCTGACCGGGTGTACCAGGGCTTGCTCTCCTGGGTCTGCTCCCATCCCACCACCTTGGGATAGGTCCGGGACATCACCAGACGGGGCAGTCCTTCCTTGGCTTTTGTCTCCAGGTCTGCAAAATCGTAGCCCTTCAGGGTATTGCTGGCGTTGATAATCCGCTGAAGGTAGGCGTCCACCTTACCGTCGTAGACGAAACGCCAGTAGTCCTCATAGCGCTTGTCGCCGGTGAGGCGCGCCAGGGCTTTTGCCACTCCTGCTGGAGCCTCTATATCCGAAACAGTGTCGAAAATGCGTGGCAGGGGTGTCCGTGGAAAGATGGAAAGGAAGGGATTGGTCACCGAGCCCGCCATGTCGGGGTGCTTGAACTCGCCCCAACTGTCCACGCCAAAGACCACATCGGCGTATTCACAGCTCATGGTCCACCACCATTCCTGCACCACGACAGTCTCGATCTTGGGCAGCGTGTTGTGAATCACGTCATAAGCGCCCTTGGCGTTCCCCAGGAGGGAGTTGGAGTTGGCGAACCACATGAGCTTTGTGGGGGTGGGCATATGCGTAGACCCGGTGAGAAGCTTGTTGCCCGCCCGGAGAGGCCTGTCCCCGTAGTTGTAGTAGTGGGCCGATTCTCCCTTGGCGAAGCTTCTGGTCTTGGCAGGCTGGGCGGGATCCAGGGTAACGTTGAAGGGATCTTCCTGGACGTATTGTGTGAGACCGTTGAACATGGCGGTCCGGTAGTTGCCCGCGTATGCTCCCACCGTGCCGCCCAAGTAGCCGATGTTCCTCGTGAGCGAGGCCAGCAGAAAGATTGCCCGGTCTTTGAGGTCTGCATTGAAGAAGTGGTTGGGGCCAATACCGGTGGTCAGCAGGGTGGAGCTCTTGTTCGCGGCTATCTGGCGGGCCAGAGAACGGACCGCCTCTTCCGGCGCCCAGGTGATCTCGGAGACCGTCTTGGGGTCAAAGTTCTCCAGGTATTCCCGGAGCAGGCCAAACTGTGGCCGGACTTGCACGGACTTTCCGTCCACGGTGGTGACGCTGAAGCTCCCCTCCATGGCAGGATTGATCCCTGTCCTCTTGAAGAAGTCTCCCACCTGGTCGCGGGTCACAACCCTGGGGCGGTTCTGCGCCGTATCCCACACTACGAAATCGCCCCACTGGTTCCGCAGCGCCTCCGGAATCTCCTGCCAGCCCTGGGCGATGTTCGGGCTAGCGGTCTCATTGGACTTCATGACCCGCACGTAGTTGGAGAGCTCCGCAGGCTTGTAGTCCGGCGTGATGTCCCGCGCGTTCAGCAGCTTCAGGTTGTCCATGCGGACCAGGAGCGGCAGGTCAGTGAAGCTCTTGACAAAGTCGTCGTCGTACAGCTTTTCGTCGATGATGACCTTGGCGGCTCCCATGGCCAGAGCGGCGTCCGTGCCGGGGCGGATAATGATAACCTCATCCGCCTTGTTTGCGGTGGCCTGATAATCGGTGGAGATGACGATGATCTTGCTCCCATGCAGACGGGCCTCGCTGAGCCAGTGACCGTCCGGCATTTTGGTGGCGATCCAGTTCATCCCCCAGAGGGTGATGAGCTTGGCGTTCTCCGCCGTAAACAGCTCGAACTCCACGGTCTGCTGGCCGGTCACCATCGGGTGTCCGGGCGGCAGGTCTGTATGCCAGGTGTAGCTGTCCCAGACCCGCGCGCCTGCCGCGCTGTCGGGGCCGTAGTTGTTGAGCTGCGCATCCAGCAGGGCCAGCATATTAGAGAAGCGATAGAGGCTCATGATGCGCGTTGCCCCCAGGAACGGCATACCAGCCCGGAACTTGAGCACCTGAGTGCCGTGACCAGCCTGCTTTTCGATCATCGCTGGGTCATAACCCTGCTTCGTCAGAAGATCCTGACCCTTGGACCCGTTATAGGTGGTAGCGATATCTACGACAGACGACCCCACCAATTCGTAGGCCTGATCCCACGGCAGCTTGACCCATTCATCCTTGCCCCGGTTGAAGTACTGAGGAAGAGGAAGGCCTGTATCCGGATTGCGCGGCCGGCCGGCAGTCACCCAGTCCAGGTACCCCTTTCGGACCATGGCCCCCTTCACTCGCCGGTCGCCGTAGAAGCGGCGGACCAGCCCCACACCTTTCTGGCACGCTCTGGGGTCCCACCGGTGAGAGGCAGTGTTGCCATAGAGGTCCGTAGCCTCTCCATAACGGTATGACGGCTCGATTCTGGTGACCACGCCGTTCTTCACACGGGCCAAGAGCAGGCAGTTGTGGGTGTCGTTGGGGGCGCAGAGGAAGGAGAAGGTTGAATCAAACTTGTACAGGTCTCGGTAGACCTTTTCCCAGTCCCGGCTGGGGTAAAACGCAAGTGGATTCGGAATTTCCGGAATGGGATCAAGGAAGGCAAGATCGTGCAATAAGAGCTCGGCGGTGATGCCCGCCAGAGTTGCAGCGCCTACTTTGAGGAATTGCCGACGTGACACTCCAGACATAGTTACGTGCTCCCCTCTTGGTTTGCCCAATGCTGCTTTCATTGTATGGATCGTCGACCACGCCGTCCCTACTCGAAAAGGTAGTTTTCCCTCTGCTAGCGTGAACAACGCATGCTTTGGTTGAGCGACATGGGTTGGGTTACAGGCCGTCTTCTTTGGTATCGAGGTCTATTATTGAGCTAGTACTTAGTCCGATTAGTAACAACTTATTTGAGCACAATCTGTTCTTGCCCAGAAAGGCGGCGGACCTGTCATTGCGAGGCCCGATACTTCGGCAAGTCGTTCGACCCCCTGCGGGATCTTCGATCTGAGAGTCTCAGGTCGTTCAGACTCTGAAGAGTCCTCAGACTCGATGAGCTCGATGAACTCGATGAGCTCAGTACAGGCTCCGGAGGGCCGACGACAGTGTCGCCTCTGGGCCACAGCGAGTCGGTCGACAGAGTCGCCTCAGGCGACCTTCGGAGACTGGCGAGTGGCAATCTGGCGGGGGGCTAGCAGCGCGCCGCGGGCCGCAGGC
>Ga0209514_10004337_pt1 | contig 19178 bp, 20 predicted proteins | sample Subgrocontami58m_FD_187452 | JGI IMG/M metagenome (GOLD analysis project Ga0209514, IMG submission 187452) | Subsurface groundwater microbial communities from S. Glens Falls, New York, USA - GMW37 contaminated, 5.8 m (SPAdes) (version 3) | ecosystem: Environmental > Aquatic > Deep subsurface >...
GCTCGCCTGGAGGGGCAGGAGGACGCCCGGACGCAGTTCCACGTCGTACCGGGACCGATGCTGGGGATAAGAACGGGAACGGAGGGCAAGGGCGGGCTATGAAACCCGATTAGGCCAGTCGCCAGAGGGCTTCTTTATCCAGTACGACCAGGCGGTGCCGCTCTCGCTTCAGGATGCCCTGGCTCTCCATGGAGCGCAGGGAGCGGACGACCACTTCGCGGGCCGTCCCCACCATGGAGGCCAGGTCCTGCTGGGTCAGGTGGAGGCTCCGGCCCTTGCCGGCCTCTTCCACCTGCATCAGGAGGACCTTGGCCAGACGGCTGGTGACGTGGCGGAACGACAGGTCCTCGACCAGGGTCGTGAGATGGCGGAGTCGAGAGGCGAAGACGCGGATAACCCCCAGGGCCAGCGCCGGGTAGCGCTGCATCAGCTCAATCATGTCCTGGGTACGCAGTAGACAGACCACGGAGGGCTCCATGGCCTGGGCCGAAGCCGGGTTGGGGCCCTCGTCGAAGGCGGGTACGTCGTTAAAGGAATCGCCGGGGCCCATGATCCTCAGGACCTGCTCTTTCCCTTCCGCCGATGTCTTAAAGACCCGCACCCGGCCTTCCTTCATGAAATAGATGCCATGGCCGGGATCCCCCTCCAGGAAGAGGACTTCGCCGGGAGCCAGGGACTTCTCACGGAGCAGGTCCCGTACCTCCACCCATTCATTGGCCCGCAGGCTGCCGAAATAGGGGTTACCCCTGATGTGTCCCCAGGCAAGGTCTTTCTCTATCATAGCGATCGTTTACAGTACTCCGCCACAGCGACGTTGCAGGGCGTCATTACGAGGACACAGGACGGAGCAATCTCGGGTTGGGGGGGAGATTGCTTCGCCTCCGCTACACTCCGGCTCGCAACGACGTCGATCATCACCAGAGTGGTCAAATCTCAGTATATCTCCAGGTACCGCTCCAATTCCCAGGCAGTGACTTGCTGGCGGAATTCGTTCCACTCCATGATCTTGGCTTCCATGAAGTGCTGGTAGACGTGGGGACCGAGGGCTTCCTGCACCACTTCATCCTGCTCCAGCTCCGTCAAGGCATCCCGCAACGACCCGGGCAGCATGGCAACGTTGCGTCGCTTGAGTTGCGACTCGTCCAAGAGATAGAGATTCTCTTCCACGGGCTCCGGCAGGGGCATCTTCTTCTTGATGCCGTCCAGGCCGCACTTGAGCATGACGGCGAAGGCCAGGTAAGGATTGCAGCTAGGGTCCGGGCAGCGCAGCTCGGTGCGGGTGGAGGATATCTTGCCGGGGCTGGTCTTGGGTATGCGGATCAGGGCGGACCGGTTGATGCGGGCCCAACTGATGTATACTGGAGCCTCGTAGCCCGGCACCAGCCGTTTGTAGGAGTTCACCAGCGGGGCGATGATGGCGCACATGCCTCGAGCATGGGCCAGTTGCCCGGCCATGAAGTACTTGGCTACGTCTGACAGCCCGTACTCGTCGTTACCATCGTAGAAGGCGTTCGTGCTGGAATCCGCAAGGAAGAAGCTCTGGTGCACGTGCATCCCCGAGCCGTTGATGCCGAAGATCGGCTTGGGCATGAAAGTGGCGTAAAGGTCATGCTTCTGGGCCACGGCCTTCAGGGCGTACTTGAAGGTGACGGCGTTGTCTGCCGTGCGCAGGGCATCGGCGTACTCGAAATCGATCTCGTGCTGGCCGATAGCCACCTCGTGGTGGCTGGCCTCCACCCTAATACCCAGGGCCTGGAGGCTGTTGACCATCTCCTTGCGTACCTCCGAGGCCAGGTCCGTGGAGAAGTCGAAGTAGCCGGCCTGGTCGTGGGGCAACGGGGCGATGCGCCCTTGCTGGTCCGGCCGGAAGAGGAAGAACTCCAGCTCAGGGCCCGTGTTATAGATGTAGCCCATTTCTTCCGCCTCGGCCATCACCCTGAGGAGGACTGACCGGGGGTCGCCGGCGAAGGGCTCTCCTTTGGGCGTAAAGACCTGGCAGAAGACCCGGGCTGTTCTGTTCTCCAGTCCCTCCCAGGGGGTGATGCAGAAAGTGTTCAGGTCCGGCTGCAGATACATGTCGCTCTCGGCGATGCGGGCGAAGCCCTCGATGGAAGAGCCGTCGAACCACATGCCATCCTTAATGCACCCTTCGAAGCGATGGATGGGGATGGTCACCGTCTTGACCACACCCACGATATCCGTGAACTGAAGGTTTATGAAGCGGACCTGCTGCTCCTCGGCGGTCTTCAGGACATTTTGGATAGTCGCAGGATCGGTTTTCTGCGCGAAGCGTGATTGCCGCATAGCACTCCTCTTATCCTTTACGTTTGACCTAGGTCATTATAGAACCGTGCGAATGGCGGGTCAAGAAACGAAGTCCTCTGCCCAGCGTTCCCAGCACAGAGCAGTGCTTCCCCCAACCCGATGAGAATGAGAAGAACGATGTTGTCGGGGGAAGTGGGCTAGCGCAGATCGCGCAACAAGGCGGTGCACTGCAGATACCGCATATTAGCCAAGGAACGTCCGGCAGGGGCCGGTTGCTGATGGCCGGCCTCATTTGAGAGGAAATAGTTAGCCTGCATGACGAAGCCAAGCCGCCGTCCGTAGCATCAATAGGATGGCTTCTATGGGAGTGGAGCTTAATTCGTGAGGCGGGAAGGAACCCTTTTCTACAGGTGTTTTTCGTGCCAGCGTTCAAGCTTTCGGGGAGGACGAAGGGGAACAGCATAGAACCGGTCTGAGCCGCTTATTGCTGCTCCAGCATCTCCTTCAATACCGCCGGCGCGTCTGCGAGTGGTACCAGCCGGTGGGTTTTCTCCCGCCTCACCTTGACTTCCAGGGACCCGGACTCCAGGCTGCGGGGGCTGATCAAGACGCGTAGCGGCATGCCCAGCAGGTCGGCGTCGTTGAGCTTGACACCGGGGGACTCGGCCCGGTCGTCGTAAAGGACCTCCAGGCCTTCTCCGGTCAGGCGGTCATATAGCTCGTCTGCCACCTGCGCTACCCGGGGGTTGTCCATGCCCAGAGGGCAGAGGTGTATCTGGTAAGGGGCGATGGATACTGGCCAGATGATGCCTTTCTCGTCATGGTGCTGCTCGATGGCCGACGCCAGAAGCCGTCCGACTCCGATGCCGAAACAGCCCATGACCAGCGGGCGCTCAACGCCGTTGGTGTCCAGATAGGTTGCGCCCATCTTTTCGCTATAGATAGCGCCCAGCTTGAAGGTATGGCCCACCTCGATGCCCTGGGTGGAAGACAGCCCGGTCCCGCACCTGGGGCAGGGGAGTCCAGCCCGGGCCAGGGCGATGTCCACCGTATCGTCCCCCAGGTCCCGGACAAAGTCGGCGTTTAAGTAGTGAAATCCCTCTTCGTTGGCCCCGGCCACAAAGGCCGATCCCAGGGTCAGGGAGTAGTCCTTGACCACCTTAACGCCGTTCACGCCGATAGCGGACGAAGACCCGGGGATGAGGCCCGCCGCCCGGATCTCCTCGTCCGTGGCTGGCCGCAGGTCTGTCGCCTTCAGCCGGTTCTTCAGCTTGACCTCGTTGACCTCCAGATCGCCGCGAATCGCCGCGAGGACTAGCTCCGTGTCAGCCATGTAGAAGACCGCTTTCCAGGTCCGATCAATAGGGACATGAAGGAGCCTGGCGACCTCTTCCATGGTCTTGGCCCCCGGTGTTGCCACTTTCTCCAGGGGACGCAGGGGCTGCCCCATGTCCGCCGGAGGGACCCTGCTCTCGGCCCTCTCCGCGTTGGCCGCATAGCCACACGAGGTGCAGTAGATCACCTCGTTCTCGCCTGAGGGGGCGATAACCATGAATTCATGGGACTCCTTGCCGCCGATAGCGCCACTGTCGGCCTCCACAGCCATGGCGTGAAGGCCGCACCTCTCGTAGATCCTCTGGTAGGCGGCAACAGCCACCTGATAGGTGCTGGTAGATGTTTCATCATCGGCGTCAAAGCTGTAGAGGTCCTTCATAGCGAACTCCCGCACCCGGAGGAGGCCGCCCCGGGGGCGAGGCTCGTCTCTGAATTTGGTCTGGATCTGATAGACCAGCAGGGGAAGGTCCCGGTAGGAGTTCACGAAGCGACGAGCCAGGTCGGTCACCACCTCCTCGTGCGTGGGGCCCAGGCAGAGCGTCCGCCCGCGCCGGTCCTGCAGGCGGAACATGGTATCTCCCATGAGCACGTCTCGCCCCGTCTCCTGCCAGAGCTCCAGCGGCTGTAGGGCCGGCATCTGGACCTCCTGCCCGCCGATGGCGTTCATCTCCTCCCGGATGATCTGCTCGACTCGCTTCAGGGCCCGCAACGCCAGGGGCAGGTAGCTATAGATGCCCGCCGCCACTGGATGGATCATCCCCGCTTTGAGCATGAGGCGGTGGCTGGCGGTCTCCACCTCGCCGGAGACCTGCCTTATGGTCTTACCGAAAAGCTTTGAGTATCTCATATACTAACCAATCATGTGACTCCGACCTTGGGCCGATTCCAACCTTCAGCTCCTTTAGCGGGCTTCGGGTTCTCAGCCCGACCTGGCTTTAGCCTCGGGCGACGCTACGGTTCCATGCCTCAGCGCTCCGAGCAAGGTTAGTCATATTATCCCCAAATCCCTCAATAGCGCCAGTCCAGATCGTACCTCTTCCTCGGTGTTGGAGCCGGCCAGCTCGCAGACCCGGATAGCGTCATCGGGCAGATAGCGGGCCACGGCCCCCAGGTCGAGATTGCCCTTGCCCGGGGCCTTATGGTCGGACAGGATATTTATGTCGTGGAGATGCACGCCTATGATGCGCGGCCCCAGCGCCTTCAACCAGTTCTCATGGGACGTGAAGCCCAGGCGCTCCAGGTTCTCCGCGTGTCCGACGTCATGCCAGTAGCCGACCGATTCGCCGAACTCGCTCATACAGCAGACCATCTCTTCCAGGTTTGGTATCTCATGGAAATAATAGCGGCTTTCCAGGCCGACGCGGATACCGCGCTCGCCGGCGTACTCCACGATGCGGCGCAGGCGGTCGAAGGCGGCCTCTAAATACGGCGCCTTGCGGGTCTCCCTCTGTACCAGAAGCTTCTCCCGCAGATCCTGGTACTCAGGGCTCTGGCTCTCCCGGTTCTTGTACATCTCCCGGAGCTTGGGCTCAAGCCCTGGCTCAAGGGGCACGCTGCCCACGTGGACCACTATGGCCGGAGCCCTCAGTGCCACGGCAGTGTCCACGGTGTCCAGCGCCCCTTGAAGAGCCGGTGCCCATTCTTCCTGCTCTTCTGCGGTCATGCGCAGGCGATAAGTCCAGCGGCCGTCAGGCAGCTCGCGGCCAGGGCAGGGGCTGTGGACGCTGGAGACGGTCAGGCCGGGACATACTTTAAGCTCCTCCAACATTGTCTCGGTCACCTGGTAGTTCACCTCGAGGTGGGTGAAGCCCATGTCACGGGCCTTGTCGACCAGCGGAGCCATGTTCTCGTAGCGTCCGATGCCCCACATGGTTGAGAGGGCTATGACTCTTTGTCCCAATGCTGGTCTCCCTAGCGATCTTACCACAGAGAGCACGGAGGACACGGAGAGATCATGGAAAGCTTCTCAGCGTTCTCTGTGTGCTCTGTGGTAAAACAAACGGCCTCTCCGATCATGAACTGGCAGGCTCTACTGGTCAGTCAGAAGGGACTCTACCTCGGCCATAAGGGCGTTAAACAGGTCCTTTTCAGGCAGGGTCTTGACTACCTGCCCCTTGCGGAAGAGGATGCCCTTTCCTCGTCCCCCGGCTATTCCTACGTCAGCTTCCCTGGCCTCGCCGGGCCCGTTGACCACACAGCCCATGACCGCCACTTTTAGAGGCCGGTCCATGGACATGAGCCGTTCCTCAACGCGCTGGGTGAGGCCGACCAGGTCTATCTCCACCCGCCCACAGGACGGGCAACTGATTAGGGTCAACCCCTTCTCCCGCAGTCCCAGGGCCTTCAAGATTTCGTAGCCCACGGTTACTTCGTCGCACGGGTCACCGGTTAAGGAGACCCTTATGGTATCGCCCAGTCCCTCGTAGAGCAGAATGCCCAGGCCTACTGCGCTTCGGATGGACCCGGTGCGAGGCGGCCCTGCCTCCGTGATGCCCAGGTGGAACGGGTAGTTGACCTTCTCTGCCATGAGCCGGTACGCTTCTACCGTCGTGGGCACGTCAAAGGCCTTGAGGGAAACCTTTATCAAGTCGAAATCCTGGTCCTCCAGGATCCGGATATGTCCGAGGGCTGCCTCAACCATCCTCTGGGCCACGGGCTGGCTGTCATCGCCTGGGGGTAAGCTCCCCGCATTGACTCCTATCCGGATGGGAGTCCCGCGCTCTCTCGCTGCCCTGACTACGGAGGATACCTGCGCCTTCTGGCGAATGTTGCCCGGGTTGAGCCGCAGGGCGTCGGCGCCCGCCTCCAGGGCGGCCAGGGCCAGACGGTAATCGAAGTGGATATCGGCTACAAGCGGGACCGCGATGTCCCGCTTAATAGCTGCAATGGCCCGCGCCGCTCTGATATCAGGGACGGCTACCCGAACTATCTGGCACCCGCATTCCTGGAGCCGCCGTATCTGCTCCACGGTGGCTGCCACGTCCCGAGTGTCGGTGTTGGTCATGGACTGGACCACAACGGGCGCTCCGCCCCCTATGGTCACGTTTCCTATCTGGAGCGGCCGGGAGGCGCGGCGGCGGGTCACGGAAGGGGGCCCTTGCCGCTGAGGATTCGCGTGATATCGCCATAGCTGACCCAAAGAATCAAGGTGACGATGAGGACCAGACCCACCAGGTGGACCAGGCTCTCCTTCTCGGGCGGGATGCGCTTGCCACGGCGGATGCCCTCCAATGCCACGAAAGCCATACGTCCCCCATCCAACATAGGGAATGGTAGAAGATTGAGGAAAGCCAGGTTGATGCTAAGGATAGCGGCGAACTCCATCAGGGGTCCCAGGCCAAATTGGGCTACCTCCCCAGTAATCTGATAAATGCCGATGGGGCCGGCCACGGGCGGGGCCCCCCCCCGGCCCAGGGTGCCCTGGATATCGTTCTTGGCCAGGGTCAGTATATCCGCGCCCTTGCGCAAGCCCAGAGGGATTGCTTCCCAAATAGGGTAAGACCCGTCCGTCCGGTAGGCGTTGGCCATGGTGATTTGCACCCCCATGGCTCCCTGCCCAGCCGGTGGGTTCCAGCGAGGCGTCAGGGTGACAGTCCTCTGCGCCGAGGAGCTCGTCGACTCCCTGACATATACGACGGTCTCTTTGCCCAGGTTGAGGTTTACGCTGAAGGATAGGTCCGAAGGGTTCCGAATGGGCCGGTCGTTGATCTTTAGGATAACATTGCCGGGTTGCAGGCCGAGCTGCTCCGCGGGAGAACCGGGGGCCACGGCCATGACCTGGACCTGCCCCAGGACTGTTTCCTGAGGAATAATGAACGAAATGATGAGCAGAGCGAAGGTCAGGGCCCCGTTCATCAGGCCGCCCGCGCTCAGTACCAGCAGGCGCGTCCATATCCCCTTACCGGCGAGGCTGCGCGGCTCCGATGGGTTTTCCTCTCCGGACATTTTCACGAATCCGCCGAGAGGAATGAGGTTCACGGAGTACTCCGTCTCACCCTTGCGGAAGGCGAAGAGCCGCGGAGGAAAACCGAACCCGAACTCCTGCACCAGCACTCCCGCCCGCTTGGCTGTAAAGAAGTGCCCCGCCTCGTGGGCCAGGATGAGCAGGGCGAAGACGGCCACGAAGGCCAAGAGATTTATCAATGGATCCCCTCCCGAGCCTGGGCTCGAGCCCAGGTATCAGCCGCCAGAATAGTATCCAGGTCCGGGTCAGCCATCGCCTGGTGCTGACCCAGTACCCTTTCGACGAGACGGGGGATATCCAGGAAGGCCATATCCCCAGCCAGAAACCTCTCCACCGCCACCTCGTCGGCGGCGTTAAGGACGGCAGGGCAGGTCCCTCCAGCCCGGGCGGCCTCCAGAGCCAGACGGAGGCACGGATAGCGACCCAGGTCAACGTCCCCAAATGTCAGCTTCCCCACTGCGGCGAGATCTACGCGGGGCAGCGTCTCGTTAGGCAGGCGGTGTGGATGGGTCAGCGCGTACTGTATGGGCAAACGCATGTCGGGGGCGCCCAACTGCCCCTTCACCGATCCGTCCACGAATTCCACCAGGGAGTGCACGATACTTTCTCTATGCATTACCACTTTAATTCTATCAAAGGATAGCTCAAAGAGCCAGTGGGCCTCTATTACCTCCAGGCCCTTGTTCATGAGCGTGGCACTGTCGACGGTCACCTTCTGGCCCATGCGCCAGGTGGGGTGGTGCAGGGCTTCCTGAGGAGTAACGTGTTCAAGTTGTTCCTGGGTATGGTCACGGAAAGCCCCGCCGGAGGCGGTGAGCAAGATCCGGGCTATCTCCTCCTGTCCCTTTTCTCCCTGAAGGCACTGCCAGATGGCGCTGTGCTCGCTGTCTACCGGCAAGAGCTCCACCCCGCGGTCCCGGGCCTCTTTCATCACTATGCCGCCAGCCATGACCAGCGCCTCTTTGCTGGCCAGGGCCACGGGTTTTCCGGCCACCAAGGCGGCCATGGTCGGCGAAAGGGCAGGGCTTCCAGCGATAGCCATCACTACCAGGTCTACCTGGGGGTGAGCCACCATCTCCTCCGGCGGAGCCAGGCGGGCTCCGGACCCGGCTAAGGCCCGAGCGGCGCCCGGCGCCGGGCTGTGCGCCAGGAGCGGCCTGAACTCCTCGACCTGTTGTTGGAGCAGTTGCACGTTGCGTCCACCGGATAGGGCCACCACCTGGAAGTGCTCCCTCAGAGATCGGACCACGTCCAGGGTTTGGGTGCCGATGGAGCCGGTGCTGCCCAGGATGGCGAGGCGCTTCATGGTCTGAACCGCGAACGTGACCTGGGGAGCCGCGGCCAGCAGGTAGGGGCGCACAGCTGTGCGTCCCTACCTGCTGGCCTGGTGTTCGGCGTTACTTGGCCCTGAAATACGTAGCGCAGGGGCTTGTCCCCTGCACCCGCTCCGGATAGGCGACGGGCCGCTGCGCCGGGACGAGTGACGGGCGCAGAGCCATGCCCCGACCAGCGGATCTTGGCATCTGAATCCGAAAACCTGTTAGCACGCGGCTGTCCCCGCCGCCCCACCCCGCGGGGGACAAGCCCCCGCGCTACATTCCTCAGTGAATTCAGAAAGGACACGGTCCACGGGGTTGCCGGGCGCGAAAGGTGCGCCGCTTCAATCCTAACCAATCTTGGGCTCCTCGCCACAGTATCGTTCTCGATAATCCCGAAGTCTGAACCCACGGCAGGTCGGTACCTCTTGTCCAAACGGGTGCCTATAGCGCTCCATGAAGTCCAGAACTTCGCCTCTCTTTGGAGATGGGCCAGGCGACTCATGATTGCAGCCACCGGTAAAAAAAATACACCGCCGCGCCCGTAAAAAGCAGGCTGTCCAAACGGTCCAGAAGGCCGCCGTGGCCCGGGATGAGGCCGCCTGCGTCTTTGGCCTGGACGCTCCTCTTGAGGAGGGACTCAGCTAGGTCCCCCAACTGGGCCAGGACGCCTATCATGCCTCCCATGAAGAGCGCCTGGGGCCAGGTCAGGGCCATGCCCAGCGAAGGAATGTACGTGTTAAAAATGTGGGCCAGCAGGGGCGCCGCCGCCAGCGCCGCCAGAAACCCTCCGGCCGCTCCCTCCCAGGTCTTGCCTGGGCTCAGGTGCGGGACCATCTTGTGCTTTCCCCAGGCCCTTCCTGCCAGATAAGCGGCCGAGTCGCAGGCGAAAGTAGACAGGACCGCCAGGAGCACCCAAGAGAGGCCCTGGGGCAGGTTGCGCATGAGGATAAAGAGGCTGAGCAGCCAGCCGGCGTACAGACTGCCTCCAAGCGTAAGCCCCCAGGCCTCGGCGGCGCCCTGCTGGGAAGGTCTGGCCAGAAGCATCACCAACGGCGCCAGTACCGCTCCCGCCAGGATGGCGCTGGTGTTATCGCCCAGTCCGTGGGCCAGCAGGTAACCATTGGCGACAAATAATAGGCTAAGGACGAGGCCCGTGATGCGCAACGGCCGGTGGCCCCCCCGGGCTATCATGGTCTGAAACTCCCAATAGGCCAGAGCAGCCACCACGGCGGTAGCCAGCGAGTACCAGGGGTCCCCGGCAACGGCTGTCACGAGAAAAAGGGGAAGTAATACGGCGGCGCTGAGCAGGCGCTGGCGTAGCATGACCGACGCTAGGTCGGACAGACCCGGGTCAGAGGCTATAGTCCTCCGAAACGGCGTTGCCTCTGGCTGTAGGCCAAGAGGGACTGCTGGACATCTTCCCGCCCAAAATCCGGCCAGTAGACGGGGGTTGCGTAGTACTCGGAGTAGGCCGCTTGCCATATAAGAAAGTTGCTCAGGCGCATCTCTCCCGCGGTCCGGATGATCAGGTCAGGGTCGGGTAGTCCCGCGGTATAAAGGTGTTGGTTGAAGACCTCTTCATCCAACTGGGATGGGTCTAACCGTTCTTCGAGGAGACGCCGAACCGCATCCAGGATCTCGCCGCGGCCGCCGTAATTGAAGGCTACGCAGACAATAATCCGTGTGTTCCCTTCTGTCCGCTTCACGGCGCGACGCACAGCCTCTTGGAGCTCTGGGGAAAGGCCCTCGATCCTGCCCAGATGCATAAGGCGTACTCCGTTGCGGTAGAGGTTCTCCGTCTCCTTTTCGATCATCTCCGCCAGAATCTGCAGAAGCCCGTGTACCTCCGGCTGAGGCCTTCCCCAGTTCTCGGTGGAGAAGGCGTAGAGGGTCAGGTAAGGGATGCCTTCGTCAGAGAAGTTCTCGATCACGCGGCGGACGTTTTCCGTGCCGGCCCGGTGGCCCGCGAGACGGGGCAGGCCGCGCTGCTGGGCCCAGCGGCCGTTGCCATCCATGATAATAGCCACGTGGGTCGGCAGGTTGGCGATTTGTAGACGGCTGTCGGCCATGGGCCTAGACTTCCATCAACTCCGCTTCTTTGATTTCACCAACACGGTCAAGTTCGACCATGTATTTATCCGTGTGCTTCTGGAGCTTCTCCTGGGTCCGGTGAACGTCGTCGCTGGATACGTGCTTTTCTTTCTCCAGTTTCTTAAGGTGTTCCACGGAATCGCGGCGCACGTTGCGCAGGGCCACACGCCCTTCTTCCACCTTCTTGTGCACTACCTTCACCAGATCCTTGCGGCGCTCTTCCGTGATCTGGGGGAGCACCAGGCGGATGAATTGCCCGTCGTTGTTGGGATTGAGCCCCAGGTCCGACTTCAGGATGGCCTTCTCTATAGTGAGAGCGGAGCTACGGTCCCAGGGTTGTATCAGTATGAGCCGCGCCTCTGGCGTGGTAATATTGGCCAGTTGGTTCAAGGGTACCAGTGTGCCATGGTAGTCAACCAGGAGATGGTCCACCAGCCCTGGGGTAGCCCTGCCGGTCCGTATGGAGACTAACTCCCGGCGGAGGGCGTCCACGGCCTTCTTCATTCTGTCATCTGCGTCGGTCAGAATATCTTCGATCAATTCTTACTCCGCCAATCCTTACAAGTTGCCAGCGAATGCAAAAAGGGGTATTTCAGCCGCTATCGACCAGCGTGCCGATAGCTTTGCCTTCCACTGCCCGCTCGATGTTGCAGTCGGTCAGCACGTCAAAAACTATGATGGGTAGCTTGTTCTCCATGCAGAGTGAAAGGGCGGTGCTATCCATGACCCGGAGTCCCAGGTTAAGGGCTTCGAGGTAGGTAAGCCTTTCGAAGCGGCGGGCGTTGGGGTTTTTTCGGGGGTCATCGCTGTAGACGCCGTCGACGCCGTTCTTGGCCATTAGCAGCACCTCAGCCCCAATCTCCACCGCCCGCAGGGCGGCCGCCGTATCGGTAGTCATGTACGGGTTGCCTGTGCCGGCGCCGATGATGACCGCCCGGCCCTTCTCCAGGTGGCGCATCGCCCGGCGGCGGATATAGGGCTCCGCAACCTTATGGATATCTATGGCCGACTGCACCCGGGTGTGGATACCTTCACTCTCCATGACTTCTTGGAGAGCCAGTGCATTGATAACGGTGGCTAACATCCCGGCATAATCCGCGGTGGCCCTCTCCATGCCATTGGCGGCGGCCGTGCTACCTCTCCAGAAGTTCCCACCCCCTACGACGATGGCGACCTCCACCCCCATCTCTTTGACCCGTTTGATCTGGCTGGCAAAGTTGTGCAGGGTCTCTAGATCGATGCCGAAAGATTTCTGTCCCTGAAGGGCCTCACCACTGAGCTTGAGCATAATCCGGCGGTACTTGGCTTCGGACATGCCCGTGTACAGCAGTCCTAGCTGCCCAACTCGAACCGGCAGAAGCGCCGTATCCTGACGTTCTCCCCCAGAATCCCGATGTGCTGCTTAATCAGGTCCTGGATGGTCACATCCGGGCTCTTGATGAACGGCTGCGTGAGCAGGCAGGCCTCCCTTGGATTTACATTATCCTCGGGGGGTACATCCTCCGGAGAAAGATAGCGGGGATTCATAGCGGCCACCTGCATGGCCAGATTGTGGGCCAATTCCTTGAAGGCATCCGTACGGGCTACGAAGTCGGTCTCGCAGTTGACTTCGATCAATGCGGCAATCCTTCCGCCCGCATGAATATAAGCCTCTATCAAGCCTTGGGTGGCTACCCGTGAGGCCTTTTCCTCGGCCTTAGCCAGGCCTTTGGCCCTCAGGATCTCTACTGCTTTGGAGGTATCGCCCTGAGTCTCTGCCAGCACCCTCTTACATTCCATGACGCCGGCGCCGGTCAGCTCGCGAAGCCGCTTTATGTTCTCTAATGAAATCTCGGCCAAAAGTCTCCTCTAGGGGTTAGAAGATTCTACTGCGGTCTCAGCGGGGCTGGCTTGGCCAGGCTCTTCCTCTTCACTTGCGAATTCAAACACCTCGCCCAGTGGGAGCTCCTCCAACCCTTCAGCAGCTTCCTCCGCGAACTGGCGGGCTTCCAGCCCTTCCAAGACCGCGTCGGCGATCTTGCCGGTCAGCAGCTTCACTGCCCGGATGGCGTCGTCATTGGCAGGTACCGGATAGTCGATCTCATTGGGGTTGCAGTTGGTGTCAACCAGGGCAACGATAGGAATGCCCACCCGGCGGGCTTCGGTAACCGCTATACGCTCCTTGCTGGGGTCCACGATGTAGAGCGCTCCGGGGAATTTGACCATCTCCTTGATGCCTCCCATGAGGCGATTCAAGCGCTGGATCTTGTCCTCCAGGAGCAGTCTCTCTTTCTTGGGGAGCCGGTCAAATTCGCCCTTAAGCTTGCGGTCCTCCAGGCGCACCAGGAAGTCTATCCGGCCCTGGATGGTTTGGAAATTGGTGAGGAGCCCGCCCGGCCAACGCCGGTTAATATAGAACATGTGGCAACGCTCGGCCTCCTGAGCGACCGACTCCTGGGCCTGTTTCTTCGTCCCGACGAAGAGGATCGACTCGCCCTTAGCCACCAATTCCCGTACGAACTGATGCGCATCGTTGAGCCTGACTACCGTCTGCTGGAGGTCAATGATGTGTATCCCGTTTCGTTCCGTGAAGATGTAAGGCCGCATTCGGGGGTCCCAACGCCGGGTTTGATGGCCGAAGTGGACCCCCGCTTCAAGGAGCGTTTTCATTGAAACTATATTCGTCGCTGCCAATTTTTCTCCGCTCTACCTCCCAACTCTCTGGTAGAGTTTAGCATACCTCAAATATATTGGCAAGGCGGCCAAATACGAAAAGTCCATTACATCACCTTTGCGGCTCGATGATCACCTTGATCGCCGGCTGGTCCGCCGGCTTGCTGACCATGCGGAAGCCGTTGACCGTCTCTGCCAGGCTCAGGCGCTGAGTAATCATCTCCCGGACCCGGACGCCGCCGGCCCGGATGAGCTCCAGGGCCGCCAAACAGTCGCCCGGGGCGGCGCCGTAGGCGCTGGTGAGGGTGGTCTCGGTCCGCCAGAAGAGATCGTTCACCGGGGTAGGGATGGTGACCCCATCCCGGGCGGCGGCGAAGAAGAGGACCGTACCTCCCCGCTCCACCGAGGCCAGGGCCTGGCCCAGGAAGGCCGCTCTGCATATGACCACCAGGTCTGCCAGTCTCCCCCCGTTGATTTCTCGCAGAAGGGACGGTACGTCCTCGTCGGCGCGGATAACCGTGTCTGCGCCCAGTCTCCGGGCCGCCTCCAGCCGGTAGTCGATAGTGTCCACCGCGATGATGCGGCCGGCCCCCAGGGCCCGGGCCAGGTGTATGTGAAGGAGGCCCGAGATGCCCGCTCCAGCCACCAGGACGCTCTGGCTGGGCTGGAGGCGGGCCTGCCTCTGACCCCGGAGAACGCACCCCAGCGGCTCGACGAAGGAGCCATCTTCATAAGAGACCTCGTCCGGCAAGGGGAACACGCCACCCAGGTTTACGTTGATTGCCGGCACCCGGACATACTCAGCAAAGCCGCCCGGCTCGAACTTGGTCCCCTTTTGAAGCAGGTCGCAGTTGGTGTGGTGGCCGCTGCGGCAGTGGTGGCAGGTGTAGCAGGGAACGTGGTGAGTGGCCGCCACACGGTCGCCCACCTTGTAACCCTTGACCTCCTTTCCTACTTCTACGATCTGCCCGGCCACCTCGTGGCCCAGGACCAGTGGCGCCCGGCTCAGCCGGTACCACTCCATGACGTCGCTTCCACAGATGCCGCTGGCCTCGATGCGTATCAGGACCTCTCCGAGGCCGGTCCGAGGGACCGGCATCTCTTCCACCCGGACGTCCTGATTGTTATACCACATGGCTACGCGCAAGGGTGCTCTCCTTCTGCAAATGTCCGACCACCTTCACCACAGTGTTCCATGCCCCTGCCGGGGCGCCACCGAGTATGGAAACCATGGACACATCGCCAGTGGCACAGGCGTCTCGCCTGTGGTCGTGCCCGCACAGGCGAGACGCCTGTGCCACTGGAAGTCCTTTTTCTGGGGAGTCCTTTTTCACACCAGAGGCGCAGAGGGCGCAGAGAACCATTTGGTTGTGCTCCGCGGTCCCCGTAGTCTCTGTGGCAAAACAAACAGGTTCGCCGACTGAACTAGGCTTGTCTTTGGGTTAGGGCTTTGACCTTGCCTATCAAAGCATCAATCTCGAAGGGCTTGGACAGGTAGTCGTTGGCTCCTAGCTCCAGGGCCCTGCTCTTGTTTTGCATTACCGGAAGCGCCGTTATCACCAGGATGGGAGTGTCCGAGATTTTCCGCATCCTGGTGATGACCTCGAAACCATCCATATCGGGCAGGAGGAGGTCCAGCAGTACAACGTCCGGCCGGCTTCGGGCCATGGCCTGGAGCCCTTGGGACCCGGTCGGCGCAACTTTGCATTTATACTGGTCTAATTTGAGTAAGGAACAGATGACCTTGGACAGGTAGGGGTCATCATCTATGATCAGGGCTAAGGGCTGTGACTTGCGATCCGCTGGAGGCTGCGCGTTCACGGTTTTACGATACAGTGCGGCCACCGTTGACGTCAATGGTTGCGCCGTTAACATACCGGGCCTCGTCAGAGGCCAGGAAGACCACCACCGGGGCGATGTCTTCCGGATCGGCTACCCTCCTCAAGGGGATCTCCTGGATTATCTTCTCCCTCTCCTCGGCCGGCAGCGAATTCCAGTACGTTCGGTGGCGGTCGCTGGCTATGGTGTACCCGGGCGCGACAGCGTTCACGTTTATCCCGTATGGCCCCAGCTCAATGGCCATAGCCCTGGTGAGGCCGACCAGTCCGGCCTTGGCCGCGGTATATTCAAAGCGGCCGCTGGCGCCGCGGTGGATGCGGCGGGCTGCCTCGGATGCCGTGTTCACGATCTTGCCGCCCCCCTGCTCACGCATGCCCTTCACCACGGCCCTGGAGCAGAGAAAGGCGGCTTTCAGATTCAGGTCTACTACCCGGTCCCACTCTTCTTCCAGGACTTCCTCCAGGTGCTGCGTTGGCCTGACTCCGGCGAGGCCCCCGGCGTTGTTGACCAGTATATCCACCCGGCCAAATTCTTCCAGGACTGTTTTCACCATGGCTTCCACCTGCGTTGCCCGGGTGACGTCCGCTGGCACGGCCAGGGCCACCCCTCCGGTTGCCCGGATCTTCCGGGCCGTCTCTTCGGCCGCCTCGGCTCGCCTCCCGTTGACTACGACCCTGGCGCCCTCTGCGGCCATGGCCATGGCGATGGCCCTGCCTATGCCGGAGGTGGAGCCGGTTACGATGGCGATCTTGTCTTTCAGGCGCATGGTTTCGGGGCTTTATCTTCCTTCCTTCACCTTGCGGGCAAAGCTGTAATCGACCACCTGGGAAAGCGGTATATTCTCCTTTACCCCCGAACGTTCCCTTGCCGTATCTATATCCGTCTGCACCGCCGAATCCCGGGGGATGCCGTCCTCGCTGACCGTGTCGATGGAGAGGTCGTAGGTCCTGTCGGCCACTTCCGGGCTTAGCTTAAACTCCTGGGTCATCAGCTTGACCATCTCCGCCCGGTTCTTCGGATCCCGTAAGTACTGGCACCCTTTGACGGTAGCCCGGACGGTCCGCAGGACTTGGTCGGGGTTCTCCTTTATCCTCTTGTCGGTGGTCACCAGGCCCGACATGGCAATGTCTACCACGTCCTTGAAGCGCACCAGGAGGCTCAGTCCCTCCTTCTCTGCCGTGATAGCGAAGGCCGGGTCGATGACGCTGCCGTCTATGACCCCCGTTCTTACGGACACCAGCCGCGTGGCGCTATCTGGAATAGCCACCATGGTGACCTCCTTGTCGGGGTCCACGCCAGCCTTCTTGAGGGCGATGCGGGCCAGGACATCGACAGTGCCCCCGATGGAAGCCACACCTATCTTCTTGCCCCGCAGATCGGCCACCGATTTGATCTCCTGCCGGGTTACCAGGATATGGGGCGTCTTGTCCAGTTCCGCGGCCACGGCCTTGATAGGCACGCCCTGGACCGCGGCCCTCACCGAGGAACCCCAGGACGTAGTGTAGTCGACCTCGCTCCCACCCACCATGGCCTTGATCGCCAGGTCTGAATTCATGACCTGGTATTCCACTTCCAGACCCTCCTGGAGGTAGAAGCCTTTGTCCTTAGCTACGACCAGACAGAAGTCGGTAAACCCGCTGGAAGGTATGCCCACCATGATCTTCTCTATCTTCCGGGGCGTAGCCGTGGCGGCCGCCGGCGGGGGCGCCTCGGGGTCCTCACACTCCAGGTCCAGAAGGCCCCGGATGCGCTCGAAGAGGTCCTCCTGGCGGAAGGGCTTGCCGATGTTGCCATCATCGGCTTTTCCTGCTTCTTGTGGAACCTGAATATTTCCCTGCAAACTGCAGAGGCAGTCCGCGCGCGCTTCCCGGATGCACTTATTGTCCTTGGTGGGCCGGCTGTTCCCAAAAATCCTCAACTGGTCACCGAGTTCTTTAATGAATATCCTCACATCGATGTTATTTGCACCGGCGAAGGTGAAGATGTTTTCGTTCAGATGTGCATTGGATTGGCCCAACGGGGGTCGTTTGACACCATACCGGGAATCATCTATAGAGAGCGTCTGACGGGCATAGTAAAAACGACATCAACTGAAGTCAGCCCCTGTATGGATATGTTACCCTCTCCCTTTCTCGATGGCACCTTTGATGACATTTATGAAAAATATCGGCACGAGTTTTCCGGCATCTGTTGGGAAACCAACCGTGGTTGCCCCTACGAATGTACCTATTGCACATGGGGGAACCTTCCCTCGCATCAAATGCGGATGAAGCCAATGGAGCAGGTGCGGGGAGAAATTGAGTGGATCGGCCAACACAAGGTCAAATATATTGCCATGGCGGATTCAAACTTTGGCATCATGTCCCGCGATGTGGAAATAGCCAATCTGCTTGCAGCATGCAATCAAGAATACGGTTTCCCAAAATTCATTTCCGTGAGCTGGGCAAAGCACGCATCAAAGAAGGTGATCGAAATCGGCTGCATTTTGAAGAAGGCCGGGATCGGTTTTCGAGTTACGCTCTCTTTGCAGAGCCTTAACAAAGATGTAGTCAAGGCGATAAAACGCTCCAACTATAGTAACGCGTCATTCAGGCAGATTAAGGAAGAGTACCACCGTAATCATTTTTATTCATATACCGAGCTCATACTAGGGTTGCCGCTGGAAACCTACACATCTTACCTTGGCGGTATTGAGCAGTCGTTGAGTGAATCGGTATTTGAGCAGCTCTATGTCTATCCGTTATTCCTTTTTCCCAATACCGACATTGGTACCGCCGAAAGCCGAGAAAAATACGGTCTACAATCCCGGATTGTACCCAACCGCTATACAAAAAGCAAAGAGATGGCACGTGTGGCCGAATACGTTGAGATTGTTGTCGGAACCACAAACATGCCGGGTGAACGGTGGATAGATGCTTTTGTGGAAGGGTATTATACGCTTGCGCTGCATGATGACAGATTGGTTTTTTTCATTTTACGATATCTCAATAAAGAGTGCGGCGTGATCATTACGGATCTGATCTCATACGCCAGAAAAGTTACGCGACAGGGAAATTTACCGACCATCCATAACTCATTTATGAGGCTGGAGAATTGCGCACGGTCAGTCCAACGGGAAGGGAAGTCGCATCTTATTGAGCCTGACGGCTATAATGGTATTCCCTTTGATCCTCCGGATGGCATATTCCTGGAGCTTCTGCTTGAACGCGTGAGCTTTTATGACGAGTTTGAGCAGGTTGTCCGTTGGTATCTCGCAGAGCAAAATAAGCGATTAGATGAGCGCCTTCTGCACGATCTCTTCCTATTTCAAAAAATAGTCATGGCGCATCCTGTCGGACCCTTGTCCAATGAGGTCGTTCTTCAGTATGACTGGCCCACTTATTTTGGTTTTACTTTTGGTCAGCGGCCAGCCGCGCTGAAGCCGCGGGAGGTGTGCCCCAGAGTCATTGATTCTCATCCGAGTAAGGGGGATCCGTTACTCTTTCTCAACAATCATTTTGACGTGCGGGGTGTACCTCCGTTTAATACTCTCTTGAATGAAGAGGGTGCAGTCCTGTTTCCGATGGCCCATTAACAATAGCGATGTGTATTTTGGAGGTAGTATGTCGGACTCATCATTAGTTCTTCCCTATCGTGACCTACATATAAAATATAATGTCACAGGCTCGTACTACACCGCTTATCCCCCTTCCGGACTGTGGCTTGAACAATTT
>Ga0209514_10004343_pt1 | contig 19168 bp, 12 predicted proteins | sample Subgrocontami58m_FD_187452 | JGI IMG/M metagenome (GOLD analysis project Ga0209514, IMG submission 187452) | Subsurface groundwater microbial communities from S. Glens Falls, New York, USA - GMW37 contaminated, 5.8 m (SPAdes) (version 3) | ecosystem: Environmental > Aquatic > Deep subsurface >...
GCATGGTTAGTCCCTGTGTTCGTCAGGGTGTATGTAACCTCAAATCCTCCCAGTGAGTTACCATCAAGCGTAACCTTCAAGGCTTTTTCCAGCCGCAAAGCGGTTTTATCATATAACTGCCCCTCCCGCTTCAGGTTAAGAACGAGAGACTGCCCGTCGGGTTTTAAGTCTTTTTCATAGGCTAAACTCGCCCAGGTTTCAGCTTCTTGATATTGCCCCGAGGTAAAGTCGTCCAGGGTAATGTCCAATGGCAAGATATGCTCTATAAAGCTGACTCTGGGGTACTTGTCATAGCTAAAAACAGGGGGCAGTTCTGTCCTCTGACGCAATCCATCGTGGATATTCTTTATGGCTGCATTGCCATCATTACCCTTGCCGGACAATTTCTCCTGCATCATCAAATGGTAAGCCTCCGGACGGCGGGCCAGCGTGCTAAGGAGGTTATATCCCGGAATACGCAGGTCCCATTCCACCAGGCTACCGCCGTGTGACGGCTTAAACCATAAAGCCTGGTTTTCTGTTTCTATCACCACTTCGGGATGGCCGTCAAAGTCCATATCGGTCATTTCCCAGTGGAGCCAGGGATGAGCGCCATGTAATATCTGGTTGGCCTGATACTCGGCTTTAACAAGGTGGCGGAAATTGGCTGCCCTTATGTCTGCCAGATACAAGCCGCCGAATACGCCGTGCCAATAAGGACAATTGCATTGGGCCTGCCATAGCTCGGATTGACCGCAATCAAAGGATGGCTGAGTCGCGTCCATCTGTTTTTTTGCTGTAGCCCGGTACACCTTTTGGTGTGCCCACAGCATCCTTTTATGCATCCAGTTAGCTTCCGGGTATTTCACCAGAAAATGGCGCCAGAAGCCTCCTTTCAGATAGTCCAGCACATCCTGGCGGCCATCCGCTTCCAACCTGTGTTTCAAGTTGGTAAAATGATATGATTTACCGGCTGGCAGCGCCCACTCCAGCATCTCATCGTAGGAAGCACAGGGTAAATACACTCGTCCAGCGGGTGGAAATTGCCGGGCGAATTCGCCCAGAGGGATAAGGTGCAGCCACTGGCTATTTTCCTCCAGGGCTGAAAAGAAAGATTCCATCCATCCCTTTTGCCAGCAATGCTCGAAGGTCTGTGGCCAGACCCCGAATTTTTCGCCGTCATCGCCCATTACGGCGATTTTTGTGCCTGATTCGTCGGCAAGCTCCTTGAGGAGAGCTATTACTTCAGATACCTCCCGCCACGGTATGAAATAGCGCAAACGCTTAAGGCTGGGAAAGATTTTTAAACTATATCCCTGCTCTTCGGTGATGTAATAGCCCAGTAACTCCTTTTCTTCGAGACCCACCATTTTAAAATGTGTATCATCCACCAGTGTCCATTCGATACCGGCCTCGGCTAATGGTTTGGCGAGGTAAGGTTCCCATACCCTCTCTGCCAGCCAGAGCCCCGTGGGATGGGCGGAAAACCTTTCCTTGATAAAGGTATTCATCCGGGAAATCTGGCCTTTTTTATCCGCATCGGGGATTGCAGGAAGAATTGGTTCGTAATAACCGCCAGTCATCAATTCCACCTGGCCACGTGAACGGAGGGATGCCAGGCGGGTAAGGAAATCGCTGTGATTATCTATTAGCCAGTCCCAAAGAGGTCCGGTGTAATGTAACGACAACCGTATAGCCGGATGAGTCTCCAGGAGTTGCACCAGAGGCAAATAGGCCATTTCATACGCTTGCTGAAAAACTGAAGGAAAATTGCCTACTGGCTGGTGGTTATGTAGCGCCAGACTTAAATAAATATGTTTCACTATCTAATCCAACATAAGTCTTTCGCGGATTTTGGTGCGGATGTCCCGGGTGATTATTACCTGGTAATAGGCATTCCGCTTATTCTCTTCAGAACAGCCGCTCAGCTTTATCGCACGGAAGGCATTAAGTATAACCTCTTCCTGTTGCACAAGTCCGTGGCTTACCATGTTAATATCCCACCACGGCTTTTTGCTTGCCCACCAGAACTGACAACTATGCAAGGACGGATCGAAGAGGCCCCTGGCTATATTTGCAAACTGCTGGCTTTGCGGGTTATCAGCCAGTCTAAGGGACTTCTCTAACAGGTCATGGCAGAGGGATTGGTGTTCCCATTGCATCTGGTGTACAACATTATCTTTGTCCTGCCATAGTGGGAAAGGATTATTATGGTCTAAATCCTGCTGGGACGTACTCCAGGAGGAGGTTCGGGGCTGAACAACGGGACCTCTGGGGAAAAGGTCCAAAAGCTGGCTTATAGTTACGATTTCAATGTCATTAGCTTTACTTCCAAAGCTAAAAAGCCCGAGGTGCTGCTCGGCAACGGGTTTCTGAACGGGTAGATTATCAAACATTGTACTGCCAGGCTCCAGTGCTTCATAAACCTCAGCTAAAAAGAGTTTTTCCCAGTTCTGAATATGATGCCCGAAGGTTTCCGCATCCATAGCGGTTATCACATAAATATTTCCTTGCCCATTATGCAATTGCTTTAGATGCTGAATAAAACCGGCGCCATTTATACTCTGGAAACTAATTTTATTGCTGAGGATATCGTCCCGGAAAAGCACCGCCATTTTCTCCCCATCCGTCTCCACTTCATGGATAACATTCATAGGCCATTTTGAAGTGCAGGCTATCCCGCTTAAGATAATCCATTCATGGCCTGACTCTGCTATGGGAGGCAGAATATCGCGGCTATAGCTCATTTCAGGCGGGAAAAATCCCCTGGGTGAATAGACCTGGCCGAAAAAGTGCCTGTTGGTGAGATGATTGCGCCGTATTTGCCTTTCAGCTTCCTCCGCAGGTATAAGCGGAAGGATCGGGTGATATTTGCCGGAACCGGTGAATTCAATTTGCCCCCGGCGGGCTAGCTCTTGCAATCCCTTTATCACTGCCGACTGACCGTGCTCCCAAAGCATTTCTGTTAGAACGGCGTTCATGTTAATAGTAGCCTTAGCGTACGGATAGCTTTGAAGGACTTCAATAAGCGGGCGGTAGGACTCATCGCAAACCTTTTTCAAAATATGGAATGTCTGAGTGGGAGGTTGATAAAAATGAAACAGCGGAGCCCAATATATCATAATGTTATTCCTTCCGGTGTGGTTTCAGGTTCAGTTTGCAAATCTAAATCGGAGAAACCAGGTAGCTGTGGGGATTGGGGTCCTTTAGCCTTTATAGACAGGCGGCGCCGTCTCCATCCCAGGATTTCCAATAGGTCCCCTACAGCTATTTCGCCGTGGCTGGGATGGCTCATTACTATATGGGGTTTTATGCGGTAACGGTTACGGCGACCTTCCCGGCGGCGCACAATGAATCCAGCGCTTTCCAGGTCATCGATTATTTTTCTTATGGACCTTTCGGTCAGGTTGACAGCTTCCGCCAACTCGCGAGCCGTGCTACGCGGGTGTTTAGAAATATAGCTAAGCACAAGACCGTGGTTGGTTATTAATTTCCAACCAGGCATTTTAAAATTCTCCTTTAAAAAATGTTGACAAAGGCATTTAACTATGCTATATTATGCGTGAATCAAAATTCACTATTTAAATAGGTTTACTGAATATTAACACAGGTTCGTAGTAGATTTCAAGAGGTAAGCAATAAAACAGTAATGAATACGGACGATTTCCCTTCAAGTAGTAAAAACCGTAGTAAGCGCTTATTAGAGGTGACTTAATTAGGCTGCCATTTTATGTCGAAATGGCAGCCTTTGTGTTTTAGGTAAAAGGGTATCAACGAGCACGAATATTTAGAAAAATCGTTATTGGAAGGAGGTGATAATCTTAATGTTCAAATCGAAACCCCCGGCAAAGAAGCCCGCTCCCAAGAAATAAGCATATAAATATGTGACTGAGCTATAAAACTGACATCATGAATAGTTTAAAAGGAGGTGATAACCTTAATGTTCAAATCAAAGCCCCCGGCAAAGCCCGCCCCAAAGAAATAAGAATACATAACTGAGCTTAAAGACTAAAACGGTGATTATTCTATAAGGAGGTAACTTTTAATGTTCAAGTCGAAGCCCCCCGCAAAGCCCGCCCCAAAGAAATAGGTTAACTTAACCAGGCGGAAACCGCAAAGAGAATTAAGGGAAGGGCCACGAATCCGTGGCCCTTCCCTTATATTATGCTTTAAACTAGAGGATTTATATGTGGATTACTGTGGGCATCTCTATATTGACACTGGGGCTGGTTTTAACCCGGCCCAGACCCCTGAACGAAGCAACTGCTGCCGCTATCGGAGCTGTCCTTATGGTAGTTCTTCAGCGGGTTAGCCTGCCCCAAACACTGGATGTGCTACAGGCTAATATTAACGTGTTGCTCTTTTTCCTCGGGCTTATGGCAATCAGCGCCGTGGCCGAGCAAGCAGGTATTTTTGAGTGGGGCGCACAATTTGCAGTAAGATTTGCCGGTAGAAATGGGACCGGGTTAATTATTACGGTTATCATATTGGGCGCTATAGTTACTGCTTTCCTGTCCAACGATGCCACAGCCCTGGTACTTACTCCGGTTGTATTTACACTGGTGTCTGGGTTGAAACTAAACCCGTTGCCCTATATGTTCGCGACGGCGTTTATTGCCAATACCGCCTCCTTGCTACTCCCCGTCTCCAATCCGGTGAATCTGCTGGCAGTCGATGCTTTTAATATCAGCCTTAAAGACTACTTGCGTTACCTGTTTGTTCCCGGCCTGATAGCAATATTGATTAATACCCTTCTTTTTATCGTTATATTTAAAAAAGATTTCAAGGCGCGTTTTTCCTTAGAGAATATCCAATTGTTTGAAAAACATGATAAATTATTCCGTTTCACTGGTATTGTTCTGGGAATCACAGCCGTGGTTTATCTGGCGCTTTCTCATTATGCCCTCCCGCTATCTCTGGCTGCCATAGGGGGAGCTGTTATCCTCCTGAGCGGCGGGCTTGTCTGGCGACGATTGGACTGGAAAGGGGTAAGGTCACGGATTTCCTGGAGTATCCTGGTATTTATCTTCTGCCTGGCTGTAGTGGTGAGGGGACTTGAAAATTCCGGCGCGATCAGGGTTATGACCGAGACTTTGCTCCGGCTGGCATCTGATTCGGGGTTAGCAACCATTCTATCGCTGGCATTCGGCACGGCATTGGGGTCTAACCTGATAAACAACTGGTCTATGATGATGGTCTCTGTCTCCAGCCTGCAAAGCGTGGGCCCTTTTATTTCGCTTCATCCGGGTGCGCCTTATGCTGTGATCCTGGGGGCCGCCCTGGGACCAAATTTGACTATCATAGGTTCTCTATCCTCGATGCTGTGGCTGGTGCTCCTGCGGCAGCGCGGTCTGAGCATACACCCCATGACGTATTTTAAGCTGGGCCTGGTGGTTATGCCGCCGATGGTGCTGGTGGGGGCTTTAATGATATACCTGATTTCCAAAATGTAGGAGCGCAATGCTTTGCCACTCGTTCCAACATATTCTTAACACGGACAAACCGGACCCAATCTTGATTCATCGGGACCATGGCATGTCATGCCCCCGAAAATAGCCTCGCCCTTGTCATCCTGGAGGAGTCATGAGTTATCGGGACGACGAAGGATCTCAGGGTGGAAGGGATTTTTAGCAGTTGACTTTGCCCCACCCTGAGATGCTTCGCTGCGCTCCAGCATGACAGGGATAGCTATTATCATTCTTCGTGGTGGACCTTGTAAAGCCGTGAATGATTCCAGAGTAGGCCCCGAACCATCGGGGGCCCCGTTAGCGGTTAGTATATCATCTCTTTGGCAGGTGTCAATGTGCTCATCAACGTGTGCAATGCTTTGCGCCCCTACTCAGGTTTGTTAACCAGCGTGGGGCAACGTTGTGCCCAGGCGGACTGCTGTGCCCTTAAAGTCTGGCGAGTTAGCCACTTGCACCCTCTCGTTGCCCAGTGCATCTATAAAGGGGTTAAAAATAAAGGCTAACCACTCTGCGGGTTTACCCGGTTCTAGATTAAAATGCTGATGCTCGCAGCCCCCTGGCACAACAGGGATGATAATCAGGTCATTCTTTTCCCAATCGTGTCTCACGCCATCTATAAGGGTATAGCCTGTGCCATCCAAGACAAAGATGCCCAGTCCCCCTTGATGCCGGTGCGAACCCGAATGTTTGCGTATAAAGTGCCTGAATATTATCCACCCGGGCACACCTAATTCATCCCAGTTGACTGGATGCGTATAAGGTTTTATCAGGGACATGGGGTTCTGTTCCCAGGAGATATCGTCCCCTTTTATGACGATCTTTCCGTCTTTCATCTTTTTGGTGTTCTCGTCCCAGAACCGGAATATTCTTTCCGAGATCGTTTCCTGGGGTTCCGGCTCTCTGCGCCGTTCTATTGCCCTCTCCATGTCTGGTACCTCCTTTATAACCGCAGGAATCTTTACTTTGGGGTGCTTTTAGCGGATAGTATATCACCTATTCTGCAGGTGTCAAATTGGCTGTTTATCTAAGATTCCGCATTGCTTCAGATAGGGCAGATTGTTGTAGTCGTATGGGCCGGCACAAGGGTCGGCCCTCCCCATCCCAGGGCGAACACAGGGGTTCGCCCCTACTTACCTTCCCTTTCCTGAAAGACCCTGTAGTCCAGGTCGGGGAATACTTTATCCAATTCGTAAAGCTCGTCTGTTAGCTGTCGGGCGACTTCATCCACTTGTCCCCGTTCGGCCATCTCTGCCAGGCGATAAAAACGGTCCAGATGGCGTTGGAAACGGGCAATGGCGTATTCCTTGGCCTGGCCGGTCGTTATCAAAAAAGGCCAGTCGCTAGACTGCAATAATAGCAATTCCCGTGCAGCCTGATTTAAAATATTCTTTAATGTACCCTGGGCTTCAGGGTATTTGCTTACTAAAGATTCCATTATTCGCTCGGTTTCGTGTACCTGGGGCCATAGCCATTCCGTATCCACATTAAGCCATGTAAAGTGCCCCCCTCCTACCCCCCACGAGCCTTCCGGCAACGCCAGGATGTCCTCCGGCGGATGTTGATGAATAAACTCACTGGCAGTAGTCAGTTCTATATCCGGGATCTGGCTGAGGTGCTGGAGGACCTGTTTTATCCATTCCACACCCTCGAACCACCAATGGCCGAATAACTCGGTGTCATAGGCAGCGCTTATAATACCGAATTTTCCGGTCTTCCGGTGAAAATCACGTAAGAGGTCGGCTACTAAACTGGCATAGTGTTGACTATGTTCGGCTACTTGTTGAGCCGCTGCTTCAGGATCATAAAGCTCCTTGTAACCCAGATCAACCTTAGCGCCCGTAATCTTCCAGTATTGCAGCCCGGATACACCATCCTTTTTGTGGAACTCGCGGTAATTATAGTCCCCCGGATAACCCCAGTCGGCTGACCATACCTGCATTCCAGTCCGGTTATTCCTACCGAGCACGGCCACGCCGGGTTGGTTTACCCAGTAAGGGAGGTATGTTGTCTTGAGGGTGGGTTCCGCATGGCTGCTAACCGGCACTACATAGCGTTTGGGGATATTACCGTAGGGGCCGATAGCCTCACCTTTAGCCTTGCCCACAGGCTCGCCGCCCTCAACCGTGTGGGTCTCGGCAAAAAAACAACTGATGCCCAGGTCGCTTAGAAACGCTTCCAGCCCGGGTTTGACATAGGTGTTGCCATCGGCGGAGGTATAAAATCCTGAACGGTAGGCACATTCGGGTAACCAAAGGGAACGGGGCGCCCTGCCGAAATGGCGGCGATATGTTTCGACTCCAGTTTTAAGTTGAGCGTATACCGAGGAATCGCGTTCAAAGAGCGGCAGATAGCCGTGGGTCGCCGCGCTGGTGGCAATCTCTATATAGCCTTCATTCTGAAGATTGCGGAAGCCGCCTATTATATCCCGGTTAAATCGCTGCTGGAAACAGGTCAGGATGTGCTGGTATTTATCGCTGTAGAACCTGGCCAGGGATTCTTGATGTAGTTCTTTAGATGCCTGGAAACGCTGAATATCATTATTCGCCCGCCTGATTTTCTCCTGGATGAACTCCTCCATGTGCTGAAGGACTAAAGGGTCGGCCAGTTGCTCTGCCAGCACCGGTGTAATACCGATTGTAAGCTTATACCGGCACCCTGTCTCTTTCAGGTGATGAAGAGCATCTAAAAGAGGGATATAGGTCTCTGAAGCTGCTTCGTGCAGCCACTCCTCTCCATGGGGCCACCGCCCTGCCTGACGGCAGTATGGAAGATGGCTATGGAGGACATAGGTAAAAGCGCCTATCTTCAATAGTCTCCTATTTTGAGCCCCATACCCAACTGTAAAGCTGCTTGGTACGTTCCAAATTTGCCGCTGCCGTGGCATAGAGATATTGCCCGGAGTTGTTGAAAATAAGATGAACTTTCTGGTCACCGGAGACATCCACTGCTTTATAATAGGCAGACTTACCGTCTATGTCCGTTTTTTCCAGAGCTAATTGAGAGGTGAGGGGTCCTAAAGCCGCCGAGATGGCAAAACCGGGGTAGCCGGATTTGGCTATTAAGATACCCCCAACGCCACCTTCTTTGAGATTGTTAGGAAACAATATATCCGTCACCTGAAGTACTTTATTGGAATACACTGCTACGGTAGCCATCTCAATTCTAGCTGCTTTAAAGGCGGAAAGAGTGTTTTCATCAACAGATCCTTTGCCCTTTTTTACCGTCTCCCTGATAAAGTTGAAAAGCCTGTCCTCCAGTCTTATGAAACCCACCGCCAGCGGCTTGGAAGCGGGTTGTCCGGGGAGCCTTTGCATTAAATCCCAGGCATCGGAGGCCGCTTTGGAGAGGGACACGAATTGCCTGGCCGTTATGGCTTTTTTAACGTCTTCAGCAACGCTACCGGTACCCAGTACGAAGAAAAGATTGTTGCCGGCCAGATATTTCCACAAATCATTCTGGACAGGGACAAGGGAAGAAGCAATTTCGGCATCCTGGACAGAAGGAAAAGTAACAACCGCCCCAATAATTTCAGAGGATTCGGTCGGCAGTACCCAAATTTCTACCGATTGGATGGCAATACCGGCAGGTAGGTTTAATAACTTTGCCGGCAATTGTGTTGGCTGGCCTTGCCTGATAAAAAAGTAGCCGTCAAGCTGCATATCGGGCACCCTAGCCGCAGCGATCCCTTCCGGCAACTCCGGCGACTTTACGGCTTTTGGCCCTGTGCAGGCGGTAACCAGTAAAATAATTAAAACGAAAAGATGAATCAGATTCTTTTTAGCGAAGATCGTTTTCATAAAGGCCCTCCCTATTTATACATCCTACTTTATAATAACGTAAAATTGCCCCCAATTGTAAGTAGTGTTTGTAATTATTATTTATTTATAGCTGATAATATTGATATATCAATCATGTTTCTTTTAGGTTTCTTATTAATCCCGTTTATTGTTTAGACGTTTTACAAAAGCCAAAAGTTCCAGAGTCAGGTGCGTTTATGTTGGGGCGGTTTTACCGAGAGAATAAGCACAGCGGCAACGTAGAAAACGATAGCGCCAAGTACGAAGGCTACTAAGTAGCTTTTAGTCAGGTCAAAAATATAACCACCAAGTATAGGCCCGATAGCGCCGCCAATGGCGTTACCCATATGAATTATGCCTGTTATCGCACCTATAGAAGCCATGCCAAACAGGTCAGCCATCATAGCCGGGAACATGGGTATCCAGCCGCCGTAGGCAAACCCGAAGAGGGCGGAAAACACGTAAAACATCCATATTTGCCTGGCAAAGATGAGCCATACCATCGTTGTACCTGCCAGGGTGTAGCAAATAGCCAGTGTTGCCTTACGGCCTATGTGGTCGGATACCGGCCCCATAACCAGTTTACCTATTACATTTGCAAAACCAATAACGGCAATAAAGGTAGCAGCGATAGTCGGGCTGATGCCTATCCCGGGGTCAGTAGCATAGTTGACAAGGTGCATCATTACCATTACCTGGGTTATCAGGTTGAGAGCAGCCACGATGAAGATAATCCAGAAGGTTCTTGTGTGTATGGCCTGCTTTACTGTAAATACCGGCGCTGGAGGCTTACCGGTTACAATTGTGGTCTGTTGTTGGCCGTAAGGCTGCAAACCCTTGGCGGAGGGGTCTCGCCTGAGAAACTGGGCAGTTGATATTATAACGACCGCCATAAGGACACCTATTACAAAATAGGCCATCCGCCAGTCAGCGCTGAAAATCATATAGCTGGCAAAAGGCGGCATGAGGAACTGGCCGAGGCCTCCGCCGACAGTCATTAAACCCAGGGCCTGCCCGCGCTTTTCGTGAAACCAGCGGCTGACTGTGGCGGTTAACGGGGCTGAGGATGCGCTCATCCCTACGCCGACAACCAGATAAAAAAGATAGAACTGGATAAGCTCCGGAATCCCCGGAAACGTCCCCAGCCTGGACAGGAGAAAATAACCGATAGCCATAAGTAATCCACTGGCGGAAACAACTTTCCGCGGGCCATATTTATCGGTCAGAAATCCCGTCGTTAGTCCCAGGATTCCAGAGGTAAATATGACTATTGAGCTGGCGAACGATGTAATAGTGCGGCTCCAGCCAAAATCGGCTGATACGGGTTTGAAGAAGACGCCAAACGTATAATAATGGCCTACGCTCAGTATCCAGATGACCAGTCCTGCCAGGACTACTATCCAACCGTAGAAAAAATTGGATTTACCGGTCGTTACAGCCGTGTTGTCCCTCCTGACCTGCCCCTGTTTTTAATATGAACATTATACTACCTGTTTTTCAGGCGGCCGTAAAGTAAGTATTAAAACGATGCCAATAACCAGGAGTACGGCGGCTGATATGAAAGCTGTAACGTAGCTCTGGGTGACATCGAAGATATAGCCGCCCAGAAATGTTCCCAGAGCGCCCCCAATGGCATTGCTGGCATTAACTACACCGTAGATAGCTCCCAGAGAGGCTACTCCAAAAAGGTCGGCGGTAAGCGTCGGGAAGAGCGGCATCCAACCGGCATAGGCGAAACCGAACAGGGCGGCGAATAGGTAAAAGGCCCATAATTCTTCGGCGACGATAAGCCAGAAAAGCATGGCGATGGCCAGGCTGAAAGCAATAATCATAGCTTTTTGTCTTCCGATATAGTCGGAAACGGTGCCCATTGTTAGCTTGCCCAGTATGTTCGTTACACCCAGGACCGACATAAAGGTGGCTGCTGTTGCGGTAGAGAACCCCTTATCCGTAGCATGGGGCACCAGATGGATTGTTATCAACTGGTGACCAAAAGCAGCCGTCATTGAGATAGCGAATAGTTGCCATAAAGCCCGGGTATGCAAAGCCTGACGCAGGGTTAATCCTTTGCCGGTGCCATGCAGAAATTTTGGGGTTTTACTCTCAGCCTGGCCGCCTGTATTTTCGTTTGAAGGATTTTTTCTGCCATCGGGTTGCAGCCCCATATCCTGAGGCCGTCGTTTATATAATATGGCTATAATAAGGAGTCCTATTCCGGATATAACACCGGCAACGATGTAGGCTAGCCGCCAATCATTATTAAGTATCAGGTGTGCTATGAAAATTGGCATTATAACCGTGCCCAATCCCCCGCCAGCCTGTACAATTCCCTGGGAAAGGCCCCGTTTAGCCTCGAACCAGCGTGGAATTGTTGGAACAATACTTCCCTGACCGGCGCTTTTACCTATACCTATAAATACGATATAAATTATATAGAAGTGCCACAGACTGCCTGCCTGAGAAAGGAGGAAGAATCCAATCGCTACAAAAAAAGCTTCGAAAACAATTAACCTGCCGGGGCCGTACCGGTCGGCTAGTGCGCCGGCAACGGGCGCAAGCAAGCCCATCATCAATGTGTACAGAGAGAAAGCGCCCGATAGCATAGCCCGGTTCCATCCAAACTCGGCTAATATAGGTTTAAAAAAGACGCCTTGACTGTTATGTAAACCTACGCTAAACAAGTGCTCGGCGAAAGCGGCGCCAACGATAACCCAGCCGTAATAGAAAGGAAATTTAAATTCGGGAAAACGGAATTTTCTCATAAACTATATTACGCCCTTATCTGAAAGATAGTCTTTTTATCTTCCTCTAGCTTACTCCGGTTTTTTCACCGGGCCTGGGAAGGTGGATAAGGCTTAGAGCTCCAATGCCTGCTATCAGAAGCAGCGCAGCTATTAAAAAGGCATAGTTGTAGCTTTTTGTGATATCGAAAATGTAGCCAGCCAGGAAGGGTCCTATAGCGCCCCCGATCGAATTACTGCTCATCACCGCCCCGTAGATAGCGCCCAGAGAACCCAGACCAAAAAGGTCTCCTGCAATCGCCGGGAACATAGGAATCCAGCTACCATAGGCAAAGCCATAGATGACTGCAAACAGGTAGAAAGCCCAGGTATCATGCGCAACCATGAGCCAGAACAGCATGCTTATCGCCAGGCTGAAGGAGATAATGAGAGAGTTACGCCGTCCGATACGGTCGGATACTATCCCCATGACTATCTTACCTGATATGTTAGACACCCCCATAACAGACATGAATATCGCAGCCACGGCAGGAGAAAAACCTACATCTGTAGCATGGGGTACCAGATGGACCAGGACAAGTTGCTGGGTAAAACTGGATGCCATAGCGACGAACGCCAGTAAGCGAAAGGATTTTGAAGCCAGCGCCTGTCTCAAGGTAAAACTTTTTATAACCGGCCGGGAACCGGACGGTGGATTTTCTTCCGCCTGGTATTTGGATATTATTGGTTTGTTAACAGGGGCTTTGCCATCCGGACGCAAACCCATTCCCTCGGGGTTCCGGCGGTAAATAAACGACATGGAGCCAACTAAAACGAGTATTAACAGTCCGAGAACGACATAGGCATATCTCCAGTTATGAGTGAGGATCAAATACGTAGCCAATGGTGGAAAAATAATGGTTCCCAACCCTGCCCCGGATTGCACTATACCCTGAGCCAGACCCCGCCTGGTTACAAACCATCGTGAGATTGTAGGACCTACGCTGCCGAAGTTAGCGCTATTTCCCAGGGCCATAAAGATAGCAAGGATGAGATAGAATTGCCATAGAGTATTGCTCACCGAGAGTAATAGATAGGTGCCGCCGGTAAAAAGACCACATACCCCCACCATAATAACGGGGCCGACTTTATCCGCAAGTTGTCCGATTAACGGCGAGATCATTGCAGCTATAATACTGGCTAAGGCAAAAGCCCCGGCTACTGTAGCCCGAGTCCACCCGAAATCTTCCAGCAGAGGCTTAAAAAAGACCCCCTGGGTATTCGATATGCCCGCTGTCAGCGCAATCCCGATAAAGGCTGCAATTACTATAACCCAACCATAAAAAAACGGAAAGGTAAACCTGGTAGAGCGGTCTCGATTCATTTCTTTGAGAGTTCCATTCTCACAGTTTTACAGCCTTTCTTTTGGAATATAAAAAATGAAACAATTCCCGTGCTGAGTTACAACAAATGAAGATTTGTCTTAGCCGGGTTGAGTTCTTTCTCCCCTGCCAGGAAGGCGTATCATGAGTAGCAACCCAATGCCGATCGCCAGGAGCACAATCGCTGTGATAAACGCAAGGTTATAGCTTTGAGTAACGTCAAAAATATAGCCGGCAGTAAAAGGTCCGATAGCTCCACCGATGGAGATACTGCCGGCTACAACCCCATATATAGCGCCCAAAGCGCCCAGTCCAAACAGGTCCCCTGCGATAGCCGGGAACATAGGTATCCAGCTACCGTAAGCGAAACCATACACACCTGCGAACAGATAGAAAGACCAAACGTCGCGCGCGGGCATAAGCCACACTAACATGCCGGCAGCAAGGCAATAAGAGATAATAAGGGAGTTCCGCCGCCCAATCCGGTCCGAAATAATACCCATGATTATTTTCCCAAATATATTGGCTACTCCCATTACGGACATGAAGGTTGCCGCAAGAGCTGGGGAAAAACCTATATCGGTAGCATGTGGGACCAAATGGACAAGAATAAGTTGCTGCGTAAAAGCGGAAAGTGCGGCAGCCAAAGCAAGCAACCGGAAGGACTTCGTGGAAAAGGCCTGTCTTAGTGTGAGGCTTTTTTCCGGGGCTCTGGATACTGATACCGTCCGATTTACACCGGGAGTTACGCTATGAGGTCCCTTGGTTGGAAGTACAGGGTTGCCGTCGGGCTGTAGGCCCATAGACTGAGGACTACGGCGATATATCAGGGACAATGAGCCTACCAGGCCAGCCAGCAATAAACCTAAAACAATATAGGCAAAACGCCAGTTTCGGGTTAGTATAAGATAGGTAGCCAGAATTGGGAAGACGGCGTTACCCAGGCCGGCCCCCGCCTGTACGATACCCTGAGCCAAGCCCCTTCTGGCTACAAACCAGCGGGATACGGTAGGGCCAATGGTACCCAGGCTGGCAGATTTACCAATCCCCATCGAGACGGTAAAAGTCAGGTAGAATTGCCACAAGGCGTTAATCCCGGAGATGATTAAATAGGTACCACCCGTAAACAGGCCACTCACCAATATCATGATTCGGGGGCCGTATTTATCGGCAAGCAAACCCATTACAGGAGCGAGTATTGCAGCGCTGATGTTGCCTATTGCAAATGCCCCGGCCACCATAGCCCGGCTCCAGCCAAACTCCGCCAGTAAAGGTTTAAAAAAGACGCCCTGAGTGTTGGATATACCAGCCGATAGACCGGTCTCAATAAACGCTGCTATTACTATTGCCCAACCGTAATAGAAGGGGAAAATTTTGTGCCCGAATTTGGGAAAGGCTAACTTTTTCAGGGTTAGATTACCTCAAAAACCGTAACAAGTTGAGAAAAAACACGGTTACTACTATAGCACAAAAGCAGGTTATTGTGGGAATTAGAGAGGTTCGATATTGTAGCGGCAATTTGCGGACTGACGCTACCGTGTAATAGTAAATCTGACTGTTTTGTCTTCTACATCAACGAGGGAGTAAGTGTTAACGTTTTTTGGCAAATAGATAAACCAGATATATGGTGAGAGCCAGTATAACCAACCAACCTGCATAGCCGGGAATCCAGTTCCACGTGCTATCGTAAGGGATGGGGCGTGTCAGCGCCTGGAACCGGAGTAAAACTACTATCAATAAAACAAGTGCGATAACCCATTTGTTTTTGAAGATTGGCATAGTTTTTCAGGTGATCAGGGTTTATTAACCCGAGGTTACAAACAGTATAACGGGATTTGATGGAAGCGGTCAAGGAAAAGTATATTACAAACTCACTCTTGTCCAGATTAATATTTACCATTGAACCTAATTTGGACAGCATATTTTAATGGTAAACCTGAATTATGGTCATTGACTATTTAACTTAACAGCTCGAAAAATCGCCTTTTATGTCACCCTGAGCAAAGCGAAGGGTCTGGGGTGGAGGTGCAACCAGATACGTAGTGATGCTCCTCCCCAGATTCTTCACTTCGTTCAGAATGACAGGAAACGTAAAGTTGTTTTGTTAATGTCCCTTATCAGGTGCCGATTCTTGTCTAAGATACGTGTCGAAAATTATTGGGAGAAAACGATACTTTCACCCAATTTGGACAGCAATGTTACAAACTTGGAATCAGGACGTGCCAGTAGTGTCAAAATAAAATAACGATAACGATGTTAGCCGAAAAAGACAGTTGGTAGTCTTAGGGATTTAATTAGCCGTCAAATGTTTATTACGTTTACCGGAGATACGAATGATTGACCGCAGGTAAATAACGCAACCAACGCACGCAGTAGCCAGAAAAGCGAAGCTGCTTGAGTAACAAACAGTAATGCCAATTTTTAAACACAGATAGTGGGTTTGAGCTACTGCCATTCTCACGTAAGTCTTACCCTGCCTCAATCATAATGGGCTAATGACTTACTATAGCATGAACGGAGGAGCTATTCAAATTATAACTGTTGTAGCAAAGGGATTCGGATAGCTAAAATAAGAATAGTTGGCTTGGTTGATGGGGCAAAAGTCGCGACAGGAGGCTTTGTCTTACATGGAAGGGAGGATAATTTCGAGGACCTTCTTAAAGAACGACTTGCTGACGAAGCCGATTCCCAGGGAGAGGAGCACGGCAAGCTTCCACGGCTAACGACCGAGGTATAAAGCTTCCTCGTAGAAATACAGGAATGCTTCGGTCAGGACCCAAAATAGCGAAAAGGTCAGTCGTTGGGGTTTTAATGATTGAGAGCATTGTCACCGGTGAGGCATCGGATGGTAGATCATCGCATCGGCAGGGCAGGCACGCCTGCCCTTGCAAGCGGGCTCCGAAACGGATTATGGGATTTCCTCATCTGACGGCCTGAGAATTTACTAAAAAATATTTAGCTAATACCATATATTTACTGATTAAGGATTGACCTTAACAACGTTGAGTTTTATTATTGACGAAGCTTATATGCCCGGTTCAGAAACCATTCCTTGTGTTGACCGGGTTAAATGAGTTAAAAAGGGGTGAAGAGAAATGATTGGTAAGGCGCACTTGATTGTTAAAGTCTTTTATTTGTTAACCCTTACCGTCCTGCTCGTGCCATTAGCGCCGCCTTTTATGACGGCCAGCGCCCGGGGATCCACAGGCTTAGCGACAGGAGATGGACCTGATGTGGACAGGCAGGCGAAGACCGAATTACTGCCTGAACTTAAGAAAGTGCAGGAGTTCCTTAAACGTGTGGGTGCAACTGATTCCAAAGGTCAAGCGTTATTTATGCGTCTTGAAGATGATTATGCAGCTAAGAAAGTGACAATAGGCGAAGTAAGAGACCCGGATACGGGAGGAGAAGATACTGCAGAAACCGGTTTCGATGGCATATTGAAAACTAATGTAATGACTCTCAATAAACAACTTATTAATCAAATAACAAATATTGATCCAAGTAAAGTGACGGACAAGAAACGACTGGATGAGCACGCGAGTGGAGTGGCCGATTGGTCATCGACGGTGTTTCACGAATATGTTCACATGAATCAGGATAATCCTCAAGCTACATCAACATTTGAGAATGATGCCTGGCAAAGAACCATCCTGGCTAATGTAAACTGGTTTAAGGCCATGAAGGACCGGGAGTTTGAGGAAATTAAACAGCTAACTTCCTCGGAACAAAAAATCGCGAAATTAGAGGAATTGGATTCATTTGCGTATGCTGTCGCAACCAGTTTGATTAGCTATTACGAAAATGGGATACCGACGGCTGTAGCAAAATCCGGGATTTTGTCCACGTACTTGGATAGAGATCTCACGTACGCAGGGCTTGCCGGTCTACAGTCGAAAGACCTGGACCTGTTGCGGAGGACAGCCTTAACACAAAGAGAAAACCTGAGGAAAGAGATTCAGCAAGAAATCCAGAAGACCAGAGATGCTATGTCGTCTCAATCGGGGGCAAAACCATTCACAACCCCTCCAACGATAAATGTCAGCAGCAATGCCAGCGTAGCGCCCAAAACACCGCCAACCCCACCGGGAACGATAGATAGCTTCAGCGGCTCTTTCAAAGAACACGGTACCGACTCACCGTGTGACCCCAGTGTTAAACGGGGGCCTTTTCCGGTCCTGGCAGGCAAACTGCAGGCGAGGATTGATGGAGACCCGCCGGTGTCTAATGTATGGAGCAACCATAACTGGAACACGGGCCTGAAAATATATTATGCCAAGCAGCTGGGGCAAAAATATCTGCCCGCCGAGGATATTATGACCCTCTACGGGGAAGAAAAGGATAACCACCTGTCCGGCACGGCAAACATCCCGGCGCCGGGCCGCGTAACGGTTATTATCGAAGCGCCTTCCGGCTCCGGCGAATTCTATGGGGCATGCTATAAACAAAACTACAGCTATAAGCTGGAGATGACCTCTGTAGCTTCCCAGACGGCGGCTACCAGCGGGATAGTCCTTTCAAATGGCGACCGGCTGCGAACCGGCAACGGTGGGAGGGCGGTTGTAAGTCTATTACCGGGGGTGAACCTGTGGGTCGGCCCGGACGCCGATGTCGGGATTCAACTCGGCTCTGGAAATAGCGGGCAAACTCTTGAACTGAATAAGGGCAAATTGAGGATCAAAGGGACCGGCGGCGCAACCAGCCAGGTTCAGATTAAAGTCAAGGGGAAAACTGTTAAACCGAAGGGCACCGAGTTCACCGCCGAGCAGACTGACACAGGTGGCCGGGTGGCGGTTATCGAAGGTAGTGTGTCCATCGCAGATGAGTCTGGAAACGAAATTCAGTTGTCCGCCGGGCAACAAATGCAGTGGCCCGGGGACAAGATTACCGAGTACGATATCAAGAAGGATGACGGCGGCCCGGTCAACGGCATGCCTCTGCGTGACCTTATCGTAGACGACTCCGCAACGGAGCCATATGGAGAATCCAGGGCGAGTTTTGCCAATGACAAGGTCAACGGCGGCTGGGTGTGGGAGGACCCGGGCAAGGACACGGTGCTCCAGACTCCAGAGCCCGGCATACTCAAGGCAACGGTCCCCGACGGCAATGACCTGTGGGATGAGGCATATGCCGCTCCCCGGCTTCTCCACCGGGTAACCGGGGACTTCGACCTGGAGGGCGACCTGCTGCTGACTTCCAGGGGCACAGACGTCGCCATTGCCGAGTTCCTCATCAAGTCGCCCGGCTCCTATCTGGGTCTACTGGCTAAGCAGTTCACTGCAGAAGGAGACCTGCCTCACTACCGTATTATCGGTGGGGGATGGCTGCGGGTGCAGGGTATGAACAAGCTCAAGATACTGGACAAGGACAACGCTGATTGCCCGGATGCGCCAAATACCTTTGTAAAGTTCCGGATGACACGGCGCGGTGACATCTGGAAGACCTACTGGAGCAAAGACGGCACCAACTGGAACCTGTCTACTCGGAAAGAGATACAGGCTCTTGAGACATTGTGGGTAGGCTGGGTTTTCAAGCGCCAGGCCTTTGATGACATGACTAAAGAGCCTAACATAGTAACATTAAAGAATGTACGCCTGACTTCTGCCGCCTTAGGCACCATGCCGGTTGCGGAATGGGACATGGTGCAGTGGGCGGGCAGCGCTGCTGTCCAGGGTAAGACGATGCGCCTATCGTTGGATGGCTCCAGACTCGAGAGTGTTGCGGCACACATCGGGCAGGCAATGTACGGAGATTTCGATATAGCCGTCAGCTTCAAGACTGACCCGTGGACACAGCCCCGCAGGTTCGGGCGTATACAGTTA
>Ga0209514_10004344_pt1 | contig 19167 bp, 20 predicted proteins | sample Subgrocontami58m_FD_187452 | JGI IMG/M metagenome (GOLD analysis project Ga0209514, IMG submission 187452) | Subsurface groundwater microbial communities from S. Glens Falls, New York, USA - GMW37 contaminated, 5.8 m (SPAdes) (version 3) | ecosystem: Environmental > Aquatic > Deep subsurface >...
AACTGACTTAAAGAACACAGATGTCATAAACGAGTTAAGCACACTGCACACCCAAGGTGTTGAGCTTGTTGATCCTGCTGATTTATCCGGATCTTTAAGAGGAAGGCATAATTTGTATAATCATCTTGAGCTGACAATAAGGAATGCAGAGGAGAGCGTAACCTTAATGACAACATCTCAGGGATTCTTGAGAAAAGTTGAGGGCTTCAAGCCGACATTTGAAAAATTGAAGAAAAGAGGAGTTAAGATAAGGATTGCTGCCCCAATCACGAAAGAATCTATGCAGGCTTTGAAGGAACTGCAGGGAGTTGCAGAGGTAAGGCATACTGACAACAAAGCTCGCTTTTGCATTGTCGACGGCAAGGAAATAATATTTATGGTTATGGATGACACTGAAGTTCATCCAACTTACGATGTTGGAATTTGGGTTAACACGCCGTTCTTTGCAAGCGCCCTTGAGAACTTGTTTGAGCTTGCATGGAAAAACATGAAGCCTGCAATGGAAGTTATAAAGAGATAATTCTTTTTTATTTTTACCTTATTTTTCAATGCAAAAGTATAAAAAACAACACTTATTCTATAGAGCTTATGAATAAGCTTAAAGATTACAGAAAAAAGATTGATTTAATTGACAAGAAAATTGTTAAATTGTTAGTGATGAGGTTAAAATTAATAAAAAAGGTTGGCGCACATAAGAAAAAGAATAAAATTGAAATGACTGATAAAAAAAGAGAAATGCAGGTGCTAAACAACATTAAAAAATTGGGCAGATTGCACCAAAAATTTGTTGTTAATATTTTCAAAAACATTATCAGCTATTCAAAAAAAATACAAAAGTAGCATGGCAAAAAAAGAATTGATTCTCGAGTTAACGCAGAAAGCAAAAGAGCTTAGAAAAGAGATTATTGCAATGATTTACAATGCCCAGTCAGGGCATCCTGGAGGCTCTTTAAGTGCTATTGATATGCTAGTTGGGTTGTACTATTGCAAGTTAAGAATTGAGCCAAAAAATCCAATGTGGCAGGATAGAGACAGGTTCGTGCTAAGCAAAGGGCATTGCAGTCCTGCTATTTACACTGTTCTTGCAGATAAAGGCTACTTTCCGAAATCTGAATTAGACGGCTATAGGAAAATAAACAGGATGCTACAGGGGCATCCTGAATTAGGTACTCCTGGAATTGATTTTGCCGGCGGAGCCCTTGGGCAAGGCTTAAGCTTTGCTTTGGGCATTGCTCTTGCATGCAGGCTTGACAAAAGAAACTGCAATGTCTATGTAATGGTTGGAGATGGTGAAACGCAAGAAGGAGCAGTTTGGGAAGCTTCAATGGCAGCTGCTTTCCATAAATTGGATAATCTAATTGTAATTCTTGATAAAAACCAAGTGCAGCAGACTGGAAAGACAAAAGAGATAATGGATATTGGAAATGTGGATTTGAAGTGGAAGGCATTTGGATGGAATGTCATCGATATTAACGGGCATGATATGGCGCAAATTGTAAAATCTCTTGACAAGGCATCAAAGATGAAAAACAAAAAACCAACAATAATTATTTCAAATACAATTAAAGGCAAAGGCGTTTCTTTTATGGAATTAAATCACAAATTCCACGGCAAAGCGCCAAATGATGAAGAGTACAAGAAAGCAATGGAAGAGATAGAAAAAATTGACATTAAAAAATTTAAATGAATTTTTACTAAATATAATAATAATCCAAAAAATACGTCGCTTCCCAGCATCTGCACACTTAAATAGGAACCCAGCTCAGGACAGATTGTCTGACTATCATAAATAAATAGGCGCCGAGAAGGTGCACAAATGAATGTCACCTCCACTGCTGAATGTCGAGGCGCACAAAAATGCGCCGCAGGCGGATTGAAGAATAATATAAAAAACTAAATAAAAAATCCAATGGAAAAAACATCAACAAGAGACGGTTATGGAAAAGCTTTGCTTGAATTGGGCAAAATAAACAAGGATGTGGTTGCGCTTGATGCTGACTTGAGCGACAGCACAAGAAGCGAGTATTTTGCAAAGCAGTTTCCGGAAAGATTTTTTTCAATGGGCATTGCAGAGCAGAATATGATAGGCACTGCAGCTGGCTTGGCTTTCTCTGGAAAAATTCCTTATGCAAGCACGTTTGCAATTTTCAGTGAGAGGGCTTATGAATTTGTAAGAAATGTTGTATCAAGAAACAAGCTAAATGTGAAAATTGCCGGCTCGCATGCTGGAATTTTTACTGGTGAAGACGGCAAAAGCGCGCAGGCAATTGAGGATATTGCTGTTTACAGAGCATTGCCTAACATGATAGTGCTACAGCCTTCTGATGGCATTGAAGCAGAGAAGATGGTATTTAGTTTAGCTGATTACAAAGGCCCTTCTTACATGAGAATGCATCGCAATCCTGTACCAGTTATTCATGACGCTAATTATAAGTTTGAAATTGGAAAAGGAGAGATTTTAAGGCAGGGCAAAGATGCTGTGATTTTTGCAACTGGCACTTTAGTTCATGAGGCTTTGAAAGCAGCTGAAATTCTTGAGAATGAAAATATAAGAGTTTATGTTGTCAATATATCTGCAATTAAGCCGCTTGACAATAATTTGGTAATTGATTTAGCAAAGAAAACAAATTGTGTCATAACAGCAGAAGACCACAATATTATAGGTGGATTAGGCGGAGCAATTGCAGAAGTGCTTAGCGAAAATTATCCTTGCTTGATGAAAAGAATAGGATTGCAGGATAAGTATGCAGAATCCGGCAAGCCAGATGAATTGTACAAAAAATATGGCTTGGATGCTGAGTCTATTGCTGAAGAAATAATGAAGTTTGTGAATAAGAAGAGATAAAATAATTAAAATTATAAATAAATTCATTAAAAAATAAACACAATAATTCAACAAACACGAGAGCGACTTTTAAAAGTAGTCGTGATAAAAGTAAACCGCTTTGACTGTTTTATTTGAATAAAATGCAGAACTGGATTATTTATGGGTTGATTGCAGCGTTTTTCTTTGCAGTGAATACAATTATTTACAAAATTGCTCAACAAAAAGGAAATTTTTCCCCTTATTATGGAATTCTTATGTTTGGAATCGGAATAATAATTGTTTCGGTTGTATTCTTTTTATTTAAGCCTAGCTTTGAATTTGAATGGAAATCAAGCAGTTTGGCAATAATCGCAGGAGCTGTCTGGGCAATAGGGATGATTATGGTTGCGATTGCCATATCACAAAAAGCTGATGTTGCAAGACTGGCGCCAATTTACAATACAAATACAATATTGGCTGTGTTAATGGGGATAATATTTTTGCACGAAATCCCAGATATATCTCAAATGTTTAGAGTTATTGCTGGTGCTGTTTTGATTGTTGTTGGGGCTATATTAGTTTCAATTTAAGGAAAAGATTAAAAATAAGAATAGGTTAGTTGATTCAAAATGCAAATTTTTTTAGATACTGCTTTAGTCCAAGAGATTAGAGCAGCAAATGAGATTTTACCATTAGATGGAGTAACAACAAACCCCAGCTTAATAGCCAAAGCTGGACGCGACTATAATGAAACATTAAAGGAAATATGCTCAATTGTAAAAGGCCCTGTAAGTGCTGAGACTGTTTCTCTTGATGCAGATGGCATGGTAAAGGAAGGAATTGCTTTTTCTAAAATAGCTAAAAATATAGTCATTAAAGTCCCAATGACTGTTGAGGGGATGAAAGCATGCCAAAGGCTGGCAAAAAAAGGAATAAAAGTCAATGTTACATTGTGCTTTTCTGCAAATCAAGCCTTGCTTGCTGCAAAATCAGGCGCTTTTTTTGTTAGCCCTTTTGTCGGGCGCTTGGATGATATTGGAAAAATTGGAATGGATGTTATCAGAGAGATAAAGCAAGTCTATGATAATTACAAATTCAAGACGCAAATTCTTGTTGCTTCTGTAAGAAACCCGATTCATGTTCTTGAAGCAGCAAAAATCGGCGCTGACATCGCAACAGTTCCTTATTCTGTTTTTGAGCAGTTGTTCAAGCACACTTTGACTGATGCGGGAATAAAGAAATTTCTTGAGGATTGGGAAAAAGTGCCGAAGAAGAAATGAAATTATAATTATAAGAATTCTTTTATGTATTTCATAAAGGTGTTATGATTGATTTTAATTTATAAGCCTTATGCCAGCAGATATCCAGTGGAGTATGTCAAAATACATATGATAATAATAGAACTAAAGTGGAATTTCGATGTTATATTCAATTCAGGCGGCTCGCTACTGCCTGCCAAATCGCATATTTTAAATATTTAATATCTAATGCCTGAATATGGAAAAAAAGATTAGCAAATTTGTATATTGGACGCCAAGAATATTATCCATTATATTCATATTCTTCTTAGCATTGATGTCATTAGATGTTTTTTCTTCCGAATTAAGTTTTTGGGAGACGGTGGTTGGGTTGCTTATGCATAATATTCCAGCATTTGTTTTGTCGGTTGTTCTGTTGATATCCTGGAAATACGAAATAGTTGGAGGAATTGTTTTTATTCTAGCTGGACTATTGTATATTATCATACTAATGAGGAATCCATTCGAATGGTATATGCTGTCTTGGGCTATACAAATTGCTGGAATTGCATTTTTTATAGGAATTTTATTTTTAATTGGTTGGTTCAAAAAGAAAAAATAGTGCGAGCCGCCTGAGCTTTTCGCCAATTTTTGCTTCGCAAAAACCGTTGCACTTTGGCTCGGTCTCCGCTTCGCTACGACGAATATAACAGCGATCGCCTATGTTAAATACAATCGAGAAAAGGCAAAAATAAAGATTAGATTTAAATACATATTCTAAAATAACTAAATAGAATGAGTAATCAAAAAGTAATAGATTCTATTATACCTCTTGTAAGAAAATATCAAACGACAGTAAAAAGGGATATTGATAGGATTATATCAAGTTCGCTAGCTGGTCTTGAAAAAACTATTGAAGAATTGAAACAATATGCAAGAGATCTTGCCATTGATAGTGAAAGATTTGGAGATTACAAAGATGATATGGCAGTGTATGCACATCGATTAATTAATAGACGTTTCCCCAGAGATCCCGAAGTAGAAACATATATAGGTTGCATGGATACAGATTGGTGAAATTCTATTTTTCCTTTTTCTCTAAACGTTTTAGTGGTGGCAGAATTCCCATACCATCGGACGAAATCCGCCAGAACTAAAGTAACTGGCGGAGAATATAACAAGCGATCGCATATGTACAAGCGTACGTATAAGTTTCACTCCTCCAGAAATTAATCCAAACAAACCTTTTTATACACTTTTTATAATCTTCATTCTATGTCTCAGCAATATAATGTAAAAGACGCCAAATCGCATGTGTCGTCTTATGACAGGAAAGTAAATGAATTAGAGGAAGAACTGTCAACAACCAAGTATAACAAAAATACCCAGCACCATATCGGATTAGTAAAGGCAAAGCTTGCAAAAATAAAAGAAGATTACCAAAAAAAAGCCTCTGCAAAAGGAAAAGGAGAGGGATTTTCTGTCAAAAGGACAGGAGATGCAACTGCAATAATGGTTGGATTTCCAAGTGTTGGAAAGTCAACTTTGCTCAATGCCATAACAAATGCAAACTCTCCTGTTGGAGCTTATGCCTTTACAACATTGACTTGCATTCCTGGATTATTAGATTACAACCATTCAAAAATACAGGTTTTAGATGTGCCTGGAATCGTTGAGGGAGCAGCAACCGGTAGAGGCAGGGGAAGGGAAGTTCTTGCGTGCGCGCAAAGCGCTGACTTGGTCATTATTCTGATTGATATTTTCAATCCGGAGCATCTTGAAGTTGTAAAGAGGGAAATCTATGAAACCGGATTAAGGACAAACCAAAAATCTCCACAGGTAAAAATAACAAAAAAGCCAAGAGGCGGCATTGACATTGGAACAACTGTAAAACTTACAAAGATAAGCCATGAAACGATAAAAGCCATATTGAAAGAATTCAGGCTTGAAAATTCAAGCATTGTGATAAGGGAAGACATCAATGACGACCAGTTAATTGATGCAATTGAAGGCAACAAAAGGTATGTTCCTGCAATAATTGTTTTGAACAAGATAGATATGGTTGACAAAGAAGAGCTTGAAAGGATTAAGTCAATAGTAAAGCCCGACATATGTGTTTCTGCTGAAGACAAAGTAAACACAGAAGATCTGAAAGCGATGATTTTCAACAAATTGGAGTTTATCAGGATTTATTGCAAAGAGGCTGGCAAAAAAGCTGACATGGGAGTGCCTTTGATAATGAGGAGAGGAAACACATTAAGAGATGTCTGCATAAAGCTTCACAAGGATTTTGTTTCAAAGTTCAAATTTGCAAGAATCTGGGGCAAGTCCGCAAAGTTCGAAGGCATGATTTTAAGAAAGCTCGAGCAGGTTTTACAAGACGAGGATATTGTGGAGATACATTTGAGATGATTTAAAATTTATTAATATAAAGATTTGACCATAAAATTTGAAGCAATAAAAGAAAAAGTGCAAAGATATAGCATATTATTGCTTTCTTTTTATAATTCAAATTAGTTGCGGCTAGAAATGACAATATTGCTGTTGTTAAAAAGGCTAGATGAATTAATCCTATGATAAAATATTCTTTATAGAGAAACATGTCAATGATATAGTGAGGCTTGGCATTAACGGGATTAAAAGCCAATGGTCCAAAAATATAGCCGATTAAGTAGGTAGTAAACAAAGCAATAATAGATAAAACTCCAAACACAACAAAAAGAATTCTAATCAATATATCTTTATTCATTCTAGTGACTATTTTATTTAATATTTATAAAACTTCCTAGTCAATTCACAATTTATTTCCCGCAACCTTTAAATATAACTTCTGCTTCCCAAGCATAATGAGAAAACTGGAAAATTTCATGGCTCAAATTGGATTTGCATTCTACAGGCTGTTTTCCGGCTTTAAGTATTTCTTTTTTTACTTTAAGTATTGATTAGCCTTAATATTTAAAAAAGAGCGCTAATCTCATTGTCTTGACATGATAAAACTATAACCAAAGGTGAGAAAATGATTGTAGTGATGAAAAAGAATGCAACTGAAGCGCAAATAGAAAAGGTAATTGAGAAAATAAAGGAGAATGGCTTGAAGCCGCATTTATCAAAAGGCAAGATAGTAACAATAATAGGGATAATAGGGAATGAAAGAAAGGTTCCTGAGTCGCAGATAAGGGCTCTGGAAGGGGTTGAAAAGCTAATGCCTGTGCTTGCGCCTTACAAGATTGCAAGCAGGGATTTCAAAAAGGAGGACACTTTGATACAGGTCAACGGCGTAAAGATAGGCGGCAAAGAGATTATTGTTATGGCAGGCCCTTGCTCAGTAGAAAGCAAAGAGCAGATTATTGAAACAGCGATAGCAATAAAAAAAGCAGGGGCAAAGATGCTAAGAGGCGGGGCTTTCAAGCCAAGAACATCACCTTATTCTTTCCAGGGCTTGGGAGAAGAAGGATTAAAGCTGATGAAATACGCAAAGGAAGAAACCGGGCTTCCAATAATAACTGAAGTCATGGACACAAGAAATGTGGCTTTAGTTTGCAAATATGCCGATGTTCTGCAGCTTGGCGCAAGAAACATGCAAAATTATGATTTGCTCAAGGAAGTTGGCAAATGCAAGCATCCTGTTCTGCTCAAAAGAGGATTATCTGCAACAATAACAGAGTGGCTCATGAGCGCAGAATACATAATGTCAGAAGGCAACCATAATGTTATCCTGTGCGAGAGAGGAATAAGAACTTTTGAAACATACACCAGAAATACTCTGGATTTGAATGCTGTACCTTCTGTCAAGGAATTGACACATCTTCCAGTTATTGTTGACCCAAGCCACGGAACCGGCAAATATACTTTGGTGGCGCCGATGAGCAAAGCAGCTATAGCGGCAGGTGCAGATGGATTATTAATAGAAGTTCATCCAAATCCGGAAAAGTCCGTAAGCGACGCTGACCAGACAATCAGCACAAAGCGCTTTGCAAAGTTGATGGAAGAGCTGAAGCTGGTAGCAAAAGCAGTCGGAAGGGAAATCTAAAAATGGAAGTCTGCCATGTTGATTTAAAGGAAGAGGGAGTCAATTCTTATGATATCATGATAGGTGTTGGATTGTTTGACAAAATTGCCGATGAATTGAAAGCAAACCCAATGGCAAATGCCTATGCAGTAATTACAGATTCAAGCGTTGGAAAATTATACGGAAAAAAGCTGCTAAAAAGCCTCCAGAGCAAGAATCTGCACGCCCACTTGATTTATTTTCCAGCTGGCGAGAAAAGCAAGACAAGAAAAACAAAGGAAAATATAGAAGATGAGATGCTAAGGCTTTCCCTAAAAAGAGATTCTTGTATTATAGCCCTTGGCGGCGGTGTTGTTGGCGATGTTGCAGGATTTGTAGCAGCAACATACATGAGAGGAATACCATACATCCAGGTTCCTACAACATTGCTTGCTATGGTTGACAGTTCCATAGGCGGAAAGGTTGGAGTTGATACAGCACAAGCAAAAAATGTTATCGGAGCTTTTTACCAGCCGAAGAAAATAATTATTGATTTGAATTTCTTAAAAACCCTGCCAAAAAATGAACTAGTGAATGGCTTGTCAGAAATAATAAAGCATGCCTTGATTAAGGACAAGGATTTCTTCCATTTCTTGGAGAAGAATATTGATAAAATTTTGAAGTATGATTTGGAAATCTTAAAGCAAATAATCAAAAGAAGTTGCGAGATAAAGGCATCTATTGTTATGCAAGACGAAAAGGAAAAAGGCGTGAGAAAAATTTTGAATTATGGACATACAATTGGTCATGCAATTGAATCTGCTTTAAACTACAAAATAAGCCATGGGCAGGCGATTGCGATTGGAATGAGCTATGCTGCAAAGCTTTCTGCAAAACTCGGATTTTTGCACGAAGGCTCTGTGATAAGGCAGAATAATTTGCTAGAATACATCGGATTGCCGCATAAATTAAGCCACCATAAATTGAAGTCAAGAAAAATTTTAGAACATATAGAGTATGATAAAAAAATTGTAAATGGCAGGATAAATTTTGTGATGCTCAATTCTATTGGCGATGCTTTTGTTTCTGATAAAGTCAATACAGAAGATATAAAAGGGATTCTTGAGGAAGGTTAAGATGCTGGCAGAGGTGATCACTGCAGAAACTGCTCAAGATGCTATCGAGGATGCCAAAAAAGCAAAAAATGCAGATTTGATAGAAGTAAGGCTTGATTATATTAAAGGACTTAAGGAAGGGGATTTGAAAAAAATAATCAATGATTGCAAAAAACCGTTAATTATAACCAACAGGAAAAAAACCGAAGGGGGGTTTTTTATAGGCGATGAGAATAAAAGGATTGAAATATTAAAGAGTGCCATAAAACTTGGTGCCGATTATATTGATGTAGAATACTCTTCTGAAAAAAATACAATAAAAAATTTAATCGAAAAGAAAAATAAAACAAAAATAATAATTTCTTACCACAATTTTAAAGAAACTCCAGACAATATAATAAATATTTATAATAACATTAAAAAACTAAACCCTGATTTAATAAAAATTGTAACAACTGCAAATTCTGTAACAGATAATTTCAAAATTTTTGATTTAATAAAAAGGGCGAATAAAGAAAAAAGGAAAATTATAGCTTTTTGCATGGGAGAATATGGAAAATTCAGCAGAATTTTAGGCTTAATTCTCGGCTCTCAGATAATTTATGCCTCTCTTGAAAAGGGAAAGGAATCTGCAAGCGGGCAGCTAACATTAAATGAATTAAACAATTACTACAGAATCAGGAAGTTAAACAATAGCACGAAAATTGTTGGGTTGATTGGCAATCCAGTTGAGCATTCCTGGTCACATATAATCCACAATTCCGCATTTGAGAAATTTGGCATAAATGCAGTATACCTGAAATTTCAGGTTGATAAATTAAAGGAGTTTATCGGGTACTTCAGGGGATTAGATTTGATGGGGTTCAGCGTTACAATACCCCACAAAATTGAAGTGATAAAATATTTGGATTCTATTGATAAAAAAGCAAAAAAAATTGGAGCTGTTAACACCATTGTTGCAAAAAACGGCAAACTTATCGGATACAACACTGATTGCGGAGGCGCAATGCAGGCATTAAAATCCAAGACAAAAATTAGAAACATGAATGTTGTTCTGCTTGGGGCAGGCGGTTCAACAAGAGCATTAGCATATGGACTGAAAGAAGAAGGGGCTAAGATTACAATTTTGAACAGGACTATAAATAAAGCAGCTCTTCTTGCAGATTATTTTAATTGTGATTATGGTCCATTGAATGATCTAAAAAATATTGATTATGATGTTTTAATCAACACAACCTCTGCCGGTATGCACCCTGAAATAAATAATTCCCCTGTTAATGCGGGTTTAATTAAAAAAAATTCCGTTGTTTTTGATATTGTTTTCAACCCGTTCAAAACAAGATTATTGCTGGATGCGGAAAAAAAAGGATGTATCATAATTCCGGGAATTGAAATGTTGCTTAATGGGAATGCCTTGCAGTTTGAGCTTTGGACAAATATAAATGCCCCCAAGCAGTTAATGAGGAAACAAGTGTTAAACTACTTGAAAAATGCTAGCCATTAAAACTAAAAAATATGTGGATGCTGTAATAGAAGCGCCGCCTTCGAAGAGCTACACGCAAAGGGCTTTGATAATTGCAGCTTTAGCAAAAGGCAGATCTGTAATTAAGAGTCCATTATTCAGCGGCGATACATGCTGTATGATTGATGCATTAAAACAATTTGGCGTCAAAATTGATAGAAAAGCAGGTAATCTGGTTGTTTACGGCTCGAATGGAAGCTTAAAGCAGCCAAAAGAAAAGATTTTTGTCGGGAATGCCGGCACTGCAATGCGATTTTTAACTGCACTGGCTTCAATCACAGATGGGACAACAACAATAACAGGCGATAAAAGAATGCAGCAAAGGCCTATGCATGACTTGCTTGATGCATTGAAGCGGCTTGGAGTAAAAAGTGAGAGCAATGGATTTCCTCCTGTAAAAATTTATGGCATCTCATTTAACGGAGGAAATGTGAAACTAAGGGCAGAGGTAAGCAGCCAGTACCTTTCATCAATCTTGATGTGCGCCCCATACGCCAAAAAAGAAGTAACTATCAATATTGTTGGAGAACTGACATCAAAGCCGTATGTTGACATTACCTTGGAGGTCATGAAAAAATTTGGAGTTAATGTAAAAAATATAAATTATAAAAAATTTTTTGTAAAAAACAACAAAAAATATAGAGCTAGAAACTATAAGATTGAAGGTGATGCTTCAAGCGCAAGCTATTTCTTCGCAGCAGCTGCCGTCACGAAAGGAAAAGTAATGGTAAAGAATATAAATCCCGACTCCAAACAAGGTGATATAAAGCTGGTTGAATTGCTCAAAAAGATGGGGTGTGATGTAAATAGGGGAAGGGATTTTATCAGAGTGGAAGGCAGCACTTTGAAAGGCATTGATGTTGACATGAACCAAATGCCTGATATTGTTCCCACGCTTGCTGTTGCAAGTGTTTTTGCTGATGGGACAACAACAATAAGGAATGTGGCAAATTTAAGGCACAAGGAAACTGACAGGTTGAAGGCGCTGGCATTTGAGCTAAGAAAGATTGGCGCTAATATCGAGGAAATGCCTGATGGTTTGAGGATAAAAAGAAGAAGGCTGCAAAAAGCCATAATCAAAACCTACAATGACCACAGGATGGCTATGAGCTTTGCTGTTGCCGGATTAGCAATAAGCGGCATCAGGATTAAAAATCCCGCTTGCGTCGCAAAATCATTCCCGGATTTTTGGGATAAGTTTAATGAGCTGTATAAAAAATGAATATAGCATTGATTGGATTCCGAGGAACAGGCAAAACAACGATAGCCCGGCTGCTGGCAAAGAACCTTGACAAAAAGCTTATTTCAATAGACGAGGAAATAGAAAAAAAAGCGAAGACAAGCATTGCAAAATTTGTCAAGAAGTACGGCTGGGAGCAGTTCAGGAATATTGAGTCGGAAGTCATAGAAAACATAAGCGATTTCGACGAGTGTATCTTTGACACGGGAGGGGGCATTGTTATGAGGAATGAAAACATAATAAACCTGAAAAAGAATTCACTGATAATTTTGCTCACTGCTGACATCAAGACAGTAACAAACAGGATAAAGAACAGCAAAAGCAGGCCCGCTTTGACAAAAGATAGTTTTATTGATGAGGTAAAAGCTGTCTTGAAAGAAAGAGAGGAAAGATACAAAAATGCTGCTGACTATGCAATTGATACTTCAAGCCTTGCTCCAGAGGAGGCTTGCGGCTTGATAATGTATTATGTGAGGATGGAGTTGCAATAAAATGACCAATACATTCGGTAATCTGTTCAGGATAACTACATGGGGGGAGAGCCACGGCAAGGCAATAGGTGTTGTGGTAGACGGCTGTCCTGCCGGACTTGAGCTTAATGAAGAGGATGTGCAAAAAGAACTTGACAGAAGAGCTCCTGGACAAAGCGAAGTGATGAGCCCAAGAAAAGAAGCTGATAAAGTGGAAATATTGAGCGGAGTATTCGAAGGCAAAACAGCAGGCACGCCAATTTCAATGATTATCTGCAACAAAGATGTTGATTCCTCAAAATATGAGAAAATAAAGCATTTGCTGAGGCCTGGGCATGCCGATTTCACCTACCAGATCAAGTACAAGCACAGAGACTACAGGGGAGGAGGCAGAAGCTCTGCAAGGGAAACAGCTGCAAGAGTCGCTGCCGGAGCAATTGCAAAGAAACTGCTGGCAAAATACAACATAAAAATTATTGCCTATGTAAAGGAAATTGCCGGGATTCAATCAGATAAAATCAGTTATAATGAGATTAATAAAAATAATGTAAGGTGTCCTGATAAAAATGCCGCTAAAAAAATGGAGCTGGCAATTTTAAAGGCGAAAAAAGAAGGCGATTCCGTCGGCGGCATATGCGAGATTATTGCTTTTAATGTGCCTGCGGGATTAGGCAAACCTATATATAACAAGCTTGAGGCTGACTTCGGCTCTGCAATTCTCGGCATTAATGCTGTTAAAGGCATTGAATTTGGAGACGGCTTTGGGATTGCAAGAATGAAAGGCAGCGCTTCAAATGACGAATTTATAATAAAAAACAATAAAATAGTTACAAAAACAAACCATCATGGAGGCATACTTGGCGGAATCTCAACAGGAATGCCGATTGTAATTAGGGCTGTCGTAAAGCCGGCATCGAGCATTCTTAAAAAGCAGAAAACTATCAATTACAGGACAATGAAGCAGGAAATAATTTCAGTTGAAGGAAGGCATGACCCTGCAACTATTGTAAGGTTTCCTCCAATTGCAGAGGCGATGGCGGCAATTGTTCTTGCAGACCACATGTTGATGGCAGGAAAAATAAATCCTGATAGTTTGTCGAGATGATTTCTATGACAATAACAGTTGGAATTATTGGAGGCACTGGGCAAATGGGGCGATTTTTCAAAAAACTTTTTGAAAAAAACAATTGCAAAGTTCTGATTTCATCAAGAAAAACAAAACTTAAGCCAGAAGATTGCGCAAAGCAAAGCGATGTTATTTTGATTTCTGTGCCAATAGATGCAGCAATAAAAGTAATCAAAAAAGTTGCGCCTTACGTCAATAAAAATTCATTGTTAATAGACTCAACATCAATAAAAAAAGAGCCTGTAGAAGCCATGCGCCGTTATTCCAAATGCGAAGTTATTGGAATGCATCCTGTCTTTGGCCCAAACGTAAGCTCATTGAAAAACCAGACAATCGTTTTGTGCCCTGCTAGGACAAAAAAATGGCTTAAATGGCTTGTGAATATTTTTGAGAAAAACGGAGCAAAAATCAAGCTCACAACTCCTGAAAAGCATGATGAAATGATGTCAATAATCCAAGGTTTGAATCATTTCAGCACTTTGGCTGTTGCTCATGCAATGAAAAATCTTGGAATAAGTATTGAGGAAAGCTTGGAGTATACAAGCCCTATATACAAATTAAGAATGGTTATGGTTGGCAGGATTCTTAATCAAGATCCAAATTTGTACGCAAACATAGAGATAATGAATCCCAAAAACAAAAAAGCTCTGGCGGTTTTTGAAAGCTCGTCTAAAAAACTCCGGAAAATAATTGAAACAAAAAATACTAAGGAATTCTTGAAGTACTTTAATGAGTGCGCTGAATTTTTTGGCAGCTTCAAGAAGGAAGCAGAAAAGATGAGCGATTATTTGATAGGGCAAATGGTGAAGATCAAATGAAAATAGCAACTTTAGGCCCTGAAGGGACTTTCAGCCACGAAGCTGTAATTAAGTACGAGAAAAATGCAGAGATATCATTTGCAGACACTGTAAGGGATGTTTTTGAATCTGTCGCAAATGGAAAAGCAGACTGCGGAGTAGTGCCGATTGAAAACTCTATTGCAGGAACTGTTGGGCAAACTCTTGACTGCTTAATGGAATTCAAGCTTAAGATAAAAGGAGAAGAAATTCTGCCGATAAGCCATAATCTTGTTGGATTTGGGGAAATTAAGGATATAAAAACACTTTACTTGCATCCTCAGACTCATGAGCAGTGTGAATTGTTCATCAAAAAATCTCTGCCAAAAGCAGAAATAATCCAAACCTCGAGCAACGGCAAATCTGCTGAACTGCTTGCAAAATCAAAAGACAAGACAAAATCAGCAATAATCCCAAAAATTGCAGTTGAATTGTATAAGCTTAAAATTGTTCAAAAGGATGTTCAAAACAATCGCTTTAATGTAACAAGATTTTTTGTCATAGCGAAAGAAGACGGCAAAAAAACTGGCTACGACAGGACAAGCGTAGCAATCTATCCTCAAATTGACAGGCCAGGATTGCTTTACGAAATGCTTGGCGAGTTTGCGAAAAGAAAAATTAACTTGACAAAGATTGAGTCAAGGCCTTCAAAAGGAAAGCTTGGCGACTATATATTCTACATTGATTTCCAAGGCCATAAAACAGAAAAAAATGCTGCAGAAGCTCTAAAGCAATTAGAAAAATCATTTTTCGTAACAATACTGGGTAGTTATCCAAGGAAATATTAAAAGCCAGAATGGACATCAAAAAACTTGCAGAAAGCCTTAATCCTTTTGAAAGAAAAGTCTTGAAGGTATTGGATAATTTCAGTTCTTTTCAGGATATCACAAAGGTAACGGGGTTAAAGGATGTTGAAGCAATGCGGGCTTTGCAGTGGCTTCAGAATAAAAATATAGTTGAGCTAAAAGAAGAGCGGAAAGAACTGGTTTTTCTTGATGAAAACGGAAAAAAGTATTTAAAAGACGGCTTGCCCGAGAAAAAATTTCTTGAAGCAGTGGAAAAATCCGCTACAATATCTGAACTGAACAAAAAGACAGGGCTCAGCAATGAAGAAATTGCTATTTCGCTTGGAGTTCTAAAATCCAAAACTGCAATTGAGATAGAAAAAGGAAAGGATATCGTTGTTTCTATCACAGACCATGGCAAGCACTTGCTCAAGCACGGCTTTCTTGAGGAGCAGTTCTTAAAAGAGGATTTCCCAAAAGAATTGAATGCATTGAACGAGGAAGAAAAGTTTGTTGTTGAAAATTTGAGGAAAAGAAAAAAAATTGTCAAGGTTGAAACTGCAAAAATAATCAATGCAGAGCTTACAGAGACTGGCAAAAGATTAATAAAAGAAAAGATTGAAGAAGATTTAATAGAAAAAGTTACCCCTTCTATGATGAAAACAGGCGCTTGGAAAGGCAAGAAATTCAGGCGCTTTGATGTCAAGATTAATGTTCCAAATATATTTGGCGGAAGAAAGCAGCACTATAGAAAATTTCTTGAGGAAGTCAGGCAGAAATTCGTTGCTCTTGGATTTCAGGAGATGACTGGACCAATTGTAGAAACTGATTTTTGGGATATGGATGCTTTATTCATGCCGCAGTTTCATTCTGCAAGAGACATCCATCAGGGATATTACATAAAAGAGCCAAAATACGCCAAGGCTTTGCCTGAAAATATTGTGAAGAATGTTAAAGCAGCGCATGAAAATGGTTTTGGAACTGGATCAAAAGGCTGGCAATATGATTTTGATGCAAAAAGGACGCACAGGCATATTTTAATAACTCATGATACATGTATATCGGCAAGAACGCTTGCCTCTAAAGAGTTGGCTGTGCCAGGGAAATATTTTCAGATATCCCGGTGTTTCAGGTACGATGTAGTTGATGCAACGCATTTGCCTGACTTCAACCAGGTCGGGGGCTTTGTAATTGAGGAAGGAATTAATTTTGGGCATTTGAAAGCCTTGCTCAGGCTTTTTGCAGAAGAATTTGCAGAAAGCGATGAAATTAGGATAAAGCCGAGCTATTTCCCGTTTACAGAGCCAAGCGCAGAACTGCAGGCAAAGCATCCTGAATTTGGATGGATTGAACTTGCAGGAGCCGGAATTTTCCGCCCGGAATTGGTAAAGCCTTTGGTTGGAAGAGAGGTTCCTGTGATTGCATGGGGAGTTGGTTTGGATAGATTGGCAATGTTCAAGCTTGGAATCAAGGACATAAGACTGCTTTTTTCGCATGACTTGGGGTTTTTAAGGAATGTTAAGGTGATATAAATGGTAAAATTCGGAAGATTAACAAAACCGAGCGAGGATATAGAAAAAGAGATTAAAAAAACTAAAAGATTGGGTTTTGATTATGTGGAAATTGGAATAGAATCTCCTGCTATACTTTTTTACAAAAAAAATGAATTTGCTATATTAAAATCTTTGAAAGAATTTAAGCATAGTACTATCGGCCATACAACATGGTGGTATGAATTAGGTTCGCCCTTTCCTAGTGTAAGAAGGGGTTGGATTGAACAGGCAAAAACCGATATAAGAATTGCGAATGCATTTGGAATAAAATTGTTGAATTTTCACTTTTTGGTTCTTAGTAAATTTTTATTGCAAAATAAAAGATCAAGGCAGATTATATTAGAGAATTACGTGGGTAGTCTTAATGAGTTGTCGAAGTTTGCAAAAAAGGTTAATATAATCTTAATGCTTGAAAATGGTGATGAAAAATTTGAGTATTATAAATATGTTTTAGATAGAGTTCCGCACATTAAAGTTCATTTTGATGTTGGGCATGCTTTTATTTCTGGAGGAATGAAAACAATAAAAAAATTTGTTTCTTATTTTCGAGATGGAATTGAACATGTTCATGCCCATGATAATCATGGAAAACAAGACGAACACTTAGCTTTGAGGAAGGGAAAAATAAACTGGAAAGAAGTGATTTCTATACTTAAAAAATATAATTACGATAAAACTATTACATTCGAAGTTTTTAAATCAGATAAAGACTTGATTAAATCAAGAGAATATTTCAGAAAACTCTGGTATTAGACATGAAAATCCATTACACAAAGATATGCCCGAATTGCGGAACAATCCCTCAAATAAGAACAGATTTTATCCAAATATTAGCGCCAACTCCGGAAAAATGCAGAAAATGCAGTTACTCTGGTTTGTTTCCAGAAATTGATATCAACGAAATTGAAGAATTTAGAATAAATTTAAAGAGTCAATAAAATGCCAACCATAACCTTTTCATTGAAAGATTTGCAGCATTTGGTAGGTAAAAAACTTACAATTGGAGAAGTTCAAGAGCTTGCGCATTATGGAAAAGGTGATTTGGAAAATTACGATGAAGAAGCTGATGAGGTGAAAATTGATTTTGGCGACACTAACTTGCCTTACTTGTGGAGTGTTGAAGGATTTGCTCGCTTGATAAAGGGAATTCTGGGATTGCAGAAAGGCTTGCAGGAAATAAAAGTCCAAAAAGGAGATTACCATGTTATTGTTGACAAATCTGTTGCAAAAATAAGGCCTTTTATTGCCTGCTTTGCCGCAAAAGGACAAAGAATGGATGAGTATCTGCTTAAGCAGATTGTCCAATTGCAGGAGAAATTCTGCGAAACCTACGGCAGGAGAAGGCAAAAAGTTTCGGTTGGATTGTATTCTTATAAAAGGCTGAATTTTCCAGTGCATTACAAGGCAGTTGAGCCTCTCGCAGTTGAGTTTGTGCCTCTGGAATTCAAGGCAAAGATGAATTTGAGGGAGATACTTGCAGAGCATCCAAAAGGCAAGGATTATGCATGGATCCTTGAAGGGCTTGACAGGTATCCTGTGTTGATTGACGATAAAAATGAGGTGATGAGTTTTATTCCTATCATAAATTCAAATTTTACCGGTAAATTAGAAGTTGGAGATGACAGCTTGTTCTTTGAGGCAACCGGCACTGATGAAGAAGCGGTAAATCTTGCTGCCAACATATTTGCATATGCGCTTCACGACAGAGGCTTCCAGATTTATTCTTCAGAGATTAAGTATCATCATAAAAAAGCCATTGCCCCTGACTTGAAAAGTGAAATTATTGCAATAAAAAATGAGCAAATGAGTCATTTGTTTGGACTGGAGCTGAAAGAAAATGAGATAAAACATCTTCTTGAGAAAGCTCAATTTGATTTTAGTGATTACAAAGTAAAGGTCCCTCCCTACAGAAAAGATATTCTGCATCCTTACGACATAATTGAGGACATTGGCATTATGTACGGCTATGACAAAATAAAAGAATTGCCTTTAACAACATTTACAATTGGCTCAGCATTAAAAATGAATGATTTTATTGATAAAGTCAGAGAAATTGTTGTTGGCTTGAGTTATCAAGAGGTTATGAGTCCAATATTAACAAATAAAGAATTTTTATATAAAAGAATGAATGTTGAAGATTTGGGCACTATCGAAATAGAAGATTATATGTCAGAGACTTACTCTGTTGTAAGAAGCTGGATTCTGCCCAATCTAATGGAGGTTTTTTCAAAGAACAAGCATATTGGGTTTCCTCAGAAAATATTTGAAGAAGGCTTAGTCAATATAAGAAAAGGCGAAGAAATAATTGAATACAACAGAATTGCAATTGCAAGCTCGCATGAAAAAACTGATTATACTGAAATGCGGCAAATTTTAGACTACATTTTGAAATGCTTTGGCTTGCATTGCGACATTGAAGAAGCAGAGCACAGCTCATTTATTGAAGGAAGATGTGGAAGGGCAATTGTGAAAGGAAAGAAAGTTGCTT
>Ga0209514_10004347_pt1 | contig 19162 bp, 20 predicted proteins | sample Subgrocontami58m_FD_187452 | JGI IMG/M metagenome (GOLD analysis project Ga0209514, IMG submission 187452) | Subsurface groundwater microbial communities from S. Glens Falls, New York, USA - GMW37 contaminated, 5.8 m (SPAdes) (version 3) | ecosystem: Environmental > Aquatic > Deep subsurface >...
CTACCTTCAGATACCGTATTCCAAAACGACGATACCATTCCTCGCGCGGATAGCTCCCCGGCTTACGAATATCTGGCGACAACACGACCTTCCGAACGAGCTGAATCTGAATCTTTCGTTGCCCCATTTTGAACAATGCATGGTCGCTGAAATGAATTTCCATATCGTCATAATTATATCAAAAAGCAGAAAGCCAAAGAGCGACGCCAAGATGCGTTATATCCACTATACGCAAGCGCTCATCAAAATGCAAATCGTCCCGTGCTATATTTTGCACATGTACGAATCACTACAACTTTTCAAATTGCCACCGAAACCAAAAGCGGCTTTGTACATTGATGATTCAAATCTTTATCATGCGGGGAAGGCCTCCGGTTGGATGGTTGACTATAAGCGTCTATACAGGTGGGTCGCCGAATCAAATACCATTGTCTACGCACGAGTCTTTATGGGTCTTCCTAAATACGAACCGGCAAGGTCATTCAGTCTTACGATGAGAGATTATTTGGAGAAAAGTGGATTCACTGTGACAACAAAAGAGCTTAAAAGACTTCGTGACCCGTCAGACCCAAAAGGATTCAAGAATAAATGTAACTTTGATGTTGAGTTGCACGATGAGGTTATGAGGGACTTAAAAGATGTGGACATTGTCTATGTTGCAAGTGCGGACAGCGATTTTATTAGAACAAAAGAGAATATTCTGAAAGCACAAAAACACATAAAGTTCGTTGCATATGATTTTCACTGTGCTTCTGAAATTAAATATACTTCTTGGCACGTTTCCCTTGACTCAATAAGGGATGAAGTGGAGCGTGGTCCAAAAACGAAAAAGCCAGACGCAAGGCCTGGCGAGATAGCTTAAGACCCAGTATACACAGTCAAGAAAAAATTGCAACGGGGGTGTGGATAATTAAAATCTGAAAGCAAGTTAGCCAAAAAGCGACGCCAAGATGCGTTGTCATCACTATACGCAAACTCTCTCCGAAATGCAACTCTCCGCGGGGATAATATAGTTTCTAAAGAATTGATAGGACCATTAACCAAACTGAAAGAAGGACTAGTTGAATTGTGAATTCCACTTTCCTATCATATTTATTAAACGTGACGAAACCACTCTTAACAAAGAAAGTATTTACAAAATAAGCAACAAAAGAATAAAGAAAAGTCGTGAAACCATAATTTATATAGACCGTATCATGATTCACTATTGAGGCGATAACAAAGACCGTGCTTAAAAATGTCACGAAGAGAAATTCATTTTTGATGATCGGAATATCATTCATACATCATCTTGAAAGTTCATTTGTTGTTTAGACCGTGTTCTTGAATACAGGTTTTATAGGCATTTTCATAATTCGCAACCAAGTATGTTCCGGGTTTGCTGTATAAAGGTGATTCTGGCTTATTGAAATTGCATCCAGGAGTCCTTGTGCAGTAGTCGGCGTACTGAAAGACTGCGGATTCTTTTGCTTCCTTTGAACATATCGCTCTTTGTTCTATTTCCGATCTATTCTGTGCCTCAATGGAGTTTTGTTTGTTAGTTTGCACGATGTATATAACAACCGAGAGAATCACAACTGACAGTAAGATTGCGATCGGTAATGTTATTTTGTTTAACTGCATAAAGATTTAATTCTAATCCCCCAATTCTACCACCAATCGGGGCTAGAAGCGCAAGCCCAGCACCAAATCAGATTTGGTGCTGGGCAAGCCCGCACTTTTACTCGCCAAAGCCGTTTTCTTTCCACCACGTCAATATCTCCTTCTTTTTAATTCCAAGACACAGGGAAACTTTTCTCGCCATTGAATCAGACGTGGGCAAGAGAAGCTCTTCGTTTCTTGAAGGAACGAGAACGGCAATTCCATATTTTTCATGCGTCCATACCTGATCATCTCCTTGATTGTTTTTCCACTTGTACCCAAAAGCGGTCAGAACCGCGCGCCATTCATCAGCCCTGCGGTTTCGGAAGAATCGCGCCATGCGCCGGTTTATACACCAAGGGCAAACCCCGGATAAAAGTTTTTCACAAAATTCGTCTCATACAGGACCCTGTCCATTGCAAAACGGCACAATATTTTAAATACGGTCCAATTAAAGAGAGCGCGATACTTAAACGGTAGACCGACATTTAAGGAAGGCGCCAGTTTAGTATCGCCAACAACTGCTCCTATGAGAGTTTCTGTTGAAGAAATTATTGCATCTCTTGCCTTCCCGAGTGTCTTGCCAGTGCGGATGATACCAGTCTCTTTACACATAGCTATATAGCCGTCCTCATAAGGCATTACGAGGAAGTTCAAAGTTAGATTTTCTATGTTTTCAGTCATTAAACTCATTCTACCACCAATCCTGCCCAAAAGCGCAAGCCCCGCGCAACTACATAGGACTGTCCTATGTATTATTTTACAAGGTTCAACCTTGTTCCAAACGGTGGCGTATTTGCTACTTGCGGGATGCAATGATGTCGTCCGCGATGTTTTTAGGGACCGTGTCGTAGTGGTCAAATTCCATTGTCATACTCCCGCGGCCCTCGGTCATGGAGCGAATCGTGGTGGTGTAGCCGAACATTTCGGAAAGCGGGACTTTCGCCTTCACTACTTTATTCAAACCTCGCTCGTCCATACCATCTATCTGACCGCGCTTGCCCGAGAGATTGCCCGTGATGTCGCCCATGAACTGTTCAGGCACGATGACTTCAATGCGCATAATCGGTTCCAGAATAACGGCCTTCGCTCTACCGGCGGCTTCTTGAAACGCCATTGATGCTGCGATTTTGAAAGCGATTTCAGAGGAGTCCACATCGTGGTACGAACCGTCGTAGAGGTCTACCGAGATGTCCACCATCGGGAATCCGGCGAGAAATCCTCTCGCCATCGCTTCGCGCACGCCCTTCTCCACAGCCGGAATGTATTCCTGCGGGACGACGCCTCCCTTAATGTTGTTGATAAATTCAAAGTGGTCTTCGCGCGTGAGATTCTTAGGAACTTTCTTACCCTCCTTCGGCGGTTCCATCTTCTTTATGCGAATCTTCACGTGGCCGTACTGACCGCGGCCGCCAGTCTGCTTGATGTATTTCCCTTCTGCCTCGGCACTTCCGAGAATCGTTTCGCGATACGCTACCTGCGGCTTCCCTACGTCCGCGACGACGCCGAATTCGCGCTTCATGCGGTCAACTAGAATTTCCAAATGCAGTTCGCCCATTCCCGAAATAATTGTTTCTCCGGTTTCTTCATCGCCCTTGATGCGGAATGTCGGGTCCTCGTCAGAGAGTTTGCGAAGCGCGACACCCATCTTCTCTTGGTCGGCCTTCGTCTTCGGCTCTATGCGAAGCGATACAACCGGTTCTGGGAATTTAATCTCTTCAAGCACGATGGGATTCTCTTCGTCGCAGAGAGTGTGCGAGGTCTTCGTATCTTTCAGCCCGACTGCGGCGGCAATTTCGCCTGTAAAAACTTTTTCAACCTCCTCGCGCTTGTTCGCTTGTAGTCGCACGATGCGTCCAACGCGCTCTTTAGAACCAGTAGTTGAATTGTATAAGTAAGAGCCGGAAGAAAGTGTTCCTGAATAGACGCGGAAGAATGTGAGTGCTCCGACAAACGGGTCGGTCTGGAGCTTGAAGGCGAGCGCGCAGAACGGCTCGTCGTCAGAGGCGTGGCGCTCTATCGGCTCGCCGGTCTTCGGATTCTTTCCTGTCGCAGGAGGGAGGTCCAGTGGCGATGGTAGATAGTCAACGACGGCGTCCAACACTAGCTGAACACCCTTGTTCTTCAACGCGCTTCCGCAATACACTGGGAAAATTTCATTATGAATGACAGCATTACGCAAAATCTTTTTCAAATCCTCAAGCGGCGGCTCCTTACCATCTAGGTACGCGCCCATCGCAGTATCGTTCTGTTCTACGATGCGCTCAATAAGTGCGGCGCGATATTTCTTCGCGTCTTTAAGAAGGTTCGCCGGAATCTCGCCTTCTATCACTTCCTCGCCCATGTTGCCGGAGAATGTGTACGACTTCATCACGAGTAAGTCCACTACACCCTCATGCTGGGCTTCAAGACCGATAGGAATCTGCATGCGAATGGCCTTCGGCGAGAGTCTGTCCAAGATACTCGCGTATGAATCTTCAAACGAGGCTCCGGTACGGTCTAACTTATTAATGAAACAGACACGAGGCACTTTGGCTTCGTCGGCGTAGCGCCAGTTGGTCTCGGACTGTGGCTCCACGCCTGCGACTCCGTCAAAGACGACGATGGCTCCGTCAAGCACGCGCATGGAACGCTTCACCTCGGCGGTGAAGTCTATGTGTCCGGGGGTATCAATAACATTGAAACGGTACTTTCCTTGCCCTTCCGTAGCCTTGGCGGAGGAGGGTTCGTTCAATTGTCGACGAGTCTCATGGGAAGGTGTCCAGAAACAGGTGATAGCCGCCGCAGTGATAGTGATACCGCGCTCGCGTTCTTGTTCCATCCAATCGGTGGTGGTGTCGCCCTCGTGCACCTCGCCCATCTTGTGTTGGCTACCCGTATAGAAAAGCACGCGCTCGCTGGTAGTCGTCTTACCCGCGTCAATGTGCGCGATGATTCCAAAATTTCGAACTTTCTCAAGCGGATAATCGCGGTTCATAAAGTTTCTAAAAAATAATCCGCCGACTGGCGGAGCGCCGTGGCGTTCTTTCTACAATAGCCGAAAATTGATAAAAAGCAATAGAATTGCTAGAGTGCATGTGGTTCATAGATAAAAGGAGTCCCTAGCCGCCGTTTTTTTATTTCCAATCTTTCCCGTGTACCTTAATTTACGCTATAGCGTAAAATATGGTGCATTCAAAATTACCAGGCGAAGTGGGCGCCCCAGCCCCAATTTTGCAAGACATCGAACGGCAAGGCGCTCAATGTCGCACTATTCGTGCCCGCGCCTTGCGATGATTTACTACCATATATGGAAGTACTTTCGTGAGTGAAGAAATATAAAAGCAAAATTGGAGCGGGATGCTCCATTTTGCAACTGTATTTTTCTTCGCTACGCTCGAAAACTACCAGGCAAAATGGGCAAACGCCTTATTCGCTTCGGCCATGCGATGCATCTCGTCCTTCTTCTTAATCGCATCGCCCTCATTCTTGGAGGCGAGGAGGAGTTCGGCGGCGAGCTTCTCGGCCATTGGCTTACCCTTCTTAGCGCGCGCGGCGCCGATAATCCAGCGGAATGAGAGCGCGAGCCGGCGATTCTGCGGCACTTCGCGAGGCACCTGATAGTTAGCACCGCCGACTCTGCGCGAACGGACTTCCATGAGTGGAGAGACATTACGGAGCGCGGACTCAAAAGTTTCCAGTGGATTCGCCCCGCCCTTCTCTATCTCAGCGAGTGCATCATAGACGACGGCGCGCGCCGTATCCTTCTTACCGCTCCACATAACTGTATTTATAAAACGTGTGAGAGTCTCCGAACCGTATTTCAGGTCGGGTCGCCATGTTCTTTTCTTTTTTAATGGTCTACGCATACAGTGCGGTGCGAATCAGAGAACTCATACGAATGAAACGAATAAAATGCACGAGTGTATTCCCATTCGTATCATTCGCATACATTCGCATATTGGCATCGTTTAAATACATTCGCATATTTGCATCGTTTATTTATTTTGGCTGCTTTGCTCCGTAGCGTGAGCGCGAGGTACGGCGTTTCTCTAGACCAGCGGTATCCAGCTTCCCGCGAACGATAGTGTATTGAACACCGATATCCTTCACGCGGCCGCCACGGAGCATCACGACAGAGTGTTCCTGCAGATTGTGCCCCTCGCCGGGGATGTAGGCGGTTACTTCCATGCCGTTGGTCAGCCGGACGCGGGCAATCTTACGAATAGCGGAGTTCGGCTTGCGCGGCGTCTTGGTGGTCACCTTGGTGCAGACACCTCGTTTGAAGGGCGACGGGTAGAAAGTGGGACGATTTGAGAGTGCATTAAAACCGCGAGCCAAAGCGGGCTTACTCGTCTTAGACGATTTATTCTTACGGCCTCTCTTGGACAGCTGATTGATGGTGGACATGATTGATTTTCTCGGCTATTTTGAGGCTCCGCCGAGAAAGAGCCTTAGAAAATCATCACCCTGTTAAATACGATTTGAGGCGGTTATGAAGAAAAAGTTTGCCGTGATGCGTTTTTAAATAACGCTCTCGATGACGAGCGTCACGTTCGTCTAAGCATGCTTCGTAATATACGAGGCGCACTGGCAAACGCTTTTTCGTCGAAGCAACCTTTCCTCGTTTATGTTCCTCAAATCGTCCCTTCAAATCGGCAGAATACCCAGTATAGAACTTTCCATCCTTTTCGGACAAAAGTATATACACATAGTACATAACGCTATTTGAAGGGATTTAACAGGGTTGTAGGAATCATAGTCGCTCGGAAGCTTCTTGATTCCTTACAAAAACCCGCGCACGCGGGATATGGGCACTATATATAAGTGTACAAGAGAATGCAACTACGGTTCTATAGGCTCGCGGTATGGGTCGGCCGAATACGGCTCTGCAGAAGGTGTAAGTGGTAAGTTGGAAGGTTTAAGTAGTGCAGGAACTGGAGGCGGATTTATGGATGAGCTTGCAACTTGCACCTTAGCACTTATATCTATGTGCGGTTCTTCATGGTCTTCAAGCAACTTTGGACTTGTGGAAGTCAGACTTCCCTCACGCATTGTAGAAGTCTGACTTCCAACAGGAGGAGGAATTTTGTTCTGTAAATTGAAATATTTTTTCGGCGGGACATACCTCGGAACCGATGCGAGCGTCTGTGCCGGACGAGTAGGAAGTTGCGGATTCGCGGGAATAATAGTCGTGCGTGGTTGCAAAATCACTTCACGCGGCGGCCCTCCTACATTCGTCTGCTGACGAACTTCGGACGGGCGAGACGCAGACATCGTCGCGGGCTTTTGCATTTGTGGAACAGCCTGCGGCCCATTCCGCATCTCATCCCGTAACGGCACAAAAATTTGGTCATTCACGTCTTTAACAATATTATTGATAGTCTGCTGGTCCAACTTCGCCTCTTCTGCGAGCGTTTTTGTGAACTCGTCCGGATTCTCAATGCCCATCAAAAGGAGCATAATTTCTCTTTCAAGAATTCCACCTTGGTCAATATGGAGACTGTATTTAGTCATCAAGTGATTAGCAACTATCGAATATTTCCCCTCCCCAAGGTAGCGCTGGATAGGCGGCGGTAGTGTCCGCATCACCTTCTTGATGCTTTCGTCAAATGTTGGCTCTCGTCGTATTTGGTCCATAAAGAATATTTAGGGCGTCGCGGTCGGACCCGGTGCCGGAGCTGTCGGTGCTGGACTCGGTGGTGGAGCCGCTGGCGAAGGAGTCGTAGGCGCTGTTCCCGCATCTTCATCGTCCCCAGATTCTTTAGCGGCTTCTTTGAGTAGATTCTTCATATTTGAGTTCCAGTCCTTATCGGGCTTAGCCTTCTTTGCTGTCGCACGTATTATCTTAGCGGCATCGGTGTTGGCGGCGAAGTTGATGTACTTGTTAAAAAAGTTTTTCTCATCCGTCCAGAGATTAAGAGCTTTCGCATACTTCCTCTGCGCACCCTTCTCGGTTGCGCTCTCTATTTTCTCCAGTTCTTCACCTTCTATTCTTTTAATCTCCTTGTTTATATCTTGAATTTCTGTTACAGAGGTCGCGTTCTTCCTCGTTTTTTCCAGTTTCTTTATCTCGTTCTGCCAATAGGCCTGCTTTGCCTTCTCCTCATCGTTTAGTTCGCGACCAGTAAGTTCGCTAGCGTATTTCGTCCTTGATTCAGTACGAGCTTTGAGGTCTGCTTTGTAACCGCCCTTCTGTGCCTCACCAGCATCAATACCAATTCCTTTCAAGCCTCCACCCATTGCAATGCCACGCACATCGAAGCTTCCACTTGCAATCTTATCCAAACCTCTCACGAGACCGGTACCAGCAAGCGGTACTCTACCGACCCATGTTTTACGGGCTATATTGGCACCTTTTTTAGCGAGCCATCCACCCGACGTACGCATACCCCACGCGGTTGCGCCGAATGAAAGTGCGCCGGCGAGTTTCGTCGCACCGGCGGCGCCGAAGGCGGACATTTTTTTAGAGAAGATTACTACGGCGAGGAGGAGCCCCATCGCGATGAGAAATGAGATGAGTACGCTCGCGAACGAGCTGACATTATTGGCAACTGTTCCGGTCCAACCCTCTTTAGTGGCGCCTAAGCCGGTAAGAAATTGCGTATCAGTAATGACGCGTAGGGCTATATATAGAAGAAGGAGTAATACGGGCGCTGTGATGGTTTGTTCAAAGAGGTTGTGCCACCACAGTTTTGCCGTATTCTCCAATTTTGGCACGGCGAGACCGGCGAAGCCGATTGGCGCGACAATAATTAAGAACAGAAGAATTACAAATCGCGCGATAAGTATGAAGGCGAGCGAGAACATCACAAACGCCGCAACGAGGAAGAGGATGATACTCATGAAACCGATGGTCCAATAATTATCAAGCAACTCCTGTGCTTTAGGATTATTTTTCACATCCCCATAAATGGTGAGCAGTCCTAAGCTGGACATAATCTTGTTTGATATGCCTTCGTTGTTAATTCCAGTGAGCACACCTGCCGATATCTTCGCCCCTGCCGGCTGACCGCCGTTAATCTGCGTATAAAATTGCGTAGCGAATAAATTCCCTGTGTCTATTACAGCTTGAGATATAAATAGTGAGAAATTAAGAAAGACCGCGGCGACGAGAAGCATCGGGAGCATCTTCTTTCCCCACCCGTACATATCTACATTGATAATTGTAGCTATGCCAGCGGCTAGGAAGCCAAATATGATAACAATGTTGCCGATATCGCGCATAACCTGCCAAGTGATACCAACGGCAGAGAGATTGTTCACATAAGTCCCCATAGTGACAACCGTATAGAACACTGCATAGTCCAGTGTAATAATCGCAACGCCGAGGAGCCATGCGAAGAGTTGCACGATATAGGCCATAATGCCATTGAGACCTTCTTTGGGATCAGGATTCGGCGGAAGAGTTTTTGGTGTCCCAGCGGCGGCTGGATCTGCGACTGAATTCTCGGTAGTGGCCGCTTCTTGTGTTAATGCTTCTTCAATTGAAGCGCTGGAGTCGTACTGCGCATGCGCGGCGGGCGTTGCGCCCGCTGTGCCAACCACGAGCGCGAGAATTATGAACGAGGTGGTGAAGAAGCGTTTCATATTATTCTTCGCCACTATTTCTTACTGCCCCTCCGTCAACCGATGGATCAACACGTGACGGAGTGCACACAGAGGCCTTGAGCGCCTCCGCATTTGTACTGATAAGCGCCATTCTGTCTATAATCGTCCCGCCAGAGACCGTGAGCGACCCTGATGGAATAGCGGATGCCATACCGGAAGCCTGAATTTCTTGTTGAGTATTGGCGATATCAAGAGTCGTGGGCGACATAGTCTGAAGCGTTTGCAAATCGGCGGTGTATGCCCCGCCTGCTCCTGATTCCGTTGAATTCGCTCCCGTCTGCACCTTCTCAACCATTGCCCTTGCCGAGGCTACAATCGTAGACGCAGTGTTGGTCTGAACAAATATTGGTGCTATCTGAGTGGTTATAGCGGAACGCGCGGCAGTGGCCTGAGCGGTGCTAGCGCTTATAAAGCTCGACAGAGACTGGCCTAGTCCATTTTCCAAAACGGACGGTGCGACACTTTGCTGTGCGATACAAAACGTTGCTAGACTTGCGACTGTCGTTGACGCGGCGGTCGCCGCACTACGAATCGATCTCCACATTGATTCATACTGTGTTGCTCTGTCTGACATTTCTGGTCCTGATACCTGTAACGTAGCGGCGTTTTGTAATACAGTTGACTGTGTAACTCCTAGGTATCCTGGGGACTGATATTGTAGAAGACGCGAAGTAGGATTGGTCGCGGATGTCTGTCCGACGCCTAAGAGACCTCCGGAACCAGAACCTCCAAGAATTTGCGAAGCGAACTGTACTGTACTAAGCACTGTGCCGACATTTCCGAGAATGCTGTTTATCTCTTTTGCTACACTGCCCATCTCTATGAGCTTCTTCCAGTTGAGTACGAGTGATTCGTCCAACATTGCTTTGATTGTTGAGCCTGGTGTTTTGATGGTGCCAAGATTACCGTCCTTGTCATAACAGGAATCTCCCGAATTTATTCCGCCTGCTACAGGGAACTCTTCTTCGCTCATTGGTGTGGAAGCATCGTTGGCACCGCACCATGAGAGAAATCCTTGGCCCCAATCAAGAACTGCTCGGCGCGCTGATTGTGCACTCCCGACAACGGATGCGAGATGGGACTGGGAGGCCTGATAGAAGGTGTAGGGATTATTCTGCGTCTGCGTAGTGAGTGCGAACCACGCTCCTACTCCACCCTTTGACCAGTCACCTGATAGAAACGCGTTCGGATTTGGTGAGTATTGCGACATTGTATTTCTATTCTGAGCGAAGAACCCGGCGGAGCTCGTATTCCAGAGATAATTAGTGCGAAGTGACGATACGATAGACGAGGCGAAAGGCGAATTTGAATTTCTGCCGAATTGAACAAAGAATGCATTTGCCTGAATATCTCCAACTCTCTGCAGATTGCCGTTTAAATCTTGTACAAACTGCGGAGCGCCGGTACCGTTCGTCTTACCGATAACAAAGTCCAGTATGCCGGCTGTGATTAGTTTCAGTAAATTCCCGGACATGACAAATGCAAGAGGCTGAAGCACGTATGCGTTAATTTGCAACGCGACATCAGCGATTGCGCTAGTCCATGTGCTTGCGGCTGTGATAGTATCTTTGATTAAATCCAAGCCGCTCTCCATTACCGGCACACCAGCTAACGCATGGACCTGTCTAGGAGCCGTAAGAAACACTGATGGTGTTACGAGTATTATGGTCAGAAGAATTGCAAGTGTCTTCATGGCTTTGGAGCGATGTCCTTTATAAGATTCACGAAGGATGCACCGGGTGTACCAGCGTTCATAGAAATGCCGGCAGCCTCGTATATCTTGCCAATGCCGATAAACGCATTTCCTAAGTCAAGTACGGCTTGCGGATATTGTTGAAGCGCAAGCATTGCCGCTAACGTGTCGTCGTTCACGCGCGCAAAGTCTGTCACTATCTCGCTCACGCGCATAAGCGAGTTGATGAGAGCGAGGTCGCTCGCTACAAGTTCTATTGGCACCTGTAATGACGAGATCCCAACTGCGGAGTCTCGATATGTTTTAGCTATTGAAGCGATTTGTGACAATGCTGACGTATCATTGTGTTCCAACACACTTTTCAGATAATTAATCTCACTTGTCGTTGCCGTACTCTTGTTTTTTAACAATACAGCCTCCGCGTCTGTAGCAAACATTTTCATCGCCTCCGATCCTGAGCCTGAAACTTGCAATTCTTTCACCGATTTAAAATCCGGAGCAGGCGCTATGGCTGATGAAATTGAATCCAATGCTTCATTAACAATTTTCTCCATTTCGCTTTCGGATAGATTACCTCCTCCATTGGCCTGTTTTGCCGATATATAGAGCATAAAGAAATTTTTTGCGAAAGCGGCTGTAAGCGTTCCTTCAGCTGGCGGTGGAGGAAGAGATGGGTCAAAAGTGTTAACAGAGCTTGGCGAAGAAGTCGATACAGTAATATCAGCAATTGCCTTCGGCACTATAAGACCTTTAGTCACTGCCTCGCCGTCAGTCATACCAAGATTAAATGTGTCTGTAATTTTCGGTGACGTGCCGTAGAGAGCCTCTTCCCAATCGGTGAGGCCATCACCGTCAGAATCTTTCATCGCGATAGCCTGTAGAAGCGCCGATTCTGTTGACGCCTGCGCAGAGTTTGGCGATTCAACACTCCTAGCTAGAAGAAATGACCCGACGATGAGCACAATAGCCAAAGATGCTGATACGAGAATTCGCCAGTTTTGTAGAATCTGCCCCATAATATATAAGAAGTATAACAGTAGCCTTGGCAAGAGAAATTGTTATCTACAGCGTGCTATCCTACTTATATGCGTGTTTCGTTTTTATCTATTATCGCAGTCCTTCTTGTATTCTCGTACGGCACCTATGTGGGTGCACAAGAAGATGTCTTCACTGCGAATCTCTCACTTGGGTCTAGAGGAACACAAGTTTTGACTCTTCAAAAACTTCTTAATCAAGATATGGATACGAGTATTGCCAGCAGTGGCCCAGGATCGCCTGGAAACGAAACAAGTTATTTTGGACAACTCACGAAATCTGCCGTTATAAAATTTCAAGAAAAGTATACGAGCGAGATTCTAGCGCCCGCCGGACTCACTAGAGGTAACGGGAGAGTATGGTTGTATACGAGAGCGAAGCTCAATGCGATTCGTCTACAGGAGATAAGCCAGACACCAGCTCCAGCTCCAGCTCCAGCTCCGGAAACGGTAACGACGGTAACTGATTACGCAGTAAAAGATAGCGAGAAAATTGATATATACACTGGAGATAAAATGATTGAAAATGTCCAAAATAGAATTCTTTCGGCAATTAATGCATCCATTGTCGCCCAAAGCACAGCTACCGCGACGATGCCGGTAATAACGGCATCAGATGTCCCTAATGTTGTGATTAAAGAATTGTCACCACGATCAGGAATGCAGGGTGCGCGCATCTCAATCACCGGAACCGAAATTTCGTCTAATAGCGCAATCTACTTCGGGAACAGTTACGTTGTCCGCACGATTAGCCAAGATGCTCTCGGTAATTTTTCGTTCGTTGTTCCATCTATACCTCCTGCGCGATACGACGTAGCGGTTAAAACTTACGGCGATATATCAAACACGGCGACCTTCGTCATAACTGACCCAAAAAATCCCTCGGTACACATACAAAGCGTATACCCTTCAACTATCAAATACGGCGGTACGCTCACGATAACCGGCTCAGGCTTCACTCCTCAAAATAATACAGTCGTTACTACCTATCAGAAATTCGCCAATATCCCTTCGGCTGATGGAAAGACGCTTACCGTCCAAATCGCTCCGGACAGCCTTCGGGAGCTATCAAAGTTCGGTCGCGGGACGGATAAAGTGCCAACATCCGTATACGTAGTAAATGGATACGGATTTTCTGACTCTGAAAAGTCATTTAACATATCTATATGAAAAAAATTATCATCACCCTCATAATCTCCTTTGGTGCCATTGCTGTTCCTTCAACGGCCTATGCTCAAGCAGTATTCGGAGGTCTCGAAGTTTCAATTTTCCCTTGTACTTGCTCCGGACAATTTCTCCACTATTTTGCACCACTATGGCTTGGCCCAGTCCCAACTGCCGGAGCGCTTACATACCCATGGGGAGCTCTAACTGCGATACCATTTTTCTCGTTGCGCCCTGGTTCTTGGGCACTTGGCTCATACACTCCAGGTACAAATGCCTGCTGGGTATGGGCTGGCAAATTCTGTTTTCCGCTTCCTTCTCTTGGTTCAATAAGTCCAGTAACAGGTGTATCTCTTTAATTTTTTCTATAAATTTTAAACCACTCGGATAATTGCACGTCTTCTGCACGGGCTTTTTCTGCAATATCGCCACTTGGAAGCCTCGCTTCCAAGAGATTACTTCGTACATACTTGCGCTTATGAGCGAAGCCTGCGTGCAGGAGTTTAAAAAAAAGTTCTTCTTCAGCATGTGTCTTAAAATTCTTTCGCGAGATATTCTTAATAGTGAGTACAGCAGAATCTACATTCGGTGCCGGCTTGAAAGCTCCTCTCGGGACGAGGAATTCGCGTTTCGGAGTGCCGTATGCTTTTACAGAGAGCGACAAAATACTTTCTTTCTTGTCGCGCGCGACAATGCGATCTGCGACTTCTTTCTGTACGAGGAGCGTCATAGAATTCGGTTGGTTCTCTGATTCAAGAAACATTCTGAATATCTCTCCGGTCAGATAATACGGAATATTCGCCACTACCTTATAATCGCGTGCACCTTCTTTTACGCTATAGCGTGAATTAAGGTGCATTCCAAAATTCCAATCGCGAATGTCGCCGTGAATAAGCTCCAGTTTATCCTCAACAATTTCACCCACAAAACTTATCTGCAGTTTTTGAAAAAGTTCATAATCAGCTTCAACCGCGATTACTTTTTTTACTTTTTTTAATAATTCTCTTGTGAGCATACCTGTTCCTGGACCTATTTCCAACACCGTGTCGTCGCTAGAAATATTCGCGACGAGCACAATCCTCTCCGCGATGCGCGCATGCATCAAGAAGTTCTGCCCCAATGATTTACGTGGATTTGTCATGCTTCAATTATTACCTCACCATCTGTTTCATCATAGAGCATAAGTTCTCCGTCTATATCAGCGAGAAATGAGGACGGTATTGTAACTGAATCACTACCGTAGATTTTACGAATACGTGCGAGTGTCAGATACAGTCTATCTTTTGCACGCGTCATAGCTACATAGAAGAGTCGCCTCTCCTCCTCTTCATCTCTGTCTTTTTCATTCATATTCTCATGCGGAAACAGCCCTTCTTCCATACCGCTGACAAAAACAGTGTTGAATTCTAATCCTTTCGCCGCATGTACGGTCATTAATGTAACGCCGCTTTTCTGCCCCGCAGGTCCCGAGTCCCTCGAGGGATGGTCCATTTCGTCTTGGTCACTAGCCAAAGCGGCTTCGGCGAGAAAGAGAGAGATGCCTTCTTTGCCGGACGTAGCGTCATGTCGCGCGGCAACCGAAGCGAGCTCTTCAATGTTTTCAAATCGTTCTCTGTCCTCTTCACTTCCTTCGTCAAAAAGAGCTTTCTTCATGCCGCTTTTTTCTACTACCAGCTTCACGAATTCAGAAGGCTTCAGAAAGAGCGCGAACTCCGCGAGTTCTTGAATTACACGTTCAAATTCTTCAACTTTAGCGAGTTCGCCGGCACGCAATTGAGGGCGCTGGCCTGCGGCGAGTTTCCCTAGCGTTACCTTGCCTAGCCCGCGCGGCGGCGAAGCCGCCGCGCGTATTTTATCCGCTTCCCTTGATGGGTCCATCGCGAGCCGCATCCACGCGAGCGCGTCTTTCACCTCCTTACGAGCGAAGAATCGCGTGCCAAGAACTTTGTACGGCACGCCTGCACGGAGCATTCCTTCTTCCAGAGCGCGCGACTGAAAGTTTGTGCGATATAGGACCGCAATTTCTTCCGGCTTCTGTCCTTCCGACATCTGTTGCTTTATCCGGTTTGCTATCCATTGCGCTTCATCTTCTGCACTCAATGCAATATGAACAATGATTGGTTCACCTGTGGCTTTTTCAGTCGTTGAATACTTTTCTTTACGATTTTTGTTCTTCTCAATGACGGCATTCGCCGCGTCCACAAGATTTTTCGTGGAGCGATAGTTGCGTTCCAGAATAACAGTCTGCGATTGTGGATATCTCTTTCCAAAATTTAAAATATTCTCCATCTTCGCGCCTCGCCACCCGTATATCGCCTGATCGCCGTCTCCAACCACAAATAAATTCTTGTGTTTCTCCGCAAGTATTCCCGCTAACTGCTCCTGCAAACTATTTGTATCCTGATATTCGTCTATGTGGATATGGCTCCAACGATTTTGTGCGAGCTCACGTATATCGTCATGCTCTTCAAGCATCCGTACAGGCAAAGCGATAAGGTCGTCAAAGTCCAAAGCCTTTTCCGATGCGAGCGTCTTTTCATATCTCTGCCATGCTTCCGCGACAATTCGGTTGCCGAAGCTTGACCGACCATGTTTCTGTGCAAACTCTCCGGCACGCATCCCCTCCCCTTTCTGGCGCGAGATCCTGCCGAAGACCGCGTGCGGAGAGAGTTCTTTCGCTTCTACATCAAGAGCTTTTAGTGCCGCTCCAATCGCCTTCTCCGAGTCATCGCGGTCATAGATGCTGAAGAATCTCTGGATACCAATAGCCTTACCATAGCTCTGAAGCAATTCACGACCCAAGCCGTGGAATGTAGCGATAAATGGTAGCGGTCCGTCTTCTCCTAGCATTACTCGGACTCTCTCCCGCATCTCTCTGGCGGCCTTATTGGTAAATGTGACGGCGAGAATCTTATCCGCTTGGATACCTTTACGAATAAGATGATATATACGCGTCGTGAGTACGCGCGTCTTACCGCTACCGGCGCCGGCCAGAACAGAAATGGGACCATCAGTCGCGAGCACGGCGCGCTTCTGCGCGTCATTAAGTCCCTCCAGATACGTCATTAACAGAATATAGCGCATAAACCGCTCTCCACAGACGGTGACTGAGGCAGTTGACTACCCGCGCCACTCGGCTATACTTCCTGTATAGCTGATAAGGAAGTACCCAAGGAATGGCTTATATACGAGTGTATGTAAGCCATTCTTGTATTCGCGGACACACCACCCACCCCTTGTTTCCCATCAAATTCAACCAACAATTTCTCATATCAATACTAGTAGGTCTGGCGTTCGCTACAGCCACCTTGCCAAACTACGCGAACGCGTTCTGGCCATTTTCTACAAACGCAGATGCGGCCGTGAATACATTCACTCCGAATTCGGGGCCGTACCTATTAAGCGCCGCAATTAATTCAGATCCGAACCCTAATAAAGGTCTTGGCGACACAATTGCGACGAGCGGCGGCAAAGCGCTTCTCGCATATGCCGGACCTTCAGGTACGAACGCGGATGCGGAGAACTCCGCTCAATCAGACCGCATCTCTGTCTATGTGGTGCGCCGCGGAGATACCCTGTCGGATATCGCAAAGATGTTTGATGTTTCTGTAAACACGATTGTTTGGGCGAACAATCTTAAAAATGCAAGCGACGTGCGTTCCGGCGATACTCTCGTCATCCTTCCAATTTCAGGCATTGAACGCATCATCGTGAAGGGAGATACGCTCAAATCTCTGGCGAAAAAATATAACGCAGATGCAAATGAAATCGCACAGTACAACGGTCTTGAACCGACGGACATTCTTGCCGTCGGCACAACTATCATCATCCCCGGCGGAGAAATTGCAGTGCCTGCGCCGCGCCCCAGGTCATCGCCTGTCGTGCTCGGCGGTGGAGGTTCATTCTTGACCGGCTACTACATCAATCCGGTACCAGGCGGCATTATCACTCAGAGACTGCACGGATGGAACGGCGTTGATATAGGAGCGGCGCGCGGTACGCCGATTTATTCGTCAGCCGACGGAACGGTTATAATCGCCAGAGGCGGTGGTGCATGGAATGGCGGATACGGAAATTACGTCGTTATCACTCACAACAATGGCACCCAAACACTCTACTCTCACATGAAAAGTGCCGCTGTTTCATCCGGGCAGTCGGTGTATCGTGGCCAGACAATAGGTTACGTTGGCTCAACTGGTAGAGTGACCGGTACGCATCTCCATTTTGAAGTACGCGGGGCGGCGAATCCGTTCGTAAATTGCGCGCTTAACAGCGTCTGTTCTCCGCAATAATTTTACTCAAACCCGAACAGCCCGCGGGGGCGGTATTGGATTAAGAAATCAGCCGAAAAAAGTTGACATTTTATTACTGTCGTGATATATAGTAATTAGAAACAGAAGGACATTAATTCATCCGATATTAAACAACCGAAGGGAGTACCAGATGATTACCGACAAGCCTGCGTGTCAAGATTTCTTGATTGAAGCAATAAGAGCGCTTCGACGGCGTCCGGGGAACATGCGAGGATATGCTGCTGCCGGCGTTCCTCTGGAAAAGCTCTTTGCGATTTCCAGCGAAGCCTACACGGCGGACGAATTTCGTGTCGGCCTGAAGTACCTCATGGACAGGAAAAATGTCGTACTTGTAGCTCGTGTTGCCGACTACGAGCTTACCGATGTTGATGCGAGCAAAAAGGATGACAGGTACGGCACGAGAGGTCACCGGCTAACATGGCTTTCCAGCGTTCCAGCAGACTTGCCTGCCGGTCAATACGAAAGATGGAAAATCGGCGAAGACGGCATGTCTGTTGTACGCGATGATGCTGTGCGTTTTAGTGAAGCCAGGTGGGCTATGCTCTACGTTGCGAAGGACGGGTTACCGAAGAAGGTTGCTGTCCTTTTGGCTGGACACGGAGGTGGAGCTACCGCGCAAAGCATCATTGAGGCGATGCAGAAGAAAAAGAAACCCATCCCAAAAAAGAAAAAGTAGTTTCGCCCCGAAAGCCCCGCGCTTCCGGGGCTTTTGTTTTTATTATGTATTTTATTCAAACACGAAGAGACCGGGGGGAAATATTTTAGAGATTTAAATGTTTAAAGATATAAATATTTCAATCTTTTTTCTCCACAACCTGACCATTCGGTAGACGCACGTAGCCCGCTGCTGATAACATTTCACCCACTAAGTCACGCGGCGCTTCCCTCTTGTATTGCAGACCGGACATGCCGCCCGATTTCAATTTCTTGATAAAGCTCGCAATAAGCCGACTGCATTCTTCGGCAAGCAGATTTAAACGTTTAAATGTTTCAATATTTAAATATCCGATATCATGCGCGACATAAAGCTGTGCTCGTACCTCTCCCGCCGACGCCTTCGCTATATATAAATAATTCAGAAATCCCTGTTTCGTGCCGCTCTCAAAACCTTCAGCAATATTTGAAATAACCGAAACAGATGCTCGCTGAATCTGATCGCGGAAACCGTTATCTCTGCACGACGCAAGCGATGTGTATACTGCCTTCGTTAATTCGCGCGCCTTTTTGAACATTATTAGGTCTTCGAATCTTTGTATCGTGGCCATGCTTTAAATTTTTAAATATTTAAATTGGGTTATTCGAAACCGAATAACCCTCTCGGGCGGTACTGGAGCGCTTCGTGGACGAAAGCGGGCGTGACCAAGTCGGCGCCGGCGAGGTCGGCGATGGTTCGCGCGACGCGCATCGTGCGGTGGAAACTTCGCGGAGATAAGTTAAGGCGCGAGGCGGCGTTCATAAGAGCTTCTTTCGCTGTGACGCTGAAACCGCTTTTCTCGTCCAGTTCACGACCGGATAGTGCGGCATTTGTAGCGCCTTTCTTCCCCGTACGTTTAGTCGCGCGTGCACGCGCAGAAACAACACGCTCACGTACCTTAATTGAAGACTCTCCGCTTGAGAGCTTCGCGAGCGTCTCGTGCGGGACAAGCGGTACTTCTATCCAGAGGTCAAGCCTGTCTACGATTGGGCGCGAGATTCTCCGCGCCTGTTTCGCAGCGGCTCTCTGTGAT
>Ga0209514_10004349_pt1 | contig 19157 bp, 18 predicted proteins | sample Subgrocontami58m_FD_187452 | JGI IMG/M metagenome (GOLD analysis project Ga0209514, IMG submission 187452) | Subsurface groundwater microbial communities from S. Glens Falls, New York, USA - GMW37 contaminated, 5.8 m (SPAdes) (version 3) | ecosystem: Environmental > Aquatic > Deep subsurface >...
GAGGCGCTGCTTTGCTCCTTTCGAAAGAGTGGGTACGTTCCCGAGAAAAACCGTTCCTGGTGCAAGCCTACTTTTGATGTGCATAGTGACACCATTGTAGTGTCACGCATCATTCTGAACGAGATCATGAGGCTCTGGTATAATGAGCGCGCCGCCTCTCCCTCGTGGCTGGCGAAGGTAGGACCGGCCCATGTCTGACGACCTGACAGTACTCCTTCAAGAACGTCTCCCCGACAATATGCTAGCAGCACTCTGCGATGTCGCCAGCGCGGTTGCCGCAGCCGGCTGCACGGTCTATCTCGTCGGCGGGACGGTGCGGGATATTTTGCTCGGCGTCCCCACCCTTGATCTCGACTTCACGGTGGTGGGCAGCGCACCAGGGCTTGCGGAGAGCTATGCAAAGACCCACGGCGGCAGAGTGGCGTCCCGCTCTCAGTTCGGCACGGCCAGCGTGCACATCGGCGCCCTGACCATAGATTTCGCCAGCGCGCGCAAGGAGCGCTATCCCCATCCAGGATCGCTGCCTGTGACCGAGCCCGGGGGGCTTCAAGACGACCTGCTGCGCCGCGACTTCACTATCAATGCAATGGCCGTCGACCTGTCTTCAGAAAACTGGGGGGCGCTCATCGATATCAGTGGAGGACGGCAAGACCTTGCGCGACGAACTATCTCGGTCCTTCACGACCTCAGCTTTCAGGACGACCCCACGCGCATGTTGCGGGCGGCCCGTTACGTCCACCGCCTGGGCTTCCAACTCTCGGGGAGGACGGCGGATTTGGTGCGCAGGGACGCAGCCTTTATGCGTCGGGTCAGCGGCCCACGGCGGTGGAAAGAGCTGGAGCGGACTCTGAACGAGGCCGAGCCCGAAGGCGCGCTCACGTCAGCACAAGAGTGGGGAATTCTTCCCCAGTTGCACGCCGCCCTAAAGATTTCAGGGGACGTCAAAACGGCGTTTCGCGCCGCCCGCGACCACGTGGCGCCGCGAGCAATCCCGGCCATTACGTACCTGTGCCTGCTGACCTATGACATGACTCCCGCCCAGCGCCTCGACCTGGCCAGGGATTTCCGCCTTTCCAAAAGATATACTGCCGCTTTGGAAAATCTGGACACAGTCCAAGCCCTGTCGCCGGTGTTGTGCCAGGACGCGCTCAGGCCCAGCAAAGCCGTCGATTTGCTGAGTGACCTGGCGTCGGAAGCGCTGCTCGCGGCCAGCCTGTTGACACCAGAACCAGTGGCTCGACAGCGCCTGAAGACGTATCTCACCGAATGGCAGCACGTGCGCCCGGCGCTTTCAGCCAGAGCTCTCATGAGCATGGGCATCGCCCAGGGGCAATCCTTGGGTGAACTGCTCGCGCTGCTCCGGAGGGCGAGACTTGACGGAGATGTACGGACGCGGCAAGATGAGGAAGAGTTTGTACGCGCTTACATACAGCAAAAGAGGTAGGAGAAGGTCGCCATGGTAAACGAGCCAGCCTCCCCCGTCGCGGAAGAGATCAACGCTGAAGATATGCTCTGCGTGGTGTGCTCCGAGCAGTTCCCCCCTGTCCATCACGCCTTCTGCGACTACTGTATGCAGCCGTTCCACATGCGGATGCTGGAGGGCTCAGAGGCCAAGGACTGTGGGAACATGTGGTACATTGAGGACTCCTGCACGACCATCCTTGTCTGCAGGCCGTGCTACCGGCAAGCCAGCGGGGCCTGACGGCCTGGTAACGTCGCTCTTCCCCTAACCTCCGCGCGGCGCGCTGGCCTGCCGCAGACGGTGCACAATGGCCGCGATATGCTTCATCCCCTTGAGAAAATCTTCTATGCGGATGTGCTCGTTGGGAGCGTGGATCTGGCTCCCCGAGTATCCCACTCCTGAGTCTGCCACGGTCACGCCAAGCAACTCGATGATGGGAGACATGGGACCTGTGCCGGGAAACGAGGGATACACGCCCGCCGGCATCCCGTAAGCATCGACCGCCGCCGCCTTGACCAGAGCGACAAAAGGAGCCGTCATAGAGCTTCTGGCGGGGCTTTCCGCCGCGATCAGTCTGACCTCGATATCGCCGAAACCCTGGTTAGCCAGGTGGTCGCTCAGTTTGCGCAGGATGTCCCCTGGGCGCTGGTCCGGCGCCAGACGGAAATCGAGCTTTGCCCTCGCAGACGCTGGCAAGACCGTCTTTGCGCCTGCTCCGGTATAGCCGGACTCGATGCCGCAGATGTTGCAGGTGGGCTCCAGCATGAGCTTGCGCCAGTAGTCAACGCCCGTGCTGTTTCCAAGGAAACCCGCAATGCCAAAACCAACGCGTGTCTGCTCCATGTCCATGGGCAGGAACTCCAGAGATGCCAGCTCTTCCGAAGTGGCAGGTCTCACCGCGTCGTAGAACCCTGGTATCAAGATTCGCTCATCCATGTCCTTGAGAGAGGCCAGCGCGTGGAGGAGACGCCACGCGGGGTTAGGGACAACCGGCGCCCAGGAAGAGTGCATGTCGCGTTCGGCGGTGCGCGCCTCCAACTCTACGTAGAGGATGCCCTTCACTCCCAGACGAATATCCGGCCGGCCATTCCAGTCCACGTAGCTGCCTTCCCACAGGCACACATCGGCGGCGAAGCGTTCGCGCTGCTCGGTTTCATGGAGAAACTCTTCCAGGTGGGGACTTCCCACCTCTTCCTCGCCCTCAATGAGGAACTTCACCGTCACCGGCAGCCAACCGAAAACCTGCTGATAGGCCCGCAATGCCCACAACCGGGCCACGATGTTGCCCTTGGTATCTGCCGTCCCGCGCCCGTACACCTTGCCATCGGCCACCAATGGCTGGAACGGAGGCGATTGCCACTCCTCCAGCGGATCGGCCGGCTGCACGTCGTAATGGTTGTAGAGGAGCAGAGTAGTGGGAGCGATTCCCGCGCCCATGCCATACACCACCGGCGGGCCGCCGGGCGCCCGTAGCAGAAGCGCAGACAGCCCCGCTTCCCTGATGAGCTTGACGGTCAGTTCTCCGCATTCTTCCAGGCCCTCAGGCTGCGCGCTCACACTGGGTTGAGCGCAATACCTGACCAGGTCTCCCAAAGCGTCGCTCAGATGGGCGTCGAGGAAGTGAAAGACATCATCCAGGGTAGGCATCGCGGCGCTAAATCCCCCTCACGTGATCAACCGCTCCCGCACTTTTCGGAGCGCCAGCATGTATATCGCGGCGGCCGCAAGCATGAGCCATGCCACGTCAATCAGCATCCCCAGAGTGAAAGTTCCCGAGACCAGACCTCTGGACAGGTTGACTCCGTGGCTCAGAGGCAAGAACCACCCAACAGTCTGCGCCCACTCCGGAAGACCCTCAAGGGGGAAGAAGACCCCAGCAAACATGTACTGCGGAATGAGGAACAGCGTTGCAAAGTGGTTGAGCTGTGCCACATTGCGCACCTGTGAGACTACCACCAATCCCGTCGCGGCAAATACCACCCCCATGAGGAACATGGCCGGCACCGCCAGTAACACGGAAAAAGCCATCGGCACCTGAAAGATGAAAAAGACCGCCATCAGGGCCAGGGTTGTTTCAATAGCTCTGCTTGCGCCCCAGAGGATCTCTCCGGTGATGACATCCTCTATACTCAACGGCGTCACGATCATTGCATCGAAGGTGCGCTGCTGGTCCATGCGGAAGAAGGATCCCCAACTGCACTCTGCAGCCGTCCCCCACATTGCGTAGGCGGCGATGAGGCCGGGAGCCAGAAAAGCTAAGTAAGAGACATCGCCGCCCAGGTTCACATAGTTCCCCAACCCAAAGCCCATTGCAATCAGCACAATCAGCGGCTCAATGACGGTGAAGGTGATCTGAGTGTGCCAGGTCTGCAGAAACACATCAAAATTGCGCTGCCAGACACGCCCTGCTCTCCGACTGATCCCGCTCACCCGCTCAACTCCGTGCCTGTCAGCCGCAGGAACACGTCCTCCAACGTTGCTGGCCGCTGGACCACTTGAACAGGAAGGCCCGCTAACCGCTCACGGGCTGATCCGTCGTTAAACACGTACACTTTGTCGCCAACAACCTGGGTAGCGACATTCACCCCTGCAAAGCGGCCAGCAGCTTCCTCCCGGGCCTCGTCTTCACCGACCACCTCAATCACTTCCTGCCCTACGAGCTCCGCCACAAGATCCCTCGGCCTGCCCTCAGCGAGTATTCTTCCCTGATAAAGGATCGCGACGCGGTGACAGAGTTGGGCCGCCTCTTCCATGTAGTGTGTCGAAAGGAGGATGGTCACTCCTGCAGCTTGAAGCGTACGGAGTTGACGCCAGATCAGGTGGCGCGCCTGAGGGTCCAGACCCGTGGTTGGTTCATCCATGATGATGATCTTGGGCGCATTCAGCAGCGCGCGAGCGATGAGCAAACGCCGCTTCATCCCGCCCGAGAGGGTGTCAACACGGTCACGCTTCCGCTCGGCAAGCTGAAAGAGGTCAAGGGACTCCTCTGCCCGCTGAAGAGCAACATCACGCGGCAGATCGAAATAGCGGGCGTACACAAGGAGGTTCTGCAAAACTGAAAGGTCGGGATCGAGGTTGTTCTCTTGGGGCACAACACCAAGAATGCTCTTGATTGCCCGCGCGTCTTTGGTCACGTCCATGCCGTCTATGATCAGGCTGCCTCCTGAGAGCGGCGACACGCAGCAAAGCATGCGGAACGTCGTGCTCTTTCCTGCTCCGTTGGGACCAAGAAGGCCGAAGCATTCACCCGCATTCACCTGGAAATTGATGCCGGCAACAGCCTGAAGCTGGCCGTAGTTTTTCGTGAGGCCCAATGCCTCAACAATCGCTTGTGGCATCGCGGCGCGTCCTCCCGGGATAAAGGATACACGGTGCTAAGCGCGGCAAAGGAAAAGGGCTAGAGGTTGCCCTAGCCCTGGAGATGATCTCGCCGGCATCGTCTGTTACGAAAATGCTAGGACATCCCACTTAAACGGGACTTCTCACTTCGTTCGAAGAATAAGGGCGTTATCGTTCGAGCGACAGCGAGAACTTCTTTTCCTGCACACTCTCCTCCCGCTGTTCGAGCCTGCTTGTCGGTAGGCAGCCGACCGTGAGAACAGCGGTTCCTGTATTACGATCATCCCACGCCGGTGCGCCTCAAGCCGCTTCAAGACCTATATCTCTTCCTCCTCGTCGTCGTCATTTTCCGCCTCCTCTGCTACGGAAAGTGACTGGGCCACAAAGCCGCCCTCTCCAGAGCTTTCCTCATCCTCCCATTCCGTGGAGTCGTCGTCATCATCCTCTGAAAAGCCGCCGGGTGAATCGAGGTCATTGCGAACGAGCCTTTCTTTAACGTACGGTCGAAAGTCGGGCTCTGGCCGAGACGGAAATGAGACTCTACCCGCCATATCGGGCGCTTGATATGTTTCCCGCACAATGACCTTTACCTGGTGGTCTGTCACGCTTGTGATCGCGGCCTCGTAGCGGTTGCCACTCTGCATAAAGTTCACCACCCGTAACCCCACCTTCGGCTCGACCAAACCAACGTATTCTCCCGCAGAAGTAAAGACCTCCAATCCTTTCCCTTTGACGCGCAGATCAACAATGTCTCCAGCCGTCGATTTGGCCACAATGCCCTTGTCGCCAAGCGCAATTAGATTGACCACTGTCGTCTTCCCGGTCTCACCGATGAAGAGGCTTGGGTCTACCCGGGCGGCCTCCTGCCCACCACGGGGAGCGGACTTCAACCCTGCCAAACGTGTCAGGTTTCTCTTGGCAATGGAGTTGATGGGCTCTATGGTCAGTGCCCGCCCGTATGCGTCTCTCGCGTCGTCATACTGCCCAAGCTCCGTGTACGCCTTTCCGAGCCGGTTGTATGCATCTACGTCCTCAGGAAAAACCCGCAAAATGCTCTGATTGGCAGTGACCGCTTCCTCCCACTTGCTATGCATAGCAAAGCTGATTGCCAGTTCCGCCCGTTGTCGTCGAAAACGTGCACTCTCTTCTGGAAGCGCCATCACACTCTACCTTTCCACACTTTCACATGGCTCATCACAATCGTTAGGTAATATCATATGTACAACATTTGCTCGTAACAGTTTCACAAAGTTGTGCGGCCTGAGAAAATCAGATTATGTCACTCGCCTTCACCGGCGCGTCATCTTTGCGCGTCCGGTGGAAGGCGTTGTTGGGTCTTCCGTTTTCCGCAGCTCTTTCCTGATAACAAGCTTCAATCCAGACCAGGTATCGTCGACAGCGCAAACTTTAATATCGACAAGTCCCAGAGGGAACGCCACTTCACGGATTATGTCTTCTGTAATGTCCGTGGGTACGTTGGCCGATTTCTTTGGCCACGACACCCAAATCATTCCATCTTGTTTGAGCCGTGGGAGCGTCGCGCGAAGGGTCTTGTACAAATGAAGCGTTTCTGTCGAAAAGACATGGACCATGTCGATCCCGCTGGACATTCTCGACATGACCGTGACTCCCTCCGGGAGTGGCGAGACCAGCTTCAGATAATCGCTTGGCGCATTGGCCAGCAATAGCTTGCTCCCCTCCTTGATTCCGAGCTTTTTGACGAGTGGCGTCCCTGAATACCCGGCCATACATACCGCCCTTTTAGAAGGCCCAACACTAAATATACGAATCGCCCGCTCATTCTAGATGAATGATCCAGACACATAGGGCTGAGAGAAGGACCGTGCTCGTAATCAGCGCGGCTCGCTGTCCGGGTTCTAGAGGAACATCTCTGGCCGCAATGAGAAGAACAGCAACCATCGCCGCCGAGAGCCCTAGAAACGCCCCTAGCCGCGGGTGCCGCCGGCCAAATCCTTGAACACCTTTCACTGGTTTATCTCTCCATAGCCAAGTGGTAAACGGGGAGGAGGTCGGTTTGTTACCCCTTCACCAGCGGTTCAACTTTTTCCCAGATCAAGTACGATACCTCGTGAATGGGACGTGTCCCGTCTATTTTCACCCAGTTTCCCTGCGATGAGTCTTTCAATGCCGCGTCCGCAAGTTTAAGGTAACCCTTTCGAATACGTTCATGAAATAACCTATCTTCATCATGAAATCGGTCCCGACGAAACCGATCATATTCTACAGGGTTGAAAAAACTGAGCTGGTCGGGGTTCTCATCCTGCTTCTTTCGACCGAGTCCTACTCTTACCGGCACGTCCAGAAGGATGGTCAGATCCGGCGCCAACCCCTCCGTGGAGAAATCCAGCAAGGCACGAATTTTCTCGATGTCAAGACCGCGCCCATACCCCTGATAAGCGAGTGTAGAAGCAGAGAAACGGTCGCAGAGAACTATCGTCCCATCCCGTAGTGCAGGGTGGACCACCTCGCGGACGAGCTGTGCACGAGAAGCAAGGAAGAGAAGAAGCTCGGCCTCTGGCGTAATGGGAGCCTCTGTGTTGTGCTTGAGAAGCACGCCGATCTCTTCCCCAAGGGGTGTCCCCCCCGGCTCATGGAGGACGAGCGTGGAAAGATTGTAGGTCGCTTCAAGCCGTTGGATAAGGAGATGGGCCTGTGTTGTCTTGCCCGCACCATCAATACCCTCAAGGGCGATGAACAACGCTACTCCCGTACCGGTCCTATCGCTGACCGAACCGGCGCGGACTAGTATTCCGCGTCCTGCAGCTCGCCGCGGAAAATCTGGACGCGGCGGTGCGGCTCTCGGCCGGTGCTGCGGGATTGCAGGTTATAGCGTTGTGCCACTTGGTGCTGGAGACGTCTGAGATACGCGCTTTGTGGCATGAGTTCCACCGCAGCGCCCGGTCCATCTATCACATTGTGCACGGCATCCTCGGCCTCTCTCAGAGCTTGCATGACCTGGTTGCCGTTGCCAGTGCTCTGACTTATGTTCAGAAGGCCTTGCTCAATCTGCATCTGCGTGTGGCTCTTGAGGACATATACTGGAACGCCCTGAGACTCCGCGTCTCTAATGGCCTGGGGTTTCCGCCGGAAATAGTTCCTCAGCGTCAGGAGCGCATCGGCCTCGTCCAGCCGGTCAGAGAGGGCAACCGGTAGCTGTGTGCCCTTGATAGCCTGCTCCACCCTGGCCCGATTGACACCGAAGGGGTAGACCCTGGTGATTTTCTGAGGCCGTTGCCCGTTGGAAATCCTGGGTAACTGGCGGATCTGGCCACCATCCATCACACCGGGCGGTGCCGTGGGGGCCTCCGTCTTTTGCACAGCGCCATCGGACGCTATCTCCCGCACCTCTGCCTTGATAGCGCGGCCCCGCAGGATGACGTCAACCGTGCCGGCTACATCCTCATGGACTGCCACCTTCGTCCAGCTCTGAATCTCCACAACCATGTCAAAAGTGGGCGGGGCCTTGCGTTCCAAGACGGATTTCTGCGTGCCCCTGCGCCGTGCCTCTTCGTCGCCAAGTGTCACAGACTGGATGCCGCCAACCAGGTCAGAGAGGGTGGGGTTCATGATGAGGTTGTCCAGGGTGTTGCCATGGGCCGTCCCGACAAGCTGCACGCCCCGTTCGGCAATCGTGCGCGCGGCGGCGGCCTCAAGCTCGGTGCCGATTTCATCGATGATGATGACCTCAGGCATGTGGTTTTCCACCGCCTCAATCATCACGGCGTGCTGCAGGTCAGGCGTCTGCACCTGCATACGGCGGGCACGACCAATGGCCGGATGAGGAATATCGCCATCCCCTGCAATCTCATTGGAGCTGTCCACCACCACCACGCGTCTTTTCAGATCATCCGCCAGAACGCGGGCAACCTCCCGCAGCATGGTGGTCTTTCCAACTCCAGGACGCCCCAGCAGGAGAAGGCTCTTCCCGCTTTGAATGAGGTCTTCAATGATCTTAATAGTCCCGTACACCGCGCGGCCGACCCTGCAGGTCAGGCCAACAATCTTACCGGCACGATTGCGAATAGCTGAAATACGGTGCAATGTGCGAGCAATGCCGGCGCGATTGTCCCCTCCAAAGACCCCGATTCTATTCACAACGTACAGGATCTCCTCTTCGGTCACATCCTGATCGCTGAGGATGATTTCACCCGAGACAAAGCGCGCTTCGGGCTTTCGTCCTAGATCAAGGATCACTTCCAGGAGTTGCGACCGCTCCTGATGGTTCATAAGAGGTCCCGAAATATGGGGAGGGAGAACATCGAGAAGGGAGAGAAGATCGTCTTGCATTGTCTGCTGCAAAAGCATGGCGCCCTTTACAAAGATGAATGAAAGAGATTAGCCGCGTGCAGGCACGAGCTGTACCTGTGGCACGCGAACGGTTAGATGTCTCACAAAGGTGTTGTACTCGGCCACCTCCTCAAAACCCCAGTCTTCACGCAAGACATTTCCCATGCCGTATTGATACTCAGGGATCAGCGCCCACACCACCTCCTGATCCTCAAACTTGCTCAACGCGCAGCTTAGAACATCCTGCAGCATGTCCGGCCGCTCCGGGTGCAGCAAGAACTGGAACTGGCCAAATCCGTTTCTCCTGATAATACGCACCCACGACCAAACACGGTCATCCTGGCAGCCCACATATTCTTTGATGTGGCCGCTCACACTGTCCCGTACCTCATCCCATTCCTCAAAGGTCATGCCCTCAGCCGCCCTGACCTGCTGCGGGACTGCGGCGTGATACAAACGGAAAAGACCATGCTTGTCCTCATTTTCAAGAGCGCGGAACTCGTCCTCCGGGCTGGCTGCCGTGAGGGAGGATTGAGGGACGCCGCGGAATAAGGTCTCTGATCCGTATTTGACGAATCCGGCGCGGACTACCGCCCCTGCGAGGGGACTGTCTTTGGGCAAACGCAGAAAAATGCGGCGCACACTGCTGGATATCCCGGACTCGCAAAGTTTATGGAGAATGTCACTGGACAGGTCTTCAGATCCGACATCTGACGGCAGGACGAGCCAGTCCACTTCTATCATCGAGCGCCCTGCGCGATGCCGTGCGGACACCAAACCATGAATGGCCAGTCCTTCTGCCGCCACGAGCGTGTGCCGGTTGTCCAGAGAAATCCAGTGCTCCAGAATAGCGCCCACCGGTAGCGGGCGGGTGGGCTCACGATCCAGCCTGTCGCGCGTCCTAGCCTCGTTGGGGAAGGCTCTGGTCTCAAAGGTGACCAAGGCGACCAGGTCAGTTGGTCGGATTGAGCGAATTACATGCACTGCAGCAGAACCACGCCTCATCCATGCTTCAGGTACGGAAAGAGTGTGTCATGACAGGAGAAGTGGATTCACGAACCATCTGAAGGAAATAGCCGTGAACGCGGGTGTCCCTGGTTAGCTCAGGATGAAAGGAGAGCGCAAGCATATTGCCTTCTCGAGCCACCACAATTGTGCCGTCTTCCAGGGTAACAAGCGCCTCAGCGGGTACGTGGACCTCCTCAATTACAGGGGCTCGGATAAAGACCGCGTGAAAGAGTGCCTCTCCCAACTGAGGAAAGGACAGATCGGTCTCAAAACTATCTATCTGGCGACCAAAGGCGTTCCGTCGCACGGTGATATGCATCACTTCCAGGTTCTTCTGGTCCAATCCAATGGCCTGCTTGGCCAGGACGATGGCGCCTGCGCATGTTCCCATAACAGGGAGCCCCGCTTCAATCCGCTCCTTGATCGGCTCAATCAACTGGTACTGGTGCAGCAACTTGGTGATGGTCGTGCTCTCTCCCCCCGGAATAATCAGGCCATCCAAACCGTCAAGGTCCTGCTCCAGCCGCACCTCCACCACATCTGTGCCCAGACGCTGGAGGGTCTCCTTGTGCTCCCAAAAATCGCCCTGTAACGCGAGCACGCCCACCCGCACTGACTTACCAGCCCCTCCGAGCCAGTAGCGCCGTTTCAGGAAGCGTACGGATGTCAATGCCGCTCATGGCTTCACCCAGGCCTCGGGAGACCTTGGCCAGAATATCCGCGTCCTTGTAGTGGGTCACTGCTTGCACAATCGCCTTTGCACGCGGTGTGGGATCGTCGGACTTGAAGATGCCTGATCCAACGAACACGCCGTCTGCGCCAAGCTGCATCATGAGCGCCGCATCAGCCGGTGTAGCGACTCCTCCCGCGGCAAAGTTCACCACCGGAAGTTTACCGGTGCGATGCACTTCCATCAAGAGCTCAAAGGGGGCTCCCAGGTTCTTTGCTTCAGCCATAACCTGGTCTTCTCCCATGCCCTGCACGCGGTGAATGGCGTCCTGTACGGTGCGCATGTGCCGGACTGCCTCCACGATGTTGCCGGATCCCGCCTCGCCTTTGGTGCGGATCATTGCGGCCCCTTCACCAAGACGGCGGAGCGCTTCTCCCAGATCCCGCGCGCCGCACACAAAGGGGACCTTAAAATCGTGTTTCCACACGTGGTGCGATTCATCAGCCGGAGTCAGCACCTCAGATTCGTCAATGTAGTCAACGCCCAGGGCTTCCAGAATCTGCGCCTCCACAAAATGCCCAATGCGACACTTGGCCATCACAGGGATTGTGACTGCGTCCATGATCTCGAGGATTTTCGTAGGGTCTGCCATGCGGGCAACCCCGCCGGCCGCGCGGATGTCGGCGGGCACCCGCTCCAACGCCATGACCGCACAGGCCCCCGCATCTTCCGCAATCTTTGCCTGGTCAGCCGTGACCACATCCATGATCACGCCGCCTTTGAGCATTTGGGCAAGGCCTTTTTTCAAGACCCAGGTGCCTTGCTCCATCTTCCCCTCCTCTGGTTTCTCATTATGAGTAACACTTGGCGTACTTGCTCGGCACAACGAGCTTCTCTGTCCACATTCTACTCGCTCACGAGCGTGGGAGCAAGTTGAGCGACCTGTTTGTATGTTAGTCCTGCAACGCTTGTCAGCCCCTTTAGGGCAGACCGACGGGCATAAAATCCTTGATGACAAGCACATCACGGACTGAGTCCAGCGGCGCAACCGGCGCGAGGTTGATGGTCTTGAAGAGCGCCTGGTCTTTTTCAATCACGGCAGCGACTTTGGCCATTGGTATGCCTGACGGAAAGCCGCCTCCCAGACCTGACGTAACCACCATTTCTCCTACAATCACATCGACGCCTTTTTCGATGTATTGCATCTCCATGCTGCGATCCGCTCTCCCTGCAACGATTCCCCGCGCGCGCGAGCGCTGGAGCTGTCCGCTTATCACGCTGCTGGGATCAGCCACCAGCAATACCTTGGATGTTCCCGGGTACACCTCAACGATCTTCCCAATTAACCCAAAACTCGCCACTACCACCATTCCCTTTTTCATGCCGTCTTCAGCGCCTTGATCAATGACCAGGGATTGGGTCAGGTTGTTCGGATCGTGCGCAATGACCGTGGCCGGGGCGTATTCCCAACCGGGATGGTCTCGCTTGTACTCAAGCAACGCTCGCAGACGCCGGTTTTCCTCCCCCGCTTCCTGCAAACTCACAACCTGGCTCTGAAGCTGGTCAACCTGCTGCCGCAGTTGGCGGTTTTCGTCCGAGAGCAGGCCGAGGCGACTCAACATCTCCACAAACGCGCCAGACGTCTCTGCAATCCCCTTCACCAGTGCCTGCACCGGAGACAGCGCCTGCGCCCCTGGTGAGCGCAGTATTTCAGCAGCGCCATTCCCTGAGAAGACAATGGAAAGCAGCGCTATGCCGCCCAGAACACCCAGCCACAATGTCCACTTTCCGACCACAGAAACCACTTTCTGCCCGCGGCAATAGTGTTGTGGAGCACCCGCTCCTAAGCAGGCGCGGCCCTAGCAGGCTGTTGATAAAGGGTCACCGAGGACCGAAACTGCCCGAAATGCGTGCCTGGCATGACGCGAATTTCGGAGTGAAATCGGGAATTTCAACACCCTGCTAGACCCTGGCAGTCGGCGGCTTGCGATAGCTGAGCTGTGCCAGCACCCCGTGAAGCAAATCCAGGTCCTGCAGCACCTCGCCGGTGCCTCTGACCACGCAGCGCAGCGGGTCCTCCGCTACGTAGACGGCAAACTTTGTTTCCTGCGCAAGGCGCCTGTCCAGGCTCTTGAGCAGCGCGCCGCCACCTGCAAGGGCAATCCCTCGCTCCATGATATCCGCCACCAGTTCTGGAGGCGTTCGCTCGATAGTGTCTCGCACCGCATCGACGATGGCATTGAGGGAGCCGGAGAGCGCGTCCCTGATTTCAAGGGTGCTCACAGAGATGGTCCGCGGCAAGCCGGTGACCAGGTCACGGCCCTTTATGCTCACCTCGTGCTCCTCTGCCAGCGAGTATGCAGACCCGGCCTGCAGCTTGATCTGTTCTGCCGTGCGCTCTCCAATGAGCAGGTTATAGTTCAAGCGCACCGCGTTAATGATGTCCTGGTCCATTTCATCTCCGGCGACCCGTATGGACGTGCTGGCGACGATCCCGCCAAGGGAGATCACCGCAACCTCGGTCGTCCCGCCGCCGATGTCCACAATCATGCTGCCGCTGGGCTCCATAACGGGCAGCCGTGCGCCGATTGCGGCCGCCATCGGCTCTTCAATAAGAAAACACTCGCGCCCGCCGGCATTCAACGTCGCGTCGTGTACGGCCCGCCGCTCTACCTCTGTGACGCCGCTGGGAATGCCCACCACCACCCGGGGACGCGGCACCAGAAATCCGTTTTGCTCGTGCACTTTATGTATGAAATAGTTCAGCATCTTCTCAGTGGTGTCAAAGTCTGAGATCACGCCGTCTCGCAGGGGACGAACGGCCACGATCCGCGCGGGTGTGCGTCCCACCATGCGCTTGGCCTCTGCGCCTATGGCCATTACCCTGTGCGTCTCTCGGTCGATGGCTACCACAGATGGTTCATCGATAACAACCCCCTTGCCTTTGACCATGACCAGCGTGTTGGCCGTGCCAAGATCGATGCCGATGTCATATGAGAATAGCCCCAGAATGGCATTGATTGGGTTAAACAATCCTTCCTCCCGCCCATCTTTCCCAGACAGGCGTCTCTGTCATTGTACTCAACGTAGACCTCAGGCGCCCCGCCTTGCTTCTTCAACCATCTGAAGAAACTCATCTTCTGCCAGCAGTGTCACACCCAATTCTCGTGCGCGCTCTGCCTTTGAGCCGGGGTCAGCGCCCACCACCACATGGGTCGTCTTACGTGTGACACTGCCGCTCACCATGGCTCCCATGTCTTTCACAATCTTCTCCGCATTTGTTCGGGTGAGCCGCTCCAAAGTACCCGTAAAGACGAAGAGGTTCCCCGCCAGGGGCGTCGCTCTTGGCGCTCGTTCTGCCGCTTCAAGGACAACCCCTGCCCGCCGGAGTTTTTCGATGACCTCGATATTGGATGCATCTTCAAAATACGCGCAGATGCTCTCCGCAACTATAGGGCCGATGCCCGGCGCCGCCATAAGCTCTTCCGCAGTCGTATCTTTGAGCTTGTCAAGTGAACCGACATGTTGCACGAGCAGTTCGGCCGTTTCCATACCCACATGTCTAATGCCCAGGGCAAAGAGCACGTTCGGCAGGGGCCGCTCTTTGCTCCGTCGTATGGATGCAATAACGTTTGCCGCGCTTTTCTTACCCATTCGTTCCAGCGCTTCAAGCTGCTCCTCAGTCAGCGCATAGAAATCGCCCGGATCGTTGACCAACCCCTGTTTGAGAAGCGTCTCACAGAGAGCCTCGCCGATTCCTTCCATGTCCATTGCGCCCCTGGAAACAAAATGCTTCAGCAATTCCAGGGCCTGGGCTGGACACGCCGCGTTGGGACAGCGGGCCATCGCCTCACCCTCGGGGCGGACCACCGACGTGCCACAGGATGGGCATTCACTGGGTAGCCGGTACTCCTGCTCCTCACCGGTGCGGCGGCTCACCACGGGCCCCACTACTTCTGGAATCACTTCACCGGCGCGCTGGACAATGACCGTGTCTCCAACCCGAATATCCTTGCGGCGGATGTCGTCTTCATTGTGCAACGCCGCATGGCGTATGGTGACCCCGCCTACCTGGACCGGCTCCAGGACGGCGTAGGGGTTGAGGCTCCCTGTGCGGCCGACGTTCACTTCAATCGACAGCAGTTTTGTGGTCTCCTGCGTCGCAGGGAACTTGAACGCGATGGCCCATCGTGGTTCCCTGCCAACAACGCCAAGCTGCTGCTGGTAGTTGATGTTGTTTACTTTGACGACGACCCCATCGGCCTCATAAGGGAGCGCGTGTCTGCGGTCCACCCAATCCTTACAGAAAACCATCACTTCATCGATAGTCTTCAACCTGGCGCTGAGAGGGTTGACCCTAAACCCCATGGACTTCAGGTATTGCATGGTGTCCCAGTGCGTGGCAGGCATTTCTTCCATACTCTCTGCCCATCCTAACGCGTAAACAATGATGTCCAGCGGCCGTGAGGCGGTCACCCCAGCATCGAGTTGTCGCACCGATCCCGCAGCGGAATTCCTGGGATTGGCGTAAAGGGGCTGCCCCTGGTTTGCCCGTTCCTCATTGAGTTGCTGGAATCCAGCTTTGGTCATGTAGACCTCGCCTCTGGCCTCCAGTCGTTGGGGATAATTCCCATGGAGCACAAGGGGAATGCTCTTAATTGTGCGCACGTTTGGGGTGATGTTCTCACCATGATAACCATCTCCTCGCGTCGCGCCGGTGACCAGCCGACCATTTTCGTAGACCAGGGCCATGGCCAATCCATCGATTTTCAGCTCACAGACCATGTCAAAAGAACGTCCGTCCAAGAGGTTGGTCACTCGGCGGTGCCAAGCCAGCAGGTCGTCACGGTCAAAGGCGTTGGCCAGGCTCAACAGCGGGACCGGATGGCTGACAACCTCAAAGGACTGCATGGGCGCGGCGCCCACGCGCTGAGTTGGCGACTCCGGTGTGACAAGCTCCGGGTTATCACCTTCCAGCCGTTTCAGTTCCCCCATGTACGCGTCATACTGCGCGTCACTGATCTCCGGACTGTCGAGGACGTGGTAGCGGTAATTGTGGTAGTTGATCTGCTCTCGCAGCCATTCAGTGCGATCGCGGACAGCGGCATCGGCCATGGGCAATCCCAGCGGGAAGTTGTGCGTTCACAGTATAGCACCGAGCGCGGAGACGCATGAAGCGAACGGTCTCCCGGTTTCCTCCTTTTGACCGAGACAACCTCGCTAGCAGGCTGTTGAAAAACTCGAATTCGGGCCAATTTTGGGGTTCCGCCAGGCACGAAATTAGACCTCGCTTGGCACACGGAAGGGCTATTTCAACACCCTGCTAGACCGACGGAATACAGATGGGGTCGTCTCGGGTACAATATCTGATCGATGAATGGCAATCCATCAGTAGTGAAGGCAACCCAGTGCCAGGTAGGCCAATGGACACGAAATCGCGAGACCTTTACCTCCCTCGCGTCTCGGCGCATGATGGTGAGCATGAAAGTTGTGAACCGGGACACCTGGCTCCGTCAGGACGATGAGATTCTCCTGCGGGACTGCGATGAAGATCATTTTCGGGCCAGCGGTCCGGGCGGCCAGCACCGCAACAAAGTGGAGACGGCCGTCCGGCTGCATCACCGTCCGTCCGGCGTCCTCGCCCAGGCTGTGGAATCTCGCCACAGGGAGGAGAACCGCCTCAAGGCCCTGCGACGGCTTCGGGACGCCCTGGCGATGCAGCTTCGCCTGCCCTTCGATCTGGGGTCTCCCGAGTTGCCCGCGGAGTTTGTCGCCCGGCGCACCGCCGATGGCAAACTCTCGGTGAGCCAAAAGAACCCCGGCTATCCCCTCATCGTTGCCACCGCGCTGGACGCGCTGGACGCGGCACAGGGCAGCTACGCAGCGGCAGGGAAGGCCCTCGGCCTGACCACCAGCCAGTTCATCCGCTTTCTGCAGGCCGACCCCCAGGTCTGGCGCACCGTCAAGGAGCGTGGTGGTCATGACACTCCCTCGCCTCTCGTGTGAGAGGGCTAGGCACCGTCCTGAGCTCATCGAGTTCATCGAGTCTGAGGACTCTTCAGATCGAAGATCCCGCAGGGGGTCTGAACGACCTGTTGAAGGGGTGAAGTAGCCTTCATTCCGTCATTCCGAGCACTAGCAGGGTGTTGAAATAGCCCTTCCGTGTGCCAAGACAGGTCGAATTTCGTGCCTGGCGGAACCCACAAATTGGCCCGAATTCGAGTTTTTCAACAGCCTGCTAGAGTAGTTGAAGTTACAGAGATAGCAACCTGGCCATCAAAGTACCTATTGTTAACTGTAGAGGCAATAGTAGCGATAACTTCACCTGGGTTTAAGTCTGCGTCGAATGCTGATGGAGTATCGGCCAATCTAGGAGAGCCGTCAGTATAAGGTATGTCCTTCTTTAATTTAACTCTGCCTGTTGAAAGAATCGTAGTAAATACTTTTCCATCCTTGTCTCGAGCAGTAATCCAACCTTGTAAACTTTCTTGAGAGCCATCCTGAGAAGTGGGGAATTTCCAATTACCTTGGTTTATTTTTCCTTTCCAAGCAGATACAATTTCAGTGCCTATTGGTAGATTGCTTAGAATCAATTGATCCTTGATTAGCTCGCCATCCTTTTTAATTCCCACAGAACTGCGTATCTCATAATTAATGGGTTTGGTATATCCTTCTGGCAATCGTACAATAATAGGTATAGATAGAGCGCCTTCCCTGATTTCTGCTTGAGCGGCATCTGGAGGAATCTTAATTGAGTTATTTTCTCCAATGACACCTTTTTTAGCAGTTGGATCAAAAGTATCTGGGACGATTACCACTTCCTTTTTAAACCAATTGGATGGATTGCTGATTTCTACTATCTTATTCCAGGCTGCTCCTGGGAAAGAGGTAATACTCCTAGTTATATTTGTAGGGTTAAAAGACTCCGGATTTTCCAGATATTGATGAGTTCCAATTGTGCCAAAAGTGACTGCCGCTGCCAATCCAACAGCAATTGGCCTCTTAATAGATTTTTTCTTAGGCGGACGCAATGGTTCCATATCCTGAGTGGTTTTTCCCGGATGAGGTAGAACTATGCTACGGGTAGCTCTGGGTTTAGGAGGCGCAATACTAACCTCCATTTGTCTTCTGAGCAATTCTTGATCAAAGGCCATATTCAAATATTATTATACCACATTCAGACTACCTTTTCTGGGGGTGGTGTGGCTGTACAAGTAGAGCAATTTGGGGCACAGGCAGTGGTAGTATCATAACCACAAGCTCCGGAGGGATTAGAACTATCCGGGCCGGTTATTCCGGTACAAGATTGGGTTCCCGTCTTGTTATCGGAGGTGGTACAAGCTTGACTATAACTGCATGTTTTGGTGTATCACAAACAAGAGGTATCCAGGCCCTACAAGCGGACGCGCCACAAGCGGCAGTGGTACAGGGGGCGGTGATCCCGGTACAAGATGAGACTCCACAAATCACAGTGGTAGTTCCAGTAGGGCAGGAACCGGAATAATTTCCACCGGTACATTGTCCGTCTAAAGTCCCATCAGAATTACAACAGGATTTGTAGATAGTGGAGCCTATTTGGCAAGCACTGGTTGGGCCTGCTGCCGGATTATATGCCCCGGCATTACAAATTCCAGGATATAAATAGGGAGTAGTTTTACAACTATCCGTAGCAGAACAGGAATTTGTATCGTAATCATAAGCAAAATCACATTCGTACTTACCAAGGGTTGATGTTGTAGTGACTACACAAACAGGGTAAGAAAAAACCCAGTCAGGACTACCTCGGTTACATTGAGATGCTGGTGGAGAACCCTTACCATTTTGTTCGCAAATAGAAGCCTGTAAGCGTTCTACGCTTGCACCATTCTCACAAGTATTTATAGTGGGATTATAAAAGCCGTAAATAGTATTTGCAGATAATAATGAATAAACAAATAAGAGTACTGCAGTAGAAAATATTAGTAGATTTTTATACTTCTTACAATAAGTGGACAGAGCAACCATTTATTCAAACTTACCATAGATATTATTTAAAGTCTACTGTGCGTGCTCTATTTTATATTAGGAATAACTGCAAGTTTACCATTTTGTTGTAACAAAGCGTCTAGAGTAGTTTTATCTAGTGCATCATTTTGTTTTGAAGCGATAATCATTTGTACGCCCTTCAAATCACCACTTTCTGCGAGTAATTCAGGTTCTGATAATTCAAAAAGGGGATCACCAATATTAACTTGAGCTCCTTCCTTTGATTTAGCAGGGTGTTGAAAAACTCCGGTCACTATATCTGGGGGATCGCGAAATGCTGGGCTGCGGGGTAAAATGGTGACGGTAGCCTTCCGCAAGGAGCAGGCCATGCGTGGCAAAGAATCG
>Ga0209514_10004353_pt1 | contig 19146 bp, 19 predicted proteins | sample Subgrocontami58m_FD_187452 | JGI IMG/M metagenome (GOLD analysis project Ga0209514, IMG submission 187452) | Subsurface groundwater microbial communities from S. Glens Falls, New York, USA - GMW37 contaminated, 5.8 m (SPAdes) (version 3) | ecosystem: Environmental > Aquatic > Deep subsurface >...
TCAAAAGCCAGAGTTTTAACATTCATTAAATGTTTAGCTGTTACGTTCTCTGATATAATAGAACCGCCCCAAGTTCCCGGACCTAATGTCATTGAAGGCATTAATCCGGTTGTATAACCCACAGCCCCTACTGATGCTGGTGTATTAACTACAATTCTAAATGCTGGTTTCTCTAAAGCAAATTTCATTATAATTTCTTTATTGTTGGAATGGATCGCCATTGTATGACCTATTCCTCCGAACTCTAGCAATTCTATACAGCGATGACAGCCTTCCAGCCAGCCGTCAACTGTATAAAACGCAAGCATAGGTGAAAGTTTTTCTATTGATAACGGTTCATCTTTTCCAACTTTATCACATTCTGCTATAAGGACAGTTGTATTATCGGGAACACTAAATCCGGCATAGTCTGCAATCCAAGGAGCCGGTTTGCCGACAATATCCGCATTCAATTTTGCACCGCGAGCAACTTTATTTTCCAGTTTTTTCTTTTCTTCTGCATTTACAAAATAACAACCGATTCTTTTTGCTTCATCAATTACTTTTTCTTTAAGAGATCTATCAACAATCATAGATTGTTCTGAAGAACAGAGTGTACCGTTATCAAAAGTAGTTCCGTAAACAATATCAGCAACAGCTTTTTGATAATTGGCAGTTCGTTCAATGAAGGCAGGAACATTTCCGCTGCCGACACCATAAGCTGGAGTGCCCGCACTATAAGCAGCACGCACCATCGGCATTCCACCGGTTGCAAGAATTACCGCAATGTTTTTATCTTTCATTAATGCATCGGTACCTTCAAGAGTTGGAGTACTTAAACACTGGATCAAACCTTTGGGTGCACCTGCTTTTTCAGCAGCTTCAGAAACAACTCTTAAAGCTTCACTCGTACATCTTAATGCTTTAGGATGAGGAGAAACAACAATTCCGTTTCTGCACTTTAGAGAAATTATTGCTTTAAACATTGCAGTAGAAGTAGGGTTAGTTGAAGGAACTAATGCTGCAACAACTCCCATCGGTTCTGCTATCTTTAAAATTTTTCCGTTCTTTTGAACCTCAATAACTCCAACAGTTTTTAAATCTTTAATTGATTCCCAGACATCACGAGTTCCAAATTGATTCTTAATTGTTTTATCAGCGACCTTTCCGAAACCGGTTTCTTCGTGAGCTAATTGAGCAAGGTGTTCAGATTCCTTAAAACCGGCATCAGCCATTGCTTTTACAATTTTATCTACTTGTTCTTGATTATAATGTTTGAATTCGAGTTGTGCTTCTTTTGCTTTAGCGGCTAATGTACGCGCTTCCTGAATGGATTGAAGATCTTTATCGAAGTTCATTTTACGCCCGTTCTTTTTACAAACTAAATATAAAGAGTGAGGGGACAAACTTCAATTATACAATTTAGGGAGATGTGTCTACTTAAAAAATTCTTTTAAATTTTGATAACCGCTTTTACTAACAGGTAATTTTTTACCATCGTTAAGCAAAACCTGGTACGATTCTTTTTCCAACAGCTCAATTTGTTTTATCAGAGATAGTTTTACGATATAAGATCGGTGAATACGGGGAAAATTATTTGGATCAAGATTCTCTTCAAAGTATTTCATTGTTTTTTGTTTAAGGAAATTTCCTTTCTCAGTATAAAGCATTGTATAATCATCTTGCGCTTCAATATAATGAACTGCTTCAATTGGTATGATCTGTATTTTTTGTCCGCTCTTAATAATTACCCTGTCTAAAAACTCATTCCGTTTTTCAACTGATTTAACAAGACCGTTTAATTCTTGTTGTATCGGAGGAATATTTGTTATCAGTTTAATTGCTTTGTTCAAAGCTTCGGCAAATCGAATTTCAGAAAAAGGTTTGAGAAGATAATCAGTAGCGTTCACTTCAAAAGCTTTAAGTGCATATTGATCGAAAGCTGTGGTGAAAATAATTACTGGCGGTTCTTCCAATATTTCAAGCATTTCAAAACCGGTTAGTTTCGGCATCTGAATATCAAGAAAAATTAAATCCGGTTTTAATTCATTGATTTGTTTAATTCCTTCAAATCCATCAGAGCATTCAGCAACAAGTTCTACATTATCAAATTTTTTTAAGTAGCTGCTAATTATTTCTCTGGCTAGTTTCTCATCATCAATAATAATTACTTTAATTTTTTTATTTGTTGTCATAGACTCAAACCGGTATATATAAATTAACTCTGAATAAGTTATTTAATTTTTCAACCTTAACAAGATTATCCTGATTGTAAATCAATTTTAATCTGTTCTTAATATTTTTAATTCCAATACCTTCACCTTTTCTTGGGACAGATTCCGGATCAAAATTATTCTCAACTGTTATTTTAAAATAATCGCTTTCCATTCCGCATGAAAGTTTAATAGTTACTTTTTCAAGACTTTCATAAACGCCGTGTTTGATAGCATTTTCAAAAAGTGGTTGAAGAATCATACTCGGAACTTCAAGCTCCTTACATTCTTGTTTGATCTCTTCAACAAATTCAAACTTATCTGCAAAGCGAACCTTCTCAATGTCAAGATACAGTTTTGCGTTATTTATTTCCTCACCTAATTTATTCTTTTGTTTTTCATTTTTTGAAAGTGTACTTCTTAGAAATGCTGAAAGTTTAATTGTCATTTCCTGAGCTTGTGCAGGATTTGATAAAGTAAGTGAGCTTATCGAATTCAAACTATTGAAAATGAAATGGGGATTGATTTGATACTTCAGTGTTTTTAATTCCGCTTCTTTTACAAGAGCATTTAGCTCAACTTCTCTTAAAAGTTTCTCCTGAAAATTATTGTAATATATAATCACATAATCAACAGCAATTATTACAGTGTAATATAGTATTCCAATTAAAAATCTCCACACCAAAGATTTAAGTAGAAACTCGGCATAGACATTCTTTCCTGCGATAATGTTACTCATAATATAATAACCGGCTATAATCCATAAACCGGATGTAATAACAGCAGCAGCAATGTGATTTAGAAAGATCTTAACCGCATTATAATTCTCGAGCGAGTTGAAACTAACAGTGTACCAAAGACTAATTCCAAATAATTGATAGATTAGATTAAAGACAGCGCTATCAAGCAAGGCAGTAAGAATTGGAATATTCAAAAAGAAGTTTAATACACTTACTTGAACCAGAAAAATGAAAAACCAAACAACAAAATATGTAGCAAGCACTTTCTTATTGTTAATAAACGGATTTATCATTCTATGCTCATCAATTAATTAATAAAGAAGTTCTCCACCGCCGAAAATCGCAACACCTTTTATTACTAAAATACCTTCTGAAGTTTGCGACTGATCAAAAGGGGCAAAGCGTTTATCATCAAATCCGCCAAAGATAGAAGTAACGTTTAGTAATACTTTCCAGCCTTGAGGAACACGCAGATTACATCCTCCAAATATTGTTGTTATCTCTAAAGTATTTTCTCCGGGCGCCATTTTTACCTTTGTTAAGTCTAATTTTGCACCGCCGAAAATTGTTGTAACTCTTCCGCCCTTAAAATTTTCTGAATGGATAATTTTATTACATGAAGTAAATACACAAGTCTCATCTATAATATCTTGAGTGTTTACATTCCATTGAGATTGTGCTGCTTCAACATTGAATTGAATATTGTGTAGGCGTAACGGTTCTCTTCTTTTTAGTACCAACCAAAGACCTATAGCTAAAAGAAGAATTGGCCAGAGATCTCCAAAATCAAAATCGAAAAAGAATGGAACATAATGCCGCATAGTTCCAAATAAACCGATTATTAAAAAGATGTATCCCGCTAAACTATTTTTGTGATTAATTAGAATTATAATACCGATAATAAGAAAAATCGAATGCCATGAAAAAACGACATGACGAATATCGAACCAGAAGAAATTAAAATTATCTAGAAAAAATAAACTCCCCAAAATAATTAATGCTACACCAAGCCATGTTCTTCTATTAGAAGGTTGCATTGTAAGCTCCTTAATAAATTGTTTTAATTTCACCGCCGCCAAAAAGAACAACTCCCTTTAAAAATAATGTTCTTCCTTCTTGAATTTTTTTGTTAGGGTCTTTCATTCTTTTATCGCTGAATCCTCCGAAGATTGGAAGTACATCAATTACTACATTCCAATCTGCAGGGACAGTTAAAGTAGTTCCACCGAACACAGCAGTTATTTCAATATTGTTTTCACCTTCTCCAAGTTTGGAATTAGCCAAATTAATTTCGGAACCGCCAAAGATGGAAACTATACTTCCGCCTTTAAAATTATCTGAGTTAATAATTTTTGATCCGCCGCCAAAGATGCTGACACTTTCAACATAATCAGTACTGCTTTTAGATTGTTCAGTTTCAGCAGATTCATCTTTTTGTCTATTGTGTCTTGATCTTCCGTAAATTATATATAGACCGATCAAAACTAACAGCAACGGCCAGAGTTCAGGGACAAGATTAAATAAACCGATTGCAATAAAAACAAAACCTGCCGCTTTATTTCTGGAAAAAAAGAGAAATAGCACTCCGATCAGAATGAAAAAATATTCCCATGTAAAATATTCGTAAGGAAAATCCAATATTTCATAATTACGCATGACAAACAATGCGCCGAGTATAATCATCAGAATTCCGATTATTACCCGTCCGTGAAGTTTTGGTGTTTCCATTTTATCCTCCAATATTTTTTTATTTCTACTTATTCTGACGGCAAAGATAAACGGTAGTTACGATTTATTAGATAGGAAATCGGCGAATGGCGGAAAATTATCGGTGAGTGATAATATTTCGTAACTCAGATTATTAATCTAGTTAAAAAATTAATTTTGCACCTTTCTCAAAAGATGGATTTTATTTCTCAGTTCAATTTTTTACAACCATCCAAATTGGATAAGCGTTTTATTAACTCTCCAAGAAAATAAACCTGCTGCTGAGATAAGTGCAATTGTAAGAATGGGATTAAATGTACTGTAAACTTGTAAGCCCAAAATAATTATGGTTATTACAATAAAAAGGCAAAATGTTGCCATTCTTTTCCGCAGAACGCGATAAGGTTTTAGTGTTGTAATAAGATTTTCGGGAATAGTAGAATTCGGAGTTAAATCTGCAAGAAGGCTTTCAATTTTTGGCTGAACTTTAAAGTGTATGTACGAAAGCATTCCCGAAAGTGTAATCAATAAAATTATTTTTACCAGAAGGATCCAATTTGCCCATAGTGCATCAATACCGAGAGGACCTACAATTAATAAAAGGATGCCGCTCAGAAGAACTGATGATTGAAATACAAAGCATCTGGATGCGCCATGTTTAATAATATTTTCCATGTAACGGTCAGCATAATAATTAAACGATTGTCCAAGCAAAGCACGTTCGTTCACTACAATGAGATTAAATAGAGGTACCGACATAAATACAAAACTTATTACATGTATAAATTTTAAAAGATCATAAAGCCAATTCATTATTGCCTTCTCTTTCTATTATAGTTAGTTGAAATGCAGTAATTATTTTCTCTTTTACTTCCTATGAATTTAACTTACAGAGATATTCTTGTTTAGTCAATTGAAAAGGTTTTTAACTATGATTGGAATTTTTTATACAGAGAAAGAATCAATGTGAATAAAAAGAATACCTATATAATTATTTATTAATAGATATCAGCTCACAGAAAACTGCTGATTCATCCACCTCTTCTAATTTCACAATTACATTATCAATATCGGAAGTCAATGTTTTGAATTGATCCATTCCAACAGTTGTTGCGGTAAATCCGTCTTTACAAACAATATTACCATTGATAGTTTTTTCATAATCTATTTCACCCAGTAATCCGATATCAGATTGTAATTGAAACCATTCCAAACGGTCATTCCAAAATTTTTCTGAATAGCTTGAGAAAAGAACAATTCCATTTTGTTTTGTTACTCGTAAACTTTCAAGGATTAATTTTTTTTGATTAACATGAAAAGCAGAAATTCCGTTTTGGATACAGACAACAACATCAAAAAAATTATTGGGAAATGAGAGTTGAACAGCATCCATTTGTGCGAAAAAGCAATTTGAATTGTTGTCAAGTAATTCTTTCCCAAGTAGTAAACTTGAAAAGGAAGTATCAATACCGAAAACGAACTTAGCTTTTTTTGCAAGAGAAGGAAGAACACGACCGTAACCGCAACCGAGTTCTAAAACTAAATTTTGTATATGGATTTTTTGCAAAACATGATTTACTTCTGCTCCAAAGTATTGTTTTACTCTCGGTGGAGCTATCTCGTAAACTCGTTGTAATCTTTCAGCGGAAAGTTTATCTGAATAATAGTTATTTAGAGAAGACACGGAATGAATCTCTTAGTTATTTTTTATTTTCTGTATTTAGTACAAATTCGATCGGTTCACGTTTAAGCAGGCCTAAGTCGGTTACTTTGTTTAGAGAATATTTATTGGCAATCTTATTAAAAATAAAATCATCATTAAATTTATGAAGAGGTATAAAATAAACACACCCTGACACAAAGATTGTTGCAAAATAAAAAATATCTTTTGATTGATGATTTATTTCTGCCAGAAGTATTTCAACATTTTTCTCAGTTTGGTAATGCCACATGAAAGGAATGAATGGTATTGTATCACCGAATCTTGCGTAGTGTCGGATAAGATCAAATTCTGAAGAATAAGCAATCTCACCTTCTTTAAAGTAAAGTGTCTCAAGCCCGATTTTAGCCAGTACTCTACTAAGTTTTTTTGCATTAACATCAGATTGTGGGTAAGAAGTCTTTATAGAAATATCTTCAGCAAAAAAGGTAATACTAAGTTGATTATTAGGATCATTCAATAATGATGATTGCTCAAAAACTATTTTACCATTTTTGTCTCTGTACGCAATACCACATTTAAGATTTTGTTTTGGGGGTTTCCCCTTTTTAGTCTTGGGGACTGAAAAAAGTCGATTGATGGATGAAAAATGATTTTGAATAAAATATTCTTCTAACTTTGAAAAATATTCATTGCACTTATCGCATACAATCTTTTCTAGGGTGAATGTTTTATTGCCTAAGCTTGCTGGTATTATATGTTCAATATTATTGAATGATTTTCCATTTGTACCACAAAAAAGGCATTGTTTAAAGTGTGAACGTTGATTGTTCAATGTACAATACTCGCTTCAACAAAAATCATTAAAGAATAATTAGAGTTTTTTATTCATCCGACGAAATTTTCATTATTCATTTTCTTTGGTGTATGCTTTTATAAAAACAACATCTTCTTCAGTTAAATCAAACCATTCACCATTGATATGTTTTGAGGAAAAATGTTTATGAAAAAATTTTTCGATCTTATGATAATTTTTAACTTTTGAAGAATAAATACACTCATGTTCAAAAGGAAGTTGAATACCAATTTGTTTAACTCTTTGAGGTAATTTGCTACTCTTTCCAATTTTGTAACCATGGTCTGACTTCATCAAATATATATAACCAATTTCTTGTTCTTTTAATTTTTTTCGATTCTCTTCGAGTATTTTTTTTTGTTCTCTTTCCTCTTCTTTTTTAATTGTATTCATCTGTTCTTTACAATCATCAATGATTCTCTCGATATCTATTCCAAGTTGATTAGGTATGTCCGAACCACGAAGTTTTTCTACTCGATCAATCGTTTTAACTAAATAGGGCAAATCTGATTTGTCAGCATTTTTATAGTAACCATCATCGAATTGGTGGTATAATAAGTCCATTACATCAGAATACCGCTTTGCATCTTTCATAGTTTCAATAAGAGTATTATCATCTAAAGTTCCCACTATATCTGAAGGGACACATATGAAATTAGAGACATTGCCGAAACCTTCAAATCGTAGTTCGTTCGTTAACGCAACTCTTTGATTGGTTTTAGTTTCTATACTTACTGTACTCATATTTCAACTCCACTAGAATATTTTTGCAATAACCCTATTCTATTAAATTGGATTCACTACTCGGCAGCTCTTCAACTTTATTAAGCTGCTTCTCAATTTTTCTTGTAGCTTTTGATGCGTCGTCAATCGTGTTACTTGCTTCTTGTAATTTCTTTTGTGTTTTGTCTAAAAGGTCGCCGAATTTTCCAAATTCGTTTTTTACACTGCTTAAAATCTTCCAGACTTCACTTGATCTTTTTTCGATTGCTAAAGTTCTAAATCCCATTTGTAAACTGTTCAATAACGCGGCTAAAGTAGTTGGCCCAGAAACAACAACGCGGTATTCCCGTTGTAAAAATTCAGCTAAACCAGGTCTTCTTAAAACCTCAGCATATAATCCCTCAACGGGCAGAAACATTATTGCAAAATCTGTTGTGTGTGGAGGATCGAGATATTTTTCAGCAATTTTTTTCGCCTCTCCTTTAATGCGATTCTCAATTGCTTTATTCGCTTCATTTATTGCAACGATATTTGCCAAATCTTGTGCATCAATTAACCGTTGATAATCTTCGATTGGGAATTTAGCATCAATCGGCAGCCAAACTAATTCACTCTTAGATAAATCACGTCCCGGAAGTTTAATTGCAATTTCAACTTTGTCATTACTTCCTTTTTTTGTAGAAACATTTTTTTCATATTGTTCTTGGGTTAATATTTGGTCAATAAGATTTTCAAGTTGAATTTCACCCCATCCACCGCGAGTCTTAACATTTGTCAAAACATTTTTTAGATCACCAACACCACGCGCTAATTCCTGCATATCTCCAAGACCTTTATAAACTTGCTCAAGCCGATCGCTAACAAGCTTAAATGATTCACCGAGACGTTTCTCTAACGTTTCGTGAAGTTTTTCATCAACTGTCTGCCGCATTTCTTCTAACTTTTTTTCGTTCTTATCTTGAATTTCTTTTAGCTGTGTCCCAACTTTCTCTTGAAGTTTATCGAACTTGATTTCATTTGTTTGAATTAATTGCGTTAGCTGTGTGTTAAGCTGTTCGCCAAATAACTTAATTGCATTGCTTAATTCTAAGCGGTCGGATTTAGCATTATCGGATGTTTCTTTTCTGTTACGTGAAATCTCATCCCGGAATGAACGATCCAATTTTTCGAATTCATTTATCAATACGGAATTATCGCCGGCAGACAATTTCTTATTAACAAAAAAGAATAAAACAATTAGAGTTGTTAGGATTATTAGCAAGAGAATTATCAAAATTTCATTCATATTACACCATCAAGTTAGGAGTGTTAGAATTGTGCTTCTTATTTATCAAATATTTTGTTATTCAGCAAATCAATTATTTCATAATTTTAGGAAGTCTTTCTAGGATTTATCAAAATGAATAAATGGAAAAAAATATTAATCGGCGGCGTTGCAACTCTTTTAGTTCTCATTATTGTTTTTTCTATCGTATCATACCTTTTACTTAGGAAATCTTTACCGGAATATAACGGAGAAATAAAAACTGAAGGTTTAGTCAATCAAGTGGAAATCTTCAGAGATAATTTTGCAATTCCATTGATAACTGCAGAAAATGATGAAGACGCCGCATTCGCACTTGGGTTCGTACATGCGCAGGAAAGATTATTTCAAATGGATATTGCAAGAAGAGCCGGTGAAGGACGGCTTAGTGAAATTTTTGGTGCTAAGACTATCCCGATAGATCAAATGTTTAGAACAGTTGGAATCTACAAAAGTGTAAAAGAGAATTATGAAAAACTAAATCCGCTTTCTAAAAAAATCTTAGTTGCTTATTCAAAAGGAGTAAACGCATATATTAAAACTGCAAAAGGAAATTATCCGGTAGAGTTTGATCTGTTAGGATATGATCCTTATCCATGGAAGCCGGAACATAGTTTGGTAATTGCAAAACTGATGGGCTGGGAACTGAATATAAGCTGGTGGTCGGATATTACATTTTCTCAATTAGTACAAAAGTTTGGATCTGAAAAAGCAAAAGAATTATTACCGGATTTTCCGGAAAACTCTCCAACAATTATTCCATCCGGTTTAAACGGAGTAGCTTCAATTTCTTCAGACTTTATAAAAGTTGATCAGCAATTTAGAAATTTTACAGGCTTTGTCGGAACACATATCGGTTCTAACAATTGGGTCGTTAATGGAAAAATGTCAGCTTCGGGTAAACCGATAATTGCCAACGATCCTCATCTTGCTTACACAGCACCCGGGCGTTGGTATTTTGCAATGATTAGAAGTAAAGATTGGAATGCTGAAGGTTTTACAATTCCCGGGTTACCTGCAATTGTTATTGGAAAAAATCAAAATATTTCTTGGGCGTTAACAAATGTTATGGCTGATGATGCAGATTTTTATGTTGAGAAGATTGATTCATTGGGAAAGAATTATTTTTTCAATAACTCATGGCGTCAGTTATCAATAGAAAAAGATACAATTCATGTCAAAGACACCTTAAATGTTGTTTACGAAATTAAACGCACTCATCGCGGACCGATCATAACTGACATTCATCCGTTTAAGCAGATGTATCCAAACACAGGAATTAAAACTGCTCAACTTAGTTTGAGATGGACTGGTTTAGAACCAAGCGATGAAATGTTTGCAGCAATTTCTATTAACAAAGCAAAGAACTGGGATGATTTTAAGAATGCTGTTAGATATTTCACAGTGCCCGGTCAGAATTTTGTTTATGGTGATGATAAAGGAAACATCGGCTATATCTGTGCCGCGCGATTGCCAATTAGAAATACAAACAGTCCAACATTAATTAACGATGGTACAACAGATGTTAACGATTGGAAAGGATTTGTTCCTTATGAAGAAATGCCGAAACTGTTTAATCCGCCGCAAAATTATATTGCATCAGCAAATAATAAAACTCTAATGAACTTTAAGTATCATATTTCCAATGTTTGGGAACCGTCATCACGAATAGAAAGAATAACAGATTTACTTAATTCCAAACCGGTTCATTCTAAAGAGGATTATAAAAAATATCAGCTTGATTTTATTTCGCCTTATGCAAAAAAACTAACACGATATATAACTGCTGCATTTGACAGTGTGAAGGTTACTGAAAAAAATCTCAAACTTGCCTTAGAACTTTTCCATAACTGGAATTATGAAATGAACCCGGGTAGTCAAGTCCCAACAATCTACTCGCGGTTTTTTCAATATCTGATAAAAAATATTTTTGAAGATGAAATGGGAGTAGATCTGCTTAAAGAATATGTTTTTGTTGCAAATGTTCCTTATAGAATTATTCCAAAGCTATTGGAAGAAAACAATTCTTCATTTTTTGATGATATCCGTACACCACAAAAAGAAACTCGTGATGATATAATCAGAAAAAGTTTAGTTGATGCACTTACCGATCTTGAAAAGAATTACGGGAACGATGTTGCAAATTGGCAATGGGGTGAAATTCATAAAGTTACTTTCAAACATATGTTCCATGATAAATCGGGATTGCTGGATAAAATAATTAACATCGGACCGTTCAACATCGGCGGTGATGGAACTACAATCTTCAACACAGAATATTCATTTCCGGAATTATTTGAAACCAGCCGCGATCTGACAAAGCCGCATCGTTCTGAACAATATGAAAATATTCTTGGTCCCTCAATGCGTTACATTTTCGATTTTGCTGATCCTGATCATTTGGAATTTATTCTTCCAACGGGAGAATCCGGACATTTTATGAGCAATCATTACAAGGACATGAGTGATATGTGGTTAAAAGGGAAGTATATAACAGTACCGTTAAGAGAGGATGAGTTTAAGAAAGGAACAATTAATATATTGAAGTTAATTCCGTAATTGAATAATTGTAATACTAAGTAAGTTTAGAAAATATTAAATTGCGCCGAGACAAAACGGAAATCTATGAAAGTAATCGAACATCTTAATAAAGCGAAAAACACCTTACTCAGTTTTGAAATTATCCCGCCAAAACGCGGCGGTAATATAAAACAGCTTCTTACTGTATTGGAAGATATCACAAAGTATAACCCACGTTTTATTGATATAACAAGCCATGCTGCAGAAGTAATTTATGAAGAGACTGTTTCCGGTAATATGCAGATGAAGATAAAACGCAAACGGCCGGGAACGTTAGGAATTTGTGCACTAATCCAAAATAAATATAATATTGATGCTGTACCTCATGTTTTATGTACCGGATTTACTCGTGAGGAAACAGAAGATTTTTTAATTGAACTTCATTATTTAGGGATTGATAATGTTCTTGCAATCCGCGGCGATGATAGTGATTATAAAAAACCTGTTAAGTTCGGAAGAAGTATAAACGAATATGCAGTTGATCTAATCAGCCAAATAAATTCGATAAATAAAGGAAAATATTTGGAAGAAGGTTTGTTGGATGCACAGCCAATGGATTTTTGTATCGGTACAAGCGGATATCCGGAAAAACATTTTGAATCACCCAATCTGAAAACAGACATACGTTATACAAAAGCAAAAGTTGAGGCCGGTGCTTCATATATTGTAACACAAATGTTTTACAACAATAAAAATTATTTTGAATATGTTGATTTATGCCGTAAAGAAAATATAACAGTGCCAATTCTACCCGGTTTGAAAATAATTACAAGTAAATCCCATGTTAAAACTCTTCCAAAGAATTTTTATATAGATATTCCTCAAGAGTTAGCAGAAGAAATTGAAAAAGCAAAGCCGGAACATACTCTTGAAATTGGAGTTAATTGGACTGTAAAACAAGTTGAGGAATTATTAAATAAGAACGTACCCGCAATTCATTTTTATATAATGCAGGATTCTAAACCGATAAAAATGCTGATGCAAAAATTAAAAATCTGAGTTAATAGAATGATAAAATCATCAACAAGATTAAAATTTTCTTCTGCAATTCCACGTAAACTTAAATGGGGAGTAGCCGGCTGCGGTAATTTTGCTGAAAATTCTTTTTTACCCGCATTGCTTTTGGCACAAAGAAGTAAGCTTGTTTCCATTTACAGTCATGATTTGAAAAGAGCTAAAAATCTTGCAATGAAATTTGGCGTTAGAAACTCATTTGATGATTTCGATAATTTTTTAGCTAGTGATATTGATGTAGTCTATATCTCAAGTGTAAACTCAGATCATCACTGGCAAGTATTAAAGGCAGCTAAAGCTGGTAAGAATATTTTATGTGAGAGACCGATTGCTTTGAGCTCAGTTCAAACCGAAGAAATGATAAAAGTATGTAAAGAACAAAATGTAATTTTAATGATAAATCATCTGCATAGATTTCACCCGCTTGTTCAAAAAGCTAAAGAGTTAATTAGTAATCAAATGCTTGGGAAAATTGTTTCCATTTCTGCAACATATAACATTGATGTTAGCCCCGGAGATAATTTTAGATTTAAGAAAGAACTAAGCGGTGGCGGAGTGCTTCGCGATCTGGGCGGTCAGATGATAGATCTGCTGCAATTTTTTGGCGGAAATATTGTTGATGTTAAAGCTTATATGGATAATGTTGTTTACAAAAGCGATGTAGAAGATTTTGCCTCAGCAATTGTAAAATTTGAAAAAAATGGGTACGGTTATTTCAATATTTCTTATAACACAAAGAAAGCATACAATAGGATAGAAATTTTGGGTTACAATGGTTCGCTTGCTATTGAAAACTTTTTAGGCAAAAAAAATCTTGCAACTAAATTAATTATTGATCTCCAGGGCGAAGGGAAAAAAATGTTCCGCAAGAGAACAAATAAATTGTTGTTTATGATCCGTGCAGTACAAAAAACATTTTTGAAAAATGAACCGCCATTAATCACAGGCGAAGACAGTTTAAAAAATATGTTGATCATAGAAAAAATAGAGAAACAATGCCTATACGAAAAGAATTAATCCAATCATGCCATAAAGTTTATGCTAACAACTTTGTTGCAGCTTATGACGGAAATCTGTCAGTTCGAATTGATGACAAGAAATTATTAATCACTCCTTCAGGAAGAAATAAAGGTGAGTTAGAAGAAAAAGATCTTCTTGAAATTGATTATGAAGGAAATGTATTAAGCGGAGATGGTCTAGTCTCAGCTGAAGTAAAAATGCATTTGCTCGCTTATCACAACAGAGAAGAAGTAAACGCTGTTGTACATTGTCATCCAATCCATGCTTCCGCATTTTGTGTTGTAAATAAAGAGTTAAGTCAACCAATTTTTCCGGAGTCAATACTTTCTCTCGGGAAAATTCCATTATGTAAATATTCAACTATATCAACAGAAGAAGTAGAAGAATCTATTTTACCTTATGTTAAATATGTTTGGGTATTGCTGTTGCAAAATCATGGTGTTCTGGCGTTTGGTAAATCAATTAAGGATGCTTACTTCAAAGTTGAGAAACTTGAACATTTTGCTAAAATTATGACTGTAGCAGAAATACTTGGCGGTGCTAACAAACTATCTGTTGATCAACTTAAAAAACTTTATACGATCTCCGAAGAAATTTACGGAGTTAAAGTTGATGACAAAATGAAATTCATTTAAGAAATTATTTTATTCGAAAATTCAGAGAAAAAAATGTCAAACGGAAAAATTAATATTGCACTTCTTGTCGGAGGAACTTCACCTGAACGGGAAGTTTCAAAAAACACAGGCAAATCAATATTAAAAGCATTGAATGATCTCGGTTACAAAGTAAAAGTTATTGACCCTGCCTTCGGTTTAAATCAACCTAAAGATGTAGAAAAATTTTTTGATGAGAAGGATTACACGGAAAGATCCAATAGGAATTTTGTTGAGGCGATCAACTCAACAATGTTTGATGATATTGATGTTGCGTTTCTCGCACTCCACGGTAAATGGGGAGAGGATGGAAGAATACAATCACTATTAGAACTTCGCGATATAAAATATACAGGCTCTAAGGTATTGGCCAGTGCTCTTGCAATGGATAAATGCATGACCAAAATTATGTTTAAGCATTTTGATGTGAATACACCGAGATGGTTTGTCGTTAATAAAGATGAAAATGATATGGATTTGATTCGTTCTAAAATCAAAAAATTTTTTGGTTATCCTTGTGTAATAAAACCTAATGATGAAGGATCCACGATCGGTTTAACAATCTGCCGCGGCGATATTGAAGTTCATCAAGCATTAAGAAAAGCGCACGAGTTTTCAGACAAAGCATTAGTAGAAGAATATATTGCAGGGCATGAATTGACTGTTGCTATTATTGATCAACAAGCGTTACCAGTTTTAGAAATCAAACCTAAAAGTGGTTTTTACGATTATGAAAATAAATATACAAGTGGAAAGACTGATTATATTATTCCAGCAGAAATTCCACAAAAAATTTCTGAACATCTTCAACATCAAGCTCTTCTTGCATTTAACTCAGTGGGATGTGAAAGTTATGCTAGGATAGATTTTAGAATGACAAATGATTATAAAACTTATTGCCTCGAAGTAAATACTTTACCCGGAATGACAAGTACATCACTTGTCCCCAAAATGGCGAAAGCAGCAGGTATTACATTCGAACAATTGATTGATCGAATTATCAAGAATTCGCTTTAATGATATCGTTAAATAAAAAACTGCTTAGCAGACTCATTATCATTTTGATCTTGCTTGGTTCCCTGGCTTTTTTATTCTTTAATGAAAATGGTATTCTGAAATATTTAAATACCAAAAGTGAGTTGAAGCATCTTGATCAAGAATTACGAAGGACTTCAGAGAAAGTAAAAGCGCTTGAAAAAGAAATTGATTCATTAAAAACTAGTAGAGTAAAAATTGAAAGAGTAGCACGAGAAAAATTTCATATGATGAAAAAGAATGAAAAAGTTTTTAAGATTGAAGAGAAATAGAAATTGAAAAACAAAATAAATATTCCTCAAACACCACTTGCCGAAAGATGCCGTCCCAAAACTTTAGATGATTTTCAAGGTCAAGAAAAATTGGTTGGACCGGGAAAACCTCTTCGTACAATGATTGAATCAGATAGCTTGAGCTCAATTATTTTATGGGGACCGCCCGGAACAGGTAAAACTACACTTGCCAAAATAATTTCAGAATCAACACAATCCGAGTTTCATCAAATTAATGCTGTATCATCAGGCGTGCGTGAGATTAGGCAAATAATTGAACTAGCAAAAGAAAACCTAGAACATTTAAAAAAAACAATTTTATTCATAGATGAAATTCATCGTTTCAACAAAGCTCAGCAGGACGCATTGCTTTCTTCTGTTGAGAATGGTGAAATTATATTAATAGGCGCAACTACAGAGAATCCGTCATTTGAAATAATACCGGCTTTAAGATCGCGTGTACGAATCTTTGTTTTAGAAGAGCTATCTAAAAACAATCTTCAAAATATTTTAAATCAGGCATTAACAAAAGATGAATTTATTAATAAACTTAATATCAAGTCAGTTGATAGCGATTTTCTCTTTTATGTTTCAGGCGGTGACGCACGTATATTGTTAAATATTCTAGAAGCATCCTGCATACAGGAATATGAGAAAGAAGAAATTGTTATCAGCAAAGAAGTAATTGAGAATATAATTCAGCGTAAAAATATATTATATGATAAAGCCGGTGAAGAACATTACAATATAATCTCTGCATTCATCAAAAGTTTACGCGGTTCGGATCCAGACGCTGCAGTCTATTGGATGGCAAGAATGCTGGAAGGTGGGGAAGATCCGCTATTCATTGCAAGACGAATGGTGGTTCTTGCTTCGGAAGATATTGGTAATGCTTCTCCCAACGCATTGCTTATTGCTGAAGCCGCATTTAGTGCTGTGGATAAAATTGGTATGCCCGAAGGAAGAATAATTCTCTCTCAGTGTGCTACGTACCTCGCTTCTTCACCTAAAAGTAATGCATCGTATTTCGCAATTGATAACGCGCTTACTGACGTAAAAAATTTACCTCAATACCAAGTGCCTATTCATCTAAGAAACGCTCCGACAAAATTAATGAAAGAATTGGGTTATGGTAAGGAATACAAATATCCACACTCATTCGTAAATAATTTTCTACAGGAAAATTATTTACCAGATGAATTGAAGAATAAACAATATTATTTACCGTCAGAAAACGGAAATGAAAAAACTATTAAAGAAAGATTGATAAATTTGTGGAAGGGAAAAAAGAAATATTAGTAACGAATAAACATCTTTCCGGGCAATTGTTTTACCAACCCTTTGAATTCCAATGTTAATAAGTTTACCAAACAATCAGATGTTGCCATAGAAGTCAATGAAGCGATCTCGTCAATTTGTTTTGATTCATTCGTTAAAACATTAAAAACCTTCTCTTCGAATAAGGTTAGTTCAATACTAGGTATTGGTATGTTTATACCAACTTCAGGTTTCAATTTTAAATTAAGTTCAAGTAAAATATCTTCAACACATGTTACTAATTTTGCTTCCCCTCTTTGAATTAGTGCATTTGGTCCCTCGCTTTGTTGAATATTTAAGTTACCAGGTATTGCAAATATTTCTCTATTTTGATCGAGCGCATATGCTGCTGTTTGCATTGCACCACCGTTAATTTTAGTCTCAATTAAAAGCGTTCCTAAAGATATTCCTGAAATTATTCTATTTCTTCTTGGAAAATTTTGTGCATCAGGTTTTGTTCCTAATTCAAATTCAGAAATTATCACTCCATTTTCTTTAATCTGTGAAAAAAGCTTTTTGTTCTCAGGGGGATAAATTACATCAAGACCCGATCCTATAACAGCAATAGTTCTCCCATTGGATTTCAGAGCCGATTCATGAGCAATTGAGTCAACGCCTCGTGCAAGTCCACTTACTATAGTTATTCTTTTTTCACTTAGTTCCGATGAGAATTTTTCGGTTTGAATTTTGCCATAAGGAGATGGTTGTCTTGTACCTACAATTGCAAGAGAATATTTATCTTGTTCAATAAAATTACCAAGTGTGTATATGATTAAAGGGGGAAAATAAATTTTTTTAAGGAGTTCGGGATAATCTTCATCCCAATAAGTAACTAATTGCCCACCTAGTGAATTTAATTTTTCAAGATCAAAAATTAAATTAGATTTTATTTCATTATAACTATCAGATGATCGTTTAATTTTTGTTGCTAGAGTTTTACTAATTCCTTCAACTTGTAATAAACTATTAAAGTCTGCGAGTAGAATTCTGTCAAAAGAATGTAATCTAGAAAGGAGAGAAAAAATTTTTAGTGGACCTATCCCTTCAATACTAAGTAATAAACGAAGATAAACTAAATTATCAAAGTTGGTTTGAGACAAATTATAGTCTAAAATTATTTTTCGTTGATTTCAATATCGTCTACAACAGCAATTACCATTGTATTAACAGGAGCGTTTGCATGTCCAAGTATTTGTTCAATAGCATCACCTTCTTGGACAACAATTACAGAATCCCCAATTCCGGAGTCGATCAGATCAAGAGCAATAAATTCTTTTTGGCCAATATAATTTCCATTATAATCAATCGGATGGACTATTAATAACTTATGCCCAATTAAAAATTTATTTTTGGGAGTGGATACAATATTACCTTTAATTTTTGCTAGAAACATTTGTCTTATTCTTAATAAAGACAGAAGATTTTAATAAAATAGCTAATGGAATAATAATAATGTAAGCGATTAAAAGAGTTATGGGAGATAAATTGAGCGAAAAAAAACTGTCCCAATTTCCATTAGCCATAAATATATATCCCAAAGTTAAAACCACTAAACCAATTGCAATTAGAATATAGTTGTTCTTATTCCAATAGTCCTTAAATGGTGATGATATAGATTTCTTAACTTCTTTTACATTTCTTTTATCTTTTGCCACAAACACCTCTAAGAAATAAAATAATGAGTGCTTATAAAAGCGACAATAAATTTAATTACAATAATAATATATTAAAAAGGAACATTAAAATAATTTTGTCAATACATTTTCTTTGTGCGTACACTATACAAATTTTTTAAATATTTTTAACGATATATATGAAATTCTTTGACTAAATCAATTATTAATGAAAAAACAATAAAATTATTATTGTTTTACATCTAATGACAATATGGTAGGCATGAGATATAAAAGGTCATTAATTATAAATTTTTTAATTTTTATTCTTAAAACCTCTTGACAAAAAAAAAAATAAAGTATATGTTTGAAATCCGCAATAAATAAAGTTCTTTGACAGAGTGAGTGACTAAAGAAATTCTTTAGATAGTTCAGCTTTGTTGATTCAAAAAATTACAAAC
>Ga0209514_10004361_pt1 | contig 19111 bp, 17 predicted proteins | sample Subgrocontami58m_FD_187452 | JGI IMG/M metagenome (GOLD analysis project Ga0209514, IMG submission 187452) | Subsurface groundwater microbial communities from S. Glens Falls, New York, USA - GMW37 contaminated, 5.8 m (SPAdes) (version 3) | ecosystem: Environmental > Aquatic > Deep subsurface >...
CGGCGTTTCCCTGGTTTTAACCATGAGCAGGACCAGTTGGGTGGCTATCTTTGTTACGCTCGTTTTTATCGGCTTCGCTACTCAGAAAAAATTACACGTGGTCATCGGTATCGGTATATGCGCATTATTGGTCGTTTTTGTCCTGCCCTCCAAATTCGTTACACACGCCAAGACAATCACCCAAATTAATAAATTTTTCACCTCGGAAAAGATACTGGGAGAACGGCTGCTGTGCTGGAAGGCGTCAATTGCAATGATTAAAGAGCACTCTTTGCTGGGAATCGGACCGGGCAAAAAGAATTTTCGTGAGGCGTATCAGCAATACGGGCAGAAGATAAAAGATTCGGAAAGACAACCGGAAGGCGCGCCGCAGACCGAACAATCTGCGAAAATAAAGAAGAAGAAAAAGAAAAAACTGGAGCGGTTATCCACCGCGCACAATATTTTTCTTCATGCGGCGGTAGAAACCGGCATGGTGGGATTAGGGATATTTCTGTGGTTATTCACGAAGGTGTTTTCCGCTGCAATCAAATCGTGGCGTGCTTCGGAGGCCGGGTACGAAAAAATGCTTTTCATGGGCGTCACGGCAAGCCTTGTTTCTATCTTCGCGCACGGTTTTACCGATAGTTTCTGGAAAAAACCCGATGCGCTCTTTCTCTGGTATATCATCGGTCTGCTATTTGTTATGATGCGCAGCGCGTCCCCGACATCACGAGACAAGAAGAGCCTGCAATCCCCGTGACGGCGTGTGATATCCTTAAAAACCGTATTGGCTGGCGCCGTCTCCCGACGGCGATAGACAGCGCACAACGGCGCACAAGCGCCCGATCGCCAACGGGAGTTGGCGCCTACCAAAAACATTGAAATTTCTGTACATCAAATTATTCCCACGTCCTTCTTCGGCAGCCATCCTTTTCTTACTTCCTTGCCTATCTTTTCCTCCGCGCCCTGTTTTTGTCCACTCGCCTGTTTCACGCCAACATACACATAGACGTTGTACCAATCGTCTTTTTCACCTTCTATCACGCATTCAGCGCCGTCGTGGATTTCGAACTTCGGCTCGTATTCTTCGCCGGGTCCGTACCGCACCTGACATTTTGTCGTAATGATTACTCCCTGCGTTACGCCGTGTTCTTTATAAATTTTAACTCCCAGAGAGACCACTGCGATAAGCAAACCGGCGGAAAAGCCTATGATCAATCTCTTCAGCCACGCATATTTGAGGATGATGAGCAGGAAAAAGAACGCCATCAGCACAACGTAGAGGGATACGGCCAACACGATTAGCTCGTTTTTGCTCAGCAGGAAAAACCAGAAAAACACCCTCTTGATCACAACCGGTATTTCATCCGATAATTCCCTATCTTCCGTTGCGCCTTTTGCCAGCAGCAGGTTTGCGCTCAGGTCGGCGTTTCTCGGCATGAGACGCTGCGCCATCCGGTAGTTTACAATGGCCTTCCCCACCGCTCCCATGCGGTAGTAGGTGTTTCCAAGGTTATAATAAATCTGGCCCTGTCTGTACCCGTTCGCCAGCATCGTTTCGTACCGGGTAGCCGCTTCATGCAACTGCTGTTCTGCCTCCTGGTTATTCTTTGCGGCAATACATTTCGCGGCTTGCAGATAATTTTCATTCGCAGCGGTGAATAATTTTATCGCCTCATCCGGCGATATTTCAGATTTCGGCTTTCGGTTTTCGGATGGAGACGCTTCGCAATTCGCAATCCGCAATCCGCAATCCAGGAAGGGAATTATGAAGAAAAAAAACGCCAAGAAGCTGATCTTCATTATAATTGTTTCTCCAGTCTTGTAATGAGATGTTCAGCGAGTTTTAAGGCATGGTTCATCTCTTCCATAGTTCCTCCGTCTTTCGAAAAGCGACGGTAGTCGAAATCAGCCAGACAGCCGGAAACTTCCTCGATTACGCCGTCGCTTACCCCCCGCTGCTTTAAAAGAGCGCCGACTTTATCGCCCGTTGCGCTCGCGGCGGGAATATTACATTTATCCGCCAGATAATCCGCCACAGACCGGGAAAGAACCGCGTAAAATTCCCCCGGGGTATGCTGGGAAAGCACGGATTTTGCCATCGCAAGCCTCTTCCTTGCCACGCCGTGCGCCCGTTTATCTCTGGCATACCCGACGTCGGTCTGTAACCTTTCTTTGCGTCTTGTTACGAGGAACGAGACTACGACGGCAATGGCCGGAACAGAAAGAGCCGCTATGAAAAAGGGACTCAGATAAATGCCGCCTGTCTGGTTTCGCAGCGAAGACACATTCGTCATAATAGGCAGGATATCCTGTGTCAGTATTTGTACCTGCTGTTTAGCGGAAACGATATTGTTTCCGGCAATGGTTAGCTGAATGGGCGTCTCCTGCTCGCTCGCCTCAATTATGACGGGCATAGGGTCTTTGGTAAGAGTCCTGTACTGTCCCGCGCCCGGATCAAAGAAACAAAACACTATCGCAGGAATAGCTTTCATGTCTGTCTTTTGAGGTTCAATAACCTTGCTGAATACCTTTCGTCCGCGAATCAATTCATCACGATTGGTGATTTGGGTGCTGGATTCGGCGGGGTACAGCTTGAAATCCTTTTCATTATTCAGCACCAGCAGAGGCTCGTTTATGGTCTGTATGTTTCCCTCGCCGTATACCGACATGGATAGCGTAATCGGGTCTCCCACTTTTACGCTCTGTGTCTTTGTGGAAACCTCCATGTTGTAAGAGCCAACTGCGCCAGAAAACTCTTTGGGCCTGCCCTGCTCAGGCAACGGCTTCACCTTTACGGCAACCGTTCCGGTTACCCTCTCAACGGGATACCTCTTTTGACCCCGTCCAAAGAATTCATCAAAGAATGTATCCTGGAAAAAACTTTCGAAAGGCTCATTTTGCCGGTCTTTTCGTTGCTGCAGGATCAGATTGCATTTCAACTTTGCAGGTGATATAGCCAGGTCGCCGGAAACCATCGGGAAAAGGGCGGTGCGCAGCTCTAAGACGTTGTATGCGATTCCGTCCCTGACTTCCTCGTACTGCCGCTGATCGCCAAGTTTTTCTTCCATAAAATTTTTTGTGGATGGCGCAACATAATCTATATCGGCGACGGGCAGTCCCTTTTGAAAATAAAATCGAAAATACAGAATAATCTGTTCGTACAAGTACGCCTCGTTTTTGTCGGCGCACAGTTCAACAAAAACAAGCTTACTGATGTCCGGGGACTGCGAAGCCGGTAATTGCGCCGTATCTACCACTTCAACGCTCAGCGGACGTGAAGCATACGTCGTCCCTTTGTATTCCACGGTGGACGGTCCGATGGTGAGATTGCCCTTTGCGGCAGGCTGGAGAACATACGTATACCCTTTACTGACGGAAACGACCCCATTGATAATGTTTGTTTGCGCTGAGATTTTCGGGCCGAACAGCAGGGTAAAACCTTCAATGCTTGGAAAGGAAGGCGGGGCGGTCTCCTGTGTTCCGTGTATGGTAAGCGTCAACTGTAAGCGGTCGTTTATCGTCAGGGAATTCCGGTCAACGGTTGCCGTTAAACTGATATCCTCCGCAAAGACTTTCCCTGTACAGCTAAATACGATAACGATCAGCGCTACTATATGGAGACATCCGGCGTACTTTCTCATGTTAAATCCTACCAGTCCTTTTCTACTGATTTATGCTGTGAATGCTGCTTATCCCTTACCGTGGCCCGTGCCTCTTTTTCAGACTGATGCAGGGCGTCAAGCAGACGTTCTGCCTCTTCCTTTGACATCTGATTCGTTTTTTGAGGCTGTTGCTGCTGTTGTTCCGGGGGCTGGTCTTCCTGTTTGTCTTTCTCCTGATTACGATTTTCATCTTTTTTGTCTTCTTTCTTTTCCTGGTTATTTTCAGGGGCGGGTGGTTGTTTATCCTGCTGCTCCTGCTTATCTTTGTCTTTGTTTTCGTCCGACTGTTTATCCTGCTTGTCCTGTTCTTCCTTCTGTTGCTGGTCTTTTTGTTCCTGTTTTTGCTGCTGCTGCTGCTGTTGTTGCTGTTGCTGCTGTTCTTTCATCTTCTTTTCAACAAACTCATAATTGTACTTGGCGTCATTTTTTATTGCGTCGAGTTCATGGGAAGCCGGCGACAATCCGTCAATTGAATCCACCGTTCTTGCATAGCATTCCAGCGCCTCCTTCATCTTTCCCTGCCGATACAAGGTGTTACCGAGGTTAAAATCAGACCTTGTCCTCAGCGTCGCATCGTCGTACTTCATTGTCTTTTCGAATAATTGGGCAGCCTCGTTGTACTTGCCACGCTTGTACTGGACGTCGGCGATATTAAAATCCAGTTGCGGCGTTTCCGGCAAATCCAACTGGGCGTTTACGTATGTATCCAGCGCCTCGTCATACTTGCCGTCCTGGTAAAGCAGGTTCCCGTCCCGTACCTTATCGGCCATTGGATCAATCCACCCGATGGAAGCCCAGCCAAGCGCCATGGTCAGGAGAAATCTGCATTTATAATTTTTTGATATATTCATATTTTAAAAATTCGCGGAAAAACTTCTGCAATGACTGCGTGCCGTACTCCCGGCTTTGCGTCCGTGCGGTTAAACTGGCATCCTTTTCCTGTCCGCCAAAAAACCTTCCAGTGCAATGAGCGCCAACGCCACAAAAAGGGGAATCTGGAAGCGATTTATATACCTTTTCACCCTCTGGGTTTTGTACGTGGACTCCTCTATCTTTGCAATACTGTCCTTATAAATCTTCTCAAGTCCCCATTGTGTGCCGTACGCGGGCGTGTACAGCCCGCCTGTTTCCAATGCAACCTTATTCAGGGTAATCTCGTCCAGCCTCGATTTGATGACCTGTCCCTGTCTGTCCTTCAATAACGTGTCATTACCCCGTTCATCCTTAATCCTGATATACGACCCGTCTTTCTTTCCAACTCCCACCGTATAAATAATAATGCCTCGTTCTTTTGCCTCTCTGGCCGCCTTTACGGGGTCGTCTTCGTGATTTTCCCCGTCAGTAATTAATATGATAGCCTTGTGATTTTCTGAGTTTTCCTCGAAGGCAGAGACGCCCTTTCTGATCGCCGCGGCAAGGGCAGTTCCACCCAGGGGAATAATGTTTGTGTTGATATCATTCAAAAAGAGGCGGAATGCGCTGTAATCAGACGTTAGCGGGCAATAGGTAAACGCAGAACCTGCAAACACCACCAGGCCAACCCTGTCGCCCTCCAGCACATTTAGTAAATCCTCCACTTCCATTTTTGCCGCTTCCAGCCTGTTTGGCTTTACATCGTCGGCCAGCATGCTCCTCGAGGTGTCTACGGCAATAACAATGTCAATGCCTTTTTTCTCCACCTCCTGCCAGTGATAACCCCACTTGGGCTCGATGAGCGTGAATATCAGGAAAAGCACGCCGGTGCTCATTAATACGGCCTTGAGCCATTGCATCTTTCTGCTGACGGAGAGTCCCGCCTTCCGCAACAATTCGATGCTGGCAAATGCGTTCAAATCCTTCGCCTTTTTTTTAAAGACAAGGATGTATCCGGCAATCAGGAGCAGGATTACCGGAAGCAAATAGAGATAATTGAGATTTCCGTATTTCATAATTTCAAATTTTTGATTGTAGAGCGAAGAGTCTCTTCGCTCTACTCAACTCGCTCCCACGGGTTCCAACTCGTTCCCACGCAGAGCGTGGGAACGAGGCGTATGAGGCGTTGCGGCGGGTTACGGTATTTTTCTGAATCTTGTTTTGGCCAGGCCTAATTCAAATAATAACAGACCGAAGGCCGGCAGCAAAAAATAATGAAACAGTTCGTTGTATTCTGTATATTGGGTTACCTCAGACTCGGTTTTTTCGAGCCTGTCTATCTGGCTGTATATCTCTTTTAACGACTCCGTGTCCGTTGCCCGGTAATATTGCCCATCGGTTATTTTCGCGATTTCCGCCAGGGAATCGTCGTCAATGTCAATCTTTACCTGCCGCATTACCTTGTTTCCAAAGAGGTCAATCGCGGGAAACGGCGCCAGACCCTTCGTGCCGGCGCCAATCGTATAAATCTTAATGCCAAAGGTCTTTGCCATCTCTGCGGCAGTAAACGGTTCTATTTCTCCCGCGTTATTTCTTCCGTCCGTCAGCAGGATGATCACCTTGCTCTTGGCCTTCGTATTTTCAAGCCTGTCCACCGATGAAGCGATGCCCGAGCCTATCGCCGTGCCGTCTTCAATCATACCGATCTCCACTTTTTCCAAAAGCTGCAACAGCATTCCGTAGTCGAGCGTCATGGGACATTGCGTGTACGCCCGCCCGGAAAAGACAACCAGACCAATGCGGTCGTTTACACGCCTCTGAATAAAATCCTTTACCACCTGCTTGATGACGTAAAGCCTGTTGTACCGCCTGCCGCCCATCTCAAAGTCTTCCGCCAGCATACTTCCCGAAACATCCACGGCGAGCACGATATCTATCCCCTCAGTCGTTACCTTTGTTTGTTCGTTTCCATACTGAGGACGCGCAAGGGCGGCGACAAGCAGCACAATGACGACGGACCTGAGGATAATCAGGATATATCTGTACCGCTGGAAGAATGACGGTTTCAGTTTCTTCAGCGTCTCTAAAGAGGGAAAGAGCACCCGGTTTGTTCTCTTGCGGCGCAGGTGAAAATAAATTAAGGGTGGAAGAATACCGACAATTAGTAAGAGTATTAAAGGATCGTGAAAAATCATGTATGACAATTATTATCTTTAAAAACTATGCCGCCGATAGCTGAATTTGTTCACCCCTGGCAATGGCATTCCGTATACCTGCGTCGGAGAGATCGTTATTTACCAGAATATCAACCAGGGTCTGAAGCGCCACGTTGGTCGTTTTCAGAATCTCTTCTGCGCCGCTCTCCGGCGTGAAATACCGGTTTACAAGCATAGTGTCCTGTTTATAGATTTGCGCGCCCGCAAGCTCCTGCTTGCTCCCCAGGTCTAATTCATATTCCATCAGGATACCTTTATCCACAAGACTCAGGTTTAAACACACCGCGCCGCACTGAACCGCCAAAAAGGAAACGTGCTTTTTGCGGGAAACGGTTTCTCTCGTTTCCGGCGAACAATAAGCGTCCCACACGGTTTGTAAATTCTTTTTGAGCCTTGCAAGTTCAACGTCAGAAACCTTACGTACCTGAACCTCTGATGGTCTTTGGTCTTTTTTGCCTGCAACCTTCGCTACAACCTCGCGCACTACAGCCTTTTTACTGATAATCCCTTTTTTCCGTTTTACATCCCTGCCTGAAGTTTTTCCTGGCGCTTTTACCATTTTTTTACCCTTTTTAAAGAGGTATAGTTGATAAGCAGGATGGGTAAGACGAAGCGAACCCATCGCCACCATTTTTTGTTGGGTGCGCTTCGCTTCACCCAACCTGTTTGAAAATATTCCCTAAAACCCGCGTATCTAAACTGAAATACAACCCGTTCCCAAACTTCGTTTCTAAAGAAGCTGATTCATTTTTTATCAGCGACCACCTCCTTCTCTTCTCTGAGTTCCTTTGTTTCATCAATAAACTTTTTTGCCGCGTCGTAGGTCTCTTTGATTTCCAGGCCGGACGGCCCGTATTTGGCGTATTTTACCATATCGCAGCGCACAAGGAATTCCCGTATCAACGTCTTGTGCGTCTCTTCTAATTTATTTGTATGCGCCACTTCCGTAAGAAATTCTTCGGTGGTGCGCTCAGGCGCCAGCAAATTAAAGCGGTCTTCAATATAATGGCGTAAAATGTTTGTGATACGGTAATAATATTCCTTGATCAAACCCTGGGCAATCAGATTCTCCTTTGACAACCGTTCCAGCAATTCATAGGCGATCTCGTGGGGTTTTCTGCTGACGTCCTGGTATCCGGGAGTTTTTGCGCCCTTTTTACATTTTGAGATTATTCCGTAAATAATGCCCGCTAACAAAAACACGCCGAGACCAATAGAAATCCACAAAACCAGCCGCCTGAAGCTCGTTGTTATCGCAACGGGGGGCAGGATGTCTTTTATATCGCCCGCAGTTTCTCCTTCTTTGATAACGCCTTTAATGTCAATGGTTACTTCATCAGTTGAAACCTCTCCCTCATTCTGGCCATCCCGGTAAGTTATTTTCAATGCAGGGATCGTCTGCCGTCCGATTTCATACGTACTCAGCACAAAGTCCCTTGCAGCAACGAGGCCTCCCTCCGATAGTTTTTCTGGCGCTTCGGCAAGGCCGGCCTTTTTTACCGTAAATACGCCAAGCTGCTCACCCATGTCGGGAAATTGTATGGCGACGTTGTCTTTGTATTTTACCCGGACATGGAATTTTATCTTATCCCCAATGGTCGCTTCATTTCTGTCTGCGCCTGCGGTTGCCTCAACGGGCGCCGCCTCATTTTTTGCCCCACCTGACTTCTGGGCAAAGGCAACATTATGCAAGGGTATCAGTGTATATGCAACTAATACCAAAATCAATAGCTTAGTCAATGTCCAGTATTCTTTTATAGCCATAACAAATTATGTGCGATGCAAGATGCGATTTTGTATCAGTTTAGTTTTTTGAGAATTAGTACCAATGCTTCTTCTGAAACTCCGCTTGGAAGCCAGTATTGAAACACACCCCCGGCCCCTCTTGATAGAGAGGAGGTTTGAAGTCCCCTCTATCAAGAGGGGATTTAGGGGTGTGTATACGGTGTTTCAAAAAGCTAAAATGTTATGCGATTTTTAGTATCTCTTTTCCCGCATCCTGAAGAAACGAATGATAGGTTCCACATGATGCCGGTTTGTATTGATCACGATTTCGTCAACGCCCATTGACCGAAACAGTCGCGACAGTTCCTGCCTCTGGCGGTTGGCCAAGGCTTTAAATTCCTTTCTTGCAGACGGGTTTGCCGTATCAAGTAATAATGTTTCCCCCGACTCCGCATCCTTCAATTCTATAAAGCCCACGTTGGGCAGTTCCTGTTCTCTGGGGTCTACAATAGTAATGGCAATAATATCATGCCTTTTATTTGCAATGCGCAGCGCGCGCGCATAATCACGCGCTATGAAGTCCGACACCACAAAGGAGATGGTGCGCCGGTGGGTTATCTTGTCCAGGTACTCCAGGGCAACCGAGATATTTGTCCCTTTGCCGGTAGGCTGCGAGCACAGCAGTTCCCGGATAACCCGCAGGACGTGCTTTGGGCCTTTTTTGGGCGGGATAAATTTCTCAATTTTGTCCGTGAACATGATCATACCCACCTTGTCGTTATTCTTTGTGGCAGAGAGCGCAAGGAGTGCGCAGATTTCCGTTGCAACCTCGTTTTTCAGGTGCTTTACTGACCCAAAGTTCCCCGATGCGCTGACGTCCACCAGAAGCATTACCGTTAATTCCCGCTCTTCCACATAACGCTTGATGAAGGGTCGCCCCACACGGGCGGTCACGTTCCAGTCTATCGTGCGGATTTCGTCCCCGGGCTGATACTCCCGCACTTCGTCAAACTCCATGCCCCGCCCTTTAAAAACGCTGTGATACTCGCCCACAAACGCCTCATTCACCAGGCGGCGGGTATGAATCTGGATTTGCTTGATTTTTTTTAACAGATCTTTTGAAATCATGGCTTACGGCACTTCTACATTATCGAATATCTTTTGAATAATAGTCTCTGCATTCATCTCCTCGGCCTCCGCCTCGTACGTCAAGATTATGCGATGCCGAAGCACGTCCATCCCTATTGATTTGACGTCCTGGGGCGTTACAAATCCCCTGCCTTTGATAAATGCGTGCGCCTTGGCGGCAAGGGCAAGATAAATCGTTGCGCGCGGAGAAGCCCCGTATTCAATGAATTCTTCCAATTCCAGATTATATGCCTTGGGATCCCTCGACGCGAACACGATGTCAATAATGTAATCCTTGATTTTGTCATCTATATAAATTTCGTCAACCAGGGCGCGTAAACGGAGGATGTCTTTGGGTGAAATCACGGCATTCACGGTCAAATCCTTTTTTGTCAGCGCCATGCGTTCCATAATCTCGCGCTCTTCTTTCTTGTCAGGATAGGTAATATTCAACTTAAACATAAAACGGTCTACCTGCGCTTCCGGCAACGGATACGTGCCCTCATGTTCGATTGGATTCTGGGTGGCAAGCACAAGAAATGGGTCGTCCAGTTTGAACGTCTGGTCGCCTATCGTAACCTGTCTCTCCTGCATCGCCTCAAGGAGGGCGCTCTGAACCTTTGCGGGGGCGCGGTTAATCTCGTCGGCCAGGACAATATTCGTAAAAATGGGGCCTTTCCTTACCGTAAACTCGCTGCTTTTGGGATTGTAAATAAGGGTGCCGATCAAATCGGCGGGAAGTAAATCAGGAGTGAATTGTATCCTCTGGAAACTGACCTGCAATGACCTGGCAAGCGTCATGACCGACATCGTTTTTGCCAGCCCGGGTACGCCTTCCAGCAATACGTGTCCATTGGAAAGGATGCCAATGAGAAGCCTTTCGATCAGATATTTCTGGCCTACGATTACCTTCCCAACCTCATACATCAGGGTGTTCACGAAATCACTTTCCTGCTTTACCCTTTCTGTGATCTTTTTAACGTCCGATTCCATCTACCCCTCCACCGCAAATTTTTGGTTGCTTAAAAATTAAACTATGGTTTATCAAAATGATCAATCCCCTTAAACAAAAATCGCTATCGCTTTTGTTCCTTATTTTCCGTATTCGGTCATTTACCGATTTTTCCAAAGGTTAATATATAACAGATTTTTCCGTCTTAAACAAGCTTTCTGTGAACGAACGCAGTCAATATAAAATACTTGACACCCTATTCCAGAGATGCTACGATTAATCCGTTTTGGCATGCAAATTCTTAGAAAATAATGGAAAAAACAATCCTACGTTGTCTAAAAATATTCCTGTAGTTCTGGTCATTGGCAAGCAAAATACGGGCAAGACTACGCTTTTGAAACTTATTATACCCCGCTTGAAAAAAAAGGGGTATCGTGTCGGCACCATTAAGTACAACATCCCCCGCTTTGAAATGGACTACGAGGGGAAGGATACTTACGCGTACTACCAGGCAGGGGCGGACGTGGTTTCTATCTCTTCTCCAAAAAAGCTGGCCATTATCAAAAGAGTCCGGCGAAGGTCTCCGTCAATAAAAGATATCATTGAACACCATTACCGTGACGTTGATGTGGTGCTCGTCGAAGGGTATAAAAAGTGGCGGTATCCTTACGTCGAGATTGATAATAACCCCAGACACGCGGAAGCGGCGGACAAAGAAGATAAAAATCATTTAAAGATTTCAAGCGAGACACGGACGGGGTCTTTGATACCGACTTTTAAAAAAACCGATGTGAAGAACGTCATGAAATTTATAGAATCAGAAATAAGCGGATAAATCCGAATGGAGGTGGTGGGTATTTCAGGAGAATATCTTAAAATCTATTACGAATCAACAGCAAGGTGTAATTTTATATAACATTTATTTTAGGAGGGTATTTCGTTGAAAAAGATTATCAGTTACTGTGTAATTCCTGTCGTTGCGTTGTTTGTTGGGTTTGCAGGCTATTCCGTACACGCCGGAGACATCAATAAGGTTTACAAGGACACCTGTGAGTTATGCCACGGCCCGGATGGTAAAGGCAGCGAGGCGGGCAAACAATTCGGTGTGCCTGATTTTTCGAACGCTGATTATCAAAAATCCAGAACCGACGCACAGATGAAGGAATCAATGACCAACGGCACCAAGAATCCGAACTACGTAAAACTTTCAGACCTTGGGGTTGATCTTGCCGACCTTGATGGCCTCATTACCCTGGTGCGCGGATTCTGCAAATAAATTAAAATCTATATGCAGGGCATAAAAGGGCAGGACATGAACATGTCCTGCCCTTTTCTTTTGATATGCAGGGAAACAGAATAAAAATTGACGGCTCTTTCGGCGAAGGCGGCGGGCAGATACTGCGCACCGCCCTTTCCCTGTCGGCAATTACCAAAAAACCGTTTGAGATTTACAATATCCGCGCCAACAGAAAAACGCCGGGACTCAGTCATCAGCACCTCCAGGCAGTTAACGCCACTGCCCGGATTTGCAGCGCGGAGGTTACGGGAAATCAACTCCGCTCCACAGACCTCACATTCTATCCGGGCGAAACGCAGTCCGGCGCGTATCACTTCAATATTGGCACGGCCGGCTCCGTCTCCCTTGTTTTGCAAACCATCTTTTATCCGTTAAGCCTGGCGGACAAACCTTCTGAAATTACCATCGTCGGAGGCACGCACGTTTCCCACAGCCCCTGCGTGGATTACCTCAATCAGCAGTGGTTGTGCTATCTTAAAAAGGTTGGCTTCGAAGCTGAAATGCACACCCTTAAGGCAGGCTTTTACCCACGCGGAGGCGGTGAGGTTTTCGTTAAAATACTACCAAAAATGCCGCAACATCCGTTGCGAATTGAGAGCAGGGGAGGCCTCGTTCTGGTAAAAGGCATTTCCACCATGAGCAATCTGGACATGAATATTGCGCAACGACAGCAGTTACAGGCGAAGAAAAGGCTTTCAGGACATAGCATGCCACACGAAATCTCTCTGGGAGAAATTCCGTCATTGGGAAAGGGCACAATGCTCCTGCTCCTGGGGAAATTCGAACACAGCCAATGTTGTTACTTTGGCTTAGGCGCCATTGGCAAAAGCGCTGAAACAGTCGCCGACGAGGCGTGTGACGGACTGTTCTCGTTTCTAAAAACCGGGGGCGTTGTAGACGAATATCTGGCCGATCAACTCATCATACCTCTTGCCCTTACGAAAGGCGCATCTCAGTTTGTTACACCCAGGGTTACACAGCACTTGCTCACAAACGTCGAGATTGTAAAACTGTTTCTACCGGCAACCATTGAAATCTCCGGGAACCTACACGAGGAAGGCGTCGTGGTAATTCGCTGAATATTTCCATTCATTTTGATTTACGGAAGAACGTACACAAGTAATACCGTAACGATCTTACGTTTAAAAGGCTATACTTCAGGGACAGAGCAAAATTCTCGCGCGCGAGACGTGTGTCCCCCGTTCTCAAATAATATCGTCCGACTTTGGCGTAGTGCGAAGCCAATCGTTTTTTATACAGGGCTTCGCTAATGCCGTGTTCTCCGTCTTTAAAGGCATGATACGCTTTTTCGATGACTACTTTTTGGTATTTTAAAACGCTGCTTCTGTTCTTGCTCAGGGAATGAGGATTGTGCCTGTATTTCACAAGCGGTTTATTGATGCCTGCAACTTTAAAGCGGAAAGCGATTCGCAGCCACAAATCCCAGTCCTGGCAATTGACGAGATCTTCGTCGAATAAGCCCACGGCTTCGAATACCTCTTTTCGCACGGTCACGGACGAGGTAATTACAAAATTTTGTTCAGAAAACAATTGAGAAAAGACGTTGCCGGAGGGCAGTTGTTTTCCAGGGGCTTCATCAAATACCTTGCCATGTTCATCCATGTTTATATGCCTTGAGCACACCATGCTAACATCCGGGTCTCTGTTGAAATACTCGATATCGGTTTGTAATTTTTCCGGCAGCCAGAGGTCGTCCGCGTCAAAAAAAGCTATATATTTGCCACGGGCTGACCGTATACCGATGTTTCTTGCCGCCGCGCCCCCCCTGTTCTGTTCGAGCTGAATGTACCTTATTTTCTGCATGAACGGTTGTAACACCTCGCTTGTGTTATCGGTGGAGCCGTCGTTTATTACGATGATTTCATAAGAATCGTACGTTTGCGCCAGTATCGAGCCGATTGAAGAGGGCAAAAATACGGCGCAATTATAGGTGGGCACTACGATACTTACGAGGGGTTGATTATCAGGCATTTTCTCTGTTCTCTTGCGTGTTTTAATGCTTTTTTGCTTTCTTTATTTTATCGGCATTTTCAGGCGCTTCAAACGTTTTATTTTCCGTGTCTGTTTTTACCAGTTTTGTTTGAGTTCCTACTTTTCGTGCTTATTTCCAAAACGCTTTGTATACATCAAATACAAATCTTCAACTTTTTTTCTTGCCCAGGGAGTTTTTCTCAGAAACTTCAAACTGGACTTGATACTTGGATCGTTGTTAAATGACCTGATATTGATGGCCTTTCCCATTTCTTCCCAACCGTAATGCTCTACCAGGTGGGTGAGAATCATTTCCAGCGTGACGCCGTGAAGTGGATTGTTCGGTTGTTGGCTATTCATGTTTATGCCCAGCCATGATCGGCGCAATGGGTTGCTCGCCTAAATTTCGCTCAATATCAACATTCATACATTTTCCCTCACATAACGACTGGTTTAGCGATTGCGATCGGCCATTTGCAGCAATCATTTATTGGTATTGAGCTGTTTTCATTTTCTGCCACTTTGAGCGCTGAGCCTGATACCCTTGTCCTCAATAGTAATCAGTCTTTTTTTGTAAAGGGCGCCTACCGCCTTCTTATACGTTTTCTTGCTGACGCCGAACAAGGTATAAATAGTTTCCGGGGCGCTTTTATCTGTTACGGAAATGAACCCGCCTTGCTTTTTTAAGACCGTAATAATTGTGTCCGTTACATCAGCGACTTTTTCATAGCCGGGTTTATGCAGGCAAAGGTCTATTTTATCATCATCCCGTATTTCCCGAATGAACCCTTTTATTTTCTGCCCTCTCTTTAATGTCTGAAACACCTCGTTAAAATGAAGCACCCCCCAATGCGAGCTATTTATAATGGCCTTATAACCAATATCGGTCTGGTTGCATACGAGCAACTCCACCTCCTGTCCCTCCTGAAGGTCGCGAGGTTCTTCGTCAAGATACTTATCCAGTTTCGCGGAGGCTGCAATGCGATTACTGTTATCGAGATACACCCTGACGATATACGATTTTCCTTCTTTCATTGGGGGTTTTTGTTCACTATAAGGCGCCAGCAGATCTTTGGGTAAACCCCAGTCAAGGAATGCCCCGACAGGGGTAACCGAAACAACCTTGAGCAAGGCAAAGTCACCGACCATGGCGTACGGATGTTCAGTTGTGGCAATAACTCGATCTTCGGAATCAAGGTAGATAAAAACCTTCAGCATATCGCCAGCCTTGCAATTTTGGGGAACATACCGCTTCGGCAGCAGTATTTCACCGAGCCCGCCACCGTCAAGATAAACCCCGAAATCAACCTCCTTGACGACCGTTAGTTCGTTCACTATTCCTATCTCTGCCATATTTATATCTTCCTATCCAAGCTTATCTTCATAATGTAGTAATTATACTTCTGCTCTGGATTTTTAACAACCTCCAAAACCATTTCTTGTGGATATTATAATAAGCTTCATCAGTTTAGCCGTATTTTCATGTACACGATTTTGTATTGATTTGTTCCTGCAAACTGCTATCATACTGAGCCAGCTACCCGTGAAAAGGGATTTCCCTGTCTATCGTACAAACCTATTGAACCACAGATTAACAATTATCATGCTAAAAAGGCTAAATACACTGGAAACCATAGCACAAATTTTGGTTCTAATAATTAATGATTAATCAAACGCCCGAACAAATAGCACGAGACCATATTGACAAGCAACTCACTGCTTGCGGTTGGATTATTCAGAGTATTAAGCAAGTAAATTTGAATGCTGGGATTGGTGTTGCCGTAAAAGAATATTTGACTGATGTTGGTCCTGCCGACTATGTGTTATTTGTAGAAGGCAAACCTTGCGGAGTCATTGAAGCCAAACGTGAGGAAGAAGGACATCGAATGAATGTTCACGAAGGACAAGGTGAAGAATATGCAAACGCCAAACTCAAACATCTGAAAAATAAACCTTTGCCTTTTGTGTATATCAGCACAGGCGAAGTAACACGGTTTACCGACTTTACCGACCCAAAACCACGGGCAAGAGAAGTATTCAGTTTTCACCGACCCGAAACATTGAGAGATTGGGTGAAACGGGACAAATCGCTTCGTAAAAGATTATTGGATTTACCTGCCTTGCAAACTCAGGGGTTGTGGCGTTGCCAAATCAACACCATCAATAAATTAGAAACTTCTTTTAAAGAAAACCGACTAAGGGCATTAATTCAAATGGCTACCGGTTCGGGAAAAACCTTTACTGCTATCACGTTTATTTATCGTTTGCTGAAATACGCAAAGGCAAAACGGGTTTTGTTTTTGGTTGATACAAGAAACCTTGGCGAACAAGCCGAGCAGGAATTTATGTCTTTCGTTCCGAATGATGACAATCGAAAGTTTACGGAGTTATACAGCGTTCAGCGTTTAAAATCGAGTTACGTCGCAACGGACAGTCAGGTTTGCATCAGCACCATTCAGCGGTTGTATTCCATTCTAAAAGGAACGGAGTTAGAGGAAAGCGCTGAAGAAGAAAACCCAAACGAACGGAAATGGCAACCCAAAGAAATTCCGCCGGTCGAATACGATGGGAAAATGCCGATTGAGTTTTTTGATTTCATTGTGATTGATGAATGCCACCGCAGCATCTACAACCTATGGAAACAAGTATTGGAATATTACGACGCCTTTGAAATTGGCTTAACCGCCACTCCCGACAAACGAACCATTGGTTACTTCAACCAAAATTTAGTGAGTGAATATTCGCACGAAATGGCGGTTGCCGATGGCGTGAATGTAGGTTACGAAGTCTTTATCATTGATACCAAAGTAACCCAGCAAGGCGCAACCCTTTGGAAGGGCGAATACATTGAACACCGAGAACGGTTGAGCAGAAAGAAACGAATGGAGCTTCAAGACGAGGATGAACAATATTCCAAGCTGCAATTGGATAAAGATGTGGTGAATCCTAACCAGATAAGAACCATTATCAGAACATTCAAAGAAAACTTGCCAAGTATTTTCAAAGAACGCTACGATAAAAATGGAAACTTTGAAGTGCCTAAAACGTTGATCTTCGCCAAAACCGACAGCCACGCCAACGATATTATTGACATTGTACGAGAAGAATTTGCGGAGGAAAATAAATTCTGCAAAAAAATAACATACAAGACGGATGAAGACCCAAAATCGGTTTTATCCCAATTCAGAAACGACTATCACCCGCGCATTGCCGTAACGGTAGATATGATTGCCACAGGCACGGACGTGAAGCCATTGGAATGTTTGCTTTTTATGCGAGACGTGAAAAGCATCAACTATTTTGAGCAGATGAAAGGCAGAGGCACACGAACCATTGCCTTAGATGATTTGAAAAAAGTAACGCCTACGGCTCAGTTTGCCAAAGACCATTTTGTAATTGTAGATGCTATTGGCGTAACCAAAAGTTTGAAAACTGACAGCCGGCCATTGGAGAAAAAGCCTGGTGTGCCGTTGAAAGATTTGTTACAAGCAGTTGCCGTAGGCGCAAGAGAAGAAGAGTTGTTCACTTCATTAGCCAACCGCTTAACACGACTAGACAAACAAATTACCGAAAAAGAGAAAAGGCAATTTGCTGAAAAAGCAAACGGTAAAAGCGTTTCGCAGGTGGTGAAAGAATTATTGAATGCCTTTAACCCCGATGTGCTGGAAGATATTGAAACCAAGGTAAGAACCGAAAAAGCAGGCGCAGCGCCCGTAGAAATTGAAGCAGCTATAAAAGCAGAAACCGAAAAATTACAGAACGAAGCCGCCAAAGTATTTACCGGCGAACTGAACGAATACATTGAAAATGTGCGCAAGGCCTACGAACAACGGATTGACATGGTCAACCCCGATGAAGTATTAAAAGTGGGCTGGGACAAAGACAACAAAGACAAAGCCACAGAACTGGTAAACGGTTTTTCCGAATGGATGCGGCAACACAAGGATGAATTAACGGCATTGCAGATTTTTTATAACCAACCTTTCCGCAAGCGTGAACTTACTTACACAATGATAAAAGAGGTATTGGAAAAACTGCTACACGATAAACCCCTGCTTACCCCAATGAATGTGTGGCGGGCTTACGAGGCATTGGAGCAATGCAACGGCTCACCACGAAATGAACTCACCGCCATTGTTTCACTCATGCGCAAAGTAAGCGGATTAGATACCACCCTTACGGCTTACGACAAGACAGTGGACAAAAACTTTCAGGCATGGGTATTTAAAAAACAGGCAGGCGCCACCAAGTTTAACGAAGAGCAAATGCAATGGCTGCGTATGATAAAAGATTATGTAACCAACAGTTTTCATATAGACAAAGACGATTTCGATTTAAACCCCTTTAATGCGCAAGGCGGATTGGGAAAAATGTGGCAACTGTTTGGTGACAAGGCAGAGGAAATTATTAACGAGTTAAATGAGGCGTTGGCGGCATAATGAGTAAGGAAATTAAAAACGGCTGGGTTGAAATGTCGATTGAAAACATATTAGCCCCGAATGAAAAGGGAGTTATACTTGGACAAGGATGGAGCCCTCAATGTGAAAAACAGCCATCACAATCAGAGAATGATTGGGGTGTCCTAAAAACTACAGCTATTCAACCAGGTTATTTCTTAGAAGAAGAAAACAAACTTTTACCTTCTCATTTAGAACCAAGAACACAGCACGAAGTTAAAAAAGGTGATTTACTGATCACTTGTGCTGGACCAAGAAATAGATGCGGAGTTGCCTGTCTTGTAAGGAAAACAAGGAAGAAATTACTGATTTCGGGTAAGATGTACCGGTTTCGAATAAATGGAAAAAAAGCCACTCCGGAGTTTGTTGAGTTGTTCCTGCTTTCGCAAGAGGCGTGGAAAGAAATTGACAAAATGAAAACTGGTGGTAGTGACAGTGGCTTGAATTTAACTCACACAAGATTTAAAAAACTCATAATCCCCATCCCCCCACTCCTCGAACAAGTAGCCATCGTAGCCAAAATAGAAGAACTACTCAGCGATTTAGAAAACGGCAAACAACAACTGCAAACCGCACAACAACAATTAAAAGTGTACCGCCAAAGTTTGTTGAAATGGGCGTTTGAAGGGAAAGAATTATTACCCTTTGAAGAATTTGTTGAATCCGCCCAAAATGGATTATCAAAAAGAACAGGAACTAATGGTGAAGAATATAAAGTTTTGGGTCATCGTGTAGTCGTATGGGTCATTTTATATCTCCTTGAGCATACAGGTAAGGATTTTCAGTCGGAGATACTCCTCGTCACGTAACCCGTAAGCCCTTCTTTGGATCACTCGAATCTTATT